>Ga0160442_100307_pt1 | contig 26501 bp, 29 predicted proteins | sample HID1971M_E1MG_FD_108252 | JGI IMG/M metagenome (GOLD analysis project Ga0160442, IMG submission 108252) | Enriched millipede-associated microbial communities from UW Madison campus, WI, USA - HID1971M_E1 MG | ecosystem: Host-associated > Arthropoda: Insects > Digestive system > Unclassified ... | reverse complement strand
GTCCTCGCCGTTGCGGGTGTCAGTCATTCGTTCGATCCAAATCCGATAGGCTTGCAACACAAGATGAAGGCTATTGCGGGCTTTTTCAAGCCCGCTGGTGATCGGACCCGCCGACCACCCCTATTTTGAGCTGCTTATTTTACGCGGGGCGCTGGTTGATCACTTCATCGATCAAACCGTATTCCTTCGCAGCTTCTGCACTCATGAAGTTGTCGCGGTTGGTGTCGCGCTCGATTTCTTCCAGAGTACGCCCGCTGTGCTTGGCCATCAGCGTGTTCAGACGCTCGCGGATGAAGAGGATTTCCTTGGCATGGATTTCGATATCCGATGCCTGGCCCTGGAAACCGCCCAGTGGCTGGTGAATCATCACACGCGAGTTCGGCAGGCAGTAACGCTTGCCTTTGGCACCGGCCGTCAGCAGGAACGCGCCCATGCTGCACGCCTGACCGATACAGGTGGTCGACACGTTGGGTTTGATGAACTGCATGGTGTCGTAGATCGACATGCCCGCCGTCACCGAACCGCCCGGGGAGTTGATATAGAGATGGATGTCCTTGTCCGGGTTTTCCGCTTCAAGGAACAGCAGTTGCGCACAGATCAGGTTGGCCATGTAGTCCTCTACCGGACCCACCAGGAAGATCACTCGCTCCTTGAGAAGACGCGAGTAGATGTCGTAGGCGCGCTCGCCACGAGCGGACTGCTCGACAACCATCGGGACCAGGCCGCCTGCGGCCTGGATATCAGAGTTCTGCTGAATATACGAATTACGGAACATGCTCTGCAGTCACTCCCAAATAGTTATGTCTTGAATACGCATAAGCCAGCTCGAGAGCTGGCTTATGTGTGTGCTTCTTAGCGCAAAAATGATCAGTCGGCTTGTGGAGCTTCTACCGGCTTGACCGCTTCTTCGTAAGAGACCGATTTGTCGGTCACGCTAGCTTTCTGCAGAACAGTATCCACAACTTGCTCTTCCAGCACAACCGAACGAACTTCGTTCAGTTGCTGGTCGTTCTTGTAGTACCAGGACACAACTTGCTCAGGCTCCTGATAAGCCGAAGCCATTTCCTGGATCATCTCGCGAACGCGGGCTTCGTCAGGCTTCAGGTCGAATTGCTTGACCACTTCAGCCACGATCAGGCCCAGGACAACACGGCGCTTGGCTTGCTCTTCGAACAGCTCGGCCGGCAGTTGGTCAGGCTTGATGTTGCCGCCGAACTGTTGAACAGCCTGCACGCGCAGACGGTCGACTTCGTTGGACAGCAGGGCCTTTGGCACTTCGATCGGGTTGGTGGCCAGCAGACCGTCCATGACCTGATTCTTGACCTTGGATTTGATCGCCTGGCGCAGTTCGCGCTCCATGTTCTTGCGAACTTCGGTGCGGAAGCCTTCCAGACCGGTTTCCTTGATGCCGAATTGAGCGAAGAACTCTTCGTTCAGCTCTGGCAGTTTTGGCTCGGAAACGGTGTTGACGGTCACGGTGAACTCGGCGGTTTTGCCAGCCAGGTCCAGGTTCTGATAGTCCTCAGGGAAGGTCAGGTTCAGAACGCGCTCTTCGCCGGCTTTAGCGCCAACCAGGCCGTCTTCGAAGCCAGGGATCATGCGGCCGGAACCCAGGACCAACTGGGTGCCCTTGGCGGAACCGCCAGCGAACACTTCACCGTCGACCTTGCCAACGAAATCGATGTTCAGCTGGTCTTCGTTTTGAGCGGCGCGGTCAGCCACTTCGAAACGGGTGTTCTGCTTGCGCAGGATGTCCAGCATCTTGTCCAGATCGGCGTCAGCCACGTCAGCGCTCAGGCGCTCTACGGCGATACCTTCGAAACCGGCAACGGTGAACTCAGGGAACACTTCGAATACGGCTACGTATTCCAGGTCCTTGCCCGCTTCCAGGGATTTTGGTTCGATCGACGGCGAACCCGCCGGGTTCAGCTTCTGCTCAACCACAGCTTCGTAGAAGGAAGACTGGATCACGTCGCCTACAGCTTCCTGGCGAGCGTCAGCACCGAAACGGCGCTTGATTTCGCTCATTGGCACTTTGCCTGGACGGAAGCCAGCAATCTTGGCCTTTTGGGCGGTCTGCTGCAGACGCTTGTTGACCTGGCTCTCGATGCGCTCAGCCGGCACGGTGACGCTCATGCGGCGCTCAAGAGCAGTAGTATTTTCAACAGAAACTTGCATGGATATTCCTCGTTGCACAGACGTTAGCCGGCCGTTTCCGACCCCAGAATCAAGGGCATGCATTCTAGTGGGTCAAACTCAAGAAGTCACCCTACTGAAAACGGGTAAAAACGCAGCAGGCAATTTATAGGTGCGAATGCACGAATGCACCTCGCCCCGATGGCAAATACAACCAATCACGCCAGGGCTCTGCGCCAACCTTTCTATATATAGAGGAGGTCGCCAATCATCTCCCTGGCAGCCGATCTCGCAAGCAAGGCCGGCGGGCAACACGGCATCATCGCGAAACATAAAAACGACGAAACGCCCTGCCCTTGCGACCCGGTACCTGCGGTCGCTGAATCTGCTGAAACAAAAAAGGCGCCAGACTATTAATCTGGCGCCTTTTCGAAATATGGGGTGGACGATGGGGATCGAACCCACGACAACGGGAGTCACAATCCCGTGCTCTACCAACTGAGCTACGCCCACCATATTGCGTAACAAAGAAGCCAAATCACTTCTTTGTTGAACCTCAACCAGGCCAGGCGGCATGGATGAAGTCTTGTTTGGTGCGGATGAAGAGACTCGAACTCTTACGCCTCGCGGCGCTGGAACCTAAATCCAGTGTGTCTACCAATTCCACCACATCCGCGGGATGAAGCCTTTAAAGCAAAGGCGCCAGACTGTTAATCTGGCGCCCTTCGAAATATGGGGTGGACGATGGGGATCGAACCCACGACAACGGGAGTCACAATCCCGTGCTCTACCAACTGAGCTACGCCCACCATATCGCGTTACTTGTGCCAAAGCTGCCTAATGGCGCACCCGGCAGGACTCGAACCTGCGACCATCCGCTTAGAAGGCGGATGCTCTATCCAGCTGAGCTACGGGCGCCTTGTTAATCTGTACTCTTGGAGGACTACAAACTAAGTGCTTTTCAGTCTTGCAGAACCGTAATCCCGCTCAACCTTCTCAACCAGTGCTAGGCTGTGCCCGACAAGTGCGACGAATAGTATAGAGCCCCCCGCAGGTCGTCAAATCCTTTTTGAAAAAAATTCATTTAATTAAAGGGGTTAGCGGAATTTGCAGACCAAGCGCCTTTGCCCTCACCGCATGACATGCGAGAATGCGCTCTCTTTTTTTCCCCTCTCGATGGTTAATCACGCGCAATGACTGCACAACTTATCGACGGCAAATCGATCGCCGCCAGCCTGCGCCAGCAGATCGCCCAACGCGTCAACGAGCGTCGCCAGCAAGGTCTGCGCACGCCGGGCCTCGCGGTGATCCTGGTCGGCAGCGATCCTGCCTCTCAGGTTTATGTCTCGCACAAGCGTAAAGACTGTGAAGAGGTCGGCTTCCTGTCCCAGGCCTATGACCTGCCTTCCGACACCACCCAGCAAGCGCTGGCCGACCTGATCGATCGTCTCAATGATGATCCGGCGATTGACGGCGTCCTGCTTCAGCTTCCTCTGCCGGAACACCTGGATGCCTCCAAATTGCTGGAACGCATTCGCCCGGATAAAGACGTCGATGGTTTCCACCCTTATAACGTCGGCCGCCTGGCCCAGCGCATCCCGCTGCTGCGTCCCTGCACCCCGAAAGGGATCATGACCCTGCTGGAAAGCACCGGCGCCGATCTCTACGGGATGAACGCGGTGGTGGTCGGCGCTTCCAATATCGTCGGACGCCCGATGGCGATGGAACTGTTGCTGGCCGGTTGCACCGTGACCGTCACCCACCGCTTCACCAAGGACCTGGCCGGTCACGTCGGCCGTGCCGACCTGGTGGTCGTCGCCGCCGGCAAGCCGGGCCTGGTAAAAGGTGAGTGGATCAAGGAAGGCGCGATCGTGATCGACGTTGGCATCAACCGCCAGGAAGACGGCAAGCTGGTGGGTGACGTGATCTACGAAACCGCCCTGCCCCGTGCCGGCTGGATCACTCCGGTGCCAGGCGGCGTTGGCCCGATGACCCGCGCCTGCCTGCTGGAAAACACCCTGTACGCCGCTGAAGCCCTGCACAGCTGAGGCGCAGGTAGAGGCAACCAGCGACACAAGGAACCCCGCCCATGGCGGGGTTCTTTTTTGCCCGCGGAACGGGATGACCATCCGCCGGAAAATGACGTTTTTTTCACGTTTCGAGGGTCTTTCACTCTGCCCTCGAACAACCATCGACAGTTATTCAGCCATACTCCAGAATGTCGCGCTTTTCGGGAAATAGCCCGTTACAAAAACGGCTTATCAACACTTTATTGAGTCTGCCAGCGTGAAAATCCGTCTTTCCATCCTGAGCCTATTTTTTGCAGTTACAGGGACTTTCCTCACGCCAATCGCCAGTGCCGACGAGACCACCGCAGCGCCGCGGGATACCAAGTCACTCAAGCTCGCTTCCGGCAGCTCCTTGCTGCTGGACCTGCAGACCAACAAAGTCATCTATGCCAGCAACCCGGACGTCGTCGTCCCCATCGCTTCGGTCAGCAAACTGATGACCGGCCTGGTCGTGGTTGAAGCCCGGCAGAACATGGACGAATACATCAACATCGACATCAGCGACACGCCGGAAATGAAAGGCGTGTACTCCCGGGTAAAACTCAGGAGCGAACTGCCGCGTCGGGAAATGCTGCTGATTGCCCTGATGTCCTCGGAAAACCGGGCCGCCGCCAGCCTGGCCCATCACTATCCAGGCGGCTATGCCGCGTTCATTGCCGCGATGAACGCCAAGGCCCGGGCCCTGGGCATGACCAACACCCATTTCGTCGAGCCGACCGGTCTCTCCGCGCGCAACGTATCGACCGCGCGCGACCTGAGCAAACTGTTGATCGCCGCGCACAAATACCCGTTGCTGACCGAGCTGAGCACCACCAAGGAAAAAACCGTCACCTTTCGTAAACCCGTCTATAGCCTGGGTTTCCGCAATACCGACCATCTGGTGCGCAAGCCGGACTGGGACATCCAGCTGACCAAGACCGGTTTCACCAACGCAGCAGGCCACTGCCTGGTGCTGGTGACCCGGATGAGCAACCGTCCGGTTGCCCTGGTGCTGCTCGACGCTTATGGCAAATACACGCACTTTGCCGATGCCGCGCGCATCCGCAATTGGGTTGAAACCGGCAAGAGCGCTGCCGTGGCTTCCGCCGCATTACAGTACAAATCGGACAAGAACCTCAAGCAGCGCCAGAGTGGCGTGGTCGAAGCTTCGAAGTAAGCCGGCCGCTACAGCAGACAAAAGCCCCGATCTATCGGGGCTTTTTTCGTCAGCGATTAATCGTTGGGCAGTGGCATCTGGTCGTCATCCGGAATGCCATCACCTTTGCTTGGGTCGTGCCATCCCTGCGGATGTTCGGTGGGCACCACCGTTGGCCGCGCCAGCGGATCGCGCATCGGACTCTCAGGATCCATCACCGGGTCGATGTCCTGCTCCGGAGTGGTCGGTACGGTTTCCGGACGCTTGTCGTTGAAACTCGAATCAGTAGACATACGCACCTCCAGGAGGCAATCAGGGTTTCAGGTCACCGAGTGGATCGTAGGGTTTGGCCGGCGCCTTGGAATTGTCATCCGGCTTTACGTCCCTCGGTGCCTTGGCCGGCCCGATGGGATCGACCGCCGGGTCAGCAAGGTCCGGGGAGTCGGGATCAAAGTCCAACTCATCACCGGACGAATGCTCGGACGAGTGAGGACCGTCGGGGGTATTGGAATGGGCCATGGCGCCTCCTGAGGGCCCGGGAAAATCCGGGCCTTCCCTATAAGAGGCTGGCAATGGGCGCAGGTGCCCGGCGGGTGACGAACGGGCCTACTGCGCGCCCAGCGCTTTTTTCGCCTTGGCGGCAGCCTGTTCCTGGCCTGCCTGGGCGAGATCGCTGGCTGCCTTGAGCCAGCGTTGCTGATCGACCTGGGCAGGCAGTTGGGTCGGATTCTGGATCAACACCGCCCATCCACCGGCATCCTTGAACGCCGATTCGAACGAACCGAAGCTCATCATCAACCGCTGATCCATGCCTGCGCGCAGCAAGACGGTCTGCTTCTGCCGGTTGTAGCCGGTCAAAATCGCGTAACGCGGCTCGGCCCACAGCGCCGAGCCTTCAGTGAAGCGCACCATCACCGGGTACCCGGCCGCGACCTGGGTCAGCAAGGCCGGCAGGCTGCTGTCGAGGGGATAGACCACCATCCCGTATTCGCGGGCGAGGTTCTGCATGTTCTGTTGCAACTGGGCTTCGGCGCCCGGCAAGCGCAGCGGTTTATCGAGGAGCCCCGGGGTAATCACGATGCCCTGCTGCGACAGCATGCTCGCCAAAATCTGCGGCCCGCTTTGGTTCGCCACCCCCTTGTAGAACCGCCCGCTGAGTTCGACCCGCTCCGGCAGGCGCTGGATCTGCGGCGCAACGCTTCCCGCGCATCCCCCCAGACTGGCAACGCACCCGACAATCAGCGCCGCCGATAGCATTCGAGAAATCACTCGCACCATCATCACTCTCTTGATCAGTTGCCTGGCAATCGCATTCCCGGCTTGGCCGTCGATCATAGGATGCCGCACCGCAGCGGTATAGCCTTAACCGGCAGTTGTTTGCATTCGATAGAGCAAACTGGTTGGTGATAGGCGACCTTTGGTCAATAGCCTGAAACACGCCAGCGACTAGACTGTCACTTGGATAGTGAGTGTGCCCGCTGCAGGGCAAAGAGGAGGCCTGGATGAGCCTGGCAATGACAATCGTAATGCTGATTTCCGGCTGGCTGGCGGTGGCCGCCGCCATGTTGTGGGGCGTCCTGCGCATTACCCGCCGGCACCATCACCCTGCTCCGCCAGTACCGCTGACGGAAACCGATAAAGGCGCCGCGCAGCACGCCACCGTCCACTGAATCACAATCTTCGATCACCCATAAAAAAACGGCCGCCTGGATTCCAGGCGGCCGTTTCGTTTCAGCGAGGGTCAGGCTTCAGAAGCAACCCGCTTCTGCCTTGCCCGCCGGGACATCATGTTCAACACCTCGATCGCAGCCGAGAACGCCATCGCGGCATACACGTAGCCCTTCGGTACGTGGGCGCCAAAACCTTCAGCGATCAGCGTCATGCCGATCATGATCAGGAAGCCCAGGGCCAACATCACGACCGTCGGGTTGTCATTGATGAACTTGGCCAGGGGATCCGCCGCCAGCAACATCACCAGCACCGACACCACCACGGCAATGATCATGATCGGCAAGTGCTCGGTCATGCCGACAGCTGTGATGATGCTGTCGATGGAGAACACCATGTCCAGCATCAGGATCTGGCCGATCGCCGCGGCAAAGCCCAGGGTTACGGTCGAAGTAGCCGACTTCGGATCTTCCGGCGCCGGGTCCATGCTGTGATGGATCTCGGTGGTGGCTTTCCACAACAGGAACAGGCCGCCGGCGATCAGGATCATGTCCTTCCAGGAAAACGCATGGCCGAGAATCTCGATCACCGGCGAAGTCAGCTGAACGATGAACGCGATGGTGCTGAGCAAGCCCAGGCGCAGGATCAGCGCCATGCCGATACCGATGCGCCGCGCCTTCTGCCGATGCTGCTCGGGCAGTTTGTTGGTCAGGATCGAAATGAAGATCAGGTTATCGATGCCGAGCACGATTTCCATCACCACCAGGGTGGCCAGGGCGACCCAGGCAGTGGGGCTGGCGGCTAGCTGTAAAAGGTATTCCATGGGTCAGTCCTGACTCGTTGTAAGACGGTTTAGATTTCCTGGGAGGAAGATTCGGATTTTTCCGCTTCTTTTTCCGATGATTCTTTTTTGCTGATCAGCCCGCCGGTGGCTTCGCTGAGCGCTTGCTCGGCGGCTTTGTGCGTATCGTCGATCGCCTGCTTCGCGCTTTCGGCAGCCGCACCCATCAACTGCTGGGCGCTTTTTTCCGCCTGGTCGCAACCGGCCAGAACCAGTAAAGACGTGATCAGCAGCGCCGTCGCTTTTAGCTTCATATGATTTTCCTCGATATAACGAACGCGGCCGAAACGATGGCCCGTTGATAGCGAGGGATTCTAGGGAAATGAATACTTCAGGAAAATTCGTATTTTTAGCGGTTATACTTCGGTTTTTACGAACCGTTGATTCCCATGCTCAACTATCGGCAATTGCATTACTTCTGGGTGGTCGCCAAGACAGGCAGCATCGTGCGCGCCTGCGAGCAACTGAACCTGACGCCACAAACCATCAGCGGGCAGATATCGCTGCTCGAACAGACCTATGGCATTGAGCTGTTCCGTCGGGTTGGTCGGCAGCTTGAGCTGACGGAGGCCGGGCGACAGACCCTGACCTACGCCGAGCAGATGTTTCAGCTGGGGGGCGAACTGGAATTGATGTTGCGGGCGCAGCCCAACGAGCAGCAGATCCTGTTTCGCGTGGGCGTAGCCGACGTGGTGCCCAAGTCCATCGTCTACCGCCTGATCGCGCCGACCATGGAATTGAATGAGCCGCTGCGCATCACCTGCCGCGAAGACAAGCTTGAGCGGCTGCTGGCCGACCTGGCCATCCAGCGCCTCGACCTGGTGATATCCGACAGCCCGATGCCATCGCACCTGGACATCAAGGGCTATAGCCAGAAACTTGGCGAATGCGGGATAAGTTTTTTTGCCACCGCCGAATTGGCCGCGCGTTACGGTCAGGATTTTCCCCGCGGCCTGCACGGCGCGCCCCTGCTGATTCCCGGGCCGGAAACCGTGGTGCGCAGCCGCTTGCAACGCTGGTTCGCCGAGCAGCAGATCCAGCCGCAGATCGTCGGCGAGTTCGACGACAGTGCCTTGATGCAGGCTTTCGGCCAGTCCGGCAGCGGTATTTTCATCGGCCCGAGCGTGATTGCCGACGAAGTGAAACGCCAATACGGCGTGCAGGTGATTGGCCAGACCGACGCAGTCAGCGAGTCGTTCTACGCCATTTCGGTGGAGCGCAAGGTCAAGCACCCTGGCATTGTCGCCATTACCGAAGGTGCCCGACGCGAGTTGTTTACCGAACTGTGACGCCTCAGGCGCAAACTTCGCGGGGTTTGAACGTCATCAGCGCAATCGCCAGCAGGACCGAGGCGAGGATAAGCGCGGCCGCCGCGAAGCCAAGACCCTGCAGCCCTACGCGGTCAATCACCGAGCCGCCGATCATCGCGCCCAGGCCAATGCCCAGGTTGGCGCCGGCAATGTTCAGCGAAGCGGCGAAGGCTGGCGCTTCCGGCGCGGCTTTCATCAAGCGCACGTGACTGACCAGGAACATCGCCGCCTGAGTCACGCCCCAGATGCCCATCGCCGCCGCCAGACCGAGGGGCGAATGAATGTTCGGCACCAGGGCCACCAGGCCGGCAATCATCAACGCACAGAACATCATCGACGCCATCAGCGGGTGACGATCCACCGCACGCCCGCCCAGCGAGTTGCCGATCAACCCCACCGCGCCGAAGCCCATCAGGCACCAGCCGACCACAGTGCCGTTGAACCCGGCCAGGCGCTCGAGGATGTCGGCCAGGTAGGTGTAGGCCGTGAACATGCCGCTGAATACCACCACCGACAGCAACACATGCCCCAGCATCAGCGGGCTGCGCAGGATCTTGAACTGCGAAAGGAAGCTCACCTGATGCTGGTGCAGGTTGGTTTTCGGCAGGTAGATAAACAGCAGCAGCGCCTTGGCAAACGCGATGACCGCCAGGATGGCGAACGCACTGCGCCAGCCGAACGCGTCGGAAATCAAGGTGCCCACGGGAATGCCGAACACCGTGGCGCAGACAATGCCGAAGCCGATCTTGGCGATGGCGCGGCCGGCGTATTCCGGCCCGACGATGTCCACCGCAGTCTCGCTGGCCAGGGCCCAGAACACCGGCAACCCCAGCGCCGGGACCAGCCGGGCAAACGCCATCACCCAGATGTTCGGCGCCAGCGCCGCCAGGGTGTTGGCCAGGCCGAACAGGATCAGCACCGAGATGAACAGCTTGCGCCGCTCGAAGCGGGCGAAATACGCCGTGAGGAACGGCCCGAAGGCGGCGACGGTGAAGGCGAACAGGGTGACCAGCAGGCCGGCTTGCGGGATGCTGACGTCCAGGTCCCGGGCGATGGCCGGCAACAAGCCGACGATGACAAATTCCGTGGTCAGCACCGTGAAACCGGCGGCAGACAACAGAAGAATGGGCAACAGCATGCACAACTCCAGAAAAAACGACGACACCAGCGATAGCCCGAAGGCCCACTGGCAGAGATGAAATGAGGATGGCGAATGTTAACAGAGTGATAACGGATGCGGTTGCACGAACCTGCAAATTGCGTTGCGTAGCCGAGCGGCAGTTCGTCACAGGTCTGAAGGATCGTGCCTACGCTGTGATAAAGTCCGCGCCCTGCAAAACGTAACACCCTGTGTTCATCGATCTTTCATGACGTCGATGGCGCGACCTTCTTCGGTTTCCTGCCTGTGGTCTGCCCCGCAGCAGCGGCGAAACCTTGCACTTATAAAAAAATACGAGATGCCGTTTTATGACCGCTTCATCCCCTTCTCTATTGCAACGCCTGAAACGCCTGAGCCTGGTCACGCAAATCGTGATCGGCCTGGTCGCCGGTATTGCCCTGGCCCTGTTCGCGCCTGAAACGGCGAAGTCCACCGCATTTATCGGCAAAGTGTTCGTCAGCGCGCTGAAAGCGGTCGCGCCGATCCTGGTGTTCGTGCTGGTCATGGCGTCGATCGCCAACCACAAGCACGGCCAGGAAACCCACATCCGGCCGATTCTGTTCCTGTACCTGCTGGGGACTTTCGCCGCCGCCGTGGTCGCGGTGGTTGCCAGCATGATGTTCCCTTCCAGCCTGGTGCTGTCGACCCACGACGTTGCGGTGACCGCACCGGGCGGCATCGGTGAAGTGTTGCAAAGCCTGCTGCTGAGCGTGGTCGACAATCCGGTCAGCGCCCTGATGAACGCCAACTTCATCGGCATCCTGGCGTGGGCCATCGGCATGGGCATTGCCATTCGCCATGCCGGCAACACCACCCGCGAAGTGCTGGGCGACCTGTCCAATGGCGTGACCGTGATCGTGCGCCTGGTGATCAGCTTCGCCCCGCTGGGGATCTTCGGCCTGGTGGCCTCGACCCTGGCCACCTCCGGTTTCGGCGCCTTGATCGGCTACGCGCATCTGCTGGCCGTGCTTCTGGGCTGCATGCTGTTCGTGGCGCTGGTGATGAACCCGCTCATCGTGTTCTGGAAACTGCGCAGTAATCCGTATCCACTGGTGCTGACCTGCCTGCGCGAAAGCGGCATCACCGCGTTCTTCACCCGCAGCTCGGCGGCGAACATTCCGGTCAACCTGGAGTTGAGCAAGCGCCTGGGCCTGCACGAAGACACCTACTCGGTGTCGATCCCGCTGGGCGCCACCATCAATATGGCCGGTGCGGCGATCACCATCACCGTGCTGACCCTGGCGGCCGTGCACACCCTGGGCATCGCCGTGGACATCCCGACCGCCATTCTGCTGAGCGTGGTGGCGGCCATCTGCGCCTGTGGCGCGTCGGGCGTGGCGGGTGGTTCGTTGCTGCTGATCCCGCTGGCGTGCAGCCTGTTTGGCATCCCGAGCGAAATCGCCATGCAGGTGGTGGCGGTCGGTTTCATCATCGGCGTGTTGCAGGACTCGGCGGAAACCGCGCTGAATTCGTCCACTGATGTGCTGTTCACCGCGGCGGCTTGCCTGGGTGAAGAGGCGAAAGCAGAACGTCTGGCCTGACACATCCCCCCTGTAGGAGCCCGGCTTGCCGGCGAAGGCGTACTTCAGATCGCCTTCGCCGGCAAGCCGGGCTCCTACAGAAAGCAGAACGCAAAAAAAGCCCGCCAAGGCGCAAACCTGGGCGGGCTTTTTTGTACCTGGACGGTTTAGAACGCGCCCATGTAGTCGCGCTTGCCCACTTCCACTCCGTTATGACGCAGCAGCGCGTAGGTGGTGGTGACGTGGAAGAAGAACTGCGGCAGGCCGTAGGTCAGCAGGTAAGCCTGGCCGGAGAAGCGCTTCTCTTTCGGCGTGCCTGGACGGGTGACGATCTCGATGCCTTCCTTGCCATTGATCTGCTCAGGCGAGAACTCGCCGATGTAGGCCAGGACCTTGGCGATCAGCGCTTGCAGCTCGGCGAAGGTGGTTTCGGTGTCTTCGTACTTCGGCACTTCAACTTCGGCCAGACGCGAAGTAACGCCCTTGGCGAAATCAACGGCGATCTGCACCTGACGCACCAGCGGGAACATGTCCGGGTACAGACGGGCTTGCAGGAAGGCGTTCGGGTCGATGTTCTTGGCGGTAGCGTGGGCTTCGGCCTTGTTCAGCACATCGCTCAGGGCGTTGAGCATTTGTTTGAAAACAGGGACGGAAGCGTCGTACAGGGAAATGGTCATGACAGGTCTCTTGTGGTGACAGGAGGGAAACGTGGGCCGATTATAGCCGCGCGCCGCCCTCCCGGAACGGCTCTTTTTCATTTGCCTGTACGCGGCTCTTTGGGCATGCCCAAGGCACGCTCGGCGATGATGTTGCGCTGGATTTCGTTGCTGCCGCCGTACAGGGTGTCGGCGCGGCTGAACAGGTACAGCGACTGCAGGCGGGTCAGTTGATAAGGCGCGGCTTCGAGCAATTCCGCCTCGGCGCCGAGCACGTCCATCGCCAACTTTCCGAGGCTGGCGTGCCAGGTCGACCAGAACAGTTTGTAGATGGTCGCCTCCTTGCGCAGCGAACCGTCCTGGCTACCCGAGAGCATGCGCAGCGAGTTGTAGCGCATGATCCGCAGCCCGCTCCAGGCTTCGGCCAGACGCTGGCGAAGGATGGGATCGCGGGCAGCGCCATTGGCCTTGGCGATGGCGATGATCTCGTTGAGTTCGTTCTGGAACTGCATCTGCTGGCCGAGGGTCGAGACACCGCGTTCGAAACCGAGCAACGCCATGGCGATTTTCCAGCCATCGCCTGGCGCGCCGATGATGTTGGCGGCGTCGGTACGGGCGTCGTCGAAGAACACTTCGTTGAACTCCGAGGTGCCGGTCAGTTGCTCGATGGGGCGCACAGTGATTGCCGCCTGGGCCATCGGCACCAGCAGGAAGGACAAACCGCGATGGCCAACGCTGCCCGGTTCGGTGCGGGCGATGACAAAGCACCAGTCCGACTCATGGGCCAGGGAGGTCCAGACTTTCTGCCCGTTGATCACCCATTGCCCCGTCGCCTCATCCAGCGTCGCGCGGGTCTTGACGTTGGCCAGGTCGGAACCGGCGCCCGGCTCTGAATAGCCTTGGCACCAGAACTCGGTACCGCTGACGATCCCCGGCAGAAAACGCCGTTGCTGTTCGGCCGTACCGAAAGCGGCGATGGTCGGTCCGGCCAGGCCTTCGCCAATATGGCCCATGCGTCCCGGGCCGCCGGCGCGGGCGTATTCTTCATGGAAGATCACTTGACGGGTGATCGACAACCCACGCCCGCCATGCTCGGGCGCCCAGCCGACACAGGTCCAGCCGCCTTCGGCGAGTTTGCGTTCCCAGGCTTTGCGCTCTTCGGGAAACATGTGCTCATCGCCGGGTCCACCGCGAAAACGCAGGGGCTCGAATTCGCCGCAGAGGTTGTTGCTCATCCAATCGGCTACTTCCTGGCGAAAGAGCTCGTCCTGCTCGCTGAAATTGATTTTCATGGCTGCTCTCCCAGAATCACCGAAGCAATGCGCTCGCGATGCCAGGCCGGTAGCCCGAGAAAGCTCTCGCTGGCGCGGGCCCGCTTGAAGTAGAGGTGCGGGTCGTATTCCCAGGTGAAACCGACGCCGCCATGCAACTGGATCGATTCGGATGCGCAGTGGAAAAAGGTTTCCGAGCATTGGGCCTTGGCCAACGCAGCCGCCAGTGGCAGTTCGGACGCGACCTGCGGATCACCCTGCGGATCCAGGACTTCCTGGGCCACGCACGCCGCGTAATAGCTGGCGGACCGCGCGCATTCGACTTGCAGCATCATGTCGGCGGCGCGGTGCTTGAGGGCCTGGAAACTGGCGATGGGGCGACCGAACTGCTGGCGTTCCTGCATATAGGCCAAACTGAGGTCGAGCACCTGCTGCGCGCCGCCGGTCTGCTCGGCAGCCAGGCCGATGCAGGCCAGTTGCAGGACGCGTTCCAGGTGCGGCCAGCCATAACCCAATTCGCCCAGCAGCTCATCCGCTTCGAGGTACAAGCCCTTGAGCTCAATCCGCGCCTGACGCCGGGTCTGGTCCATGGTGGGCAGCAACTGCCGTTCGATGCCCGCACGTACGGCGTTGACGGCAAACAGGCTGATGCCCGTTTCGCCAGCGGTTCCGGGCTGACGTGCGGCAATGATCAACAGGTCGGCGCCGTGTCCATCGAGTACATGCTTGAGGGTGCCGTCGAGGACAAACCCTTCGCCTTCGGCCACCACCGTTGCCTGGACATCGTTGGCCGACCAGCCGTTGGCACTGCTGAACGCCAGGGTCCCGGTCACGCTGCCGTCGGCGATCGACGGCAACCAGCGCTGCTTCTGCTCATCATTGGCGGCCAGCAACAGCGCCGGCGTGGCCAGGCAGGCGGTGGCGAAAAACGGCGAGCACAGCAAGCGCCGGCCCATCTGCTCCAGCAGAATTGCCAATTCGACATAACCGAGGCCGAGGCCGCCATAGGCCTCTGGAATATGAATCGCCGGCCAGCACATTTCCTGGCATAACCGCTGCCAGAGGGCTTCGTCGAAACCCCGGTCGCTGACCATCGCCGCGCGCACGGCGGCGGAATCCGATACATCGGCGAGGAAACCCTCGGCCGACTCGCGGATCATTTCCTGTTCGTCGCTGAATGCAAACTCCATCGCGGCGCCTTCTGCTCGTTTGGCGGGGCGCGCGTGGCGCAACACCCCTTTGAGCATGAAGTTTGGCGCCGCCCGGACGCGACAGAATCGTTAGCCTTGCCTAGTCCGAACGGGCGATGTCAAAGTGCGCCTACGCAAGTGAAAAACATGAATCGGCTAAGGATGCAGAACCATGAGCACTGAGCAAGAGACGACTTTCGACGAGCCGCGGCTCAACACTACGGAAATCCGCATTCTGGGCTCCCTGATCGAAAAACAGGCCACCAGTCCGGAAACCTATCCCCTGACCCTCAATGCCCTGGTGATCGCCTGCAACCAGAAAACCAGCCGCGAGCCGGTGATGAACCTCACCCAGGGCCAGGTCGGCCAGAGCCTGCGCGCCCTCGAAGGGCGCGGCTTCACTCGACTGGTGATGGGCAGCCGTGCCGATCGCTGGGAGCACAAGGTCGACAAGGCACTGGAACTGGTGCCCGCACAGGTGATCCTGACCGGGCTGTTGTTTTTAAGGGGGCCGCAGACGGTCAACGAACTGCTGACCCGCAGCGGGCGCATGCATGATTTCGAGGATGCCGAGCAGGTCGTGCATCAGCTCGAACGCCTGATTGCCCGCGGCCTGGCCGTGCTGATTCCGCGTCAGGCCGGCCAGCGTGAAGATCGTTATACCCACGCGCTGGGTGATCCGGCGGATATCGAAGCGATCCTCGCGGCACGGCAAAATGCGCCGGAGCGCGGTGCTGGCGGCGCCGTGTCGGTTGAGCGAATCGAAGAGCTCGAAGCGCGAATCGCCGCGTTGGAAGAGCGTTTGGCACGCCTTGAGTAAAAGCTTGAATCAATAGGCAAGGCTGCTGCGAGCAAACTCCACGGCCTTTTCAAACTGCTCATCGGTCGGGCGCACGCCGGTATAGAGCACAAATTGCTCCAGTGCCTGGATCGCAATCACTTCGAGCCCGGTGATGACATGTTTGCCTTCGGCACGCGCGCGCAGGATCAGCGGGGTTTCCGCAGGAACCGCGACAACATCGAAGACGATATCCGCAGCAGCGATGGCCTCGGCATCGAACGCCAGCTGATCGGCTTGCGGGCCGGTCATGCCGATGGGCGTTACGTTGATGAGCATTTGCGGGCGCCGGTCACCCAGCTCGGCTTGCCAGGGGTAGTTCAGTGACTTGGCCAATGCCTGGCCGGCACGCTCGTTACGGGCCACGATCAGGCCATTGTGGTAACCGCCATCGCGCAAGGCGCTGGCCACCGCCTTGGCCATGCCACCACTGCCAAGCAGGGCAAATGAGGTGTCCTTGGGCACCTGGTGGGTCTCCAGCAACTGGGCTATGGCGATGTAGTCGGTGTTGAAGGCCTTGAGATGGCCGTCGGTATTGACGATGGTATTGATCGACTGGATGGCCGCAGCAGAAGGGTCCAGTTCGTCGACCAGGGCAATGCAGGCTTCCTTGAACGGCATCGATACGCCGCAACCACGAATACCCAGGGCGCGGATGCCGCCGACGGCGCCCGGCAGGTCCTGGCTCGAGAACGCCTTGTAATAGAAATTAAGCCCCAGTTGCTCATACAGATGATTGTGAAATCGCAGGCCAAAGTTCCCGGGCCGTCCGGAGAGGGACATGCACAGCTGGGTGTCTCTGTTGGGGTTCATCTGCATGTGAATCTCCTTGCATTGCACTTTCGGATGGACGGGATTAGCCAGTCCATCGGGTTCTGTTCAATCATGGTCGCACGCCTTGATCGACGCCGCGCGAGCGTAAGTTCGCCGACACAGACCTTACACAAAATTTACCCGGCAGCTGTGCTGATTTTCAAAAAAAAGCTGTCTTAGAAGTATCCCCGCGACATTCCTTGAGTCTATGGCAGACGCAAGCGCCGGGTCGAAGAACCGAGGAATCATCATGATTCGTAGAATCCCCACAGTGGCCTTGCTGATCGGCGCCCTGGCTGTCGCAGGGCAAGCAGAGGCGCATGGCGGCGGTGGTGGCTGGGAAGGACCGGCGGTGTTTGGCGCGATCGTCGGCTCGGCCATCGTTGGCTCGGCAATCATCAACAGCAACCGGCCTGTGTATGTAGCGCCGCAACCGGTCTACGCGCAGCCGGTTTACGCTCAACCGCAACCGGTGTACATGGCGCCACCTCCACCGGTCTACTACCAGCCCGCACCGGTATATGTGGGGCAACCCATCTACTATCGCCCGGCGCCGGTCTACTACGGTCCACCGCGTGGCTACTATGGCCCCCCTCGTGGCTATTACGGCCCTCCCCACGGTTACGGCCGCTGGTAGCCGCGGGTTCCCTGTACCTGTAGGAGCGAGCTTGCTCCGGGCGGCGTTCCGACGATGGACGTGAACGCTGCAAGCTCGCGTCCGTAATTTACCGTTCGTCGTCACAGGTCTGGAAAAATCCTGTAGGCGTCGCTATCGGAACAGTGTCGACCCTTGATTTCGGCAAGATTGGGTGCGTACCTGTACGGCCGATAACAACAAGGACGAGCTCATGCCCACACAAAACCCGCACCGCATCAATGGCCTGTGTACCTCCAGCAAGGTCTACAACGCCCTGACCGAACTCAAGCACCTGGAAGGCCATCGCAGCGCCAAATTCCTTTCGCTGCTGACCCAGAACCTGGTGCGCAAAGGCCTGCTCAACGAGCAGGAAGTGGTGCATATTCTCGATCAGGTGGTCGACTGAGCGCCAGCCGCCTGGCAGACCTCACTGGCATCAATGACCACTATTGAAAGCGTTGATTGTTCCTCGAGACGCCCGGACCGTAAGGTGACTTCACAGATTAGTGGAGGTCCTTATGATGTCTCAGGTTCAGATCATGTCCGTTATCGGCAGCGCCGTTCCCGCACCGCTCAGAGCGCTTGGCTTGCTCGCCTGCTGGTACCTGGTCCAGGACGGCGAACAGATCAGCGGCCCGCTCACCTCGCTGCCCGACGCCCAGGCGTTGTCCCAGCGAATCGGCGCGGGACAGGCAGGCAAGCTCAGTGCCTAAGGCAGCTGGACCCGCGGTTTGGTCTCGATGAAAATGGCCCAGCTCGACATGAACAGGGCCGCGATCAACGGGCCGATGACAAATCCGTTGAGACCGAACAGCGCCAGGCCACCGAGGGTCGAGATCAGGATCATGTAGTCCGGCATCTTCGTGTCCTTGCCCACCAGGATCGGTCGCAGCACGTTATCCACCAGGCCAATCACGAACACCCCGAACAATCCCAGCACCACGCCCTGCCAGACCTCGCCGGTCAGCAGGAAAAACGCCGCCACGGGAGCCCAGACAATCCCTGCCCCGATCGCCGGCAACAACGACAGAAACGCCATCAACACCGCCCAGACCAGTGCGCTGGGAATGTCCAGGAACCAGAAAATCAACCCGCCCAATGCGCCTTGGGTGATTGCCACCAGCAGGTTGCCCTTCACCGTGGCCCGCACCACGCGATTGAACTTGAGCTGCAGACGGCGCTTCTGGTGTTCCTGCAACGGCACGGCCATGCGCACCTTGCGCGCGAGTTCGGCCCCGTCGCGCAGGAAGAAGAACAGCAGGTAGAGCATGATGAAAAAGCTGACAATGAACTGGAACGTGCCCTGGCCAAGGCTGAACACCTGATTCGTCACCTCGCCACCGGCCATCGCGCTCTTGACGATTTTCTCCCGCAGCCCGTTCAACTCACCCACGCCGAACCGATCAAGCAAATGCTGGAAATACGGTGGCAGGTTGTGCTTGAACTGCGACACATAGCCGGCAATGTCCAGCTCACCGCTCTCGACGCTCTTGTACAGCGCCGCGCCTTCCTGAACCAGCAGCATGCTGATGATGATCACCGGCAGAATCGCGATCACCAGACAGATGCTCAAGGTGCACAGCGACGTCAGGTTGCGCTGCCAGCCGAACTTCAGTTGCAACCGGCGCTGCATCGGCGCAAAGACAATCCCCAGGATCACCGCCCAGAACACCGCACCGTAGAACGGCAGCAGGATCCAGATGAACGCAATGCTCACCAACACCAGCAAAACCGCCAGCGATTTATCTTTCAGCGTCTCTTCGTTCATGTCCGACCCATGTCAGTCTACCGGCACGCAACGTTGTGCCCTGATGCTTAGGCCACTGCGGCGCGCGCGAGTGCCGTGCGCTTGGTGAAAAAGCATGGCAAGGGAGGTGTCGAAGAGATCAGTCGTCAAATTCCAGGCAAAAAAAAAGGGGAGCACATGCCCCCCCGAGGTTTAAAGCGTTGTATCGCGGCTGTTAACTCAGCCTTCGATCTCGATCAGGATCTCGCCCGGGTTCACCCGGTCGCCCTTGGCCACGTGGATGGCGGTGACTTTGCCGGCGATGGCGGCCTGGACTTCGGTTTCCATCTTCATCGCTTCGGTGATCAGCACAGCCTGGCCCGCCTTGACGGTGTCGCCCTCCTTGACCAGCACATCGACGATGTTGCCTGGCATGGTGGTGCTGACGTGGCCCGGGGCCGACGCCTGCTTGCGTTTGCTGCTGCCGCCGCTGACGAACTCATTGAGCGGTTCGAACACCACTTCTTCCGGCATGCCATCGATAGACAGGTAGAAGTGGCGCTTGCCTTCGGCCTTGACGCCAACACCGGTGATGTCGACGCGGTAGGTTTCGCCGTGGACGTCGATGACGAACTCGGTCGGCACGCCTTCACCGCCAGCCGAGGCGACGCCACCGGCTTCAGGAATCGGCAGCAGCACTTCAGGGGTCAGGGTGCCTGCTGCACGCTCTTCGAGGAACTTGCGCCCGATGTCCGGGAACATGGCGAAGGTCAGCACGTCTTCTTCAGACTTGGCCAGGGCACCGATGTCGGCGCGCAGCTTGGCCATTTCCGGCTTGAGCAGGTCCGCTGGGCGAACGTCGATCACTTCTTCGCTACCGATGGCCTGGCGACGCAGTTGCTCGTTCACCGGGGCCGGCGCCTTGCCGTAACCGCCTTGCAGGTACAGCTTCACTTCGTTGGTGATGGTCTTGTAGCGCTCGCCGGCCAGCACGTTGAAAAACGCCTGGGTGCCGACGATCTGCGAAGTCGGGGTCACCAGTGGCGGGAAGCCGAGGTCTTCACGAACCCGCGGGATCTCTGCCAGCACTTCGCCCATGCGGTTGAGGGCGCCCTGCTCTTTCAACTGGTTGGCCAGGTTGGAAATCATCCCGCCCGGTACCTGGTTGACTTGAACGCGGGTATCGACGGCGGTGAATTCGCTTTCGAACTGGTGGTACTTCTTGCGCACGGCGTAGAAGTACAGGCCGATTTCCTGCAGCAGCTCCAGGTTCAGGCCGGTGTCGAACTCGGTGCCCTTGAGCGCAGCAACCATCGACTCGGTGCCCGGGTGGCTGGTGCCCGAGGCGAAACTGGAGATCGCGGTGTCGATGTGGTCGGCGCCGTTTTCGATGGCCTTGAGCTGGCACATGGTCGCCAGGCCGGCGGTGTCATGGGAGTGAATGAACACGGGCAGCGACTGTTCGGCTTTCAATGCCCGAACCAGTTCGCCGGTGGCGTACGGGGTCAGCAGGCCGGCCATGTCCTTGATCGCCACCGAGTCGCAACCCATGGCTTCCATTTGCTTGGCTTGCGCCACGAACGCGTCAATGGTGTGCACCGGGCTGGTGGTGTAGGCGATGGTGCCCTGGGCGTGCTTGCCGGCGGCTTTCACCGCTTCGATGGCCACGCGCAGGTTACGCACGTCGTTCATGGCGTCGAAGATGCGGAACACGTCGATGCCGTTGACCGCTGCCTTGGCGACGAAGGCCCTGACCACGTCGTCGCTGTAGTGGCGATAACCCAGCAGGTTCTGGCCACGCAAGAGCATTTGCAGGCGGGTGTTAGGCAACGCGGCGCGCAGCTGGCGCAGACGCTCCCACGGATCTTCCTTGAGGAAACGTACGCAGGCGTCGAACGTCGCGCCGCCCCAGCATTCCAGCGACCAGTAGCCAACCTTGTCGAGCTTGTCGCAGATCGGCAGCATGTCTTCGGTGCGCATGCGGGTCGCGAGCAGCGATTGGTGGGCGTCGCGCAGGATGGTGTCGGTTACATGAATCTTCTTGGACATTGTTCTATTCCTCACAGGCCTGCGTGGGCGGCGATGGCGGCGGCGATGGCCAGGGCCAGCTCTTCGGGTTTGCGCTTGATCGAGTAGTTGGTCAGTTCAGGGTGGCTTTCGACGAAGCTGGTATTGAACTGGCCGCTACGGAATTCCGGATTACGCAGGATTTCCTGGTAGTAGGCGGCGGTGGTCTTGACGCCTTGCACACGCATGTCGTCCAGCGCGCGCAGGCCACGGTCCATCGCTTCTTCCCAGGTCAGCGCCCAGACCACCAGTTTCAGGCACATGGAATCGTAGAACGGTGGAATGGTGTAGCCGGTGTAGATCGCCGTGTCGGTACGTACGCCCGGACCGCCGGGTGCGTAGTAACGGGTGATCTTGCCGAAGCTTGGCAGGAAATTGTTTTTCGGGTCTTCGGCGTTGATCCGGAACTGCAGGGCGAAACCGCGGTGCTGGATGTCTTCCTGTTTCACCGAGAGCGGCAGGCCGGACGCAATGCGGATCTGCTCGCGGACGATGTCGATGCCGGTGATTTCTTCGGTGATGGTGTGTTCCACCTGCACCCGGGTGTTCATTTCCATGAAGTACACCTCGCCCTCGGCGAGCAGGAACTCCACGGTACCGGCGTTCTCGTAACCCACGGCCTTGGCTGCACGCACCGACAGGTCGCCGATGTAGGCGCGCTGTTCCGGGGTCAGTTGCGGGCTCGGGGCGATTTCGATGAGCTTCTGGTTGCGGCGCTGGATCGAGCAATCACGCTCGAACAGGTGCACCACGTTGCCAAAGCTGTCGCCGAGGATCTGCGCTTCGATGTGCTTGGGGTTGACGATGCACTTTTCCAGGAACACTTCCGCGGAACCGAACGCCTTGGTGGCTTCGGAAATGACTCGCGGGAATGCCTGTTCGAGTTCTTCACGGCTGTTGCAGCGACGGATACCGCGACCGCCACCACCGGAAGTGGCCTTGAGCATCACCGGGTAACCGATGCGGTCGCCTTCGGTCAGGGCTTCTTCAATACCAGCGACGTTGCCTTCGGTACCCGGCGTGACCGGAACACCTGCCTTGATCATGCTGCGGCGGGCTTCGGTCTTGTCACCCATGCGGCGAATGACTTCAGCCGATGGACCGATGAACTTGATCCCGCGTTCGGCGCAGATGTCTGCCAGTTCGGCGTTTTCCGAGAGGAAACCGTAGCCTGGGTGCAAGGCATCGCAACCGGTTTCCACAGCCAGGTTCACCAGCTTGCGCGGGTTGAGGTAACCGGCCAGTGGCTCGGCACCAATACTGTGGGCCTCATCCGCACGCTTGACATGCAGGGCATGGCGATCGGCGTCGGAATAGATCGCGACCGAGCGAATGCCCATTTCGGCACAAGCGCGTACGATTCGTACGGCAATCTCACCACGGTTGGCGATCAGGATCTTTTTTATCACTTGGAGTTTCCCTTGATCCGGTGGTACCCACGACCTGTTGACAGGTCGACGCGTGACCAAATGTTTCAATTTGGTCGCAACGCCACACTAGCGCTCACAAGGGATTAACAAAAATGAATAATTATTGGGTGATGCATAAGTAAAGACTTATAGTTGACACATTCGCCAGTGGCCAGAGTGTGCAAAAAATGCGTAAGTCCTTGATGCGTATGACATTGCGTCAGTTGCAAATCTTCAACGAGGTCTGCGACCTGAGGTCCTACAGCCGCGCAGCCGACGAAATGTCACTCACGCAACCAGCCGTCAGCCTGCAGATTCGTCAACTTGAAGAGCTGGTGGGCCAGCCGCTGTTCGATTATGTCGGCAAAAAACTCTACATGACCGAAGCGGCGGAAGCCTTGCAACGTGCGAGCCGGGACATCTTCGGTCGCCTGGAAAACCTCGACATGCAACTGTCGGACATGCAGGGCTCGCTGCAAGGCCAACTGAAACTGGCGGTGGAATCCAGCGCCAAGTATTTCGTACCGCACCTGTTTGCCGCCTTCAAGCGCCAGCATCCGGAAGTAAACCTGCAACTGACGGTGGTCAATCGCGCCCAGGTGATCCGGCGGCTGTCGGACAACCGCGACGACCTGGTGATCATGTCCATGGTACCGCAGGACATGGGGCTGGAGTTCCTGCCGTTCCTGAACAATCCGATCGTTGCGGTCGCACCGCCGGATCACCCGCTGTGCCACCTGGGGCCATTGCGCCTGCAGGATCTTGAGCCTTACACCCTGCTGATGCGCGAAGTCGGGTCGGGAACGCGAATGGCCTGCGAGGAATACTTCAAGGAAAAGCGCGTGCACTTCAACCAGACCCAGGAGGTTTCTTCAGCCGAAGCCCAGCGCGAATGCGTGCTGGCGGGTCTGGGCGTGGCACTGTTGACGCGCCACGCCCTGAACCTTGAGTTGGCCACCGGCGGCCTGATCGAGTTGCCGATCGAGGAACTGCCGCTCTACCGCAGCTGGTGCCTGGTACAGGCCAAGGCCAAACGCCTGTCACCGGTGGCTCACGCTTTCCTTGCGTTCATTCGTAGCGAAAGGATTCAGATCAGCGCGCTGGTTGAGCGCTTCGACGGGAAGTTGTCGGCGCCGCCTGCCAGTAATTGAGTTCCAGTTCAGCAAAATCGGCAATCTCGGCGAGAAGCTGGCGCTGTTCGCAGCGATCTTCGATAGCACGGCGGAACGCCATGCGGCGCTGGTCTTCCTGCTGACGACGGGTTTTGACGGCGCTGTTGCGTTCTTCGTAGGGCTGGGCCATTTCGAGTCTCCCAAGTCGAGTACGGGAGTTTCAAGATAGGCGCGAGGGATGACGGTTTGGCGGCGGGCGGGTTACAGGAACATGAAATTCAAAAGATCGCAGCCTGCGGCAGCTCCTACAGAGATTTGTGACCACCTGTAGGAGCTGCCGCAGGCTGCGATCATTTGATCTTAGTCGTCCAGCGCCTTCACCGACTTGGGTGAAAGGCGCAAGCTGCGCAGGCTGCGCTTGACGCTCTTGAGGTGGTTGACCAGGCTCGGCCCGCGGGCCATGGCCACGCCCATGGCCAACACATCGATCACCACCAGGTGGGCGATACGCGAGGTCAGCGGCGTGTAGATTTCGGTGTCTTCGTGAACGTCGATGGCCAGGTTGACGGTCGACAACTCGGCCAAAGGCGTCTGGCTCGGGCACAAGGTGATCAACGAGGCGCCGCTCTCACGCACCAGGTTGGCAGTGATCAGCAAATCCTTGGAGCGCCCGGACTGGGAAATGCAGATTGCCACGTCACTCGGCTTGAGGGTGACCGCCGACATCGCCTGCATGTGCGGATCGGAATACGCCGCCGCTGTCAGCAGCAAACGGAAAAACTTGTGCTGCGCATCCGCCGCCACCGCCCCGGAGGCGCCGAAACCATAGAACTCGACGCGCTGGGCCTGGGACATGAGCGTCACCGCCCGCTGCAATTCCAGCGGATCGAGCTTTTCCCGGACCTCCATCAGCGTGTGCAGGGTGGTGTCGAAAATCTTCAGGCTGTAGTCGGCGACCGAGTCGTCCTCATGGATCGCGAACTGCCCGAAACTCGCCCCTGCCGCCAGGCTCTGGGCCAGCTTGAGTTTCAAGTCCTGGAAACCCGAGCAACCGATGGCGCGGCAAAAGCGCACGATGGTCGGCTCACTGATACCCACGCTGTGGGCCAGGTCGGCCATGGAACTGTGCATCACGGCCGCAGGATCGAGCAAAACGTGATCGGCGACCTTGAGTTCCGACTTGCGTAACAGGTGGCGAGACTGGGCGATGTGTTGCAGCAGATTCAAAGGGCTGGACTCTTTTTTATTTGGCAGGCGCCGGGGATGTAGCACGCTTGTAGTTATACTACATGAATCGTCTTTTTGCCTGCTGAATAAGTAACTGAATTGTCTTTGTCACACCCTGTTTTAGCGGTATGAGCCTTATGTAGCAGTAAATCCGGCCTTTGCCGCCAAGGATTTTTTGCGAAAAAAAAGCCCGCAGTGTGAGCGGGCGAAAGACCAAAGAAGCTATATGCGCAGTCGCTTCTAAGTGGAGGAAGCCGCTTGGGGGATCAGCTTCCTCGGTACGTTGAATAACTGTAGGGCGAAATGAGCAGCGGCACATGGTAGTGATCCTGCTCGGCAGAGATGCCAAAACGCAGCACCACCACATCCAGGAAAGCAGGCTCCGGCAACTGGACGCCACGGGCGCGGTAGTAGTCGCCTGCATGGAACTGCACCTGATAGACCCCGGTGCGGTAGTCATCGCCCTGCAGCAGCGGTGCATCGACACGGCCATCGCTGTTGGTTATCGCGCTGGCGACCAATTCCAGCTGCGAGCCTTCAACGCGGTACAGCTCGACCTTGATCGAGCTGCCCGGGCACCCGTGTGCAGCGTCCAAAACGTGTGTAGTCAAACGTCCCATTGATTCTGCGCGCCTGCCTGCATGTAAGCAGTCAGACCTCGCGCCTCCCGAAGTCAGTTGAAAGGAGACCGCACCGATTCGGAGCACGAAAAGCTGCGGCGAGCGACTGATTAAGACATTTTTCAAAAAAATTGTACACAATAAAAACGACATTTCGTCCGACACCGTCACCACAGGGGCTTTTACCGTCGATTTTCCAGCGATCCTTGCGCCTGCGCCGCTTTCGAACCATTAGCTGACCAATCAGGCAAATTTCTTGCACGGGATGGATAACTGCCCGGAATCCGCACGGCAGATGACCGTTGATGAAAAATGCAAAAAATCAGGCTTACAAAATGAATATAAAGTTGTATACAATCACCCCATCGCTGTGACGCCACCCTGCCATTTCACCCTCAGGCGCGCCACACCACCTGTCAACACGAACAAGAAGGAAGACTGCAGTGAGCGCTGACTACCCTCGCGACCTGATCGGTTACGGCAGTAACCCTCCGCACCCACACTGGCCGGGCAACGCCCGCATCGCCCTGTCGTTCGTACTCAACTACGAAGAAGGTGGCGAGCGCAACATCCTGCACGGCGACAAAGAGTCTGAAGCCTTCCTCTCGGAAATGGTCTCGGCGCAGCCGCTGCAGGGCGCGCGTAACATGAGCATGGAATCGCTCTACGAGTATGGCAGCCGTACTGGCGTCTGGCGGATCCTGAAACTGTTCAAGGAATTCGACATTCCGCTGACCGTGTTCGCCGTGGCCATGGCCGCCCAGCGTCACCCGGACGTGATCCACGCCATGGTCGAGGCCGGCCACGAGATCTGCAGCCACGGCTACCGCTGGATCGACTACCAGTACATGGACGAAGCCCAGGAACGCGAGCACATGCTCGAAGCGATCCGCATCCTCACCGAAATCACCGGCGAGCGCCCACTGGGCTGGTACACCGGCCGCACCGGCCCGAATACCCGCAAGCTGGTGATGGAAGAAGGCGGTTTCCTCTACGACAGCGACACCTACGACGACGACCTGCCCTACTGGGAACCGAACAACCCGACCGGCAAGCCGCACCTGGTGATCCCGTACACCCTGGACACCAACGACATG
>Ga0160442_100301_pt1 | contig 27180 bp, 25 predicted proteins | sample HID1971M_E1MG_FD_108252 | JGI IMG/M metagenome (GOLD analysis project Ga0160442, IMG submission 108252) | Enriched millipede-associated microbial communities from UW Madison campus, WI, USA - HID1971M_E1 MG | ecosystem: Host-associated > Arthropoda: Insects > Digestive system > Unclassified ... | reverse complement strand
GACTTTGCCGAGTTCCTGGTGGACTTCGACAACTTCCACTCGACCCACTCCGAAGAAAACCGCGAGCTGTCGAGCCAGATCTACAAGCGCCTGCGTGACGCCGGGCACATTGCCACGCGCTCGATCACCCAGTATTTCGACCCGGACAAGAAAATGTTCCTGGCCGACCGCTTCATCAAGGGCACCTGCCCGAAATGCGGCACTGAAGACCAGTACGGCGACAACGGCGAAAAATGCGGCGCGACCTACGCACCGACCGACCTGAAGGATCCGAAGTCGGCAATCTCCGGCGCCACCCCGGTGCGCAAGGAGGCCCAGCACTTCTTCTGCAAGCGGCCGGACTTCCAGGAAATGCTGCAGGCCTGGACCCGCAGCGGAACCCTGCACGCCGCCGTGGCGAACAAGATCGCCGAATGGCTGGATGCCGGACTGCAACCGTGGCACATCTCCCGCGATGCGCCGTACTTCGGCTTCGAGATCCCCGACGAGCCGGGCAAGTACTTCTACGTCTGGCTGGATGCGCCAATCGGCTACATGGCCAGCTTCAAGAACCTTTGCGACCGTACGCCGGAGCTGGACTTCGACGCGTTCTGGGGCAAGGACTCGACCGCCGAGCTGTACCACTTCATCGGCAAGGACATCGTCAACTTCCACGCCCTGTTCTGGCCAGCGATGCTCGAAGGCGCGGGTTACCGCAAGCCGACCGGCATCAACGTGCACGGCTACCTGACCGTCAACGGCCAGAAAATGTCCAAGTCCCGTGGCACCTTCATCAAGGCCCGGACCTACCTCGACCACCTGTCGCCGGAATACCTGCGCTATTACTACGCGGCCAAGCTGAGCCGTGGCGTCGACGACCTCGACCTGAACCTCGAAGATTTCGTGCAGAAGGTCAACTCCGACCTGGTCGGCAAAGTCGTCAACATCGCCAGCCGTTGCGCCGGGTTCATCAACAAGGGCAATGCCGGCGTGATGGTCGAGACCAACGCCGCGCCGGAGCTGACCGAAGCCTTCCTGGCCGCCGCGCCAAGCATCGCCGACGCCTATGAAGCCCGCGACTTCGCCCGCGCCATGCGCGAGATCATGGGCCTGGCCGACCGCGCCAACGCCTGGATCGCCGACAAGGCACCGTGGTCGCTGAACAAGCAGGAAGGCAAGCAGGATGAAGTCCAGGCAATCTGCGCCACCGGCGTCAACCTGTTCCGTCAACTGGTGATCTTCCTCAAACCGGTACTGCCGCTGCTGGCCGCCGATGCCGAGGCATTCCTCAATGTTGCGCCACTGACCTGGAACGATCACGCGACCTTGCTCGCCAACCATCAGTTGAACGAGTTCAAGCCGTTGATGACCCGTATCGACCCGGTCAAAGTGCAAGCCATGACCGACGCCTCGAAAGAAGACCTGACCGCCAGCCAGACCGACACCGGCGAAGCCACACCAGCCGGTAATGGCGAGCTGGCCAAGGATCCGCTGTCGCCGGAAATCGAGTTCGACACCTTTGCCGCGGTTGACCTGCGCGTCGCCCTGATCGTCAAGGCCGAACACGTGGAAGGTGCCGACAAGTTGCTGCGCCTGACCCTGGACATCGGTGACGAGCAACGCAACGTCTTCTCCGGCATCAAGAGCGCCTACCCGGACCCGTCCAAGCTCGATGGTCGCCTGACCATGATGATTGCCAACCTCAAGCCACGGAAAATGAAGTTCGGCATTTCCGAAGGCATGGTGATGGCAGCCGGTCCTGGCGGTGAAGAAATCTACCTGCTCAGCCCTGACAGCGGCGCCAAGCCTGGTCAGCGGATCAAGTAAGGCACTGCGGTAAACCGATCCCACAGTCGTGCCTGGCGCGACTGTGGGATTTTCATGTCTGGCCCATACTATTACTGAACTCGGGCATTACTTGTAGGAGCTGCCGCAGGCTGCGATCTTTTGAATTTGCTTTGAAAAAGATCAAAGATCGCAGCCTGCGGCAGCTCCTACAGGGTTATCGAGCAACGGATACGGACGATCATGACCGAAACCCTGCTTACGCTTATCGGCACTGCCCTGCTCAACAACTTCGTGTTGCACTGGCCGCTGGGTGTCGAGCCGCTGCTGGCCAGCGAACGTCGCCAGGTCCATGCCTTGGGCATCGCCACGACCTGCCTGATGCTGATTACCGGGGTGCTCGGCTATGCGCTCTATCACTGGTTGCTGGTGCCGCTGGAGATGACGGCGCTGCGCCTGTTTGTGTTTCTGCCATTGAGCGTGCTGCTGATCGGCCCGTTGTTGCAGCTGCTGGCACGGGTGTTTTCGACATTGTCCTTCGAAGGCCTCTGGCCTTTGCTGCTGTGTAATGCCGGGGTGCTCGGCGTGGCATTGCTCAACGCCCGGGAGGACATGGGATTTTTTCACGCCACAGCCTTGAGCCTCGGTGCCGGGCTGGGCTTCTGGCTGGTACTGAGCCTGTTCAACGACCTGCGCCAGCGCACACTTGATAACGATGTGCCCCTGCCCTTTCGCGGCCTGCCGATCGACCTGGTCGGTGCCGGCCTGATTGCAGTGGCCTTTCTCGGATTCAGCGGACTGATCAAAACATGAGTCTGATTCAACGCATCGACGCCCTCTTGCCGCAGACCCAATGCGGCAAGTGTGGCCATCCCGGATGCAAGCCGTACGCCACCGGCATTGCCAACGGCGAGCCGATCAACAAGTGCCCGCCCGGCGGCAGTGAAACCATCCACGCCCTGGCCGAACTGTTGCACGTGCCGGTGCTGGAGCTGGACGTCAGTCGCGGCTCGGCCCCAGCGCAGATTGCCTATATCCGTGAGGCCGAATGCATTGGTTGCACGAAATGCATTCAGGCCTGCCCAGTGGACGCCATCGTCGGCGCGGCCAAGTTGATGCACACGGTCATCATCGACGAATGCACCGGGTGCGACCTTTGCGTGGCGCCTTGCCCGGTGGACTGCATCGAAATGCATCCGCTGCCATTGAACAGCGTGCTGCCGATTGTCGGTGGCCTGGCTTTCAGCCTGGAGGAGCAACGGGCACGCGCCGCCAAGCGCGATCATGCGCGGCGCCGTTTCGAGCAGCGCAACGCCCGCTTGCAGCGTGAAGAACAACAAAAAACCGCCGAGCGTGAGGCCCGTGCGCAACGGGTCGTCCAGCCCAACGAAACGATCCTCGACCCGGTACAGGCAGCCCTGGAACGCGTCCGCGCGCAAAAGGCGGCGAATGCCGATGCGGCCCTGAAAAAAGCCAAGATCGACCTGGCGATGAGCCGGGCGCAGTTGAACAAGTCGCTCAAGGCCTTCGGTCATCCGCCGACCTTCGAACAGCAATCGCAGTTGATTGTCCTGCAACAGCAGTTCGAAGCCGCCGAGCAGGCTTTGGCCCAACTGGAACGCAGTGCGCCACCTACCCCGTCCCCCGTCGCGGCTCCGGCGCAGGACGCCGAGCTGAAACGCGCAAAAATTCAGCTGGCCATGCGCCGCGCCGAACTGAAGAAAGCCCAGGCCAGCGCAGCACCCGCCGAACAAATCGAAGCCCTTGAGCGGGCCCTGAGCGAAGCCGAACGCCAGGTGGATGCCCATGCCGCCCCTTGAACCGGTCGACGAGCGCCTGCAACAGGCGATGAAACTGGTTCTGCTGGCGACGTTGCCAGGGATGCTGGCGTTATTCTGGTTCTACGGCTGGGGGGTGTTGCTCAACCTGATACTGGCAGGCGTCAGTGCGCTGGCCGCGGAAGCGGCGGTACTGCGCTTGCGCCGGCGTGCGCTCAAGCCGACCTTGAGCGACGGCAGCGCCCTGGTCAGTGCCACGCTACTGGCCCTGGCCTTGCCGCCCTACTGTCCCTGGTGGCTGACGGTCAGTGCTGCCGCGCTGGCCATGGTGTTCGGCAAGCACCTGTATGGCGGGGTCGGCAGCAATCCGTTCAATCCGGCGATGCTCGGTTTCGCCCTGGTGATGGTGACGTTTCCGCAACAGATGACCCAATGGCCTGCCTCCCAGGGCATGGACCTGTGGGGTGGTGTGCAGCAAGTATTCGGTGTCGGCCAAAGCCCGGACGCCTGGGTCCGGGCCACGGCACTGGACAGCCTGCGGATCAACAAGAGCCTGACCATGGACGAACTCTTCTCGGCCAATCCGGCCTTTGGGCGTTTCGGCGGTCGCGGTGTGGAATGGGTGAACCTGGCTTTTCTCGCCGGCGGCGCGTTTTTGCTGCAACGCCGCGTATTCAGCTGGCACGCGCCTGTCGGCATGCTCGCCAGCCTGTTCGTCATCAGCCTGTTGTGCTGGAACGGTTCGGGCTCAGACTCCCATGGTTCGCCGCTGTTTCATCTGCTCACCGGCGCCAGCATGCTGGGCGCATTCTTCATCGTCACTGAACCGGTATCCGGCGCCAAAAGCCCCGGGGCGCGACTGCTGTTTGGTGCAGGAGTCGGGTTGCTGACCTATCTGATTCGCACCTGGGGCGGTTACCCGGACGGCGTGGCCTTTGCCGTGCTGCTGATGAACCTCTGTGTACCGGCGCTGGAGCGGCTGGTCGCGGCCAGGCAGGAGCGGATCGCACCATGAGCCGAGCGTCGAGCGCCGCCATCCTCGCGTTACTGACTGCCCTCGGAGCGGGCCTGACCTATCTCGCGCAACACAGCAGCGCGCCACGGATTGCGGCTGAGCAGCGCCTGATCGACAGTCGTTACCTGCTCGACCTGCTACCGCCCGACAGCTACGACAACCAGCCGCTGGACCAACCGCTCAAGCTCGACAACACCGCGCTGGGCAACAGCACGCTGCTGACGGGTTATCGGGCGACCAAGGTCGGCCGAGCCTATGCCGTGCTTTTACGCAGCCAGACCCTGGGCTACGCGAGCACCATCGATTTGCTGATCGCCATCGATCTCGACGGCAGACTGCTGGGGGTCAAAACCCTCAAGCAAACGGAAACCCCGGGGCTCGGCGCACGAATCGCCGACTGGCCCAATACCTGGCTTGCAGCCTTTTCCGGCAGGTCGCGAATCGATCCGGGCGACAATGGTTGGGCCTTGAAAAAGGACCAGGGGCAGTTCGACCAGATTGCGGGAGCGACCATCACCTCAAGAGCGGTGATCAATGCCACCCATGACGCCTTGCGTTATTTCGATGAGCATCGGCCCTCACTGCTTGGGAGCCCCTCCGATGAGTAATCCATTGCGGTTGCAGAACACCTTGATGCTCGCGCCGCTGATTGGCGCCACCGACTCACTGGTGAATGCCCTGGGCCTGTGGTGGCTGTTCATTGTCGTGATCAGTGGGTTCGGCCTGTGCATGAACGCCTTGCGATCGCGCCTGCTCCCGGCAACCCACTTGTCGGCCAGCGTGCTGCTTGCCGCAACGCTGACCAGTTGCGCAGAACTCGGCGCGCAGGTCTGGTCGCTGCAATGGCACCAGCATGCCGGGATCTATACCGGCTTGATCGCCTTGCAATGTGTCGTACTGGAGCGCTCCGATTTCTTCCAGAGCCCCTGGCGAGAGCGCTGGCGTCTGTGCGGCCTGTTCGGCGCATCGATGGTGGCTATGGGCCTGCTGCGTGAACTCATCGGTTACGGGACACTGGGCAACCACCTACCCTGGCTGGCTGCTGTAACGCACGCGGATTGGCCGGGCTGGGTACTGACCGCTGACGGTGGCCTGCGCCTGGCCACGCTGGCCCCCGGAGGTTTCATACTGCTGGGATTGCTGATCGCCGCCTGGCAAGCCTGGCACCGCCCGACACGCTCAAACTGACTGCCTTCGAGGAAACGCTTCGCCCATGAATGCCGCAAAACGTCTGGAAATTTTCCGCAGGCTGCATGAAGACAACCCAGAACCGAAGACCGAACTGGCCTATTCCTCAGCCTTTGAATTGCTGATTGCGGTGATTCTTTCCGCGCAATCGACCGATGTCGGCGTGAACAAGGCCACGGCAAAACTGTTTCCGGTTGCCAATACTCCGGCGACGATTCATGCCTTGGGGGTCGAAGGATTGTCGGAATACATCAAGACCATCGGCCTGTACAACAGCAAGGCAAAAAACGTGATCGAGACCTGCCGCCTGCTGGTTGAGCGTCATGCAGGCGAAGTGCCGCAAACCCGTGAGGAACTCGAGGCGTTGCCTGGCGTTGGCCGCAAGACCGCCAACGTGGTGCTCAATACTGCATTCCGCCAGTTGACGATGGCCGTGGACACTCACATTTTTCGGGTCAGCAACCGCACCGGCATTGCGCCCGGCAAGAATGTGGTTGAGGTCGAGCATAAATTGATGAAATTTGTGCCAAAGCAGTACCTGCTCGACTCCCATCACTGGCTGATCCTTCACGGACGTTATGTTTGCCTGGCCCGCAAACCTCGCTGCGGCAGTTGCCGGATCGAAGACTTGTGCGAATACAAGCACAAGACCTCGGACGATTGAGCCGCTATTGGGTTTATCAATATATCGATTGAAAAAATCTTTTTTACCCGTCGCAGGATTGTCGATATAAGGAGCCCCAAAGGCCTTCTTCGCCTGGAGTAACTAAATGAGCACTGGCAAAGAGCAATTGGATGTAGATGACGACTTCACCCCCGTAGAGGCTGATGATGCCGAGCCGGTGGTTGAAGTAGCGAAAACCAACCTGAGCAAGCGCCGGACCATCGACAATCTGCTGGAGGAGCGCCGACTGCAAAAGCAATTGGCCGATTACGATTTTGACTTGTAAAACCTAAAAGCCTCCCGAAACGGAGGCTTTTTACCAAGTGCCGAACCGCGATCAACGCTCGCCTGGTGTACTCCGTCAGAGGCAGGCTCATCATGCCAGACCATTACGCTGGGCCAGTTCAATCAGATCGACCAGGGAGCGCGCATTGAGCTTTAACAGTAGTCGGGTCTTGTAGGTACTGACGGTCTTGTTGCTGAGAAACATCCCATCAGCAATCTCTTTGTTAGTCTTGCCCCGGGCCAACTGCTGTAGCACCATCATTTCCCGCCCAGAAAGACGATCCACCATATCGGCTTCACTGGCGTTGCCAAGACTGGCACGCACAGTGTGCAAGGCCTGATTTGGAAAGTAACTGTAGCCTGACAATACCGCCTTTATTGCACTGAGCAACTCCGTGAGATCCTGTTGTTTACAAACATATCCGGCGGCTCCCGACTGCATGCAGCGCATGGAAAAATGCCCAGGTGACTGGGACGTCAATATCAGCACTTTCATCGGCATCGCAGCCGAGGTCAGTCGTGCAATGACTTCCAGTCCATCGAGTTTAGGTATTCCTATATCCAGGATGACAATGTCCGGCATGTATTCACGGGCTAGTTGTAATGCATCCACACCATTATCTGTTTCTGCAATGACTTCGTAGCCATGACGCTCCATCAGCATTCGTACCGCAAGACGAATGACGGGGTGATCATCCACAATCAGCACTTTATTCATGGGCAAGTCCAATTTCGCTGTTCGAATTTTTAGAGCCCGCACAATAGCCTAGTCGTTTCCCCCCTGGCATGTCGCCTCCCCCAACCACTTGCACCGAGAGACATTCCCTACAAAATTCACAGATTTTTCCTACAAAAAATCGAGCAAATCGTTAGGCAGAAAACTTTTTTTGAAGTCTTGACTTTCCAATTGCGATTACTTTTTTGTATCGACCTGCAACGAAAAAATGAGCGGAGTTTTATTTTCAGACAGCGATCAGACATGTGCCGCCCTACCCAACCGCGCAAAGGTAATTGGGATAATCCAATATCCACACTAACTCCAGAAATATCACACACAACTTATCCACTCGTTCTTACAGCAAAAATCACCCCATCATCGATTATAAGAAAACCGTAAACAAGAAAACGCCTAACCGACATCAAATAAATTAAAAAACAGAAACCATGGATGCCCAACATGCGTTAGATGGATTAAATTCAAACCAAAATCAAGCAATAGCTATCGAGGAATTTAAAATGGACAGGATTAAAAAAAGAATAAACAACCCCATGACAGTGATTGCGATATTCGCAACACTGTCTGAAACATCAGCTGCGATTTCACTGCCCTTTCTTGATGATGATGATAGAGACATCTACGTCTGGTTCCTGATCAGCTTTCCTTTTTATCTGCTGTTGCTATTCTTTGTCACTCTCAACTTCAACTATCGATCGCTTTACGCCCCCTCCGACTTTGAGAAGGGAAAACACTTCATAAAAGTCATGGACGGTCTCGAGCAATCCGAGAACAAGAAGACTCGAAAGTCCCCGACCAGGGCATCGGGCACTGGCGACCAATCCACTCGCCGCCCATCGAAAGCACAAGACCCACCTTCAGCAACAGTTTCTGCCAAAGCCCTTTCGGCGCATCACCACGTACGTCTACCCGAACGATTGAAGGACCTGTATGTGATTGATGCACGCAGGATGACAGGCCAGGCCGAGTTCAGCCATTTGTTGGAGAGCATCCAGATCGAACCGGGAAAGGCTGCACGTGCAGTGGTGTTCCTCACCTGTACCGAGTCGGATTCAAAACTGAGGGAAAGCGCAGCCGCTCCTTCAAAACACGTGAAGAAACATTGCCGCACAACATTCTGTGCTGCCTACAACTTAAATTCACAGGGTTTGACGGTCATTGACCAACATTTGCCCATCGACGCACGGCAACCCGAAGCGTTTGACGATCGATCAGAAGGGAATGATGAGAGGAGTCATAGCAAGGCGGGAAAGAACACTGATACGGGCAGGTAGCAACTCCCCCCCTTTTAAATGTGCGGCCCTGTCGACGACCGGGCCACACATTCCATTACGTCAAAGGTTTCAGAAAAGCTTGCGACCTTTGTTCGCCGCGATGCGCATGCGCAAGGCGTTGAGCTTGATGAAGCCCGCTGCGTCGGCCTGGTTGTAGGCGCCGCCATCTTCTTCGAAAGTCGCAATGTTGGCGTCGAACAACGACTCGTCTGACTTGCGACCGGTGACGATCACGTTGCCCTTGTACAGCTTCAGGCGCACAACGCCATTCACGTGAGCCTGGGACGCATCGATCATCTGTTGCAGCATCAGACGCTCAGGGCTCCACCAGTAACCGGTGTAGATCAGGCTGGCGTACTTGGGCATCAACTCGTCTTTAAGGTGAGCCACTTCGCGGTCCAGGGTGATCGATTCGATCGCACGGTGGGCGCGCAGCATGATGGTACCGCCTGGAGTTTCGTAGCAGCCACGGGACTTCATGCCCACGTAACGGTTCTCGACGATGTCCAGACGGCCGATACCGTGTTCGCCACCGATACGGTTCAGAGTCGCCAGCACGGTGGCCGGAGTCATTTCGACGCCGTCCAGCGCGACGATGTCGCCATTGCGGTAGGTCAGTTCCAGGTACTGCGGCTTGTCGGGAGCCTTCTCCGGGGAGACGGTCCAGCGCCACATGTCTTCTTCGTGCTCGGTCCAGGTGTCTTCCAGCACACCACCTTCATAGGAGATGTGCAGCAGGTTGGCATCCATCGAGTACGGGGATTTCTTCTTTCCGTGACGCTCGATCGGGATCGCGTGCTTTTCAGCGTAATCCATCAGCTTTTCACGGGACAGCAGGTCCCATTCGCGCCACGGAGCGATCACTTTCACACCTGGCTTCAAGGCGTAGGCGCCCAGTTCGAAACGAACCTGGTCGTTACCCTTGCCGGTGGCGCCGTGGGAAATGGCGTCAGCACCGGTTTCGTTGGCAATTTCGATCAGGCGTTTGGCGATCAACGGGCGAGCGATGGAAGTACCCAGCAGGTACTCGCCTTCGTAAACGGTGTTGGCGCGGAACATCGGGAAAACGAAATCGCGCACGAACTCTTCGCGCAAGTCGTCGATGTAGATCTCTTTCACGCCCATGGCTTGAGCCTTGGCACGTGCAGGTTCGACCTCTTCGCCCTGACCCAGGTCAGCGGTGAAGGTCACCACTTCACAGTTATAAGTATCCTGCAGCCACTTGAGGATCACCGAAGTGTCCAGGCCGCCGGAATACGCCAGAACGACCTTGTTTACGTCCGCCATGCCATCACTCCACGGGGTTCTACGGAAAGCCGTCAAGTCTACCGCCCGCGCAAGATAATTTACAGTGGCGCGACAGCTTATGACGACGAAGCGACAGATTATGTCGAGAGCGCGACGATGACCAAGGGGTCAGGAAGTCGCCGAAGCGGCAGGCTTCGTCGCTTGCGGGGCTACCTGCTCCGCGGGGGCTCCGCGCTCCAGGCGTATCGCTACCCGGCGGTTTTTCGCGCGGTTGGCGTTGCTGATGTTGGGGGCCAGGGGATAACGCTCGCCATGGAAACGCAGGGTGATTTGCGATTCCTGGACGCCATTGGCCTTGAAGAAGTCCATCACCGCCAGCGCCCGACGCCGTGACAGGTCACGATTGGTCAGGCGGTTGCCGCTGTTATCGGAGTGGCCGTCAAGCTCGATGCGATTGACCGTCGGATCGGCTTTCATGTACTCCAGCATGACTTGCAGCCTGGCCTTGGCGGCCGCATCCAGATCGATACCGCCACCGGGGAAGCCAATCTGGGATTGCTTGACCTGATCGAAGTTCTGCGGCAGCAACTTGGCCACGCAGCCCTGATACTCGGCAAATGCCTTGGTGAACCGGACCGGCAACAAGCGCACCTCCGACACCCGGCCATCGCCCGAGGAATTTCGAACCACAGGACTGCGTCCGTCGATCAGGCCGCTGATCAAGCGTGCGGCCTGGGCCTGGGAGCTGTTGAAGAGGATGTTGCCGCTGCCGATTCTCACCGTGCCCAGGTTGATATCACCGCGTCCCGGCTGCCAGGGTGCAGCGGCCGCCAGCAAGGTGGCAGAACCACCGCCCATCATTGCGTTGTAGGCATTCAAACGAAACGTCGCCTGTTCCCCGGCGCGCCGCACGAATTCACCCGAGCCGAAATCGGTGATCGGCTGAGTCAGCCGGCATTCGAATTTGTCGCCTTCGACCGTCCACTCGATGCTCTCCAGGCGAGTCTGGAAAGTGAGTGCCATCGCGGGAAGACTGGCAAACACGCTGAGCAAGGCTAAATAACGCTGGCGCACGGGAGGCTCCACTGGCTTCTACGACAAAAAGACCGACACACAGATGTTCACGGCATACCTGTTGGATATCGGAAGCTTCCCGTAAAACTTGATAGCGAGTGCCTGCAAGAGTCTTTTCCGGTAGCATTCCCTTCAGTTTGACCCGCCTGGAATCCCCTCATGTCCGACCGCCTGACCCTGCTGCGTCCCGACGACTGGCATATTCATCTTCGCGATGGTGCCGTGTTGACCAATACCGTCGCGGATGTCGCGCGCACCTTTGGCCGCGCCATCATCATGCCCAACCTGGTACCACCAGTGCGCAATGCGGCTGAAGCCGACGGCTATCGCCAGCGGATTCTCGCTGCCCGCCCGGCCGGCAGCCCGTTTGAACCGCTGATGGTGCTGTACCTCACCGACCGCACCCAGCCTGAAGAAATTCGCGAGGCCAAGGCCAGCGGTTTCGTTCACGCCGCCAAGCTGTACCCGGCCGGCGCGACCACCAACTCGGACTCGGGCGTCACCAGCATCGACAAGATCTTCCCGGCCCTGGAGGCCATGGCCGAAGTCGGGATGCCTTTGTTGATCCACGGTGAAGTCACCCGCGGCGATGTCGACGTCTTCGACCGCGAAAAAATCTTCATCGATGAGCACATGCGCCGTGTGGTCGAGCGTTTCCCGACCCTCAAGGTGGTGTTCGAACACATCACCACCGCTGACGCCGTGCAGTTCGTCAACTCGGCTTCGGCCAACGTTGGCGCGACCATCACCGCGCATCACTTGCTGTACAACCGCAACCACATGCTGGTGGGCGGGATTCGGCCGCACTTCTACTGCCTGCCGATCCTCAAGCGAAATACCCACCAGGAAGCCCTGCTCGACGCCGCCACCAGCGGCAGCGAAAAGTTCTTCCTCGGCACCGACTCGGCGCCCCACGCCCAGCACGCCAAGGAAGCAGCCTGTGGCTGCGCCGGTTGCTACACCGCTTATGCCGCGATCGAGATGTACGCCGAAGCCTTCGAACAGCGCAACGCGCTGGACAAGCTCGAAGCCTTCGCCAGCCTCAACGGCCCGCGTTTCTATGGCCTGCCGGCAAACACCGATCGCATCACCCTGGTCCGCGAAGAATGGACCGCCCCGACCAGCCTGCCGTTTGGCGAGCTGACCGTTATCCCGCTGCGCGCCGGTGAAAAACTGCGCTGGCGCCTGCTGGAGGAACACGCGTGAGTGAAGACCATTTCGACGACGAACAGGAAGGTCAAGGCGGTGGCGGCGGTTCCCGTCACCCAATGGCCGCCAGGTTCCGTGGCTACCTGCCGGTTGTCGTCGACGTAGAAACCGGTGGTTTCAACTCGGCCACCGACGCCTTGCTGGAAATCGCCGCGACCACCATCGCCATGGATGAAAAGGGTTTTGTGTACCCGGATCACACCTACTTCTTCCGGGTCGAGCCGTTTGAAGGTGCGAACATCGAAGCGGCCGCCCTGGAGTTCACCGGGATCAAGCTCGATCACCCGCTGCGCATGGCCGTGAGCGAAGAGTCGGCGCTGAACGATATTTTCCGCGGCGTGCGCAAGGCGCTGAAGGCCAACGGTTGCAAACGCGCGATCCTGGTTGGGCACAACAGCAGTTTCGACCTGGGCTTCCTCAATGCCGCGGTCGCGCGCCTGGACATGAAACGCAACCCGTTCCATCCATTCTCCAGTTTCGATACCGCGACGCTCGCCGGCCTGGCCTATGGTCAAACCGTGCTGGCCAAGGCCTGCCAGGCTGCCGATATCGACTTCGACGGGCGCGAGGCGCACTCGGCCCGTTACGACACCGAGAAGACTGCCGAGCTGTTCTGCGGCATCGTCAATCGCTGGAAACAAATGGGCGGCTGGGAAGACTTCGGCGATTGATTCGTTTGTAGGAGCTGGCTTGTCGGGTCGCAGCGATGGCGGCATAACGGCTACCATCGCATCGCCAGCAAGCCGGCTCCTACAGGGTTCCAGACATTTTTCGCGCATAAAAAAACCGGCCCTGAGGCCGGTTTTTTTGTACCTGGTGCCTTACAACGCAGCAGCGTGCTCGGTCAGGTAAGCCGCAACGCCTTCTGGCGAAGCGTTCATGCCTTTGTCGCCTTTTTTCCAGTTGGCAGGGCAAACTTCGCCGTGCTCTTCGTGGAATTGCAGGGCGTCGACCAGACGCAGCAGCTCTTCCATGTTACGGCCCAGCGGCAGGTCGTTGATGATCTGCGAACGGACAACGCCTTTGTCGTCGATCAGGAACGCGCCACGGAAAGCAACGCCGTCAGCGGACTGAACGTCGTAGGCCTTCATGATTTCCTGCTTGATGTCGGCAGCCATGGTGTAACGCACTGCGCCGATACCACCATCGTTTACCGGGGTGTTGCGCCATGCGTTGTGGGTGAAGTGCGAGTCGATCGACACAGCGACCACTTCAACGTTGCGTGCCTTGAATTCGGACATGCGGTTGTCCAGAGCGATCAGCTCCGACGGGCAAACGAAGGTGAAGTCCAGTGGGTAGAAGAACACCAGGCCGTATTTGCCTTTGATGGCCGACGACAGGGTGAAGCTGTCCACGATTTCGCCATTGCCGAGTACGGCCGGTACGGTGAAGTCAGGGGCTTGTTTGCCTACGAGTACGCTCATTGGATATCTCCTGGTGTAGAAGCGTTAAGAACAAGGTTTGCGTCAGCCTGCCACCCTCAGGCGACAGCCCTGTGACACGAACCCGTTTCGAAAAGACCGGCCATCATACACTGCGTTTTTGACCTGTCCGTAACGGTTTCTCCCCTGGGCGTAAAAAAGGACGAAGGGTATTTCGGTTGACGGCGCGTCGCTGGTCAACCGTTCGTCAGGCCTGTCAAAAACCCTTCTCAAAGCACTTTGACAATCATTCTCGTTAACATTAAGATCCATCGCATTCGAGACATAAACAGCGACGGTTTTCACTTATGTATGTTTGCCTCTGCACTGGCGTCACCGACGGCCAAATCCGCGATGCGATCTATGAAGGATGCTGCAGCTACAAGGAAGTGCGCCAGGCCACCGGCGTTGCCAGTCAATGCGGCAAATGTGCCTGCCTGGCCAAGGAAGTGGTCCGCGAGACCCTGACCAAATTGCAAACGGCCCAGGCGGCGATCCCTTTTCCTGTTGAATTTACCGCCGCATAAATAACCGATTTCAAAGAACCGGACTCATGTCCGGTTTTTTTATGCCTGAAAATCAATTGCTTAGGCTCTAGACGCGGAACACAAACATTCTTATTCCGATTAATTTTCATTTATTATTCAATAACTTAGGTTTGACACTCTTAGTTGTGCGGCTCAAACTCTGCCTTATAGACAGCTAATACAGGGCAGGACCCCATCATGAAAGGCGACGTTACAGTCATCCAGCATCTCAACAAGATCCTTGCCAATGAGCTGGTCGCGATCAATCAATACTTCCTGCATGCACGCATGTACGAAGATTGGGGCCTGAACAAGCTCGGCAAGCACGAGTACCACGAATCCATCGACGAGATGAAGCACGCGGACAAGCTGATCAAGCGCATCCTGTTCCTTGAAGGCCTGCCGAACGTCCAGGACCTGGGCAAGCTGCAGATCGGCGAGCACACCGAGGAAATGATCCAGTGTGACCTGCGTATCGAGAAGACCGGCCATGCCGACCTGAAAGCGGCGATCGCGCATTGCGAAACAGTCGGCGACTTCGGTAGCCGTGACCTGCTTGAAGATATCCTCGAGTCCGAAGAAGAACATATCGACTGGCTGGAAACCCAACTGGGTCTTATCGACAAGATCGGTATCGAGAACTACCTGCAATCGCAGATGGGCGACGACGAGTAAGTTCTACTGCGCCAGTCTTGATGCAAAACAAAGCCCCGCGCTCTTTTAAAGAGACGGGGCTTTTTTGTTTCAGTTTGCAAGGGTCTGCACAGCCCTGGGGATTTTTCCTAAAGCCTGCCCCCGACAAGTCGATAACCTGACATCGAAAGCTGTGGCTGATCCACTGATCGCCTCACCACCTTTTTCCACAGAAGGTTTTTATGTCCTCCACCAAAGCCCGCGCAGATTCACTTTCGCTTCTGCTGTTTACCTTGCGCAGTGGCAAGCTGATGGCGATCAACCTGCTCAAAGTCAGTGAAATCATCCCTTGCCCGCCACTGACCAAACTCCCCGAAGCGCATCCCCACGTCAAAGGCATCGCCACCCTGCGCGGCACCTCGTTGTCGGTGATCGATCTCAGCCGTGCCATCGGTGAGCGCCCGCTGGCAGATCCTGACGGTGGGTGCCTGATCGTCACGGACGTCAGCCGCTCCAAACAAGGTTTGCATGTACAGGCGGTGAGCAAGATCGTGCACTGCCTGACCACCGACATCCGTCCGCCGCCCTTCGGCTCTGGCGGTTCGCGCTCGTACATCACCGGCGTCACCTCGGTGGACGGCACTCTGGTGCAGGTGCTGGACATCGAAAAGGTCATCCATGGCATCGCCCCGGTGCCCATCGACATGGCGCCGACCGAGCTCAGCATGGAAGATGCCGAGACCCTGGGCAGCGCGCGCATCCTGGTGGTCGATGACAGTCAGGTCGCGCTGCAGCAATCGGTGCACACCTTGCGCAACCTGGGCCTGCAATGCCACACGGCGCGCAGTGCCAAGGAAGCCATCGACTGCCTGCTGGACCTGCAAGGCACCGCCGAGCAGATCAACCTGATCGTCTCCGATATCGAAATGTCCGAAATGGACGGCTACGCCTTCACCCGCACCCTGCGTGAAACCCCGGATTTCGCGCACCTCTACGTGCTGCTGCATACGTCCCTGGACAGTGCGATGAACAGCGAAAAGGCGCGGCTTGCGGGCGCGAATGCGGTGCTGACCAAGTTCTCTTCGCCGGAGCTGACCAAGTGCCTGATCGACGCGGCCAAGGCTGTGGCCGAACAAGGTCATTGAGTCTTGGACGAGCAATTCTGCTTTCTCATGCGCCGCTGTCTCGCTGAAGCCGTGCCCGCCATCACCTGGCCCCCGGGAATCGTCCTGACCGGGTATCGTCCCGAACAGGCAGAAGAAGTTCATCGCTTGATGGAACTGGGTCACGCGCAAGGCGGCGGCCGCGTCCCGGGCCTGGACGTATGGCAACAGCGATTTGAAACCGATCCTGAATATGATCCGACACTGTGTTTCATCGCTCTGGATGCCCAGGGTATCGTGGGCGTCTGTCAGTGCTGGACCAGCGCCTACATCAAGAGTCTGGTGGTGCATCCACGGGCTCAAGGCCGCGGCTTGGGGCGAGCCTTGCTGCTCAATGCCTTCACCGAATTTCAACGGCGGCGCGAAGGCTACGTCGACCTGAAAGTGCTGGAAGGCAACCTTCGCGCACAGCGGTTGTATGAAAGCGCCGGGATGTATGTGGTGCGCCGGGAACCGGTTCCGGTCTGACCCGTCCCTCGCCGAGCCGCGCGTTCGCCCCTCCAAGCCTTCAGGCATACTCACACCTTGGCCAACCCCGCCCAAGGATCCCTGAACCATGAAAGCTGTCACCCTGACCTTCGCCTGCCTCACTGCCCTCGCCACCCAGGCCCACGCCTCCAGCCCCGAGGCCTGGGCCGCCTTCGACAAGGCCGTGCTCGCCAGTTGTACCAAGGCCAGCGGTCTGGCGAACGCCAAACCCGTCGGCAACGCCGCACAATTCGATGATCGGGTCGGCTACACCGCCCTGCTGCTGCAAGGCCAGTACCCGCAAAAGCACATGAAAGGCCAGCAAGGTACCGAACTGTGCCTCTACAACAAGAAAAGCAAAACGGCTTACGTGACCGAGTGGGACTCCATACGTGCAAACTGACACCGCTGTCAGTTAACAGTCACTTTCCTGACCGGGTCACGGGGCTATAACGTAGAAAGACAAAGCTGCGAACACTTCCATTTCCCGACCCGGCGCCCCTCTCGCATGCGAACCCAGAAAAAATCCGTTCTTCTAGCAGCCTTTCTGATCGTGCTGGTGGCGCTGGGCGCGTGGTACCTGATGAAACCGTCCACGGTTAAAGTCGCCGCACCGACCGCCATCCCGGTGCGCGTGATCAACGTGGTGGAAAAAGACGTGCCCCGCTACGTCACCGGCATCGGCTCGGTGCTGTCGCTGCACAGCGTGGTGGTCCGACCGCAGATCGACGGCATCCTCACCAGGATCCTGGTCAAGGAAGGCCAACTGGTGAGCAAAGGCGACCTGCTGGCCACCATCGACGACCGATCGATCCGCGCCAGCCTGGACCAGGCCAGGGCGCAACTGGGCGAAAGCCAGGCGCAACTGCAAGTGGCCCAGGTCAACCTCAAGCGCTACAAGCTGTTGAGCGTTGACGACGGTGTGTCCAAACAGACCTACGACCAGCAACAAGCGTTGGTCAACCAGCTCAAGGCCACCGTCCAGGGCAACCAGGCGTCGATTGACGCGGCCCAGGTGCAGTTGTCCTACACGCAGATTCGCTCCCCGGTCAGTGGCCGTGTCGGTATTCGCACAGTGGACGAAGGCAACTTCCTGCGCATGACTGACGCCTCAGGACTGTTTACGGTGACCCAGATCGACCCGATCGCCGTGGAGTTCTCCCTGCCGCAGCAAATGCTGCCGACCCTGCAAGGCCTGATCAGTGACCCGGAACGGGCCAGGGTCAAGGCCTACATCGGTGCCGACACCGACGGCGAAACCGGCAACCTGCTGGGCGAAGGCCGCCTGACCCTGATCGACAACCAGATCAACGCCAACACCGGCACCATCCGCGCCAAGGCCGAATTCAGCAACGCCGGACAAAAACTCTGGCCCGGCCTGTTGGTGACGGTAAAGATTCAGACAGCGCTGGATAAGGATGCGCTGGTGGTACCTCCCACCGTCGTACAGCGTGGCCTCGATCAGCACTTCGTCTACCGGGTAAACGGCACCAAGGTTGAAACCGTGCCCGTGCAGATGGTTTACCAGGGCAGCGGCCAGAGCATCATCAAGGGGGTGAAACCGGGTGACGTGCTGGTCAGCGACGGTCAATCGCGGCTCAAGCCCGGCGCCACCGTGCAAGTGCTGACCGAGCCGCCGCAGGTCGTGCAATCGGAGGCGGCGCCATGAAAGGCCACGGCTCGATATCCGCCTGGTGCATCGACCACCCGGTGGCCACGATCCTGCTGACGTTTGCCCTGGTGCTGCTGGGGGTCATCGCGTTTCCGCGCCTGCCTATCGCGCCGCTGCCGGAGGCGGAATTTCCGACAATCCAGGTGGCCGCCCAATTGCCTGGTGCCAGCCCGGAAACCATGGCGTCATCCGTGGCCACGCCCCTTGAAGTGCAGTTCAGCGCCATTCCCGGCGTGACGCAAATGACCTCGAGCAGCGCCCTGGGCTCGACCAACCTGACCCTGCAATTCACCCTCGACAAAAGCATCGACACCGCGGCCCAGGAAGTCCAGGCCGCCATCAACACCGCGGCAGGCAAACTGCCCAAGGACATGCCGAACCTGCCGACCTGGCGCAAGGTCAACCCGGCCGACAGCCCTGTGCTGATCCTCAGCGTCAACTCGTCGCTGATGCCTGGCCCTGAACTCAGCGACCTGACGGAAACCCTGTTGTCCCGCCAACTCAGTCAGGTCGACGGTGTCGGCCAGGTGTCCATCACCGGGCAGCAGCGCCCGGCGATCCGGGTCCAGGTGTCCGCCGACAAACTCGCCGCCATCGGCCTGACCCTGGCAGACATTCGCCTGGCGATCCAGCAGACCAGCCTCAACCTGGCCAAAGGCGCGCTGTACGGCGAATCGAGCATCTCGACGCTTTCGACCAATGATCAACTGTTCCACCCCGACGAATACAGCCAGTTGATCGTTTCCTACAAGGACGGTGCACCGGTTCACCTCAAGGATGTGGCGAAAGTCGTCAACGGCTCGGAAGATGCCTACGTCCAGGCGTGGGCGGGCTCGCAACCGGGCGTCAACCTGGTGATCTTCCGCCAGCCGGGCGCCAACATCGTCGAGACCGTGGATCGTATTCAGGCCGCACTGCCGGCGTTGCAGGCGATGTTGCCGGCCTCGGTGCAGGTCAAGGTGCTGATCGACCGCACCCAGACCATCCGCGCTTCGCTGCATGAGGTGGAAATCACCTTGATGATCGCCGTGCTGCTGGTGGTGGCGGTGATGGCGCTGTTCCTGCGCCAACTGTCTGCCACCCTGATCGTGTCGGCAGTGCTCGGTGTGTCGCTGATTGCCAGCTTTGCGCTGATGTACGTCATGGGTTTCAGCCTGAACAACCTGACGCTGGTGGCGATAGTGGTGGCCGTGGGCTTTGTGGTCGACGATGCGATCGTGGTGGTGGAGAACATCCACCGCCATCTCGAGGCCGGTGACGGCATGCGCGAGGCCGCGATCAAGGGCGCCGGTGAGATCGGATTTACCGTGGTGTCGATCAGCTTCTCGCTGGTGGCGGCGTTCATTCCGTTACTGTTCATGGGGGGTGTGGTCGGACGCCTGTTCAAGGAGTTCGCCCTGACCGCCACCTCGACCATCATGATTTCGGTGGTGGTGTCCCTGACGTTGGCGCCCACCCTCGCTGCGCTGTTCATGCGCGCGCCCGTGCACCACGCCCACGACAAACCGGGCTTCGGCGAGCGCCTGCTGGCGTGGTACGAAAAAGGCCTGCGCCGTGCCCTCGCCCACCAGAAATTGATGATTGGCGTGTTCGGTTTGTCGCTGGTGTTGGCGGTCGCCGGATACATCTTTATTCCTAAAGGCTTCTTCCCGATCCAGGACACAGGCTTCGTTCTCGGTACCACCGAAGCAGCTGCGGATATTTCCTACGGCGACATGGTGAAAAAACACCTGGCGATGGCCGAAATCGTCGCCGCCGATCCTGCGGTTCAAGCATTCTCTCACTCGGTCGGCGTGTCAGGCAGCAACCAGACCATCGCCAACGGCCGCTTCTGGATCGCCCTGAAAAAACGCGGCGACCGCGATGTGTCAGCCAGCGAGTTCATCGACCGGATTCGCCCGCAATTGATGAAAGTACCGGGCATCGTCCTGTACCTGCGTGCCGGGCAAGACATCAACCTCAGCTCCGGCCCGAGCCGGGCCCAGTACCAGTACGTGCTCAAGAGCAACGACGGTGCCGTCCTGAGCACCTGGACCCAGCGCCTGACGGAAAAACTGCGCGGCAACCCGGCCTTCCGCGACATTTCCAACGACCTGCAACTGGGCGGCAGCATCACCCATATCACCATCGACCGCAGTGCCGCGGCACGCTTTGGCCTGACGGCCAGCGATGTGGATGAAGCGCTGTACGACGCCTTCGGCCAGCGCCAGATCAACGAGTTCCAGACCCAGATCAACCAGTACAACGTGATCCTGGAACTGGACACCCGGCAACGGGGCAAGGCCGAGAGCCTCAACTACTTCTACCTGCGCTCGCCCCTGAGTGGAGAAATGGTGCCGCTGTCGGCCCTGGCGAAATTCGACGCGCCAACGGTGGGGCCGCTGTCCATCGCCCATGACGGCATGTTCCCGGCTGCCAACCTGTCGTTCAACCTGGCACCCGGTGTGGCGTTGGGCGATGCGGTGATCATGCTCAATCAGGCCAAGGTAGACATCGGCATGCCTACCGCCATCAGCGGTAATTTCCAGGGCGCGGCCCAGGCGTTCCAGAGTTCGCTGGCCAGCCAGCCATGGTTGATTCTGGCGGCGCTGGTGGCGGTTTACATCATTCTCGGCGTGCTCTACGAGAGCTTCGTGCATCCACTGACCATCATCTCGACACTGCCCTCGGCCGGGCTGGGCGCGGTGATCATGCTGTGGATCTGCGGCCAGGACTTTTCGATCATGGCGCTGATCGGGCTGGTGCTGTTGATCGGCATCGTCAAGAAAAACGGCATCCTGATGATCGACTTCGCCCTCGAAGCGCAGCGCAACGGTGGTTTGTCGCCCGAAGAGGCGATCTTCAAGGCCTGTATCACGCGGTTCCGGCCGATCATCATGACCACCCTCGCCGCCCTGCTCGGCGCCCTGCCGCTGATGCTCGGCTACGGCACCGGCGCGGAACTGCGCCAGCCCCTGGGGATCGCCGTGGTCGGCGGCTTGCTGGTGAGCCAGGCACTGACGCTGTTCACCACCCCGGTCATATACTTGTGGCTGGAGCGTTTATTTCATAGGCAAACTCTCCCACCAGCAGCTTCGCCAGTACCGGCGTTGGCGACCACAGACTGAGGCGGGGTCATGCGCGTCCTGATTATCGAAGACGAAGAAAAAACCGCGGATTATCTGCACCGCGGCCTGACGGAACAGGGATACACCGTGGACCTGGCCCGCGACGGCGTGGAAGGCCTGCACCTGGCGCTGGAAAGCGACTACGCGGTGATCGTCCTCGACGTCATGCTGCCGGGCCTGGACGGATTCGGTGTGTTGCGCGCCCTGCGCGCGCGCAAGCAGACCCCGGTGATCATGCTCACCGCCCGCGAACGGGTCGAAGACCGCATCAAGGGCCTGCGCGACGGTGCCGACGATTACCTGGGCAAACCGTTTTCCTTCCTCGAACTGGTGGCCCGCCTGCAGGCGCTGACCCGACGCAGCGGTGGCCACGAACCGGTGCAAGTGAGCATCGCCGACCTGTGGATAGATCTGATCAGCCGCAAGGCCACCCGCGCCGGTACGCGCCTGGATCTGACCGCCAAGGAGTTCTCGCTGCTCAGCGTGCTGGCCCGTCGCCAGGGTGAAATCCTCTCGAAAACCGCCATCGCCGAAATGGTCTGGGACATCAATTTCGACAGCGACGCCAACGTCGTCGAGGTCGCGATCAAACGCCTGCGGGCCAAGCTCGACGGGCCGTTCGAAGAGAAACTGCTGCACACGATTCGTGGCATGGGTTATGTGCTGGAGAGCCGGGGTGTCCAGTAATTCGATTGCCCTGCGCCTGAGCGGGATGTTCACCCTGGTGGCGCTGCTGGTGTTCCTGTTGATCGGTTGGGCGTTGTACCAACAGGTCGACAAAGGCCTTGGCCTGCTGCCCGAAGCGGAACTCGATGCGCGCTACAGCGTGCTCGAATCCACTGTCGGCCGCTATGGCACGCCCGAGCATTGGGTGAAGATCAATAACAAGCTCAAGCTGCTCGGCGAAGAAGACAAGCGCATCAGTTTCTGGATCGTCAGCGGCGATCCGACCTACGAATACGGCAATCCTACACCGAGCATCCGTGCCTTTGCCGCAGGGCCGCTGGGCATGCGCGACATGCAACTGGCGGATCGCCCCTACCCGTTGAAAGTGCTCGTCAGCCAATTCCCGGCCAAGGACCAGCGTCCACCCCTGCGCTTCATGATCGGCATCGATACCGAAACGTTTTTCCATACCCAGCACCAGTTGCTGATCGCCCTGGTCAGCCTGGCGGTGATTGGTGTGCTGATGGCCTCGGCGCTTGGCTACTGGGTGGCGCGGATCGGGCTCAAGCCGTTGATCAAACTGTCCCAGGAAGCCCAACGCCTGGCCCCGCCGTTGCGCTCAGGCCGCTTGCGCCTGTCATCGCTGCCTCCGGAACTGAATCAGTTCGTCGACTCGTTCAACTCGACGCTGGAGCGGGTCGAACAGGCCTACTCGCGACTGGAATCGTTCAACGCCGATGTCGCCCATGAACTGCGCTCGCCGCTGACCAACCTGATCGGCCAGACCCAGGTCGCCCTGACGCGCGGGCGCTCGGCAGAGCATTATTTCGAGGTGCTGCAATCGAACCTTGAAGAGCTCGAGCGACTGAGCTCGATCATCAACGACATGCTGTTCCTGGCCAGCGCCGACCAGGGCAGCAAGGCCACCAAACTGACGTCCACCTCGCTGGCGGAGGAAGTGGCCACAACTCTGGAATACCTGGATTTCATTCTCGAGGATGCCCAGGTACGGGTTCAGGTCAGCGGCGATGCCCTGGTGCGAATCGAGATCGCCCACCTGCGCCGGGCCTTGATCAACCTGCTCAACAACGCCGTGCAGCACACCAGCCCCGGACAAATCATCGAGGTACGGATCGAAGCCGGCGAGCACCAGGTCAGCATCGGCGTGGCGAACCCGGGCGTACCCATTTCCAGCGAGCACCTGCCGCGCCTGTTCGAGCGCTTCTGCCGGGTCGATGCCTCACGCGCCAACAGCGGCAACAACCACGGGTTGGGGCTGGCCATCGTCAAGGCGATTGCCCTGATGCATGGCGGGGATGTGTTCGTGCGCAGTGACCATGGGATGAATACCTTTGGTATGCATTTGCCGGTCTGACGGCCGCAATGGATTGTGGCATGACAGAGGATTTGCGGGGTGTGTTGGATTTGTGCTGTGACACCGATCTGTAGGAGCCGGCTTGCTGGCGATGGCGTCGGTGGGATCGCCATCGCCAGCAAGCCGGCTCCTACAGTGAATCGGGTACAGCCACGAGCGATCTTTGCTCTTTGCGTAACAGTCCTTTCATGAATCCGCTCTTTTTCCTTTCTCCCAAGCCCCTTATCTTTGCCCGCACCAAACAGCACTTGCCAAGCAAGAAGGTTTAAAAGATGTCCAACAGTATGGGTATTGCCAGCGCTTTCGTTCTGTCTTCTCTGTTCCTGTCTCCGTTCGCCATGGCCGAAGAGTCGCAGGCCTTCGTCGCGCAAAATGCCGCCCGAGCCGCCGCTTACGAAGAGCACCAGATCGAGATGACCGCCAAAGCCCAGGAGGCCACCCAAGCCCCACAAGCGTCGAGCATTCAGGTCAAGCAGGCTGAAAAAGACAGCTGATTTGCGCGCATCGCTCCAGTTTCCCTCGACACTTTCCATCGGCTCTTCCCAATGAAAAGTTGTCTTCAAAGCCGCTGCCATCAGCGGCTTTTTTTCGTTGTGGTTTTACAACCCGCTGCGTCCTCCCCGCTCCAAAAAAAACCGCTGCAACTGCAAGAACACTGATGTTCCCCCGCTGACCCAGGAGCTTTACCCCCCGTGCGTTTCCCACTCAGTTCCCCTGCGCTGTTCGTTGCAGTCGCTGCAACGATGGCCACAAATACTCACGCTGCCGATGCTGCCCAAGGTTTCACCGAAGACGCCAGCCTCACACTCAACGCACGCAACTACTACATGAACCGCAACCGCCTGCAGCAGGCAGACGACAACATTGAATGGGGCCAGGGTTTTCTGGGCATCTTCGAGTCTGGCTTCACCGAAGGCACGGTCGGGTTCGGCATCGATGCCCATGCCATGCTCGGGCTCAAGCTCGACGGTGGCGGCGGCACGGACAATTCGAGCATCCTGCCGGTCGGCGATGGCAACGGCAAAGCCCCGCGCTCGTTTTCCACCGCAGGCGGCACTTTGAAAATGCGCGCCTTCGATACCGAATTGAAGGCCGGCGACCTGTTCCTCACCAACCCGGTGATTGCCGGCGGTGAAACCCGCATGCTGCCCCAGACCTTTCGCGGCGTCAGCCTGAGCAACCACAGCCTTGATGGCTGGTTGATCGAGGGGGGTCAGGCGAGCTTCACCAAACCCTATAACCAAAGCGGCCACATCCGCATCGGCACCTCCTATGGCAGCCTGCCGGAGGGTGACGAGAGCCAGCATCTCAATTGGGCCGGCGTGGCCTGGAGCGGTCTGCCAGGCCTGAACAGCAGCCTGTATGCCGCCGAGCTCAAGGACATCTGGAACCAGTACTACTACGACCTCGATTACACCTATGCGCTCAACGAGGTTGTCAGCCTCAACCCGGGCCTGCACTTCTATCACACGCAAGACACCGGCGATGCGCTGCTCGGCCGCATCGACAACAACACCTACAGCCTGCATTTCACTGTGGGCGTCGGCAATCACAGCGTCACTGCCGCTTACCAGCGGGTCAACGGCAATACGCCGTTCGACTACATCAGCCAGGGCGACAGCGTCTTCCTCGACAACTCCCAGCAATACTCGGACTTCAACGGCCCGAACGAACGCTCATGGAAACTCAAGTACGCCTATGACTTTGTCGGACTCGGCCTGCCGGGTCTGACTTCGGCGCTGTCCTGGTCCCGAGGCGAACTGGACCTGACCAAGGTCGATCCCGACAGCCCCGGGTATAGCGCGTGGTACAGCGCCGACGGCAAGAATGCCCGGCACTGGGAGCGCGACGTCGAACTCAGGTATGTGGTCCAGGCCGGCCAGGCCAGGAACCTGGCACTGCGTCTGCAATGGGCAACCAACCGCGGCGGCAACGGCTATGGGGCACTGGACCAGGACACCGACGAGTACCGGGTGATTTTCGACTACCCGCTCAATGTCTTCTAAGCTTCTATAAACAAAAAGGCCGGCAGGTTTTGCTGGCCTTTTTTTATCCGGGTGTCCGGGACGCTGCCCGATTCTTGTCAAAGAATGTCCCCGACGTCTAGACAGCAGAAGCCAGAACCATGAGCGAGCGCGCGACCACTCACCCAACAACCCGATCCAGGCAATCCGAGCGGCTGGTGATGCTCGGCAGCGTGTTGCTGGTGCTTGCCATCCTCAGCATTGTCGCGTTTCTGCTGGTGCGTGAACGCGCCAATGCCGAACTGTCAGCCAGCCGCTCCGCCTCCAACATCGTGCAATTGATCGAAGCCGACGTCCTGCGCAACGTCGAGCTCTACGACGTGTCCCTACTCGGCTTGATCGCAGCCTCACGACGTGAAGACCTCATGCAGGTCTCCCCGCAGATCCGTCATCTGGCCTTGTTCGATCGCGCCACCGCGGCCCCCTACAAGGGTGACATTCTGTTGCTCGATCGGGAGGGTAACGTGCTCGCCGACTCGGCTTCACGAGAACCCAGGGCAGGCAACTTTGCCGACCGCGAGTATTTTCAGTCCCACGTGAACAACAGCGACCCGGGCATGTTCATCAGCCGGCCTTTTCGCTCCCGGATGGCCAACAACGAATGGCGCATCAGCTTCAGTCGCCGGATCAGTGGCGCTCAAGGCGAGTTCCTTGGCGTCGCCGAGGCGGCCATGCGCCTGAGCTACTTCGAACAGCTGTTCAACAGCCTGAACATCGGTCCCGACAGCTCGATCAGCCTGATCAACAAGGATGGAATCCTGTTGGCCCAGGTCCCTCGCCTGGGCGAAGACCTGACCGGCACCGACTTCAGTACCCGTCCCAACTTCCAGCGCATCGTCAAGGAAGGCAACGGCAGCTTCAGCAGTGTCTCCAGTCGTTATCAAGACCAGCGGCTCTACACTTTTTCCCAGGTGGGCAATCTGCCGCTGATTGTCATCGTGGCGCTGTCGGGCGCAGAAGTGTTCGATTCGTGGCAACGCACGGCGTTGGTGGTCAGCCTGGCGACCATTGCCCTGTGTGCGTGCCTGCTGTGGCTCACCTGGCTGCTCTGCCGCGAACTGCGCCTGCGCCACCATGCCGAACTGGAACTGGCGCAACTGGCCGCCACCGACGCGCTGACCGGCCTGGCCAACCGCCGGACGCTGGACCAGACGTTGCGCCATGAATGGTTTCGCGCCCAACGTTCCGGCAAGCCATTGTCGTTACTGATGATCGACGCCGATCACTTCAAGGCCTTCAACGACCGCCATGGCCATCAAGCCGGTGACGAGGCCTTGCGCACAGTGGCCCAGGTGTTGCGCAGCCACGTGCGGCGGCCGACCGACCTGGTCGCGCGCTACGGTGGCGAGGAGTTTTCGGTGGTCCTGGCGGAAACCGACATGGCGGGCGCGCAACTGATCGCCGAGCACATTCGAGAGGCCGTCGAACAGCTTCCATTGATCGACGGCGCCGACTCGCCGATGACCGTGAGCATTGGCATCAGCACCTGGAACGCCTGCAGCGACATCAACCTGGAGGTGCTGATGTTTGCCGCGGACAAGGCGCTGTACCAGGCCAAGGAGACGGGACGCAATCGGGTGGTGGCGTTGTAGCGAGCGGCGAGCAAAATCGACAGACATAAAAAAAGGCCGCCCGAAGGCAGCCCTTAAAAAACTAGAGAGGTTTTTTACTTACACGGCCGCAACAGGGCGCATGTAAGAGATCGGTGCGGTGCTGGCATCTTCGAACGTCACGACTTCCCAGGCATCTGTCTGCTCAATCAACTTGCGCAGCAGCTGGTTGTTCAGTGCGTGGCCGGACTTGAAGCCCTTGAACTCGCCAATCAGGCTATTGCCCAGCAGGTAGAGGTCACCAATTGCATCGAGGATCTTGTGCTTCACGAACTCGTC
>Ga0160442_100292_pt1 | contig 28663 bp, 26 predicted proteins | sample HID1971M_E1MG_FD_108252 | JGI IMG/M metagenome (GOLD analysis project Ga0160442, IMG submission 108252) | Enriched millipede-associated microbial communities from UW Madison campus, WI, USA - HID1971M_E1 MG | ecosystem: Host-associated > Arthropoda: Insects > Digestive system > Unclassified ... | reverse complement strand
GGTGGTCGTCCGGGTGGTCGTCCGGGTGGTCGTCCGGGTGGTCCGTGTCGGTCGCGTCGTCCCGTGTGCTGTCCGCCGGCGCGGGCGCCGGCTCCACGGGAATCGGCTCCCCTGCCGGCTCGATGCCGTCGTCCCGGTCGTCCCCGTCGTCCGTACGGGGCCCGTCCGAGATGGCGGGCGGCTCGACGTCGGTCACCGACTCGTCGTCCCCCGCAGGCTCCTCGGGCGGGGCAGTGTCGTCCTGCGGGGAGTCCGCCTCGGTGGCGTCGTCGTCGGAGGGCGCACCGGGGGGATCGCGCTCCTCCGACGGCGCCGGATCCTCCGCAGCGGCAGGCTGCTCGTCCGTCGTGTCCGGGACGTCCGCGGGCTCGACGCACTCGACGCCCTCGACGGCCGTGCCGTCAGGGGTCTCGGGAGTCTCGGGGGTCTCGGAGGTGTCGGGGCGGTCGCCCTTCGGGTCGCTCATCCGCCGCTCACGCCTTGAACAGGTGGCGGCGGATCGCCGCCGCGTTCGAGAAGATCCGGATGCCCAGCACCACCACGACCGCGGTCGACAGCTGCGCACCCACGCCCAGCTGGTCGCCGAGGAACACGATGAACGCCGCGACGACCACGTTCGACAGGAACGACACCAGGAAGACCTTGTCGTCGAAGAGCCCGTCGAGCTTGGCGCGCAGGCCCCCGAACAAGGCGTCCAGCGCGGCCACCACCGCGATCGGCAGGTAGGGCTGCAACGCCACCGGCACGGTCGGCTGCAGCACCAGACCGGCGATCACGCCGATCACGAGCCCGATCGCGGCGATCATGAGCGTTCCTCCTCGGTGTCGGACGACGACGTCCCCTGCGACGTCCCCGGCGATGTGCTCTCTCGTGTGCTCTGCGGTGCCTCCTGGGCGTCGTCGCCCGGCTGCGAGGAGTCCCCCGCACCCGACGGCGACGCGTACCGCAGCGTCTGGTTACCCACGCCCGGCAGCGACAGGTCGCTCTGCGGGGTCACGCTCGACCGGATCCCGTAGCGCGACCCCAGCAGCTGCAGGTACGCCGGGGCGCCGGAGCGAGCGTACGCGGTCTGCAGGTCGTCGGGGTCGCCGATCGCCCGGATCGCGTAGGTGGGTCCCGGCAACGGCACCAGGTCCACCAGGATCGCGTCGCCGGCGTTCCGGATCGCCGACAACGACGTCAGCCGCTGGTCGTCCACCGAGATCGCCTCCGCACCCGCCGCCCACAGGGCGTTCACCACCGTCTGCACGTCCGCGTCCCGCACGCGGGCGCTCGCGTCCGGGTCGGACTCCGACTGCGCGGCGTCGCCGTCGGACAGGGAGACCACCAGGCCCGGACCGCTGACAGCCGCCGACCCGCTGACCACGCCGTCGCGCTGCAGCGTCTGCAGGAGGCCCGGGTCCTCGCTGGCGAGCGCGGTGTGCTGGAGCTCCTCGATCTCGTCGCTCAGCGCCACCGACCGGGCCTGCAGCGTGTCCACCTCGCCGCGCCGGTCCACGATCTGGTTCTCCAGCACCTCGCGCGCCGCCGCCACCTCCGCCTGGGGCGCTCGCAGCTGGAGTGCCGCGGACATGGTCAGCAGCCCCAGCAGCGCCGCCAACAGCAGCAGGAGCACGACGGAGAGACCCCGACGCCCCGTAGGACGGCCGGCCCGCGCCGCCTCCGCGCGCCGCTCGGCCTCTTCCGCGTACCCCGGGTCGAGAGGCTTCTCCATCACCTCGACCAGCAGGGTCATCGACTCGTCCGGCCGCCGCCGGACCGGCTGCCCCGTCGGTGCCGTCACGCGTGGCCCTCCTCGGGGTCACCCGCGGGCGGGCCGGCGCTCGCGGCGCCCGCCAGCACCCGCGTCTGCCGGACGTACTGCACGCCCGCCACCCAGTACAGGCCGACGCCCCACCAGGTGAAGGCCCACCCCACGACGTGGGCGACGGCTCCGACGGTCCCTGGCATCGTCGCCAGGAGCAGCAGCGGGAACGCGTACAGGAGCGCGAACGTGCCCGCCTTGCCCACGAAGCTCACCGGCAGCGTCCCGTACCCGAGACGGGAGAGCACGGGGATCAGGCACGCGAGCATCACGTCACGCGCCACGATCACCACGAGCAGCCACCACGGGATCACGTCCCGCCACGTCAGCCCCACCAGGGTGACGAAGATGAAGAGCCGGTCCGCCGCCGGGTCGAGCATCTGCCCCAACCGCGTCACCTGGTGCAGCCGCCGGGCGAGCACCCCGTCGAGCCAGTCCGTGAACCCGGAGAACGCCAGGACAGCGAGGGCCCACACGTCCTCGCCCACCACGATCAGCACCGCGAACACCGGCACCAGCGCCAGACGCAGCAAGCTCACCAGGTTCGGGATCGTGAAGACCCGGCTGCTGATGTCCTGGCCCTCCTGCACGGGGCACATCCTACGCACGCGCCCCGCGCCCAGTGGCCGAACTCACCGGCACCCGCCGGACCTCATCCGGCCCCGGCCGGTAGACTGGGACGACCTTCGGAGTTCGTCGTGCCTCCCGCGTGTTCGTTGTGCCCCGCTCAGAGCGGGGCTGGTGTGTGTCCGGGACCGAGCGACCGCGCCGCCGCCCCTGGCGGTGCAGGACTCCTCCCCCACCACCCACAGAACGGTGACCCCCCTTGAGCACCACTGACTCCACCCTGCCCACCGAGCAGCCCACCGAGCAGGGCCCCACGTTCGCCGACCTGGGCCTCCCTGCACCGCTGCAGGCCGCAGTCGACGACCTCGGGTTCACGACGCCGTCGCCCATCCAGGCGCGCGCCATCCCCGAGCTCCTCGCCGGCCGCGACATCACCGGCGTCGCCCAGACCGGCACCGGCAAGACCGCCGCCTTCGGCATCCCGCTGCTCGCCGCCCTCGACCCGCAGGCCGCCGTCGCCGGCGGGCACGTGCAGGCCCTCGTCCTCGCCCCCACGCGCGAGCTCGCGCTCCAGGTCGCCGAGGCCGTCGAGTCCTTCGCCACCCACCTGCCCGGGGTGCGCGTCACCTCCGTGTACGGCGGCTCCCCCTACCAGCCCCAGCAGCGCGCGCTGCGCGACGGCGTGCACGTCGTCGTCGGCACCCCCGGCCGCATCATGGACCACCTCGAGCGGGGCACGCTCTCCCTCGACGGCGTCAAGTTCCTCGTCCTCGACGAGGCCGACGAGATGCTGCGCATGGGCTTCGCCGAGGACGTCGAGACGATCTTCGGCCAGGCCCCCACGAAGCGACAGGTCGCCCTGTTCTCCGCGACCATGCCGCCCGCCATCCGCGCCGTCGCCGAGACGCACCTCACCGACCCCGTCGCGATCGCGGTCTCCCGGCAGTCGTCCACCGTGTCGACCGTCGAGCAGACCTACGCCGTCGTGCCCTTCCGCCACAAGATCGGCTCCCTCGTCCGGGTGCTCGCCACCTCCGAGGCCGACGCCACCATCGTCTTCACCCGCACCCGCAAGGACGCCGAGGAGGTGGGCGCCGCCCTGGTGGAGCGCGGCATCTCGGCCGCCACCATCTCCGGCGACGTGGCCCAGAAGGAGCGCGAGAAGATCGTCGAGCGCCTCAAGTCCGGCTCCGTCGACGTCCTCGTCGCCACCGACGTCGCCGCCCGCGGGCTCGACGTCGACCGCATCGGCCTCGTCGTCAACTTCGACATCCCCCGCGAGGCCGAGGCCTACGTGCACCGCATCGGGCGCACCGGCCGCGCCGGCCGCACCGGCCGCGCCCTTTCGTTCGTCACCCCGCACGAGCGCGGCAAGCTCAAGCACATCGAGCGGACCATCCGCGCCCAGCTCGTCGAGGTCGAGGTACCGTCCCCACGGGACGTCTCCCAGCACCGCGCCCGTCGCCTGCTCGACGCCGTCGGCACGCGCATCGAGTCCGGCCGCCTCGAGATGTACACGCAGATGCTCCAGGAGCGCGCCGCCACCGCCACCGGCGAGACCGCCGCCGACACGGACGGCACGCAGGCCCCCGTCGAGGCCGGTGACGACGCCCTGCAGATCGCGGCCGCCCTCCTGGCGCTCGCGGTCGGGGACGACGGCCCCCAGCAGCGCGCCGCGCAGGAGGAGCACGAGCGCGAGCGGGCCGAGGCCAAGGGCGGGCGCACCCGCGAGACGCACCGCGCCGAGCGGATCGAGCGCGACGGCGACCGCACCGGCCGCCACCCCCGCTCCGACCGGGACGAGCGCGGTCGCGGCATCCGCCGTCCCGCCGCCGGCACGCGCTACCGCATCTCCGTCGGGCACACGCACGGCGCGCAGCCGCGCGGCATCGTCGGGGCGCTGACGCACGAGGGCGGCCTGTCGGGCAGCGACATCGGCAAGATCGACATCTTCGGCAACTTCTCGCTGGTCGACATCACGCGGCCGCTCGACGACGCCGACATGAACCGCATCGGCCGCGCCCACGTGGCCGGTAAGGCGCTCCGCATCGCCCCCGACAAGGGCGCCCCGGAGCGTCGCGCCCCGCGCACCGAGCGGCCCCGCACCGACCGTCGTCCGGCCCGCACGGCCTGACGGCGCCGGCCCGAGACAGCGAGACGCCCCGCGAGCCGCACGGCTCGCGGGGCGTCGTCGTTCCCGGAGGAGGTCCAGGCAGGTCAGGTGCGGTCCGGTGCCTCGCCGAGGCTCACGACGAGGGACCGCAGCCGGCGCGCCTCCGCCATCCCCCGCTCCCCGTCGGCGCGCTGGATGCCCATCACGGCGATCGTGCCGCCGTCGGCGAGGTCGAGCCGCACCCACGGGTCGTTCGGGCCGAGCCGCACCTCGACGATCTCGGGCCACGCGAGCGTCCGGGTGCGGACGAGGTTGCGCACCTTGAGGCCATGCTCCGACGGCGCGGCGTGCACGCCGCCGAGCCGCCACAGCAGCCAGGTGACACCCAGCGCGAAGACGACGAAGGAGACCTTGTTCACCGCGGCCGCGCCCATCGGCCCGTTCGAGCTGAGGCCGACCACCACGCTGCCCACCGCGGCGACCACCCACACGAACCAGGCGGACACCTGGCCCCACAAGGGGCGGAACGTGCGGAACCGTGACGCGCTCATGCCCACCACGCTGCCACCGCGGGTCCTTGCTCGACAGGTCGGCGGGCGCCGACCCGGCGGGTCACAGCCGGCTGGCGTGGATGGAGGTCACGATGATGCCGCGCGCCCCCACCTCGTACAGGGCGTCCATGACGCGGTTGGTCTCCGCGCGCTTGACCATCGACCGCACCGCCGCCGACTCGCCGTTGTGCAGCGGCGACACGGTGGGCGACTCGAAGCCGGGAGTCACCGCCACCGCGGCGTCCACGAGCTCCATCGGCACGTCGTAGTCCATGAGCACGTACTCGTGCGCGGTGATCACGCCCTGGAGGCGTCGGGTGAGGACGTCCAGCCCCGCCGGCTCCGCCATGTCGCTGCGGCGGATGAGCAGCGCCTCGGAGCGCAGGATCGGCTCGCCGAACACCTCGAGCCCCGCCGCGCGCAGCGTGGTGCCCGTCTCGACGACGTCGGCGATGACGTCCGCCACGCCGAGACGCACCGAGCTCTCCACCGCGCCGTCCAGGTGCACCACGGCCGACGGCTCGATCCCCCGCTCGCGCAGGTACGAGCGGACCAGCGTGTCGTACGACGACGCCACGCGCCGCCCCGCGATCTGCGCGACGTCCGTGATCGTCCCCGCGGGCGCGGCGAACCGGAACGTCGAGGCGGCGAACCCGAGGGGCAGGTGCTCGACGGCGTCGGCCCCCGAGTCGAGCAGCAGGTCGCGGCCGGTGATGCCGACGTCCACGGTGCCGGAGCCCACGTACACCGCGACGTCGCGCGGGCGCAGGAAGAAGAACTCGACGCCGTTGTCGGGATCCGCGAGCACGAGCTCACGGGTGTCACGGCGCTGCCGGTAGCCGGCCTCGCGGAGCATGTCGGAAGCCGGGACGGACAGGGACCCCTTGTTGGGGACGGCGATACGGAGCACTGCGGTTACCTCGTTCTGATCAGGTCGTGGCGTGACGGGCGTCTGGGCGCGCGCGACGGACGACGGGGCCGCACCGTGACGGTGCGGCCCCGGTCCGGGCGCTCACAGATGCGCGTACACGTCCTCGAGCGTCAGCCCCTTGGCCAGCATCAGCACCTGCAGGTGGTACAGCAGCTGGGAGATCTCCTCGGCAGCGGCCTCGTCGGTCTCGTGCTCGGCGGCCATCCAGACCTCGGCGGCCTCCTCCACGATCTTCTTGCCGATCGCATGCACGCCGGCGTCCAGCTCGGCCACGGTCCCCGACCCGGCGGGGCGGGTCGTGGCCTTCTCGGTCAGCTCGGCGAACAGGGAGTCGAACGTCTTCACCCGCTCAGCCTAGACGCCGGGACCCCGGGTTCAGGGCTGGGTTCCGGTCCTCGGGACGGTGAGTCCCGCGTGTTCAGAGCGCTTGGCACACTATTTTTACAGGAGAGGACGACGTCATCGTCGCCCGGGCTGCCGGGTCTCAGTGCGCGTGCGACGACGCCAGGTCGCGCAGCGCCGAGATCTCCGCCGGGACGTCGTCGGCCCCGTACACCGCGGAGCCCGCTACGAAGACGTTCGCCCCCGCGTCCGCCGCCCGCTCGATCGTGTCGCGCGACACTCCCCCGTCGACCTGGATCCACACGTCCAGCCCCGACTCCCCCACCGCCTGCCGGGCCCGCCGGATCTTCGGCAGCGTGCCGTCGATGAACGACTGCCCGCCGAAGCCGGGCTCCACGGTCATGACGAGGATCATGTCGATCTCCGGCAGGAGGTCGAGGAACGGCTCCACCGGGGTGGCCGGCCGGAGGGCGACGCCCGCCCGCGCGCCCAGGCGCCGCAGCTCCCGCGCGAGGCGCACGGGGGCGGTGGCGGCCTCGGCGTGGAACGTCACCGAGGCGGCGCCCGCCTCCGCGTACCCGGGCGCCCAACGGTCCGGGTCGTCGATCATCAGGTGGGCGTCGAGCGGCACCGGCGAGACCTGCGCCAACCGCTCGAAGACCGGCAGGCCCAGCGTGAGGTTCGGCACGAAGTGGTTGTCCATGACGTCCACGTGGGCGTAGTCGGCGGCGGCGATGGCCCCCAGGTCGCGCTCGAGGTTCGCGAAGTCGGCCGACAGGATGCTCGGGTTGATCAGCGCAGGCATGCGCCCAGCGTAGGCGGCGCAGCCACTACGCTCGCCCCGTGCCACCGCTCCCCTCCCCCACCGAGCCGTCGCCGCCGACCCCGCCGACGGCCGTCGCGCCTCCGGTCGTGCGTGCCGCCGTCGCCGACGACCTGCCCACCGTCGCGGCGATCCTCGAGCCGTACGTCACCGGCACGGCCGTGACCTTCGACGAGCAGGCCCCCGACGTCGCCGCCTGGCGCCAGCGACTCGTGGATCTCGACGCCCGCGGCCTGCCGTTCCTCGTGGCCGCGGTCGACGGGGACGTCGTCGGCTACGCGTACGCCACACCCTGGCGCCCCAAGGCCGCCTACCGGTACACGGTCGAGGACACGATCTACCTCGCCCCCGCGGCCCAGGGCAGGGGCGTCGGCTCCCTGCTCATGACGGCGCTGCTCGAGGCCTGCGCGCGCGCCGGCGTGCGGCAGGTCGTGGCCGTCGTCGCCGATGACCCCGCGGCGGCCGGCTCGCTCCCCCTGCACCGGCGGTTCGGCTTCGAGGTCGCCGGAGTGCTGCGCGACGTCGGGGTCAAGCACGGCCGTTCCGTGAGCACCACGCTGCTGCAGCTCACCCTCGCCTGACGAGCGCGCCGCGCGCCTCAGGAGGACAGCCCGGGACAGCCCGGCACGCAGCGCGTCGGCGGCGGACGGGACTGACGGCTGCGCCCGCTCAGGCGACCCGGCGCAGCAGCGTGAGGTGCATCGCGTCGGTGCCGTGGACGTGCGGCCACAGCTGGACGTCCAGGCCGTGCGCGCCGCCGTCGTCGGCACCCAGGTCGATGTCCGCACCGGGCACCAGCGCGTCGCGCACCGCCGACCGCGCGTCGATGCGCTCCGCGTCGTCACGGCGGCGCAGCACGTCGTCGACCACGAGCCGCGTCTCCGCCAGGTGCGGGGAGCAGGTGACGTACGCGACGACGCCGCCGGGCCGCACCGCGTCGAGGGCGGAGGCGAGCAGCTCGCGCTGCAGCACCGTCAGCGTGCCGAGGTCGGCCGGCGTGCGGCGCCAGCGGGACTCGGGGCGACGGCGCAGGGCGCCGAGCCCGGTGCAGGGGGCGTCGACGAGCACCCGGTCGTAGGCTGCGGGCTCCTCGGTGCCGACCTCCCGCCCGTCGCCCGTGCGCACCCGCTCGACGACGTCGCCGGGCACGGCCCGCAGGGCCCGCTCCACGAGCCGCGCGCGGTGCGGCTGCACCTCGTTGGCGACGAGGGTGGCGCCCCGCTCCCCCGCGAGCGCCGCGAGGAGGGCGGCCTTGCCGCCCGGCCCGGCGCAGAGGTCGAGCCAGCGTGCGTCGGGTCCGTCGTCGAGCGGGGCGCCCGCGAGCGCGAGGGTGACGAGCTGGGACCCCTCGTCCTGCACCCCTGCGCGGGCGTCCGCGACGGCGGGCAGCGCGGCGGGGTCGCTGCCGCCGGCGAGGACGAGCGCGGTGGGTGCCCAGCGGCCCGCGTCCAGGCGGACGTCGGCGTCGTGGGCCTGCTCCCTGAGGATGTCCGAGCCGGCGAGGCCGGGGCGCGCGACAAGGGTCACGCGGGGTGCGGCGTTGTCGGCGTCGAGGAGGTCCGCGATCTCGTCCGGGCTGCGACCGTGGCCCGCGAGCGACTCCCGCAGGGCGCGGGCGATCCACACGGGGTGCGAGCCGACCGTGGCGAGGCCGGTGACGGCGTCGGGCGCCTCCTCGGCGAGGCGGGCGAGCCAGTCCTCGAGCGGGGTGCGCCCGACGGCGCGCAGGACGGCGTTGACCATCTGGGCGGGCCCCGCGCCCACGCGGTCGCGGGCGAGAGCGACGGTCTCGGAGACGGCCGCGTGGGACGGCACCCGCATCCCCAGGAGCTGGTGCGCGCCCAGGCGGAGGACGTCGAGCACCTCGGGGTCGAGCTGGTCGAGGGGGCGGGTGACGCAGCGGGCGAGGATCGCGTCGTAGCGTCCGCGCAGCCGCAGGGTGCCGTACGCGAGCTCGGTGGCGAAGGCGGCGTCGCGGCCGGCGATGCGGCGCTCGCGCAGCAGGGGCGGGAGCACGAGGTTGGCGTAGGCGTCGGAGCCGTCCACCTGGCGCAGGACGTCGTAGGCGGCGGTGCGGGCGGGGTCGGTGCGGCGCCGGCGCTCGCCGGGCGCCTGGGCGCTGCGGTGCGTCTCCCCGCGGGTGCGGGCCGCACTGCGCTGGCGGCCCTTGCTGTTGCGCGAGGCGTCGCGACGCCGGTCCTGGTCGCCGCCTCGGGTGCCGCTGTTGTCGGGCCGGCTGTCTCCACCGCCGTGCCCGCGGCCCGTGCCGCGGCGGTCGGCGCTCATCGGGCGTCCTGCCCGAGGCGCAGGCCGGCGTCCCCGGTGAAGAGGCCGCGCGCGCCGCGGGCCCAGTCCGCGGCGGGCATGGGCTTCTTCCCCACGGGCTGCACGTGCCCGAGGGCGACGGCGTGCGTGGCGGTGCCGACGAGGACCTCCTTCTTGCCGGCGCGCACCTCGCCGGGAGTGAGGTCGGTGACGTCGGGGCGCGGTGTCACCGGGCCGAGGCCGATGCGGGCGCCGGGGGCGGCGTCGATGCCCGTCGTCGAGGGCAGCGTGGTCCAGGCACCCGGGGCGGGCGTGACGGCCCGTACGCGGCGGTCGACGGCGAGGGCCGGGTCGTCCCAGCGGACGCGGGCGTCGTCGGTCGTGACCTTGGGGGCGAGGGAGGCGCCGTCGGCCGGCTGCGGCTGGGGGGCGAGGGTGCCTCCCTCGAGGGCGTCGAGGGTGGCGACGAGCAGGTCGGCGCCGCTGGTGGCGAGGCGGCCGAGCAGGTCGCCGGAGGTGTCGCGGGGGCGGATCGTCTCGGTGGCGGTGCCGAGCACCGGGCCGGTGTCCATGCCCTCGTCGAGGAGGAACGTCGTGGCGCCGGTGACCTCGTCGCCCGCGAGGACGGCGTGCTGCACGGGGGCGGCGCCGCGCCACGCGGGCAGCACGGAGAAGTGCAGGTTGACCCAGCCGAGCCGCGGCACGGCGAGCACGTCGGGGCGCAGCAGGTGCCCGTAGGCCACGACGGGGGCGGCGTCGACGTCGAGCTCCCGCAGGCGGGCGAGGAACTCCTCCCCGCGCGGTCGGTCGGTGAGCACGGGGATCCCGGCCTCCTCGGCCGCGAGGCGGACCGGGCTGGGCACGAGCTTGCGGCCCCGTCCGGCGGGCGCGTCGGCCCGGGTCAGGACCGCCACGACCTCGTGGCGCGACGCCAGCAGGGCGCGCAGGGACGGGACGGCAGGGTCGGGGGTTCCGGCGAAGAGCAGACGCACCACCCGATCGTAGTCGGGCGCAAGTGCCCTGTGCCCGCGTGGCCGGGCGGTCGTTGAGATGCCACCTCGGCTGCACGAACCCACGTCTGTGTCGCCTGGCGCGCTCGTGACCCGAACGATCAGGCCCTCTCGCCTGCCGGTTCGACCGGACGGCCGACCGCACTGACGCCGCTCCGGGAGCGACCGGTTCTGAGACGCCTCGAGATCGGGTTCTGGATTTTCGGAACCCCGGCAGTCACCATGGGAGTTCTCCGTGACCCAGATCGAGGAACCGAGGACTTCTCGTCTCGGTGGAGTCAGCGAGCTCGAGAAGTCTTCCCGCCGCGGCGCACGGATCTCCGACGGCGCCCGGCCTCCCCATCCCCGTCGCCAGGCTCCCCGGATGGACGCCCCACACCCGAACTTCCGGGCCGAGCTCGTTGGCCAGGCATGTAGTCGTCATGTTCTGAGCAGCTTTCGAGATCCGATAGGCATAGCTCGTGGCCAAGTCCCGGTAGCGGCCATCGGCCTGATCATGGATCGACCCGAGACGCGAGCTGATGTTGAGCACCAGCGGAGCGGGCGATCGCCGCAGGTTCGGCAGCGCGGCGCGTGTCGCCCGGATGACTCCTCCGACGTTCACGTCACAGACACGCAGCACGGTCGCGACGTCGACCGCTTCCAGCGGCCCACCCGGCGTGCCGGAGCCCGCATTGTTGATGAGCAGGTCGAGCGGACCATCCTTGAGCGCCTCGTGCAGCGGGAACACGTCGTCGTCCGTGACGTCCCACACCACCCGCTCCACTCGTTCGGCGCCGAGTTGCCCAGGAGTTCGTGAGCTTGCGATGACGTCCCACCCAGCGGCGCTCAAGACCTCGACACAGGCAGCGCCAAGGCCGCGGCTCCCACCCGTCACCAGCGCCCTGCGCGTCCGTGAAATCATGCGCCGATCCAACAGGACCCACGCCGGCCGCGGAGGCGTTGCCCACACTCCGGTTGCAGCTTCGTCAACCCCTGCCCTCGCTCCAGAGATGACCGTGACGGACGGGGACTGGTTGCCCCTCGCGATAACGTGCGTCCGTGGCGACCCTCCCTACGGCAAGGAACCACCCGACGGTCGTCTTCTACGGCGATTCGATCGTGACCGGATGGCGCGGCACGACCACCCCGCGGGCTCGATGGTCCAGCCTCGTGAGTGACGCCCTCGGCTGGAGCGAGATCAACCTGGCCATCAACGGCATGGGCTACTACCGACGGCGCGGCCCACGCGGCGCCGACGGTGAACGCGAGGTGTCCTCGGACGACGCGACACTGCTCGACGCCGCGATCCGCCTCGAACCGGACATGATCGTCGTGTGCCTTGGTCTCAACGACGTCGCGTTCCTTCCCCAGGCCACCGACGTCGTGCACGACGCAGTCGATGGTCTTCATGCAAGGCTGGCGAACGAGCTACCCACGACGCCAGTGCTCGTCACGACCTACTTCCCGAGCAAGGAGCTGTCGCCGCGGGCGTCGCAGATCGACTCTTGGGTCGAAGACGCGGCCGCGCGATGGGGCCACACCTACGTCGAGGACTTCCACATGGCGACGGCGGAGGTCCCCGACCTGCTGTGCGACGACGGCTTACACCCGAACGACGACGGCCATCGAACCCTGGCTGCCAGGATCGCACCTACCTGCAGCCGACTTATGAGGTGTGATCCGCAGTACCTCGGAGTCAGACGATCTGGACACCCCACGACCTAGGTGCGGACGGGCAGCCCGAGGGAGCGCAACGCGACGCGGAGGGCGGGGGTGCCGGTGAACCGGACGCCCTGGAAGCCGAGGTCTCGTGCGGCGGCGACGTTGGCGGGACCGTCGTCCACGAAGACGGCGCGAGCGGGGTCGACGTCGTGGGTGGCCGCCAGGTGACGGAAGATCGCCGGGTCAGGCTTCGCGAGGCCCACCCGCCCGGAGACGACGACATGCTCCATGCGCGCCGTGGCTGGGGCGGCGCCGGCGGCGTGCCGGAACAGCTCGGCGGACCAGTTCGTGAGCCCGAGGAGACGCACACCCGCGGCACGGAGCTCCTCGACGAGGTCGGCCGAGCCCGGGACCGGGCCGGTCAGGGTGCCGGGAAAGCCCGCCACGTACTCGTCCAGGAAGGGCTGCAGGTGGGGACGGTCGTCGAGGCTCGCACGGGCGTCGGCCCAGCTGCGGCCGGCGTCCTGGGCCCGGTTGAACGCCGGGAAGTCGATCTCCGCCATCCACGCGTCCACCTCGGCGCGCGGGCGGCCTGGGAATGCCCCGTAGGGGTCCCAGCCGACGAGCACGTTGCCGAAGTCGAACACCACCGTGTCGACGAGGGCGTCGGCGGGGGCGGAGGTGGGGGCGGAGGTGGGGGCGGGGAGCATCAGAGCATCTCCTTCGGGTCGACCTGCACGCGGACGGCGCCGCCCTCGCGCCGGGCGGAGCGGACGGCGAGGGAGGCGCGCAGCTGAGCGGCGAGCTCGCCGCCCTGGGCGAGGGGGACGCGCAGCACGGTGCGTACCTGAGGCTCGAGGGTGGCGCCGCGCCGCGGGTCGGCGTCGGGCTGCTCGACGGGGCCGAGGACGGTGTCCGGCCCGGCGAGCCCGACGCGGCCGACGACGGCGTCCACGGCGCCACGGTCCCCCGTGACGGCCGCGACGCGGACCGCGGGCGGCAGGTCGAGCTCGCGGCGCTCGGCGAGCTCCCGGTCGGCCAGGCCTGCCGGGTCGTAGCGCACGAGCGCGCCGGTCGGGGCGGGGGCGGCGTCCCCGACGAGGAGCACCTGCCCCCCGGCGCGCGCGGGGTGCACGAGGGAGGCGGCGGCGAGCCAGCGGTGCAGCGCCTCGGTGGCCGTGGCGAGCCCGGTGCCCGCGGTGGCGACGGCGGCGTCGAGCAGGAGCGCGACGGCGTACCCGCCGTCGGCGACGGGCTCGGCGCCGGGGGTCGCGACGACGAGCGCCGGCTCGGGCCCGACCCGGTCGAGCACCCCGGCGGGCGCGGAGGAGGCGGACACGCGCACGGGTGTGCCCGCGAACGCCCGTCCCAGCTCCTCGGCGGTGCGGTCCGACCCCACGCGAACGGCGCGCAGCCGGGTGTCACCGCACTCCTCGCAGCGCCAGCCGCCGGCGAGGCGGCCGCACCAGGAGCACTGGGGCGCGCTGCCGGTGCGCGTCATGCCGAGGGGGCCGTGGCAGGCCCCGCAGCGGGCTGCGGTGCGGCACCGGGCGCAGGCCACGACGGGCAGGTAGCCGGTGCGCGGCACCTGCACGAGGACGGGGCCCCGGGTCAGTCCGTCGCGGGCGGCCCGCCAGGCGGCGGTCGGCAGCCGCGCGGCCGCTCCCGGCCCTTCGGCGGCGAGCTCGACGGACGTGAGCGCGCGCACCCGGGGGGCGCGGGCGCGCAGCACGTCGCGGGGCGCGGCGACCTCGCGCGCCCACCCGGATGCCAGCAGCGCCTGCGCCTGGACGGTCCGGCCCGGCGACGCCAGCAGGTACGCGGCCTCCTCGAGGTCGCTGCGCAGCGCGAGCACGTCACGCGCGTGCGGGTAGGGGGCGTGCGGCTCCGCGAGCGTGTCCTCCCCGTCGCCCCAGAGCACGACGAGCCCGAGGTCCGGCACCGGGGCGAACATGGCGGCGCGGGTCCCGACGACGACGTCCGCCATGCCGTGCCGGGCGCGCAGGAACGCGCGGTAGCGCGGGGCGGGCCCGTCGTCGGCGAGGAGGCGCACGACGTCGTCGAGCCCGGCCTCGCCCAGGGCGGTGACGACGCGCTCGACGTCTCGGGCGTCCGGGGCGACGACGAGGACGCGCCGCCCGCCCGCGACCGTGGCGCGCGCCGCCTGCGCGACGCCGGCCGCCCAGTGCGGCACGTGCGCCGGCCCGTCCCCGTGCGGCGGCGCCAGGCCGGGCAGCGGCGTCCACACGGCCCGCGGCGCCTCCCCGGCCAGCAGGTGCCGGCAGAACGCCTCCCCGCCCAGGTACGACGACCAGGCCGACGTGGAACCCGCCGCGACGGGCCGCACCCGCCGCGGCGCGCCCGAGCGCTCCCTGACGTCGTCCGACACGCCCTCAGAGCTGTCCCCAGAGGTGTCCTCAGCGCCCTCAGGGGCGCCCTGAGAGCCCTCTGGGACGTCGCCCTGCACCTCCGGCGCCGGCGCCTCCTCGGGCACGGTCAGGGAGGCGAGCACCTCCTTCTCGACACGGGCATGTCGCGGCGGCACGGCGAGGCGCAGGACGTCGGCGAGCGTGCCGGCGTAGCGGTCCGCGACGGCGCGGGCCAACCGCAGCACCGGCTCCGACAGCACCGGGTCGCCCGAGACCACGCGCTTGAGCGGCACCAGGCGCCCGTCGTGATCGGACGTCTCCCGACGCTCCACCACGTAGCCCGCCACCTCCTGCGGCCCGAACCGGGCCCGCACCCGCACGCCGGGCCGAGCGTCGTCGGCCATCGGGGCGGGCACCAGGTAGTCGTACGGGCGGTCGAGGTGCGCGGGCTGCAGGTCGAGCACCACCCGCGCGACGGGCAGCTCCTCGGCCACCGGCGTCGCCCCGAGGGCCGCCTTGCCGGACTTCCCGGTCTTGCGACGGCCCTTCGTCCGGGCGTCGCGCGGGGCCGGGACGTCGTCGAGCCCGAGCAGCGCGGGCTGCTCGGGCTCGGGGGTCTCAGTCACGAAGCCATCCCATCACGCCCCGCCCACGAGCCGGCACCGCCCCCATCGGCTGCGGTGACGACGAGACATGGGCGTCGGCCACGGGAGAACCGTGAGACGAAGGTCGAGCGTGGTGGCACGGTTCCTTCGCGCGGACGTATCCCTCCCGAAGTGGAGGGCGCCCTGGCGCCCGTGGACGCGTCCGCGCGACGGAACCTTGCCACCACGCGGCCGCGCCCCACGGGCGCGGACAAGGAGGATCAGACCGCAGCCCGCAGCGCGTCGACGCGGTCCGTGCGCTCCCAGGTGAACCCGGGCAGGTCGCGACCGAAGTGGCCGTAGGCGGCCGTCGCGGCGTACACGGGGCGCAGCAGGTCGAGGTCGCGGATGATCGCCGCCGGGCGCAGGTCGAAGACGGTCTCGATGGCGGCGGCGATCCGCTCGGTGGGCACAGTCTCCGTGCCGAAGGTCTCGACGTACAGGCCGACCGGGTGCGCCTTGCCGATCGCGTAGGCGACCTGCACCTCGCACCGGCGCGCCAGCCCGGCCGCGACGACGTTCTTCGCGACCCACCGCATCGCGTACGCCGCGGACCGGTCCACCTTCGACGGGTCCTTGCCGGAGAACGCGCCGCCGCCGTGGCGCGCCATGCCGCCGTAGGTGTCGACGATGATCTTGCGGCCGGTGAGGCCGGCGTCGCCCTGCGGCCCGCCGACGACGAACTTGCCGGTCGGGTTCACGATGAGGCGTGCGTCCGCCGTCTCGACGCCGGTCTCCCGGGCCACCTGGGCCAGCACGGGGGCGATGACGACGTCGGCGACCTCGCGCTGCAGCTTCTCCTGCACGATGTCGGCGTCGTGCTGGGTGGACAGCACGACGGTGTCGATGCGCACCGGACGGTCGCCGTCGTACGCGACCGTCACCTGGGTCTTGCCGTCGGGGCGCAGCCCGGGCAGCTCGCCCGAGCGCCGCACGGCCGACAGCCGCTCCGCGAGCCGGTGCGACGTCCAGATGGGCAGCGGCATCAGGGACGGCGTCTCGTCGGTGGCGTACCCGAACATCAGGCCCTGGTCGCCCGCGCCCTGCGCGTCGAGGGGGTCGCGGTCGAGGCCCGGGCCGGAGGCGTCGTCGCGCTCCTCGAGGCTCTTGTCCACGCCCTGCGCGATGTCGGGCGACTGCTGACCGATCGACACCGAGACTCCGCAGGAGTCGCCGTCGAACCCGATCGCCGACGACGTGTAGCCGATGCGGCGCACCACCTCGCGCACGATCTGCGGGATCTCCACGTACGCGTCGGTGGTGACCTCGCCCGCCACGTGCACGAGACCCGTGGTCACCATCGTCTCGACCGCCACGCGCGAGCGGGGGTCCTGCGCCAGGAGCGCGTCGAGGATGGCGTCGGAGATCTGGTCGCAGACCTTGTCCGGGTGGCCCTCGGTCACGGACTCGGACGTGAAGAGGCGCAGCGCATCGGTCATGGCGGACAGCCTACGGGCAGCGGGCCGCCCTTCCAGGCCCCCAGCGGAGGAAATGTCTCACATGCTGGGGTGAATCTCAGATGCCGGACAGCGTCTTCGTCACGACGTCCCAGATCGCGTCCGCGACCTCGCGCTTCGTCCCGGCGGCCTCGGTCACGACCTCGCCATGGCCGTCGAGCACCGTGACGGCGTTGGTGGGGGCGCCGAAGCCGCGCCCGGAGCCCACGGCGTTCACCGCGAGCAGGTCCGCGCCCTTGCGCAGGGCCTTGCGGCGACCGTGCTCGAGCACGGATCCGTCGGCGTCGCCAGTCTCGGCCGCGAAGCCCACGACGAGCTGGCCGGGCCGCAGCCGGTCGCGCGCGAGCTCCGCGAGCACGTCGGGGTTCTCCACCAGCGTGATCGGCGCCGGGCCCGAGCCGGGCACCTTCTTGATCTTGGCGCCCGGCACGTCGGCGGGGCGGAAGTCGGCCACCGCCGCAGCCATCACGACGACGTCCGCGCCCTGGGCGCCCGCACGCACGGCGTCGCGCAGCTCGGCCGTGGTCTCGACGGGCACGACGACGACGCCCGCCGCCCGCGCGGACTCGCACACGGCGTCGTCCAGGTTGGCGGCCACGAGCGTCACGTCGGCACCGCGGGCACGGGCGGCCGCGGCCAGCGCGGCGCCCTGGCGCCCGCTGGACCGGTTGCCGATGAAGCGCACCGGGTCGATCGGCTCGCGGGTGCCGCCCGCGGAGACGACGACGGTGCGGCCGGACAGGTCCCCGTGGAGCCCGCTCCCGGTCGCCGGCACCGCCGTGCCCGCCGCTGCCGCCAGGGCCACGCGGGCGATCTCCTCCGGCTCGGGCAGCCGCCCCGGGCCGGTGTCCGCGCCGGTGAGGCGGCCGCTCTCCGGCTCGATCACCGTGACGCCGCGCTCACGCAGCGTCGCCACGTTGGCGCGGGTCGCGGGGTGCTCCCACATCTCGGTGTGCATGGCGGGCGCCATCACGACCGGGCAGCGCGCGGTGAGCAGCGTCGAGGTCAGGAGGTCGTCCGCCCGGCCGGCCGCCGCCCGGGCGAGCAGGTCCGCCGTCGCGGGCGCGACGACGACGAGGTCGGCGCCCTGGCCGAGCGCCACGTGTGGGACGTGCGCGACATCCTCGAAGACCTCGTCCGTGACGGGCTCGCCGGACAGCGCCTCGAACGTCGGCGCGCCGACGAAGCGCAGGGCCGACGCGGTCGGGATCACCCGGACCGCGTGCCCCTCCTCGCGCAGCAGCCGCAGCAGCAGCACGGCCTTGTACGCGGCGATGCCGCCGCTGACGCCGAGCAGGATCCTCATCGCGCGCTACCTCGTCGCCGCAGGGTGACGCCGGCCGCGGCCGGCGTCAGGCCGTCAGAAGGTGATCTCGTCGCCGGGCTCGGCGACCGGCTCCGCGGCGGCCGCGGACTTCTCCTCGACAGGGGTCGAGGTGAGCAGGCCCTGGTTGATCTCGCGCATGGCGATGGAGAGCGGCTTCTCCTGGTTGCGGGTCTCGACCAGCGGGCCCACGTTCTCGAGCAGGCCCTCGTTGAGCTGCGAGTAGTACGCGTTGATCTGGCGGGCGCGCTGGGACGCGTACAGCACGAGGCCGTACTTCGAGTCGGTGCGCTCGAGCAGCTCGTCGATGGGCGGGTCGGTGATGCCGATGGGCTGGGCCACGGTTCCGGCCATGGGTCACACTCCAGACAAAGTTCGGTGACGGGTTCGCTGACAGCTGCGATGACGCGATGTCAGGGGGTCAGCGGTCCATCCTACCCGCGCTCGGGCCCGGAACCACAGCCGATGCCCTACAGCGCGACCCGCGGCGCGGCGGACGTCACGCCCATCACCCGCGCGAGCCGGTCCGTGGCGTGGGTGACGTCGTCGTTGACGATCGTCACGTCGAACTCGGCCTCGGCGGCGAGCTCGGTCCGAGCCGTGCTCAGACGCCGCTCGCGCTCCTCCGCGTCCTCCGTGCCCCGGCCGACCAACCGTCGCACGAGCTCGTCGAAGCTCGGCGGGGCGAGGAAGACGAACTGCGCGGCGAGCCCGCGCGACGTGACGGCCTCGCGCACCTGCCGGGCCCCCTGCAGGTCGATCTCCAGCAGGGTGGGCACGCCGGCGGCGAGGTGCTCCTCGACCGGCCCCCGGGGCGTGCCGTAGCGGTGCCGGCCGTGCACGACCGCCCACTCGAGCATCTCTCCCTCGGCGACCATCCGGTCGAACTCCTCGGGCGGGACGAACAGGTAGTGCACGCCGTGCACCTCGCCCGGGCGCGGGGGCCGGGTCGTCGCCGACACCGACAGCCACACCTCCGGGTACCGCGCGCGGACGTCGGCCGAGACCGTGCCCTTGCCGACGGCGGTCGGCCCCGCGAGCACGGTCAGGCGGGCCGGCGTCGCGCCCGCCTCCACGCCGACGGGTGTACCGACCGGTCCGGTGACGGGGGTCTCCTGCGAAGCCGGACGGCCGGCGGGTGGTGCGGAAATGTCAGCCAAACCTCTCGATGAGCGCCGAAGCCTGGTGCGGCCCGAGGCCGCGGACCCGGCGGGTCTCGGCGATCCCGATCTCCTCCATGATCGCCCGGGCCTTCACCTTACCGACCCCGGGGAGCGACTCGAGCAGCGAGACGACCTTGAGCTTGCCCACGACGTCGTCCTTCTGCCCCTTCTCGATCACGTCCTTGAGGGAGCCCTGGGAGTACTTCAACCGGTTCTTGATCTCCGCGCGGACGCGCCGAGCCTCGGCCGCCTTCTCGAGAGCCGCAGCACGCTGTTCCGGGGTGAGAGGGGGGAGAGCCACGCAAGTCACCTACTCTGTCGGTCCGCCTGTGAGGGAACTGCTCCCTCGAAACTAGCCACGACCTGCGAAGGCGGCAATCCGTAGCGCAGCACGGACCGCCCGCCGACCGGGAGGAAAGCGGCATTCGGGTCAGGACATCGTCGCAGGTCGTGCGCCTGCGCGGAAAAGTCCTCCTCGCGGCCGGGCGCGGCGGCCTACGGTCGGGGCATGTCGACCGACCCGAGCGTGACCCCGGACGCCACGGAGGACGGGTGGTTCCCCGAGAGCGTCGCAGCCTCCTACGACTCCTCGACCGACGACGAGTTCGACCCGGCGGTCGTCGAGCGTACGGTCGACGTGCTCGCGGGCCTCGCCGGCGACGGGTCCGCCCTCGAGCTGGCGGTCGGCACGGGCCGCCTCGCCGCGTCGCTCGCGCTGCGGGGCGTCCCCGTGCACGGCATCGACATCTCCCGGGCGATGGCGGCGCGTGTCGCGGACAAGCCGGGCGGCGAACGGGTGACGGTGACCATCGGAGACATGACCAGCACCCGCGTGCCCGGCGAGTTCTCCGTCGCCTACCTCGTGTTCAACACGATCGGGAACGTCACGACGCAGGACGGTCAGGTCGACTGCTTCCGTACCGCGGCGGCGCACCTGCGCCCGGGCGGGCACTTCGTCGTCGAGGTCGGGGTGCCGCCGCTGCGGCGCATGCCGCCCGGGCAGGACACCGTGCCGTTCACCGTGGAGCCGGACGCCGACGGCGGCGGGTACGTGGGCTTCGACCGGCTCGACGTCGTCACCCAGCGGTTCACGTCGAACCACGTGACCGTCGGCCCGGACGGCACCGGACGGTTCCGGCGGCTGCCGTTCCGGTACGTCTGGCCGGCCGAGCTGGACCTCATGGCACGGATCGCCGGGATGCGCCTGGTGCACCGGTGGCAGGACTGGGACCGCACGCCCTTCACCGCCGACAGCGAGCGGCACGTTTCTGTCTGGCAGGTGCCGCCCGCTCCCTGACCGGCGCGCTCCCGAGACGCGCGAAGGGCCGCACCCGGTGGGGTGCGGCCCTTCGTCCGTGCCCGGAGGTCAGCCTCGCAGCGCGGCGCGCGCGTCCGCGGCGGCGGCCGCCGCCGCTCGGCGCAGCCCCTCGGCGTCGGGCCCCGCGGCGAGCACGCCTCGGGACGACGACGCGAGCACCTGCCGTCGGGCGTCCCCGAAGGCCGAGGCGAGCTCCCGCTCCCCCGCGCCCTGCGCGCCCACGCCGGGCGCCAGCAGCGGGCCGTGCACCGCCACGAGGTCCGTCCCCGTCTCCCGGGCGGCGTCACCGACCGTGGCGCCCACGACGAGGCCGACCGAGCCCATCGGCAGCCCCTCTGCGACGGCGCCGGTGTTCAGCACCGCCGCCTGGGCGGCGACCGACGCCGCGACGCTCACGCCGTCGGGCCCGACGGCGTGCTGCACCTCGTGGCCCTCCTTGTTCGAGGTGAGGCACAGCACGAAGATCCCGCGCCCGGTGCTGGCGGCCAGCTCGGCGGCGGGCGCGAGCGAGCCGAAGCCCAGATACGGCGAGACCGTGACGGCGTCCCCGGCGAGCGGCGAGCCGTCCGCCAGGAAGGCGTCCGCGTACGCGCCCATCGTCGAGCCGATGTCGCCGCGCTTGGCGTCGACGATCGTCAGCGTGCCGACGGCCCGCGTCGCGGCGATCACGTCCTCCAGCGCCGCGACGCCGGCCGAGCCGTGCCGCTCGAAGAACGCGGCCTGCGGCTTGAAGGCCGCGACCCGCCCGCCGAGCGCGTCCACGACGCGCAGCCCGAACTCCCGCACCCCGGCGGCGTCGTCGCCCAGCCCCCAGGCCGAGAGCAGCGACGCGTGCGGGTCGATGCCCACGCACAGGGGCCCGTGGGCGTCCATCGCGGCGGCGAGCCGGGCGCCGAACGGCACCCGCTTCCCCGCGCCCGGCGCGGCGCTCATGCCGACGCCCCCGCCGGCGCCACGACACCGAGCCGCTCGCGCGTCGCCGCCGTGTGCTCCTGGAGGCTCGCGACGTCGAACGGGCCGCCGCGGACCGCCTCGATCCCCTGCACCGCCGCGGCGAGCTGGTCCACCGTGGTGATCATCGGCTTGTCGGCCGCCGTCGTGGCGGCGCGGATCTCGTAGCCGTCGGCCCGCGCGCCCTGGCCGGACGGCGAGTTCACCACGAGGTCGACCTCGCCGTCGGTGATGAGGTCCACGATCGTGGGCTCCCCGTCGGTACCGCGCCCCTCGGAGAACTTGCGCACCACCGTGCTGCCGATGCCGTTGCGGCGCAGCACCTGCGCCGTGCCGGCGGTGGCGAGCACCTCGAAGCCCAGCTCCGCGAGCCGCTTCACCGGGAAGACGATCGAGCGCTTGTCGCGGTCGGCGACCGACACGAACACCCGGCCCGCGGTGGGCAGCCCGCCGAACGCGGCGGCCTGGGACTTCGCGAACGCGTGCGGGAAGTCCTTGTCGAAGCCCATGACCTCGCCCGTGGAGCGCATCTCCGGGCCGAGCACCGTGTCGACGACCTGACCCTCGGCGGTGCGGAACCGCTTGAACGGCAGCACAGCCTCCTTGACGGCGAGCGGCGCGCCGAGGTCGAGCGTGCCGCCGTCGCCCTCGGCGGGCAGGACGCCGGCCGCGCGCAGGTCGGCGATCGACTCGCCGACCATGACGCGTGCCGCGGCCTTGGACAGCGACGTGCCCGTCGCCTTGGACACGAACGGCACGGTGCGCGACGCGCGCGGGTTCGCCTCGAGCACGTACAGGACGTCGGAGACGAGCGCGTACTGCACGTTGAGCAGACCCCGCACGCCGACGCCCTTCGCGATGGCCTCCGTGGAGCGGCGGATGCGCTCGATCTCAGCGGTCGACAGGGACACCGGCGGCAGCACGCAGGCCGAGTCGCCCGAGTGGATGCCGGCCTCCTCGATGTGCTCCATGACGCCGCCGAGGAACATCTCGTCGCCGTCGTACAGGGCGTCGACGTCGATCTCCATCGCGTCGTCGAGGAAGCGGTCGATGAGCAGCGGCGCGGGCAGCAGCCCACCCGCCGTGCGCTCGTCCGCGGCCGCCGCCTCGAGCGCCCGCTCGACGTACTCGGTGAGCTGCTCGGCGGAGTAGACGATCTCCATGCCGCGGCCGCCCAGCACGTACGACGGGCGCACCAGGACGGGGTAGCCGATCGTCTCGGCGACCTCGCGGGCCTGGCCCAGCGAGCGGGCGGTGCCGAACGCGGGGGCCGGCAGGCCGGCGTCGAGCAGGACCTGGCCGAAGATGCCACGGTCCTCCGCGGCGTCGATGGCCTCGGGCGACGTGCCGAGGATCGGCACCCCGGCGTCCTGGAGACGCTGCGCGAGGGCGAGCGGCGTCTGCCCGCCGAGCTGCACGATGACGCCCTTGACGGGGCCCGCGGCGAGCTCGGCCTCGTACACCTCGAGGACGTCCTCGAAGGTGAGGGGCTCGAAGTACAGGCGGTCGGACGTGTCGTAGTCCGTCGAGACGGTCTCCGGGTTGCAGTTGACCATGACTGTCTCGTACCGCTCCGACAGGGTCAGGGCGGCGTGCACGCACGAGTAGTCGAACTCGATGCCCTGGCCGATCCGGTTCGGGCCCGACCCCAGGATGATGACGGCCTCGCGCTCGCGGGGCGCCACCTCAGTCTCCTCGTCGTAGGACGAGTAGTGGTACGGCGTGCGGGCCGCGAACTCGGCGGCGCAGGTGTCGACCGTCTTGTAGACCGGCCGGACGCCGAGCGCGCGCCGCACCTCGCGGACGGTGGCCTCCCCCGCCGGGCCCATGCCGCGCAGGCGCGCGACCTGCACGTCGGACAGACCGTGCCGCTTGGCGCGGCGCAGCACGGCCTCGGTGAGGGTCGGGCTGCCGGCGACCTCGGCGGCGACCTCGTTCATCAGCAGGATCTGGTCGAGGAACCAGGGGTCGATCTTGGTCGCGTCGAACACGGCCTCGAGGGTGGTGTGGCCGGCGACGACGGCCCGCAGGGCCTGCTGCACGCCGACCATGCGGTGCTCGGTGGGCCGCACGATCTCGGCCAGCAGCTGGTCCAGCTCCGCGCCGGACGGCGCCGCGCCGTCCCAGTGGAACGCGACGCCGCCCTTGTCGATCGAGCGCAGGGCCTTGCCGAGCGCCTCGGTGAAGTTACGACCCAGCGCCATGGCCTCGCCCACCGACTTCATGGTCGTGGTGAGCGTCGGGTCGGCGGCCGGGAACTTCTCGAACGCGAAGCGGGGCACCTTGACGACCACGTAGTCGAGCGTGGGCTCGAAGCTGGCCGGCGTGACGCGCGTGATGTCGTTCGGGATCTCGTCGAGCGTGTAGCCCACGGCGAGCTTGGCCGCGATCTTGGCGATCGGGAAGCCGGTCGCCTTCGACGCGAGGGCCGAGGAGCGCGACACGCGCGGGTTCATCTCGATGACGATGACGCGCCCCGTGTCGGGGTCGACGGCGAACTGGATGTTGCAGCCGCCGGTGTCGACGCCGACCTCGCGGATGACGGCGATGCCGATGTCGCGCAGCTTCTGGTACTCGCGGTCGGTGAGCGTCATCGCAGGCGCGACGGTGACCGAGTCGCCGGTGTGCACGCCGACCGGGTCGACGTTCTCGATCGAGCAGACGACCACCACGTTGTCGTCCTTGTCGCGCATCAGCTCGAGCTCGTACTCCTTCCAGCCGAGGATGGACTCCTCCAGGAGCACCTCGGTGGTCGGCGAGTAGTGCAGCCCCTGCCCGACGATGCGGCGCAGCTCGCGCTCGTCGTACGCGAAGCCGGAGCCGAGGCCGCCCATCGTGAACGACGGGCGCACGACCATCGGGTAGCCGAGGTCGCCGGCCGCGGCGACGGCCTCCTCCACGGTGTGCACGATGACGGAGCGGGCGGACTCGCCGCCGCACTTCTCGACCACGTCCTTGAACTGCTGGCGGTCCTCGCCCTTCTGGATGGCGGGGATGTTCGCGCCGATGAGCTCGACGTCGTACCGCTCCAGGACGCCGGCCTCGTCGAGGGCGATGGCGGCGTTGAGCGCCGTCTGGCCGCCCAGGGTGGGCAGGAGGGCGTCGGGGCGCTCCTTGGCGATGATCGAGGTGAGCACCTCGGTGGTGATGGGCTCGACGTACGTGGCGTCGGCGAACTCCGGGTCGGTCATGATCGTGGCCGGGTTCGAGTTCACGAGGACGACGCGCAGGCCCTCCTCCTTGAGCACGCGGCAGGCCTGCGTGCCGGAGTAGTCGAACTCGCAGGCCTGGCCGATGACGATCGGGCCGGAGCCGATGACCAGGACGGAGGAGAGGTCGGAACGGCGGGGCATCAGTTCTCCTTCAGCGCGGCCAGCGTGGCGGCGGGGACGGTCACGGGCTCGCGGCTCGTCATGAGCTCGACGAACCGGTCGAAGAGGTAGGCGCTGTCGTGCGGGCCGGCGGCGGCCTCCGGGTGGTACTGCACGGAGAAGGCAGGCACGTCGAGCGCGGTCAGCCCCTCGACCACCTGGTCGTTGAGGCCCACGTGGGACACGATGACGCGGCCGTACGCACGGCCGTCGGTGCGCTCGGCGTCGTGCGGCGCCGTCGACACGGCGTCGAGGGGCGCGTCGACGGCGAACCCGTGGTTGTGCGCCGTGACCTCGACCTTGCCCGTGGTGCGGTCCATGACCGGCTGGTTGATGCCGCGATGGCCGTACCCGAGCTTGTACGTGCCGTAGCCCAGGGCGCGGCCCAGCAGCTGGTTGCCGAAGCAGATGCCGAAGAACGGGATGCCGCGGTCGAGCACGCCGCGCAGCAGCTCGATCTCGTGCGTGGCCGACGACGGGTCGCCGGGGCCGTTCGAGAAGAACACGCCCGTGGGCGAGCCGTCGGTGGGCAGCAGGGCCTCGATGTCGGCGATCGTGGCCGACTGGGGCACGACGTGGACGCGCACGCCCCGCTGCGCGAGACGCGCGGGGGTCATGGCCTTGATGCCGAGGTCGACGGCGACGACGGTGGCGAGGGGTGTCCGCCCGGCGAACTCGCCCGACGGCTCGACGACGTACGCCTGGTCGGTCGTGACCTCCGGCGAGAGGTTGGCGCCCGCCATCTGCGGCGAGGCCTGCACCTCGGCGACCAGCTCGGGCACCGACCGCTCGACGAGCGTGCCGCCGGCGACCTCGCGCACCAGCGCGTCGCCGGAGAAGATCCCGGCGCGCATGACACCGAGCTCGCGCAGGTGGCGCGTGAGCTTGCGGGTGTCGACGTCGCTGATGCCCACGACGCCCTGGCCGGCGAGCTCCTCCTCGAGGGAGCGGTCCGCGCGCCAGGAGGACACGCGGCGGGCAGGGTCGCGCAGCACGTAGCCGGCGACCCAGATCTTGCCGGACTCCGGGTCCTCGTCGTTGATGCCGGTGTTCCCGACGTGCGGCGCCGTCATCACGACGAGCTGCCGGTGGTAGGAGGGGTCGGTGAGGGTCTCCTGGTAGCCGGTCATGCCGGTGGAGAAGACGATCTCGCCGAAGGTCGCGCCGCGCGCCCCGTAGGCGCGGCCGCGGGCCACGGTGCCGTCCTCGAGGACGAGGAGGGCCGCGTGCGGCACGGGCGCGGGGCTCGGCACGGTGCTCGGCGCGGTGCTCGGTACCGGGCTCGATACAGGGCTGGTCAGGGAGCTGGAGGTCACTGCTCGTCCTTCGGTGCGGGGGCGGAGGTCATGAGGTGGCGCACGGCGTCGACCAGGCGGGAGCGGTCGGGGGCGAGGCGCGTGCGCAGGCCGGTGTCGAGGTCGACGGCGGGCACGCCGCCCGCCTCGGGGTCCTCCCAGGTGACGACGACCAGGCCGTCGGCGCCGACGTACTTGCCGGCCATGCCCGGGGCGAGGCCGACGCCGCGCAGGGCGGCCACGGGCGCGAACACGTCCGGGGCGCCGTCGCGCTCGACCAGGACGCCGGCGTCGTGCACGGACACCTGGGCGGTGGAGCGGTCGCCGAGGCGGTGGGCGCCGACGCGGGCCAGCCAGTCCCCGGCGAGGGTGGAGGAGACGTAGGTGGCGTCGAGGGGGCCCAGACGCAGCGCGCCGAGGTCCTCGGGCACGACTGGAGGCACGGGGACCGTGTCGCGGGTGCGGGCGGCGAGACGGCGGCGCCCGGTGAGGATCACCAGGAGCAGCAGGACGCCGATCACGACCCAGATCCCGACCGCCACGGGCATGGGGAGGTTCATCGTGCCACTCCGCCTGAGACGGTCGAGCCGGCCGGCACGCCCACCGGCGCGCCGTCGAGGACGGTGGCACGGCCGCGCAGGAAGGTCGCGACGACGCGCCCCGGCAGCTCGCGGCCGGCGAACGGCGTGTTGCCGCTCGCGGTGGCCTGGGCGGCGCCGTCGACGGTCCGGGTCGCGGCCGGGTCGACCAGGGTGAGGTTGGCGGGCTCGCCCACCGCGACCGGTCGCCCGTGGTCCTCGACCCGCCCGATCCGGGCCGGGTTCGTGGACAGGACGCGGGCGACGTCGGCCCAGGTCAGGCGGCCGGTGTCGACCATCGTGGCCTGCACGACCGACAGGGCCGTCTCCAGCCCGGTCATGCCGAACGCGGCGGCGCCCCACTCGCAGTCCTTGTCCTCGCGGGTGTGCGGGGCGTGGTCGGTGGCGACGATGTCGATGGTGCCGTCGGCGAGGCCGGCGCGCACCGCCTCGACGTCCTCGGCGGTGCGCAGCGGCGGGTTCACCTTGTACGTGGCGTCGTACGAGCGGGCCAGCTCGTCCGTGAGGATCAGGTGGTGCGGCGTCACCTCGGCGGTGACGTCGATGCCGCGGCCCTTGGCCCACCGCACGATCTCCACCGACCCGGCCGTCGACAGGTGGCACACGTGCAGCCGCGAGCCGACGTGCTCGGCGAGCAGCACGTCGCGGGCGATGATCGCCTCCTCCGCGACCGCGGGCCAGCCCGCGAGGCCGATCTCCGCGGAGACCACGCCCTCGTTCATCTGGGCGCCCTCGGTGAGGCGCGGCTCCTGCGCGTGCTGCGCGACCACGCCGTCGAACGCCTTGACGTACTCCAGCGCGCGCCGCATGAGGATCGGGTCGTGCACGCACTTGCCGTCGTCGGAGAAGACCCGGACGCGGGCGGCGGAGTCGGCCATCGCGCCGAGCTCGGCGAGGCGCTCGCCGCCGAGGCCCACGGTGACAGCGCCGACCGGGTGCACGTCGACCCAGCCGGACTCCTGGCCCAGGCGCCAGACCTGCTCGACGACGCCGGCGGTGTCGGCGACCGGAGAGGTGTTGGCCATGGCGTGCACCGCGGTGAATCCGCCCGCCGCGGCGGCGCGGGTGCCGGACGCGACCGTCTCGGCGTCCTCCCGGCCCGGCTCGCGCAGGTGCGTGTGCAGGTCGACCAGGCCGGGCAGCAGCACGTGGCCCTCGGCCGCGATCTCGACGACGTCCGACCCGGCGTCGTCCGGCACGGTCGCCGCTCCCGGGGCGGTGATCTCGGCGATCACGCCGCCCGACAGGACGACGTCGACGGCGTCGCCGCCGAGGGGGCGCACCCCGCGCAGCACGGTGGTGGTGGTCACAGGGCGATCCCTTCGGAGACGGACGGGGCGGACGAGTCGCTGCCGGACAGCAGCAGGTACAGGGCGGCCATGCGCACGGCGACGCCGTTCGCGACCTGCTCCACGATGACCGCACGGTCGGAGTCGGCCGCCTCGGCGGAGATCTCCAGGCCGCGGTTCATCGGGCCGGGGTGCATGACGATCGAGTGCTCCGGCAGCAGGGCCAGGCGGCGGCCGTCGAGGCCGAAGTAGCGGGTGTACTCCAGCGGGCTCGGGAAGAACGCCCCCGCCCCGCCGGACATCCGCTCGCGCTGCACGCGCAGCATCATCACGGCGTCCGGCTGCCAGTCGGCGAGCGTGGCGTCCAGGTCGTAGGACGTGCGGCACGGCCAGGCCTCGACCCCGACCGGCAGCAGCGTGGGCGGCGAGACGAGCGTCACCTCGGCGCCCAGGGTGCGCAGCAGCCACACGTTGGCGCGGGCGACGCGCGAGTGCAGGACGTCACCCACGATCGCGACCTTGACGCCCGCGAGGTCCGCGCCGACGCCGTCGTCCCCGCCGCGGCGCAGGCCGCCGCCGTGGCCGCCGAGGTGCCGGCGGATCGTGTACGCGTCGAGCAGCGCCTGCGTGGGGTGCATGTGCGTGCCGTCGCCGGCGTTGAGCACGGCCGCGTCGAGCCAGCCCGCGTGCGCGAGCTGGTTGGGGGCGCCCGAGGCCCAGTGACGCACCACCACGGCGTCGGCGCCCATCGCGTGCAGCGTGAGCGCGGTGTCCTTGAGGGACTCGCCCTTGGAGACGCTCGACCCCTTGGCCGAGAAGTTGATGACGTCCGC
>Ga0160442_100291_pt1 | contig 28794 bp, 29 predicted proteins | sample HID1971M_E1MG_FD_108252 | JGI IMG/M metagenome (GOLD analysis project Ga0160442, IMG submission 108252) | Enriched millipede-associated microbial communities from UW Madison campus, WI, USA - HID1971M_E1 MG | ecosystem: Host-associated > Arthropoda: Insects > Digestive system > Unclassified ... | reverse complement strand
GGGGCTCGGGTCGGCGCGTCCGTTCAACGGCAAGATTCTTCGGCGGCGGCGCATCACTTCCACTGCAGAAAGAGGTGCGCAATTATGCAGATTGCGAAAAATAATTCAACCTGCTTTTATGATTGTTTTGCCCAGGGGAGCACCCGATGGACTATCGCCAGCTAGGCCGAACCAACCTGAACGTGAGCGCAATCTGCCTCGGCACCATGACCTGGGGCGAGCAAAACAGCGAGGCAGACGCTTTCGCCCAGATCGAGCGGGCCAAAGGTGCGGGGATCAACTTCATCGATACCGCCGAAATGTACCCGGTGCCGCCCAAGGCCGAAACCTATGCCACCACCGAGCGCTACATCGGCAATTACTTCAAAAGTCGCGGTGACCGTGCCGACTGGATCCTCGCCAGCAAGATCGCCGGCCCGGGCAACACCATCGACTACATCCGCGACAAGAACCTGCGGCACAACCGTCAGCACATCACCGAGGCCGTGGATGCCAGCCTCCAGCGCCTGCAGACCGACTACATCGACCTGTACCAGCTGCACTGGCCGGAGCGCAGCACCAATTTCTTCGGGCAGTTGGGCTACAAGCACCAGACCGAAGCCAACCTGACGCCCCTGGAGGACACCCTCGAAGCGCTGGACGAACAGGTCCGGGCCGGCAAGATCCGCCACATCGGCCTGTCCAACGAAACGCCGTGGGGCACCATGCGGTTCCTGGCCCTGGCCGAGCAACGCGGCTGGCCGCGCGCGGTGTCGATCCAGAACCCCTACAACCTGCTCAACCGCAGCTTCGAGGTCGGCCTGGCGGAAATCGCCATCCGCGAACAGTGCGGCCTGCTCGCCTATTCGCCGCTGGCGTTCGGTTTCCTGTCAGGCAAGTACGAAGGTGGGGCGCGCCCGCCAAAAGGCCGTCTGAGCCTCTACAGCCGCTTCAGCCGCTATTTCAACCCGCAGTCGGAAGCGGCCTGCAGCCGTTACGTCGCTCTGGCCCGTGAGCACGGCCTGGACCCGGCGCAAATGGCCCTTGCATTTGTGACGCAACAGCCATTCGTGACCAGCAACATCATCGGCGCCACGACACTGGAGCAACTGGACAGCAACATTGCCAGTTTTGATCTGAAGTTGTCGGAGGAAGTACTGGAAGGGATCGAGGCGATCCACAAGGATCACCCGAATCCTGCGCCATAACCCGCACCTGTAGGAGCGAGCTTGCTCGCGAAAAACCTGAGCACACCGCAGGGTGTCAGGCTTTCAGCGTTATCGTTGACGCCCATCGCGAGCAAGCTCGCTCCTACAATGACCTGGCAATTATCTCCTTCATGATTTCATTGGTCCCCGCATAAATCCGCTGCACCCGCGCATCCGCCCACGCCCGGGCGATCGGGTACTCCCACATGAAACCGTAGCCGCCATGCAACTGCACGCACTCGTCGAGCACCTTGCATTGCAGGTCCGTGCCCCAATACTTGGCCATCGCAGCCGTCGGCACATCGAGCTTGCCTTGCAGGTGCAATTCCAGGCAGCGGTCGACAAAGACCCGGCCGATCTGGATCTCGGTCGCCATCTCGGCGAGCTTGAACCGGGTGTTCTGGAAGTCGGCAATCGCCTTGCCGAACGCCTTGCGCTCGCGGGTGTAGTCCAGTGTCCATTGCAACGCCGCCTCGGCTGAAGCCAGGCCGCCGATGGCGACGGTGAGGCGCTCCTGCGGCAACTCCTGCATCAAATACGCGAAGCCCATCCCGGCCTGACCCAGCAGGTTTTCCTTGGGCACCCGCACGTCCTGGAAGAACAGTTCCGAAGTGTCCTGGGCTTTCATGCCGACCTTTTCCAGACGCTTGCCCTTATCGAAGCCGGGCGTATCGGCCTCCACCAGGAACAGGCTGGTGCCCTTCGCGCCCGCCTTAGGATCGGTCTTGGCGACGACGATCACCAGGTCGGCGAGGAAGCCGTTGGTGATGAAGGTCTTCGAGCCGTTGATTACGTACTCGTCGCCATCGAGCACGGCGGTGGTCTTCACCCCTTGCAGGTCGGAACCGGCGCCGGGCTCGGTCATGGCGATGGCACTGACCATCTCGCCAGACACCAGTTTCGGCAGGTATTTGTGTTTCAGCGTTTCACTGCCGTAATGCAGGATGTAGGGCGCAACGATGTCCGAATGCAGGGAGAAACCGATACCGGTCAGCCCCAGGCGCCCCACCTCTTCGATGACCACCGCGCTGTACAGGAAGTCTGCCCCCAACCCGCCGTACTGCTCCGGCAGATGCGAGCACAACATCCCCGCCTCCCCTGCCTTGTTCCAGAGTTGACGATCGATATAGCCCTGTTTTTCCCATTGCCCGTGGTACGGCACTGCTTCTTTTTCGAGGAACGTTCGCACACTGTCGCGAAAAAGTTCGTGCTCGGAACTGAACAAGGTTCTGGGAATCATGCGGCACCCTTTTCTTTGTTGTTAGAAGGATTGGACCTTCAGAGACTATGCCTCGTGTCCGATACAGGACACTGGACACATCCGACAAAAAATAAGACGATCCAGCCGTCTGGTGACCACTTTCCCCTATAAGAATAAAGTTGAATTATGTCTAACCAAGCCTCCACGCCTCTACGGCGCGTCAGCATCCTGGCCATTGACCGGGTTTTCGCTTCCACCCTCATGCAGGCCAAGGATTTCTTCCACCTCGCCAGCCTGCGCTACGGCAAACAACTGGGCCACGGCCTGACTCCCGCGTTCGAAACCCGACTGGTCAGCCCCGACGGCAAACCGGTCAACACCTTCAGCGACGTGATGATCCCGGTGGATGGCGGCCTGGAAAATGCCGACATCATCGTCATCCCCGCGTTCTGGGACGATTTCGATACCCTGAGCAAACGTTATCCACAGGTCCTGCCCTGGCTGCGCCAGCAACATGCGCGGGGCGCCGTACTGTGCGGCGAGGCCACCGGCGTGTTCTGGCTTGCCGAAGCCGGCCTGCTCAATGGCAAGGAGGCGACCACCTACTGGCGCTTCTTCAATGCCTTTGCAGAGCGTTTCCCGAAGGTCCAGCTCAATCAGGACAAGCACCTGACCGACGCCGACAACCTGTATTGCGCCGGCGGCACCACCTCGGCATGCGACCTGTACATCTACCTGATCGAACGCTTCTGCGGCGCCAACGTTTCCCAGGCCGTGGCGCGCGACATCCTCTATGAAGTGCAACGCAGCTACTCGCCGGGAAGAATCGGCTTCGGCGGGCAAAAGCTGCACCAGGACGTGATCATCCTGCAGATCCAGCACTGGCTCGAGGAACACTTCGCCGACAAATTCCGCTTCGAAGACGTCGCCCGCGAACACGGCATGAGCATCCGCAACTTCATGCGTCGCTTTCAGACCGCAACCGGCGACAAGCCGCTGCACTACCTGCAGCGACTGCGCATCGAAACCGCCAAAGGCCTGCTGTCCGGCAGCCGCAAGAGCATCAAGACCATCAGTTACGAAGTCGGCTACGACGACGCGAGTTTCTTCGCACGCCTGTTCCGCCAGCACACGGAGTTGTCGCCGAACCAGTATCGGCAGCAGTTTCAGCAAGCAGCTTGAGCCAATGTAGGAGCTGCCGCAGGCTGCGATCTTTTGATTTTCAAGATCAAAAGATCGCAGCCTGCGGCAGCTCCTACAGAGGGATCTTCAGTGCATAAAAAAGGCCTGCATTTGCAGGCCTTTTCAATTTTACGAATCGCCTTACGGCTTGTGCGCGCGCGCGAGGAATTCGTGGGATTGCATTTCCAGCAGGCGGCTCAGGGTTCGCTGGAACTCGAAGTTCAGGCGGCCGCCGGTGTACAGATCCTTGAGTTCGACTTCGGCAGAAATGATCAGCTTGACGTTGCGATCGTAGAACTCGTCGACCATGTTGATGAAGCGTCGGGCGATGTCGTCGGTGGTGACGCTCATCTGCTCGACACCGCTGAGCAACACGGCGTGGAAGATCTTGCCCAGTTCGATGTAGTCGTTCTGGCTGCGCGGGCCGTCGCACAGTTCGCGGAAGTCGAACCAGGCCACGTCATCACAAGTACGCAGGGCACGGATCTCGCGATTCTCGATCATCAGCACGTCGTTTTCGATCGCTGCCGTGCATTCCGGCGTCAGTGCGCGGAAGCTCTTGCGCAGGCTTTCGTGGGACGCTTCGTCGAGCGGGAAGTGGAACAGTTCCGCCTGCTCGAGGTGACGCAGGCGATAGTCGACGCCGCTATCGACGTTGACGATCTCGGTGTTCTGCTTGATCAGAGCGATGGCCGGCAGGAAGCGCGCACGTTGCAGGCCATCCTTGTACAGGCCGTCCGGCACGATGTTCGACGTTGCGACCAGGGTCACGCCGTTCTTGAACAGCTCTTCCATCAAGGTGCCGAGAATCATGGCGTCGGTGATGTCGGAGACGAAGAACTCATCGAAGCAGATCACCCGGGCTTCGGTAGAGAAGCGCTTGGCAATGATGGTCAGCGGGTTTTTCTCGCCGCCCAGGGTCTTCATTTCTTCATGCACGCGCTTCATGAAGCGGTGGAAGTGGGTGCGGGACTTTTCCTTGAACGGCAGCGCTTCGAAGAAGGTGTCGACCAGGTACGTCTTGCCGCGACCCACGCCGCCCCAGAAGTACAGGCCCTTGACCGGTGCCTGATCCTTCTTGCCAAACAGTTTGCCCAGCAGGCCCGGCTTGTTCTGCTCGGCCGCGACCAGATCGTCGTACAGGCGCTGCAGATGGCGCACGGCAGTTTCCTGCGCGGCATCATGGAAGAATTCCGGGCGTTTCAGATCAGCTTGATATCGTTCTAGGGGCGTCATAATTCGTTAGCAAGGCAACAAAAACGGGCCGTCACTGTAGCGATGGCCCGTGGGAATGGCAATCAGCCCTTGGTCGGGCCGAGCCGTTGATTATTCCTGAACTGGCGTCAGCGCGATGCGCAATGCCTCGATCGCCACATCGCGCGCGGCGCTGTCAGCGAACGCCGGGCTGTCGCCCACGCACTGGCCTTCAAGCCAGACGCTGAAGCCCAGGTCTTCGCTGCGCACGTCCAGTGGCTGGCCCGATTGCAGCTGCTTGGTCACCTGACCGGCGGTTTTACCATCGGCAAAGTGACGCGACAGCAACAATTGCTCGCCATCGGCCGCCAACAGACGGAAGCGGAAACTGCCGTCGTCTTCGCGGAAGCTGACAAAACGTGCAGCCTTCGCCGCTTTCTTCTTCGTGGTTGCGGCCACTTGAGCCTGGGCAACGAAAGAACGCAGACCCACCGCTTCACGCAACTCGTTGAGGAAAGGGGTCGCGACTGCGCGAGCCTTTTTCGCACCGTGCTGCAGGATGTCTTCAAGGTCCGCCGGACGCTCGATCAGCTGGTTGTAACGCTCGCGGGATTCGCCCAATTCGCTGTCCAGCAGTTGGAACAGGCGATTCTTCGCCTCGCCCCAACCCAGGCCCTGCAGCAGATCGCTGCGGAACTCGTCAGCCTGCGCCGGGGTGGCAAACGCCTGGAACAGGGTGAACAGGTGCGAGTTGTCCGGATCCTTTGCCTCGCCCGGTGCACGGGAGTCGGTGACGATACGGGAAATCGCGTCCTTCATTTCCTTGGCGCTGCTGAACAACGGAATGGTGTTGTCGTAGCTCTTCGACATTTTCCGGCCATCCAGGCCCGGCAGCGTGGCCACGCTTTCCTCGATCAGCGCCTCGGGCATGGTGAAGAATTCCTTGCCCTGGCCAAACAGATGGTTGAAGCGCTGGCCGATGTCCCGGGCCATTTCCACGTGCTGGATCTGGTCGCGGCCGACCGGCACCTTGTGCGCGTTGAACATCAGGATGTCCGCGGCCATCAGCACCGGGTAGCTGTACAGGCCCATGGTGATGCCGGCGTCCGGGTCTTCACCGGTCTCGACGTTCTTGTCCACCGAGGCCTTGTAGGCGTGGGCGCGATTGAGCAGGCCCTTGGCGGCCACGCAGGTCAGCAGCCAGGTCAGCTCAGGGATTTCCGGGATGTCGGACTGACGATAGAAGGTCACGCGGTCCACATCCAGGCCACCGGCCAGCCAGGTCGCGGCGATTTCCAGGCGCGAGCGCTGGATGCGCAGCGGGTCATCGCACTTGATCAGGGCGTGGTAGTCGGCCAGGAAATAGAACGAATCGGCATTGCTGTCACGACTGGCAAGGATCGCCGGGCGGATGGCGCCGGCGTAGTTGCCCAGGTGCGGCGTGCCGGTGGTGGTGATGCCGGTGAGGATACGGGTACGAGTCGTCATGGGTAATCGCTTGTCAGACTGCAATCAATTCGAGAGACGCGGCAGGATCAGATCCTTGAGATCGGTCAGCTTGCCATGAAAAAAGTGTCCGCATTCTGCCACTTTCAGCAGCTCATGGGGACGTTCAAGCTGGTCGGACCATTGGTAAACCAGCTGTGGATCGATCACTTCGTCGGTTTCCGGCTGGATCAGGGTCAGTTCGCCGTGTTGCGGCAGTGGGTCCTGAGCACCCAGGCGCATGACCGCCGGTGCGACCATGAACAGATGCTTGAGCTGCTCGCCTTGCGCTTCCAGGCGGCCGCCGAGACTTGCTGCAACAAATCCGCCGAAGGAAAACCCGAACAGGGTCAACGGCAATTCCGGGTGTTTGGCGCGAAACCATTCGGCGACAGATTGGGCATCGTCGACTTCACCGGTGCCCATATCGTGAGAGCCTTCGCTGGCACCGACGCCACGGTAATTGAAACGCAGGGTGATCAAACCGGCATCGCGCGCAGTGCGCTGCAGGGTCGAGACCACTTTATTGAGCATGGTGCCGCCCTGCACAGGGTTCGGATGGCAGATAAGCGCCAGGCCGCGCGGCTGCTCATTGTCCAGGTACAGCGCTTCCAGTTGGCCGACCGGGCCATCAATCACTACAGGGGTTTCACGCATAAGCAAGGAAGGAACTCCGTGACCTCGAATCGGGTCGACTCGTCTAGCAAATTGTCTGCAACTGTCTATTGCGAGCGAATCGCGGTATACAGCGCAGGTTCGAGCCGTTAACGTAAAGCAAAGCCGTTTATAGAGGAAGGACTCGTGGAACACTCGCTCTTAGTTTGGTTGTTGCCGACTCTTGCCCTGGTTGTGGGTGTCGCCATTGGTTTCCTGATCGCTCGCCTGGCGCCGAATGCCGCGCCTAGCAGCACGCAACGTCAGCTGGACGATATTCAGGAACGTTTCGACAGTTATCAGAACGAGGTGGTGACCCACTTCAACAGCACTGCAACATTGGTCAAGAAACTGACTGCGAGCTATCAGGAAGTGCAGGATCATCTCGCCGAGGGTGCCAACCGCCTGGCCCTGGACGAGCAGACCCGTCAACGCTTGCTGGCCTCCCTGCACGCCGACGCAACGCAGGCTCCACGGGAACGCCTGACACCGCCGCGCAATCAGGAACCGCCGCGCGACTACGCACCCAAAGCCCCGAACGCGCCGGGCATGCTCGATGAGCATTACGGCCTGAAGAAGTAATCAGGTTACAGGTGTGAAAAAGCCCCTGTAGGAGCTGTCGAGTGCAACGAGGCTGCGATCTTTTGATTTTCAGAAGCAAGATCAAAAGATCGCAGCCTGCGGCAGCTCCTACAAAAAAACCGCCCGACCTGTGAAGATCGGGCGGTTTTTTTTACGCCTGACGCTTATGGGTACTGCTGAACGTTGCCTTGCTGCTGGGCACCATACTGCTGGCCTGGAATCGCCTTCAGGTTGACCTCTACCCGGCGGTTCTGCGCCCGGCCATTGACGTCACCGTTGCTGGCGACCGGGTTATCCGGGCCGGCGCCACGGGCGCTCAGGTTGGCACCGCTGACGCCTTGCGAGGTCAGGTAGGTCGCCACGCTCTGGGCGCGACGCTGGGACAGGTCCATGTTGTGCTGGCGGGCACCGGTGCTGTCGGTGTAGCCGACGATTTCGATCTGGTTCTGGTTGAACTCTTTCAGCGAACCGGCCAGGTTGTTCAGCGGCTGATAGAAGCTCGGTGCGATATTCGCCGAATCGGTGGCGAACGTGATGTTGCCTGGCATGATCAGCTTGATCTGGTCGCCTTGACGTTGCACTTCGACACCGGTGTTGGCCATGCTGGCACGCAGCTTTTTCTCCTGCTGGTCGGCGTAGTAGCCGTAACCGGCGGCGGAAGCACCCACGACGGCAGCACCGATCAGCGCGCCCTTGCCACGGTTGTCGTGGTTGATGGCAGCACCGGCCAGTGCGCCTGCGAGAGCTCCGAGGCCACCGTACTTGGCGGTTTTGCTCATGCCCGTGGAGCCGCTATCGGCCTGGCCCTGGCCCTGGCCCTGGCCGTCGTAGGGGTTGGGCGATGCGCAACCGGCCAACAGTGCCACGGCAGTAGCGACAATAATCAAACGAGGCGTGGTGAACATGTAGAGCTCCTACTTTTTTGCATTCTGTGGTGCAACGGACTCAGCATCGGACCCTTGCGGGCGTTGGATCATTTCGACCCGTGAAAATTCCACTTGTTACAAATCAGGCTCGAACAAAAGGGTTCTCGCGCATTTCATCGCCCAACCGGGTGTCCGGACCATGCCCGGTGACCACGGTTGCCGCTTCGTCGAGGGCATAGAGACGCTGTTTGATCGAACGCACGATGGTCGCCTGATCGCCTCCCCACAAATCCGTGCGCCCCACCCCGCGCCGGAACAAGGTGTCCCCGGCAATCAGCAGCTTCGCGTCGGCAAACCAGAAACTCATGGAGCCCGGCGTATGACCCGGTGTGTGCAAGGCCACGCCACAGCCACAGGCCAGCTCTTCATCGTCGGCCAGCCAGCGGTCCGGCGACGGTACCGGCGTGTAGGGCACACCGAACATCTGGCATTGCATCTCCAGGTTGTCCCAGAGAAATTGGTCTTCCTTGTGCAAATGCAGGGTGGCGCCAGTTTTTTCCTTCAACTGGCCGGAGGCCAGGAAGTGATCGAGGTGCGCATGGGTGTGAATGATGCTGACCACCTTCAGGCCCAGGGCATCGAGCCGCGCGAGGATCAGTTCGTGATTGCCACCCGGGTCGACCACGATGGCCTTTTTGGTGATCGGGTCGCCGATGATCGTGCAGTTGCACTGCAAGGGACCGACGGGGAAGGTTTCGCGGATCAACGCAGGTTTGGCAGCGTCCATGGGTGTTCCTGGAAAAAATGGATGGCATATTCTCGCACAGCTCGACGACATCGCCGATGCCACCCATTGCCACTGCCTGATTGCGGAAGCGGACTACAACAAACAAGGAAACGTCTGACTTACGTCTGACAGCCCCGTATAGAACCCTGTTCACGGCATTTTGCCACTCCTCCGTTCCATCGGGAGCAGGAGCAATTTGATCGTAAACAAGGAGTTCTAGCAATGGCAAAGGGATATTTCATTCGCAAGGGTGACAAGACCACCTGCGGTGGCGAGGTGCTGGAGACCGATACCCGCATCATGATGTTTGGCTTCGCCCATGTTCGCGCAGGGGATCCGGTGTCCTGCGGCAAAAACGACAAAACCTACGAAATCGAGGGTGGCATCTCGTTCATGGACAGTCACGGCAGGCTGATGGCGGGCTCGTTGGACAGCCGCACCAGCTGCCCCTGCAACGCCGGGTTCATCCCCTCGTTTACCACCGCCACCTACGACTCCAGACAGGATGCTGCGCCGCCAGTGGCAAGGAGTGCCACTCAACAGGCGGCCGCGCCCGTTGCACCCAGCAATCCGGTGAAGCCACGACAATCCACTTTCACTTCAGCGCGGGCGCCCACACCAACGCTCAGCGAACGGCCAGGGACGGTCTGCGAGAACCTTTGGCGCGGCTACCAGCAGCGGGTCGAAAACGTCGTAGCACCGGGCGGTAAGCTGATCGCCGACCCGAAGGCGCGCAACAAGGCGATCAATGCCGCCTACGCCCAGCTGTGGCGCCATGACCCGCGTTTCCAGTGGGCTGGTCTTGCGGCCTTCGCTTTTCCAGCCAGTGCCGTCCCATCGAGGACGGACGCACCATTGGTTTTGGCAGTAATCCCTTTGCCAACCTGGCTGACATCGAACGGCGCATGATCTTTGTGCTCAAAGCCGCGGCGCAGTTTGACGATTTGCTGCACAGCGACCAGCGCGACCAAATTGAGCAATCGATTCGGGACATCGCCTGGGGTGGAGGCGTGCGATGAGCCTGCTGCAGCGCATAGGCTGGCGACGCGGTGCGTTGGCACTGGCGATCGCGGCCCTCCTGACGTCCGCCGCGATTCAAGTACTCTCGGATGAACCGGAAATCGCCCTGTTGATCGGCGAGCCGTACGAAGCCATGCGCCAGCGCTCCAGCGCAAGCATTGGCCCGGCCGTTCCCGGGCACTCGTGGTTCAGTATTCCGAAATCAGATGCACGCCTGCGTTTCATTGATCCCAAGTACGGTTTTGTAACGCCTCTGGCCCGTTTTTTCACGGTGATGTTTGATGATGAACATATCCACGGTGTCCGCATGTCCCCACAAATCGAGCCGCTATTACTCGACGACGCTCTCAAGGTCGTGCTGGATTTGCAGGAGCAATGGCGCAACGCTGGCTGGACCCCCATCAAGGTCGATTACTTCCCTTCATTCGCCGACACTCCTGAGTGGCGAGCCCAATTACGGGACGTTAACAAAGGCGGCACATCCTATTGGCACGCGTCCAACCGGTATCAAGTGATGTTGATTGTGAATCGATTCAAGGACCAGAAACGGCCCACAGAGGAGCGCTATCTCATCACGCTGTCACTGGCCACGCCATGGACGAACCCTTGACCATACTTCATAACGACGAACGTGCGATTTGCACTGGCGACGCGACCACGGCCTAGGACGCCAGCAAGAAAACCCGCGCAACGCTACACCAACACCCCCAACTCCTTCGCCCGCGCCACGGCCTGCGTGCGCCGCTCTACCCCCAGCTTGCTGTTGATATGGCTGGCATGGGTTTTCACCGTGTGCAGGGAAATGAACAGCTGGTCGCTGATTTCCTGATTCGAGCAGCCTTGGGCAATCAGGCGCAGGACGGCCATTTCCCGGGTGCTGAGTTGTTCCGAGGCGGGAGTGGGTTCCGGTGTCGGGCGAGAGGCCACGGCTGGAAGTTTTTCTGAGAGGTCCCGGGAAACCGTGGTCGGCGTGCAGAGTTGAAGTTGTCCGCGCAGCCAGTCCGGGTGCTCGGCCAATAGCCCTTCGAAGGGTTGCAACACGCCCCCGGCTGCGGCGTCCAGCGCCTGGATTAGCGCCTTGCGGGCCTCCGGTTCGCGTCCGCTGCCCAACAACAACGAAACCTTTTGCGTCAGCGCCATGGCACTGAGCATCTGCCGACCGGTTTGCTGGCCATTTTCCAGCAGCGTATTCAAACGCCCTTCGGCCAGCATCGGCTGGTTCTGGATTGCCTCCAGCAACGCTTGCTGCAATTCGATATGCAGCGGCAGTTGCGGATGGAATTCCGGGGGTGCGGCCGGCTGCTCGCCGTTGTAGGTCTGACCCAATCGGGTCAACCAGGCTTGCGCCAGGTCGGTACGCCCCTGGGCCAGCCAGAGTTCGCATTTGACCAGGGTAATCATCGCCAGGTAGTAGATCGGCGGCACGTCCCAGATGTGCATCAGCCGTTCCGCTTCGGCGAGTTCGGCAAAGGCCTTGGCGAACTCGCCGCTGCTGCCCTCAAGCCGGGCGATCACGCAATGACCAATCAGCACGCTGATGTCGCGACAGGCACGGGCCTCGCTCAAGCCGGCCTGCAAGCGCAACCGTGCGGCTTGGGGTTGCAGGCGCACGGCCAACAGAAAACCCTCGTACAGCGTCAGTCGGGCGCGTACTGCGAAGAGCCTCTGCGCAGGCAAACCCTGCAGGCGCTGCAGCCCCTGGCGGACTTCATCCAGCGAACGCAGCACTTCACCCCGCGCCTGCAATACTCGAGCGCGGTCGTAGTGCGCCAACGCCTCGAACAGCGGATTGCCAACCCGTTGCGCCAGCTCCAGGGACTCGCGGTTCAAATTCCTCGCACGCCACATGTCGCCATCAGCAATGGCCAGGTTGGACAGGGTCGAGAGGCACACCAAGCGCTGGCCATAACGCTTGCACGGCAGGCTCTCCAGCGCTTCGGTGCAATATCGTATGGTCAGTTCGCGGTTACCGCGCCCGCGCGCGATGATCCCGCTCAAGGCCAGCCATTGCGCCAGCATCGACTTTTGCGCGGTGGCCGACGGCGCCGGCAGGAAGCGGCTCAGGTGGCTGGCCAGTTCCTCGGCGGCGTCCAGCTGGCAGGCCAGCCCCAACGCCCAGCTGTAGAGCACGATCAAGCGCGGCGTGCTGATCAACAGGCTATCGGGCAAGTCCATTTTCCAGCGCAGCAACATGCCGACGTTCTGTTCGGCCAGCAGTTGTTCTTCGGAAAGGTTCTGCACCAGGTTGGCCGCAACGTCCAAATGTCCTGCCCGCAACGCCTGCTCGACCGCCTCATCGAGCAGGCCCTGGGCATTGAACCAGCGACAGGCGCGCAGGTGCAGGCTCGCGGCCGGCACCATCGACTGCGCGCCGGGCCGGGTGCGCAGCAGATCGGAAAACAGATGGTGGTAACGATACCAGTGGCCGTGCTCGTCCAGCGGCACCAGGAACACCTGGTGGGCGGCCAGGAAGCTGAGGATGGCGGCACTGTCATGTGCGTCGCGAACGGCGTCGCAAAGCTCGCTGCAAAAGCGCTCTTGGGGCGCGGTGTCGTAGAGGAAGGCTTGTACTTCGGCCGGCAGGCAATCGATTACCTCTTCGAGCAGGTAGTCGCGGATCAGCCCTTCCCCGCCGTGCAGCGCCTGGGGCAATGCGCCCTGGGTGCCCGCCTCGGAGGCCGCCAGCAACCAGAAGCGCAGGCCGGCCACCCAGCCTTCGCTGCGCTGGATCAGGTTTTCCAGCGCCTCACCACGCAAGGAACTGCTGTGCCGATCGAGCAGGCTCAAGGCTTCATCGTGGGTCAGACGCAGGTCCTGCTCATGCAGTTCCAGCAACTGGCGCGACAGGCGCAATCTCGCCAGGTGCCAGTCGGGACGCTGGCGGCTGGTGACCATCACCAGCAAGCCGTCGGGCAGGTGATTGAGGAAAAACTGCAGGCAGCGATCGAGTACGGGGCCCTGGGCCAGGTGATAGTCATCGAGCACCAGCAAGAGCGGGGTGGCCGTCGACAGGTGCACGGCCAGTTCGTCGAGCAGCCCGTCCAGCCATTCTTCGAAGGCGAACGGCTGATGCCGCTGGCGCATTTTCAACAAGCCAAGGGACTGCCTGCCCAATTGCGGAAAAAAGTCCTGCAGGCCTTCCAGCAATCGCTCGAGGAATCGACCGGGGTCGCTGTCTCGCGGGCTCAACCCCAGCCACAGACTTTGCCAATGAGCTGGTAGCGCCTGACAGAACTCCACCGCCAACGAACTCTTGCCGAACCCGGCCGGTGCGCTGACCAGCAGCAACCTGCCACCCAAGCCTGCGCTCAATCGCTCGCACAGGCGTGGGCGCAACACATGGCCGTCGGGCAATGGCGGTCGGAAAAAGCGCCCGTCCAGCGCGGCGACAGCGACGCTTGCAGGACCGGGTGGTGGGGACAGATCAGTCATGGCCGGCTCTTGTTTGAATTGCGGGTGGCGGCGTTGCAGATGTCCGCAGACTAGCGGTAAACGATGAGGGAATGAAGGTTATTGCTACAAATGGCTACAAAAACTCTAAACACTGTAGGAGCGAGCTTGCTCCGGGCGGCGTTCCGACGAGAAACCAGAGAGCGCCGCGGGCTGCCTGGTTTCAAGCGTTATCGTTGACGACCATCGCGAGCAAGCTCGCTCCTACAGAAAAAAAACGCCCCGAACCAGTCGGGGCGTTTTTCCAGAGGATGCGGCCTCAGGTCAGTGCACGTTAGCGAACACCATCCTGGCGCAACGCCGCCGGGGTGAAGTCGCTGGTGGTGGCGGTGAAGCCGAAGTCATACGCCGACTTCTCTTCGTTCTTCATGCCCAGCGCCAGGTAGCGACCCGATTGCAGGTCGTACAGGGCTTCCAGCGCGTACCACGGCACTTGCTTGTCGTAGTAGTTCTCGGCATGCGCCTCGGCCACGCGCCACAGTTGGTTGCGACCGTCGTAGTGGTCGATCACTGCGGCCTGCCAGGTGTCTTCGTCGATGTAGAAGTCACGCTTGGCGTAGATGTGACGCTGTCCTTCCTTCAGGGTTGCAACCACATGCCAGACCCGGCGCAGCTCGTAGCGAGCCAGGTCCTGGTTGATATGGCCGGCCTTGATGATGTCGGTGTACTTGAGCTTCGGATCGTCGAGCTTGTAGGCGTCGGAGGCGATGTACATCTCTTTCTTGCCTTCGAGTTTCCAGTCGTAACGATCCGGCGCACCGTTGTACATGTCCAGGTTGTCGGAGGTACGCAAGCCATCGGCAGCGGTACCCGGCCCGTCATAGGACACTTGTGGCGCACGACGCACACGACGCTGACCGGCGTTGTAGACCCACGCCGAACGCGGCTCCTTGACCTGGTCGAGGGTTTCGTGAACCAGCAGCACACCACCGGCCAGACGCGCCGGCGCGGTCACTTTCTGCTTGAAGTAGAACAGGATGTTGCCCGGGTTCGCCGAATCGTAATCCTTCATCTTGTCACGGAACACGAACGGGTCCTGGACGTACACCAGGCTGACCGCGCCGTTCGGCTGTGGCGTGGCTTGGGTGACCAGACGGGTCACGCTGCCGCCGCGATAGCGGGTGATGTGGTTCCAGATCACTTCGACGCCGCTTTTCGGAATCGGGAACGGTATGGCGGTTTCGAAGTTCTCCAGGCCGTTACCACCGGACACCAGGTTGGTCTTGGTGGCGTTGCGCTTGATGGCGGCGAACACGTCATCCGGCACGGTTGCACCGCGATGGGAGGTGTAGACCGGCATCTTGAAGGTTTCCGGGTAGCGCTTGAACATCGCGTACTGCCCCGGGGCGAGCTTGTCCTTGTACTGGTCGACGTTCTGCGCCGTGATGGTGAACAGCGGTTTTTCGCTGGCGTACGGATTGGACAGGAAACCCTTGCTGTCGACAGTACCGGCGTTTTTCGGCATGGGCTTCCAGGCCGGGATCGAACCATCGGCATTACCGGCCATTTCGGCGCCCATCGGGGTCAGGCTCTTGCCCAGCTTGTCCGCTTCGGCCGCCGGGACCGCTGCCATGACACCGGTCGCCAGCAGCGAAAGCCCCAGGACACCGGCGTGGAACAGACTCTTGGTTATTTTCATGTGTATGTGCTCGTCCTGAAAATAGAGTGCTTAGAAGTTCACGCCGAAGCTGAGCGCAACGAAGTCGCGGTCATCCACGGTGGTGTACTTGCCGTCGAAGAAGTTGGTGTACGCCAGGCTTGCGGTGTAGGTGTTCTGGTACTCGGCATCGACACCCAGGCTGACCGCTTTGCGACCTTCCTCGAAGTTGCCGCCAGGACCAGGCGAGTAACCTTCCACGTCGTGGGACCAGGCCACGTTCGGCTTGAGGTTCACACCGGCGAATACGTCGTTGTATTCCCAGATGGCACGACCGCGGTAACCCCAGGAGTTGGCCGTGGTGAAGCCGTCGTTTTCGCAGTAGCGACTGACGTTGTTTTGCGGGCCGCCTGCCAAGGTACCGCTGTTCAAGGTCACGCACTGGTTGTTTGGCAATGGGCCAGGGCCATAGCTCGGGTCACGGCCGTAACGTGCCTTGGAATTGCTTTCCAGGCCGCCAACGTGGGTCCAGCCGACTTCACCCACCAGGGTCAGACGCTCGGCGCCCATCACCTGGTCGAAGAAGTGGGTCAGGGTCGTTTGCAGCTGGGTCACTTCCTTGCGGCGATAACCTTGTTGATCCTGCCCTGGGGTGCCCTGGAGCACGGACACGTTAGGGTTCAGCGGCGTCAGGCCGGAGAAGAGGATGTCGGTGGTGTTGAGCTGGACCGGAGCGTTCGGACGGTAGCTGAGTTCACCACTCCACGCGGTGCCTGTCGGCAAGGTGGTGGAGAAGCTCAAGCCGTACAGGCGGATATCCTCAGGGTATTCGACGTAGTAGCTGGAGTTACCGGCCACCACCAACGGCAGCAAGGTCGGTGCCAGGCCCGCCGCGACACCCAGGGGTACGCCGTTGCCCACCAGGCCGCCCACCAGGCCTGCGCCACTGTAGGCGCTCGCCGGGGCCCCGTGACCACTGAAAATCGGCGCACGGCTGTGGTAGTTCATGAAGTAGGCACCGAATTCGGTGTCCAGCGGATCGAACATGTACTTGAAGGAAACACCGAATTGACCGCTGTCACGGGCATCGCGATCCGGGCCACGACGCACGATCACGCCTTCGTCCGGGTTACCCCAGGTCACGCCCCGGGCGCCGAGGGTGTTGATCGCGGCATTGCGCAATCCGGCTGGCAGCCCAGCCGCCGCCAGGGCGCTGTTGAGGCCGTTCTGGGTGCGCAGTACCGCCAGGTTATTGTCGCAACCATCGGCGATCACGTCCGGTTGCGAGAAGAAGGTGCCGCAGTTGTCGGCGACCGTCTGGTCCCATTCGATCTGGTAGAAGGCTTCGGTGGAGAGGTTCTCGGTCAGGCTCTGGGACACGTAGAACATGTTGACCGGAATCAGGCCTTCCTTGATCTCGGCACCGGGACGACGGAATGCGGACACATCGATCGGGTTGATCGAGTTGATGCCGCCGCCGATGAAGGTACTTTCACCCCAGCTCACCACTTGCTTGCCCAGACGTACCGAACCTGGCTGATCGGCAATGGCGTAGTTGTGGTAGACGAAGGCGTCGAGGATCTGGCCGCCAGATGACTTGGCGCCTTCCTTGCGATTGTCGTCGCTGATGTCCTTGAACGGGCGGCTCTCGTCCTTGAGCTCGAAGTCGTACCAGTATTTGCCACGGACGAAAATGCCGGTGTCGCCATACTTCAACTCAAGGTCATGGATACCCTTGAAGATTTTCGAGAAGGTTTCACCGCTTTTGAAGTTCAGGTGACCGTCATCGGAAGTCTGGGACAGGCCGCGACCGCCGTTGTTGACGCCGATGAGGTTTTTGTTGGCGCTTTCAGTAGACCAACTCGCGCCGATCGACAGGGAAGAGTCGAACTGACCTTCGATTTCACCGATGTTGAAACTGACGCCGAATGCAGGCCCGGCGAGCGTAGAGGCAAGGCTGACGGCCAGAGGCAGTTTAGCCCGGCGCCAGAACTGGTTTACTGATGTCATCGACGCTACTCCATGTGCATTTTATTGTTATGGCAAATAGCACTTCTAAAAACGCTTGGATAACAGGGAGCCATGGCTTCCCAAAGTCACTCCAAAGTTGCATCGCCCCGGTTTGTGCGTTTGCTCCGTTCTTAAAAATCCTTGAGCGGACTATAGCCAGCAGGTAGTACTGCTTGATCCCTCTAAAGTGTGATTTGAGCCTGCCGACCACTCTGGAACAGTCCTTTGCCAAGCCGACAGGTGTCGGCACGGCAAGAATGGCTGAAAATACGGATTTGACAAGCCAAGCGCTTGCTTGGTGGGGCTGGCGTGCCCTTTTGGGCACGCCAAGGGACGCTTAAAGCGTCGAGAGGAAGGTGCTGTTGTTGGCCTGCCATTCAGTGATGTCGACGCGAATTCGCTTCTTGTCGAGCTTGCCGACACTGGTCTTGGGAATTTCAGTAACAAGGGCGATCTGACTCGGAATCGCCCACTTGCTCAGGTGCCCCAATTCCACGAAGGGCTTGAGGTGCTCCTTGAGTTCCCGGGCGCCGATGGCATGGCCCTCGCGCAGCACCAGCAAGGCAAACGGCCGCTCGCCCCACTGCGGATCGGCAATCCCCACCACTGCTACTTCGCGTACCGCCGCGTGGCGACTGATCAGGTCTTCGAGGTCCAGGGAGGAGATCCATTCGCCGCCGGTCTTGATCACGTCCTTTATCCGGTCGCGAATATCGATCACCCCCATGCTGTCCAGCGTCGCCACGTCGCCGGTGTGCAGCCAGCCACCGGCCCAGAGTTCGGCGCCCTTCTGCGGCTCGTTGAAATAGCCCTCGGTCAGCCACGGCGCGCGCAACACCAGTTCGCCTTGGGTTTCGCCATCGGCGGGCAGGAAGTTGCCTTCGGTGTCGACGATCGCCGCCTCCACCAACGGCCCTGGCACGCCGGCCTTGATCCGGTAGGTGGTGCGTTCGTCCTCGGAACCGGCCATCAGTTCGTCATTGAGGTGCGCGCAGGACACCAGCGGCCCGGTCTCCGACATGCCGTAGGCGGCGGTCAACTGAATGCCCTTGGCTTTCGCGGCATCGTACAGCGCACGGTTGAGCGCGCTGCCACCGATGACGATTTTCCAACCGCCGAAGTCGATGTCCTGGGCCGCCTTGGCGTTGAGGACCATTTGCAGGATGGTCGGCACGCAGTGCGAGAAAGTGACCTTTTCCTTGCGCCACAGCTCCACCAGGTACTCCGGATCGTAGCGCCCCGGATACACCTGCTTGAGCCCGAGCATGGTCGCGACATAGGGCAGGCCCCAGGCATGCACGTGGAACATCGGCGTGATGGGCATGTACACGTCGCTGGTACCCAGCAGGCGCACGCTGTCGATCGAACCCATGATCGTCGAGACACCCATGGTGTGCAGAACCAGTTGGCGATGTGTGAAGTACACGCCCTTGGGGTTGCCGGTGGTGCCCGTGGTGTAGAACGTGGTCGCCACCGAGTTTTCGTCGAAGTCCTGGAAGTCGTACTGCGGGCTTGCCGCGGCCAGCAATTGCTCGTACTCACCGATGAGGTTCGGCAGGTCGGCGGTCTTTTCCGGCAGGTCGGTCAGGAGCAGGGTTTTCTCGACCGTGGTCAGGTTCCCGGCGATCGCGTTGTACAGGCCGACGAATTCGCTGTTGACCAGGACAAAGCGGTCTTCGGCGTGATTCATGGTGTAGAGGATCTGCTCCGGCGACAGGCGCACGTTGATGGTGTGGATCACCGCGCCGATCATCGGAATGGCAAACATGCATTCCAGGTATCGGTGGCTGTCCCAATCCATCACCGCCACGGTATCCCCGGGCTTGACCCCGGCGGCCGTCAGCACGTTGGCCAGGCGTGCGACCCGTTCGATCAGGGTCGGATAGCTATAGCGCAACTGATCGCGGTAAACGATCTCGCGGGTTTTCTCATAACGCGCGCCGGACATCAGCAGCCGTTTGATCAGCAGCGGAAACTGGTAAGCGCCTTCGGCTGGGGGGATAACGCGAGTCTGCAACATAAGAATCCCTTTTCTGACTACTCGGTCGAGGCTGTAGAGAGTAAGCACTGTAGTGCCCCTGATCGCCAGCCAAATCAGCCAAAGGGATGATTTGCAGAGCCGCACGGATGCTAGCGTTGCGCCAGCATCCATGGGGAATTGTGGACGGTTACGCTCAATGCATTTCGGTAAACGCCAGTTTCACGCCAATGGCGATCAACACCGCGCCCATGGTCCGGTCGAACCAATGCCCCATGCGGGCGAAACCGGCGCGCACGCGCTGCTGGCTGAACAGCATGGCCACCAGGCAGAACCAGATCGCCGTGGCCACCGCCAGGTACATCCCGTAACCGGCCTGCACGGCTAGCGGTGTATGCGGATTGATCACCACAGTGAACAGTGACAGGAAAAACAGCGTGGCTTTCGGGTTCAGGCCATTGGTCACGAACCCCGAAGTGAAGGCGCCGCGCGCGGTGCGCTCGCCGGCTTCCTGGTGCAGATCGTCGGTCACGGCCTTGGCCGGTTGCGCCCGCAGCGCCTTGAAGCCGATGTACAGCAGGTAAGCGGCGGCGGCCCATTTCAAGGCGTTGAACAGCACGATCGACTGGGACACGATCAGGCCGATGCCCAGCAGCGAGTAGCCAACGTGGAGGAAAATCGCCGAACCGACGCCAAGGGCTGTCCAGGTGCCGGCGCGACGGCCATGGGTCACGCTTTCCCGCACCACTACGGCAAAGTCCGGGCCGGGGCTGGCCACGGCCAGCAGGTGAATCAGCGCAACGGTCAAGAACTCGGTCCAGTACATTGGGGCTCCTTAAGGTCAAGCGTAACTATTTATTTCATCTGATAGGCTCGGCAGATTACGCCTTCAGTTCATTGCACAAAAGGTACAGTTGATGACGAACATTCACCGCGCTGTTTTCCTCGACCACCCCTCCCTGGACCTGGGCGATCTCGATCTCAGCCCGCTGCGCGAAGCTTTCAGCGAACTGCAGTTGTTCAACCAGACCCTGCCCGACCAAGTGATCGAGCACCTCAAGGGCGCCAGCGTCGCCATCACCAACAAGATCCAGATCAACGCGGCCGCCATCGCTGCCAGCCCCGAGCTGAAACTGATCCTGATCGCCGCCACCGGCACCAACAACGTCGACCTCGCGGCCGCCCGCGCCCACGGGATCACCGTGTGCAACTGCCAGGGGTACGGCACGCCATCGGTGGCGCAACACACGATCATGCTGCTGCTCAACCTGGCCACGCGCCTAGCCGACTACCAGAAAGCCGTCGGTGAAGGGCGCTGGCAACAGGCCAAACAGTTCTGCCTGCTGGATTATCCAATCGTAGAACTGCAAGGCAAAACCCTCGGCCTGCTCGGTCACGGCGAATTGGGCGGTGCGGTCGCGCGCCTGGCCGAGGCGTTTGGCATGCGCGTGCTGCTGGGCCAGATCCCGGGTCGCCCTGCCCGCCCAGACCGCTTGCCGCTGGATCAACTGCTGCCGCAAATCGACGCATTGACCCTGCACTGCCCGCTCAACGAACACACCCGCCACTTCATCGGCGCCCGTGAACTGGCGTCGATGAAACCCGGCGCGTTCGTGGTCAACACCGCCCGCGGCGGCCTGATCGACGAGCAGGCACTGGCCGATGCCTTGCGCAACGGCCACCTGGGCGGTGCCGCCACCGACGTACTGAGCGTTGAGCCGCCGGTCAACGGCAATCCCCTGCTGGCCCAGGACATCCCACGCCTGATCGTCACCCCGCACAACGCCTGGGGCAGTCGCGAAGCGCGGCAACGAATTGTTGGCCAATTGACCGAAAACGCCCAGGGCTACATCAGCGGTAAGGCGCTGCGGGTCGTCAGTTGATAAACTGCGGCACTTTTTTTCACAGGAGCAGTTATGGATCCGCGCAGTGAAGTACTGCTTCGTCAGGCTGAATTATTCCAGGGCTCGGTGTTGTTGGCCGGCCTGCCCGCCGACGACTTGCTGGGCCGCCTGCCCGACGCCCACGGCTGGAGTTGGCACGCCGGCGATCAGGCCGCGCTGGATGCGCGCTTCGCCGAGCGCAGCCATTTTGGCGTTGACGCGCCTGAGCGCGCGTTCGATAGCGCCGTGGTGTTTCTGCCCAAGTCCAAGGACCTGACCGATTACATCCTCAACGCCCTCGCCTCTCGGCTGGCCGGCCGCGAGTTGTACCTGGTCGGTGAGAAAAAAAGCGGCATCGAAGGCGCCGCCAAGCAGCTGAACCCGTTCGGCAAGCCACGCAAGCTCGACAGCGCGCGGCATTGCCAGCTGTGGCTGGTCACCGTAGCCAACGCGCCAGAGGCCAAATCCCTGGAAAGCCTGGCCCAGACGTACGAGTTGCCGTTGGCCGAGGGCCCGTTGAAAGTCATCAGCCTGCCAGGCGTGTTCAGCCACGGTCGACTGGATCGCGGCAGTGCGCTGTTGCTGGAACACCTGGATAAACTGCCCAGCGGCCACTTGCTGGACTTCGGTTGCGGCGCCGGGGTGTTGGGCGCGGCGGTGAAACGTCGTTATCCGCACAACCAGGTCACCTTGCTCGATGTCGATGCCTTTGCCGCTGCCAGCAGTCGCCTGACCCTGGCGGCCAATGGTCTTGAAGCGGAGGTCATTACCGGTGACGGTATCGACGCGGCACCCATGGGTTTGAGCGCAATCCTGAGCAACCCACCCTTCCATGTCGGTGTGCATACCGATTACTACGCCACGGAAAACCTGCTACGAAAAGCGGCCAAACATCTGAAAAACGGTGGCGAACTACGGCTCGTAGCCAACAGTTTCCTGAAGTACCAACCGCTGATCGAAGAGCACCTCGGGGTCTGCGCGATCAAGGCCGAAGGACAGGGTTTTCGCATCTACCGCGCAAAACGCGGATAGAAATTTGCACTTGCCTAATGGATTTTGCCTAGGCAGAATCCGCTCCGTCCTAGGGGAGTAGTCTCCCACGAGCGCCATGCTCGTCCGGCATGCGTCAACATACTTGGTCCTCAGGCCATGGCGCATGCGACCCAAGCATCCACATCAGATGGATCGCAGGGTTTGACAAGACCTATGACACGAACACCTTACCCGGGGCGGGAAGGCTGTACGTGTCATAGCCGTGTCGACCCGCCCCTTAGGAAAACCCCTGATGCTGGATTCACTACTGGTACCCACCGCAATCGTTGCCTTGGCCGAAATCGGCGACAAGACGCAACTGCTCGCGCTCATTCTCGCTGCCCGCTTTCGCAAACCCTGGCCGATCATCGCCGGCATCGTCGCCGCGACCCTGGCCAACCATGCGGCAGCCGGTGCGGTAGGCGCCTGGGTGGGCAGTTTCTTCTCGGATACGATGCTGCACTGGATCCTCGCGGCGAGCTTCGCCGCCACCGCCCTGTGGACCCTGGTGCCGGACAAGATGGACGATGACGAAGCCAGCACCGCGCGCAAGTTCGGACCGTTCCTGACCACGTTGATCGCGTTCTTCCTCGCCGAAATCGGCGACAAGACCCAGATCGCGACCGTGATGCTCGCCGCGCAATACCCGGAGCTGTGGCTGGTGATCATCGGCACCACCCTGGGCATGCTGATTGCCAACGTGCCGGTGGTTCTGGCAGGTAATTTTGCGGCGGACAAACTGCCATTGACGCTGATCCGTCGACTGGCGGCGTCGTCGTTTTTCATCCTGGCGATTGTCGCGGTGTACAAGGCGATGCAAAGCAGCGGGTGGGTTTGACGCAGTAGGTCGATACACCGCGTTATCGTTCATCGCCAGCAGGCTGGCTCCCACAATTGGAATGCATTCCCCTGTGGGAGCCAGCCTGCTGGCGATGAGGCCCTTACAGACGATGAATGGACATCAGGATTTCTTGGCCTGCTCATAAAGCGGCATGACTTTCGGAATCGCCGCCTGCAACGATGCAATCCGGCTCGAGGACGCCGGGTGAGTGCTCATGAACTCCGGCGGCGAACCTTCCGACGCCTTGGCCATCTTGTTCCACAAGGTGATCGCGGCGTTCGGGTTGTAGCCGGCACGCGCGGCCAGTTCGAGGCCAATCAGGTCCGCCTCGTTTTCATTGGCGCGACTGTTCGGCAAGGTCATGCCGTAGTTGGCCACGGTATCCGCCAGCGCCAGGCTGTCCTGACCCAGGCCGAACAAGGCACCAGCGCCCTGCTTGGCCATTTCGATGCCATAGGCCTTGGACATCGCTTCACGACCGTGCTCGCGCAGGGCGTGGGCGATTTCGTGGCCGAGGATGGCGGCGATTTCGTCGTCGGTCAGCTTCAGGCTGTCCATCAGGCCGGTGTAGAAAATGATCTTGCCGCCAGGCCCGCAGTTGGCGTTGAGTTCATCGCTCTTGATCAGATTGACTTCCCATTTCCACTGGGCCGAATCCGGGCGGAAGACCGGCGCCTGGGCAATCAGTCGATCGGAAATCACCTGGATGCGCTTGGCATCGCTACTGGTCTTGTCCAGCACGCCCTGGCCGCTCGCCTCACCCACCGTCTTTTGATAGGACTGGGCGTACATCTGATTGACCTCATCCGTGGACAGCATGCTGAACATGTATTGCTTGCGCTCGACACCGACGGCGCCACCGCTGGTGGTGTTGACCGACTGACAGCCGGCGAGCAGCAGCGCTGCGCCCAGTGCACCTACAACGAAAATCTTGCTCATCGAAAAACTCCATGAAAACTGCCGCCTATCCTAGGCGTGGAAATGTACCGACGCCAGATACACAGGAGATAAGACGCCTTTTTCAGGCAAAGCTCTCACCAACACAGGAAAAATTAACCCGGAGTAAGACACTCCGGCCCATTGAGCTTCGGGTCATTGACCATGTTGGCCAGCACCCGCTCGCGCAACGCCGCCGGCTCGCTGGCGAGCAGGGCTTGCAGGGCATGCAGCGGCGTCTCGGGGTCGAGCCACGCGGCCTGCCCCGCCTCATCGAGAATCAACGGCCGGCGCTGACTGGCCGCCGGTTGCGTGATCACCGCCGTGCTCAGCCACACCTGCTCCTGCACCGGGTACGCCTCCCAGATGGCGGCGAAAAACAGCGACGAACCCTCACCGGGCGTCAGCCAGTACGGACGCTTGCGCGTGGTGCCGCGCCATTCGTAGAAACCGTTGGCCGGCAGCAGGCAACGGCGCTGACGCAGGGCCTCGCGAAACATGGGTTGCTCGGCAACGGTTTCGGCCCGGGCATGGGCCGGGGTGCGGGACAGGTCGGTCAGCCATGGTGGTGTCAGGCCCCAGCGGGCACGGGCCAGTTCACGCTGGCCGTCCTGGCCTGCGCGCAGCATCAACACCGAATCGTTGGGGGAAATGTTCCACTGGGCCTGTTGATCGGCCGGAAAACCTGGCAGGGTCGCGAAGTCGCGATTCCAGCGAAACAGGGCATAACGTCCACACATGGGGTAGCACGACTCTTGATCAAACGAACGCCAGCCTAACAGACCAGCGTGCCGGGAAAGCTCTCCGGTTCATCGCCGGACAGCGGCAGCGCAGCATTGTACGCGGTGATCAGCTCACGGGCGTATTCGGCTTGGTCATTCTCCACCGCCAGGCCCAGCAGGCCGAAGATCGGCAATTCCCCCGTGGCGCCCACCAGGTCGCGGCCCACCAGATGCGCCTCGACGCCCTCGCTGGCGAGCATGCCTTGCAACAACTCGCCTTCCATCAGGTTTTCCGGTTCGTAGATGCGCTGCATGGGTGCCCCTCACTCGTTTTCGCTGAAGACTTCCAGAAACCAGTCCTCTCCATGAACCTGCAACACGAACGTGATCGGCCGACAACAGACCTGGCAGTCCTCGATATAGGTCTGATCGCCAGCGGACAAGTCCACAGTCGTCTCGACTGTTTCACCACAATACGGGCATTCATACTGCGCAGTTTCCAGCATCGCGGTCTCCCAGGTGACTTGTGCGTATAATCGCCGGTCTATTTGCAGGGCTATTTTTGTCTGGACTACTTTTTCAGACCGTACCCTGCTGGTTTTCGATCAAAACCTTTACTTACCCTAGCCGTTTCTAACAAGAGAGCATGATGGGCGAATTCGATGCCATCCGACCTTACGACGATAGCGAAGTCCCAGCGGTGCTGGCGCGACTGCTCGGCGACAAGGCGTTTCTAGATATCCTCACCCACTTCCGCTTCCCGCGTTTCGCTGGCGCCTTGGGCTGGGCGCTCAAACCTCTTATAGCTCATCGGCTGCGCCGCGAGTTCGCTGGCATCACCTCGGTGGCCACTTTGCAGGACAAGGTCGAGTACTACGTCGACCACACCATCGAGCGAGCCACGGACGGTGTGACGTACACCGGCGTGGAGCAGTTCAAGTCCGGCAGCGCCTATCTGTTCATCGCCAACCACCGTGACATCGTGATGGACCCGGCCTTCGTCAATTACGCCGTGTACCACGCCGGCCTGCCGACCCCTCGCATCGCCATCGGCGACAATCTGCTGCAAAAGCCCTTTGTCAGCGACCTGATGCGCCTGAACAAGAGCTTTATCGTGCACCGCTCGATCACCGGTCGGCGCGAGAAGATGGCGGCGTACCAACTGCTGTCGGCGTACATCAACCATTCGATCCGCAACGATTGCGCCTCGATCTGGATCGCCCAGGCCGAAGGCCGGGCCAAGGACGGCGACGACCGCACCGAGTCGGCGATCCTCAAGATGTTCCACATGAGCCGCAAGGACGAGCCGTTCGGTGAAGTCATCCGCTCGCTGAACCTGACCCCCGTGTCGATCAGCTACGAGTACGATCCATGCGACCAGGCCAAGGCCCGCGAACTCTACATCCGCGCCACCACCGGCAGCTACACCAAGGCTGCGGGCGAGGATGACGTGAGCATCGCCAAGGGCATCACCGGCTACAAGGGTCGGGTGCACGTGAACTTTGCGGCGCCCATCACCGAGCTGTTCGAAGACACCAAGCAATTGGCGGTCGAGATGGACAAGCAGATCCTAAGCGGTTACCGCCTGTTCCCGGTGCACTACCTGGCCTACGCCCAATGGCAGGATGCCGACCCGCAACTGCAGGTGCCAAGGGCCAGCGAGATATTCCCGGCCGAGGAACTGGCCAAGGCCCAGGAACAATGGCAGCAACGTCTGGACGCCTGCCCCGAGGAACATCGCCCGTTCCTGGTGCTGCAATACGCGACGCCGGTGCGCAATCAGTATCGGGTCAAGGCTGGATTGCCGCTTTAACGGCGGATACGACAACGGCGCCTTCGGGCGCCGTTTTTTATTGCTTTGACCTGTAGGAGCTGCCGCAGGCTGCGATCTTTTGCTTCTAGACCTGGGTGCTGATCCACGACACCAGCAACGCCAGCCCCATGCAGGCAAAGCCGAAGCGGTAGAAAAACCGGTTCATGCGCAGGGTGGCCCAATCCAGCGTCGGCTCCTGGTTTGGACTGCTCTGGCGCTGCGACTGCAGACTGGCCATCGCGCGCTGTTCGCGGCGGCGGGTGGCGTGCAGCAACCAACTGCCCGGAAAGGCCAGCAGCAAGGCCAACAGATTGATCAATTTGGCGGGATGGGCGGTAAACAGCGTCATCAAATGCAGCGACATCACAAACCTCAAACGTAACCGGGGCGGCAGGCACCGGACAGGTGACCGCGGGCGAATTCTACCGAAAGCCTGGGCGCCTGCCCCTGCCTTTGCGACAAATAACGAATCAAATGACCAATGGCCATGAAAAAGCCCGGGACCATTGCTGGCGCCGGGCTTTCGGCATCAGGCGAACCTTTACTCGCCGAGCACCTGACCCACGGTCGGGTCCTTGAACAAGCGGGTCAAGGCATCGCTCAACACGTCGCTGACCAGCTTGGTGTTGGTTTCCTGGTTCGGCGCCATGCCGAAACGCTGGTCCAGGGAGGCGCCATAACGGCCGCTGTAGCGACGGTTGGCATTTTGCACATCGGAGCGGAAGGTTGCGCCAATGGTAGCCTCGGTCACGTACATGCCTTCTTTGGGCGACTGGTACTTCAACTCGGCCAGGGTCACGGTGATCTGTGGCGCGTTCGCCGCATTGGCGGTCGGGGTGAAGCCCAGCAAGCGCACGGCCGCTTCGGCCTGCGCCTGCAGTTTCGGCAGGATCTGCGCGCCCTGCACGGTAATCGCGCTGGTTTCCGGGTACAGGCCGCCACGGGTACCCAGGGTTGGCGACGGACGTCCGTCGACCACGCGCACCACCACCGGCTGGCCGTGGCCGACCGGCGCCAGTTGCGCCGTCAGCTTGGGTTCCGGGTTAAGTTGTTGCGGGCTGTGGGCGCAGCCGACCAACGTCAAGCTGGTCACAGTGATCAAACCGAACAACAGGCGTTGCAACATACTCTTCTCTCCAGAATCAGGCACTAACAGGCCCGCAGTATAGCGGTGCGCCGCTGCAGCGAACCAGCGCAACCATTGAGGAAAGTTCTGACAAATCTTTCAGAATCGGCTGCCTGTCACGCATCTGTCATCGCCCATACACTTGCGCGTCACGGCTCACTGCCATTCTCCACCGCAGTCACCCACAAGGTACTTCGCCATGCGCTTTCTCGTTTCGCTGTTCGCCCCACGCCCACGGCACCGCAGCTTTGCCCTGCTCGACAGCAACGGCCATTGCCAGGCATTCAAGCAGTGCAGCCTACAGCCCATGGGCGATGGTTGGGTCGAAATCGAGGAAATTCGCCTCAACTGGCTGCAGCAACCCCTGCCCGCCAGTGCCCGCGTCAGCCAGCATCCACCTCGCTCACGGGTGCAACAGTTGCTGGCGACCTGACCAGACGCCTAATAAAAGTCATTAAACACGACCAATTCCCTGCGTTTCTTCGCTACAATCTCCCCCCGATTATAAGGACGTCTCCTGATCGGGCCTCGCAGCATCGTCAATGCTTCGGTTTTGGCACCCCGCACCGCCCACAGAGAGCCGCCCACACAGATCGAGTGAAGCTGGCGCGCTTGCTGTTCCTCAAGCACAACCACCGCTTTTCGCGAATCTGCAGAGCTGTCATTACGCTCGGTCACTGAGCTGTTTGCCCGTATTGCCCGCCATGAATGTCCTGGCGGCAGACGTTCCGGGCACGGTGCCAGGCTGGGACAGCCCTTTTTTGAGGTTCACGTCTTCAAAAGAGCGTGAAAAAAACGGGTTTTCACAACTTCACAAGAGTGTGGCGAGCAAATGAATAGTTTTGCGTCTGAATATGCACCATTAGCGTCCAGTACAGCCCAACGACACAGGACCGAGTACACCTCGAATACCGGAGCCTGAAGCCTGTCCGCTACGGATTTGGTTGCACAAGCGGATGTATCGACCATAAGTCGAATTGCCAGTCGCCCGTTGAAATGAGTTCATAGGACTCTTAGTAGACCCGGCCGGTAGCATCCGTCGAAGTTGCGAAAAATTGCGAAGATTCGGACATGGCGATACTGCCATGAGTTTGAGGGGCATCACTGACTCGCCCCGGAACGCCTGGCAGCCATGCCGACAATTTGGTGCTGCAGATTTTGGAGACGCGTTAAATGGCGCATAACGAAGCAGTCGACGTAGTACTGGTTGGGGCCGGCATCATGAGTGCCACCCTTGCAGTACTGCTC
>Ga0160442_100290_pt1 | contig 28795 bp, 27 predicted proteins | sample HID1971M_E1MG_FD_108252 | JGI IMG/M metagenome (GOLD analysis project Ga0160442, IMG submission 108252) | Enriched millipede-associated microbial communities from UW Madison campus, WI, USA - HID1971M_E1 MG | ecosystem: Host-associated > Arthropoda: Insects > Digestive system > Unclassified ... | reverse complement strand
CTGCTCGTTGGAGATCAGGCGCAGGAGAAACCATTTCTGTTTCTGGCCGATGCACAGCGGCTGGCTGTGCGTCCTGACCAGACGTTGCGGCAAACGATAGCGCAACCAGCCCCGGGTGCAGGCGAGTATTTCAACATCTTCGCGCTCCAGGCCCACTTCTTCGTTCAGCTCGCGGTACAAGGCGTCTTCCGGCGTCTCCTGGGGGTTGATCCCACCTTGAGGAAACTGCCAGGCATCTTGATTGATACGGCGAGCCCACAGCACCTGGCCGGCATCATTCGTGAGAATGATCCCGACATTAGGACGGAAACCATCGGGGTCGATCACGGCAACAACCTCGCAAACGCATGTCGTCGCATTGTTCCACAAAGGTTGTGAAGGCAGCAACGCGCCGGTCTACGTTATGTGCACTCTTGTGAAAAGTCCGTATTCTGGACGCCTTTCTACAGACTTTTCAGCGAGTAACTGCAATGCGGCTGGCTTTATTCGACTTGGACAACACGCTTCTGGGCGGCGACAGCGACCATGCCTGGGGCGATTACCTGTGTGAGCGCGGCTTCCTCGACGCCGTCGCCTACAAAACACGCAACGACGAGTTTTACCAGGACTACCTGGCCGGCAAGCTGGATAACGCCGCCTACCTGAACTTCTGCCTGGAAGTGCTCGGCCGTACCGAAATGGCCACCCTGGATCTGTGGCACAGCGACTACATGCGCGACTGCATCGAACCGATCATGCTGCCCAAGGCGATCGAGTTGCTGGCCAAACATCGCGATGCCGGCGACAAACTGGTGATCATCACCGCCACCAACCGCTTCGTGACCGGCCCCATTGCCACACGCCTGGGCGTCGAGACCCTGATCGCCACCGAATGCGAGATGCAGGACGGCCGTTATACCGGGCGCAGTACCGATGTACCGTGCTTTCGTGAAGGCAAGGTGACAAGGCTGAATCGTTGGCTGGAAGAGACCGGGTTTTCGCTGGAAGACAGCTACTTTTATAGCGACTCGATGAATGATCTGGCGTTGCTGGAGCAGGTGGCGAATCCGGTGGCGGTTGATCCGGATCCGAATTTGCGGGCTGAGGCTGAGAAGCGTGGGTGGCCGGTGATTAGCTTGCGCGATTAATTGAGCTCCACCCTGTAGGAGCGAGCTTGCTCGCGAAAAACTTAAGGTCGCTGCGGAGAGTCAGGCACCCCGCGTTTTCGTTAACGACCATCGCGAGCAAGCTCGCTCCTACACAGGCTTGGCCCCCATCAACCCGGCAATCGCCACAAAACAGACAAAACTGAACAACGCCAGGGCAAAGGTAAATCTGCCCACCCCACCCGGCGTCTTGCGCAATCTATTCAGGCGCACCAGCAACCAGAACCACGCCAACGCCGCCACGGTGTAAAGCACACTGGAAGCCAGCAACCAAGTCTGCCCCAACGGCCAACCCACCAGGTGCACCATCCCCCAGCCGGTAAACGGCATGCTCAACAGCGCCAGCCCCATCAACAACCAAACAAACACTCGCGGCCGTTGCAGGGTGCGGCTGCCTGCCGTCGCGTCGCCGTTACGCCGCGCGCGCCAGACCCAGATTCCCAGGCCCAGCGCACCCAGCAGCAACACCACCGTCGCCACCATGTGCGCCGCTTTCAGGGCGGTTAGCGTTTCCATCGTCGGTATTCCTTATGACCTGCCCATCAGCGTAGCCGCTCAGCCAAGAAACAGCTGATAGGCCGGGTTGTCGCTTTCATCCCAGTACGGGTAGCCAATTTCTTCCAGTGCCGCAGGTACCAGGTGACGTTCATCGTGAGGTACTTGCAGGCCCGCGACCACACGGCCATCGGCCGCACCATGGTTACGATAATGGAACATCGAGATGTTCCAGCGCCCGCCGAGCTTGTTGAGGAAGTTGAACAGCGCACCCGGACGCTCCGGGAATTCGAAGCGCAGGATCACTTCATCGACCACGTGCGCGGCACGACCGCCAACCATGTGACGGATGTGCAGCTTGGCCAGTTCGTTGTCGGTCAGGTCGACGACCGGGAAACCCTGCTCGCCAAGGCTGGCGATCAACGCTCGGCGCGGGTCGGTGTCCGGATGGGTCTGCACGCCAACGAAGATGTGCGCTTCGCTGCCGGTGTTGTAGCGGTAGTTGAATTCGGTGATCTGGCGCTTGCCGATGGCTTCGCAGAACGCCTTGAAGCTCCCCGGCTTCTCAGGGATGGTCACGGCGATGATGGCTTCGCGGCCCTCGCCCAGTTCGGCGCGCTCGGCGACATGGCGCAGGCGGTCGAAGTTGACGTTGGCCCCGGAGTCGATGGCTACGAAGGTCTGGCCGCTGACGCCGCGGGACTCGACGTACTTCTTGATCCCGGCCACGCCCAGGGCGCCGGCCGGTTCGGTGATCGAACGGGTATCGTCGTAGATGTCCTTGATCGCCGCACAGATTTCGTCGGTGCTGACGGTGATGACTTCGTCGACGTAGTCTTTGCAGATCTCAAAGGTGTACTGGCCGATCTGGGCCACCGCTACGCCGTCGGCGAAGATGCCCACGGTCGGCAACACCACGCGCTCGCCGGCCGCCATGGCGGCTTGCAGGCAATTGGAGTCATCCGGCTCGACGCCGATGATTTTGATGTCCGGCCGCAGGTACTTCACGTAGGCCGCGATACCGGCGATCAGGCCGCCGCCACCCACCGGCACGAAGATCGCATCCAGGGGCGCGGGGTGCTGGCGCAGAATCTCCATGGCCACCGTACCCTGCCCGGCAATGGTGTGGGGATCGTCGTAGGGGTGAATGTAGACGTAGCCTTTTTCGTCGACCAGTTTCAGCGAGTAGGCCAGGGCCTCCGGAAACGAATCGCCGTGCAGCACCACTTTGCCACCGCGCGAACGCACGCCTTCGACCTTGATCTCGGGCGTGGTCTTGGGCATGACGATGGTGGCTTTCACGCCCAGGACCTTGGCGGCCAGGGCCAGGCCTTGCGCATGATTGCCCGCGGAAGCGGTGACCACGCCGCGGGCGCGCTCTTCGTCGCTCAGTTGAGTCAGCTTGTTGTAGGCGCCGCGAATCTTGAACGAGAACACCGGCTGCAAGTCTTCACGCTTGAGCAAAATCTCGTTGCCCAGCCGCTCGGAGAGCTGACGGGCAGTCTGCAATGGGGTTTCTACGGCAACGTCATAAACGCGCGAGGTGAGGATCTTTTTGACGTACTGTTCAAGCATCGGAAAGCATCACTGAGCGGGTTGGGCAGGATCAAGGAGTCTAACCCGGCTTTTGGCCGCACGACCACCTGTTGTAGGAGCGAGCTTGCTCCGGGCGGCGTTCCGACGAAAACGCAATGACGCCGCTGGACACCTGTTTTTACGCGTTTTCGTTCACAACCATCGCGAGCAAGCTAGCGCCTACAGTAACCCGGGAGACCGACCCGCCAATCGGGCAATGACCTTCCCGGCCCCGAAGCCTATAATGCCGGCCTTTCGTTCCCTCTTCGGCACTTCGGAGCCCGCATGACCCAGGATCAACTCAAACAGGCCGTAGCCCAGGCCGCCGTCGACTTCATCCTCCCGAAACTCGATGACAAGAGCATCGTCGGGGTCGGCACCGGCTCCACCGCCAACTGCTTCATCGACGCCCTGGCTAAGCACAAAGGTGCATTCGACGGCGCGGTCGCCAGCTCCGAAGCCACCGCGGCACGCCTCAAGGGCCACGGCATTCCGGTGTACGAGCTCAATACGGTCAGCGACCTGGAGTTCTACGTCGACGGCGCCGACGAGAGCGACGAGCACCTGAACCTGATCAAGGGCGGCGGCGCGGCCCTGACCCGCGAGAAAATCGTCGCGGCCGTGGCCAAGACCTTCATCTGCATCGCCGACGCCAGCAAGCTGGTGCCGGTCCTGGGCGCGTTCCCGCTGCCTGTAGAAGTGATCCCGATGGCCCGCAGCCATGTGGCCCGCCAGCTGGTGAAACTCGGCGGCGACCCGGTCTACCGTGAAGGCGTGCTGACCGACAACGGCAACATCATCCTTGATGTGTTCAACCTGGAGATCACCAACCCGGTCGAGCTGGAATCGCAGATCAATGCGATCGTCGGCGTGGTCACCAACGGCTTGTTCGCGGCGCGTCCGGCGGATCTGCTGTTGCTGGGCACGAGCGAAGGCGTAAAAACCCTGCGCGCCCAATAAGAACACGCACAACCCCTGTAGGAGCTGGCTTGCCAGCGATGGCGGCGTTACATCCAACGAAGATGTTGAATGTTTTGGCCTCTTCGCTGGCAAGCCAGCTCCTACAGGGTGCGTGTTTCAGCTTCAGGGTTGTGCAGGCTTCTTGAAGACGTAAAACAAGTTCGGCTCACTCACCAGGTACATCGTACCGTCGTCATCCATGGCGATCCCTTCCGCTTGCGGCACGGTCTTTTGCAGACCCTGACGCCCCTTGTTCAGCGACATGGTGCTCAGCGGCCGACCGTCCACATCCAGCTCCAGAATCAGTCGCGACTCGTCGGACAACGCCAGCAAGTGCCCGCTGCGCTCGTCGTATTGCAGGCTCGACAGATCTCGCACAAACATCCCGGCGTCGCGCTTGGGATTGTTGACCACATGCACTGCGTAGGATTTTTCCGGATTGAAATGCGGAAATCCGTGCACTTCGTAGATCAGCATCGGGTCGCGCTCCTTGGCCACGAACAGCCGTTTGCCCACCGAATCATAAGCCAGCCCCTCGAAACCCTTGTTGCCGCTCATGTGCACACCGAGGGTCATCTGCTCCGCGTCCGCGGCGTCGAGGAAGGTGGTGTCATGCTCAAGATGAATCTTGATCAACCGTTGCTGGCGCTCGTCCGTGATCACGTAGGTGTCGGCGCTGATGAATTCAACGGCCTCAGGATCACCAAAGCCGACCATCGCGATGCGGCGCAGAATCTTGCCGTCGAGGGACAGCTCGATCAATTCGGAGTTTTGGTTGGTGACGGTGAACAGGCTTTTGCGCACCGGATCGAAGGTCAACGCTGACACATCGTCGTCCAGCCCTTCAATGACCTGCCCCTCCAACACCACCCGATACTGGTCCAGGCCAATGGACTGGCTGTTCGTCGGCTGCCAGAGCGTGTGCAGGTTGAACCAGCCGCGCTCGAACAGGCGCAGGTACTGGCCGACCGCGATCAATACGCTCAGGGCAATCACCGACAGGAGCAAAAGCAGGGGTTTGGGGCGGGCTAATCGACGCATTCAGGTGGGCTCGGGATTCAGAACAGGCGGATGAAATATCACGCCTGGCTGAACTGAAGCTTAATGGCCATTGGCCTGATCCTACAACCAGCGGCAAAAATACCTACAGGTAAAGGCGATTACTTCTGTTTTTCCAAGCGATAAAACAGGTTTGGCTCACTCACGATGTAAATCGTGCCGGCCTCGTCCATGGTCACGCCTTCGGCCCGCGGAATGGTCTTCTTCAGGCCGTTGAAGCCAGCCAGCAAGGTCATGAAGCTGACCTGCTCGCCTTTCTCGTCCAGCTCCAGCAACAGGTGCGAGTCAGCAGACAACACCAGGGTGTGGCCGGTCCGTGGATCGATGGCCAGGGCAGACAGGTTGCGGATGTCCAGCTCATCGCTGGCAAGCTTTTGCTTGTCACCGGTGAGTGTCTTGCCGTCGCCTTTCCAGGTGAACAGCGCGGGCGGACGTTCTTCACCCAACAGCAATTGCTGATTGCGCGCATCCCAGGTGACAGCCTCGAAGGCCTTGTTCTGGTCTTTCGAAGGGCCGAGGTCGTACTTCGGATAATCAGCGATGTTCAGCTCGCGAGTGTCGGCGTCGACCTTGACGAGGATCACCTGGTGGTCACGTTCATCGACAATGGCCAGCATCCCGTTGCCCAGGGCCGTCACCCCTTCAGGATTGCTCCAGCCTACCAATGGCATTTTGCGCAGCACATCGCCTTGCAGCGACAACTCGACCAGGAACGGATTTTTACCCATCACCGAAAACAGGGTTTTGGTCTGGGCATCGTAGGTGACGTCCGACGCTTCGTCCTTTTCCATGCCCGGCAGTGGCTTGGCGTCGATCACCGCATGGTAGTCCGGCAGCCAGACACTGTCCTGGCGCTCGGCCGGGCTTTCAAAACGCTCCTGCAGCCAGAGCACGCCACGGTCATCCCAATGCATGGCAAACGCCAGGCCATAGGCGGCGGCGACCAACAGCAACAGCCAGGAATACCAACGCAGGGCAAAGCGCGAGCGACGGGCAGGTTTGAGCGACGAGAGCGGTTGAGTGGCCATCAGGGCATGCGTTCCAGAAATTCAGGCTTGGGGTAATAGCACAACCGCACCCCCTGTAGGAGCTGGCTTGCCAGCTCCTACAAGGGTTTTGCGTTGCTTAGCGAACGCTGCTGGTGAAGCTGCTGGCGCCCGGCAGTTCCAGGACGATCTCGTCACCGACATTCAGCGGGCCAACACCCACTGGCGTACCGGTGAGGATCACGTCACCGGCCTGCAGCGAGAAGCAGCCGGCCATGTGCTGGATCATCGGCACGATCGGGTTGAGCATCGCGCTGCTGTTGCCGTCCTGGCGCACTTCGCCATTGATGGTCAGGCGAATGCCAATGTCGGTCAGGTCGGCGAAGGTGCCGCCGGAGACGAACGGCGCAATCACCGCCGCACCGTCGAAGGACTTGGCGATTTCCCAGGGCAGGCCCTTGGATTTCAGCTCGGCCTGCTTGTCGCGCAGGGTCAGGTCCAGGGCCGGGGCGAAGCCGGAAATGGCGTCGAGCACTTCTTCAACGCTGGGTTTGGTCGACAAGGGCTTGCCGATCAGCACCGCGATTTCCGCTTCGTAGTGCACCGAGCCACGCTCGGTCGGAATGCTGAAACCGCCTTCCAGCGGCACCACACAACTGCCGGGCTTGATGAACAGCAGCGGCTCGGTCGGTACCGGATTGTCCAGTTCCTTGGCGTGTTCGGCGTAGTTACGGCCAATGCACACCACTTTCCCCAGCGGGAAGTGAATACGCGTTCCGTCGACATACTGGTGCTGATAGCTCATTACCGACTCCTGCTTCGTTGCACTTAAGTTCGAAAATCAAACAGCAAAAATCTTGCCCGGGTTCATGATGCCGTTCGGGTCGAACACCGCCTTGACGGCTTTCATGTACTCGATTTCGACTGGCGAACGGCTGTAGGTCAAGTAATCGCGCTTGGTCATACCCACGCCGTGTTCGGCGGAAATCGAACCGTTATACTTCTCGACGGTTTCGAACACCCACTTGTTGACGGTGGCGCACTTGGCGAAGAACTCGTCCTTGCTCAGGTTATCCGGCTTGAGGATGTTCAGGTGCAGGTTGCCATCGCCGATGTGGCCGAACCAGACGATTTCGAAGTCCGGGTAGTGTTCGCCGACGATCGCGTCGATTTCCTTGAGGAACGCCGGGACTTTCGAAACAGTGACCGAAATGTCGTTCTTGTACGGCGTCCAGTGGGAAATGGTTTCGGAAATGTATTCGCGCAGTTTCCACAGATTCTGCAGCTGGGTTTCGCTCTGGCTCATCACGCCGTCCAGCACCCAGCCCTGCTCGACGCAGTGCTCGAATGTTTCCAGGGCGTGGTTGGCCACTTCCTCGGTGGTCGCTTCGAATTCCAGCAGCGCATAGAACGGGCAGTCGGTTTCGAACGGCGCCGGCACGTCACCACGGCCCATGACCTTGGCCAGGGCCTTGTCGGAGAAGAATTCGAAAGCGGTCAGGTCCAGCTTGCTCTGGAACGCGTGCAGCACCGGCATGATCGAATCGAAATCGGCAGTACCCAAGACCATGGCAGTCAGGTTTTTCGGCGCGCGATCCAGGCGCATGGTCGCTTCGACCACGAAACCGAGGGTGCCTTCTGCACCGATGAACAGCTGGCGCATGTCGTAGCCGGTGGCGTTCTTGATCAGGTCGCGGTTCAACTCCAGCACGTCGCCCTTGCCGGTGACGACTTTCATGCCCGCCACCCAGTTACGGGTCATGCCGTAGCGAATTACCTTGATCCCGCCGGCATTGGTGCCGATATTGCCGCCAATCTGGCTCGAACCTGCCGAGGCGAAGTCCACCGGGTAGTACAGGCCTTTTTCTTCGGCCACGTTCTGCAGATGCTCGGTTACCACGCCAGGCTGGCACACGGCGGTGCGGTCGGTCAGGTTCACGTCGAGGATCTGGTTCATGTAGTCGAACGACACGACGACTTCGCCATTGGCTGCGACGGCAGCGGCAGACAAGCCGGTACGACCACCGGATGGCACCAGCGCCACCTTGTGTTTATTGGCCCACAGGACAATGGCCTGGACCTGCTCGGTGGTCTTGGGGAACACGATGGCGGTCGGGGCAGGAGCGAAATGCTTGGTCCAATCCTTACCGTAAGCATTCAGGGAGTCGGCGTCGGTCAGCACCTTGCCAGGCTCAACCAGGGTCTTCAGCTCATCAATCAGGGCAGGATTGGTCATCGACAGAACTCTCGAACAATTCATGGTCATCCTGAGAACGCTTCACGTCGCAGGAATGAGTGTTTAGCGGGGTGCATATGCTAGCATACCGACCCCGCAGCATAGTGCCCAACGGCTGTTCTGCGGCGACGGCATTCTTGTCGTCCGGGTCAGCGTCTGTTGACCATTTCCTGCCATTTTTCTCCGGGATACAGGTTTACGCAGATGAGCAAGACTTCTCTCGATAAGAGCAAGATCTAGTTCCTACTTCTCGAAGGCGTCCACAAACCGGCTGTCGACGTACTAAAGGCGGCGGGCTACACCAGCATCAAGTACCTAACAGGTTCTCTGCCGGAAGCCCAGCTCAAGGAAAAGATCGCTGATGCTCACTTCATCGGCATTCGCTCGCGCACTCAACTGACCGAAGAGATCTTCGATCACGCGAAGAAGCTGGTGGCGGTAGGGTGTTTCTGCATCGGCACCAACCAGGTCGACCTGAGCGCTGCCCGCGAACGCGGTATCGCCGTGTTCAACGCGCCGTACTCCAACACCCGTTCCGTTGCCGAACTGGTGCTGGCCGAAGCGATCCTGTTGCTGCGCGGTATCCCTGAGAAGAACGCTTCCTGCCACCGTGGCGGCTGGATCAAGAGCGCGGCCAACTCCTTCGAGATCCGCGGCAAGAAGCTGGGCATCGTCGGCTACGGCTCGATCGGTACCCAACTGTCGGTCCTGGCCGAAGGCCTGGGCATGCAGGTGTACTTCTACGACACCGTGACCAAGCTGCCACTGGGTAACGCCACCCAGGTCGGCAACCTGCACGAACTGCTGGGCATGTCCGACATCGTGACCCTGCACGTACCGGAAACCGCTGCGACCCAGTGGATGATCGGCGAGAAGGAAATCCGCGCCATCAAGAAGGGCGGCATCCTGATCAACGCCGCACGCGGCACCGTGGTCGAACTGGACGCCCTGGCGGACGCGATCAAGGACAAGCACCTGATCGGCGCGGCCATCGACGTGTTCCCGGTGGAGCCACGCTCCAACGACGAAGAGTTCGAAAGCCCGCTGCGTGGCCTGGACAACGTGATCCTGACCCCGCATATCGGTGGTTCCACCGCCGAGGCGCAGGCCAACATCGGTCTGGAAGTGGCTGAGAAGCTGGTCAAGTACAGCGACAACGGTACTTCGGTATCGTCGGTGAACTTCCCGCAAGTGGCCCTGCCGGCTCACCCCGGCAAGCACCGCCTGCTGCACATCCACGAGAACATCCCGGGTGTGATGAGCGAGATCAACAAGGTCTTCGCCGAAAACGGCATCAACATCTCCGGTCAGTTCCTGCAGACCAACGAGAAAGTCGGCTACGTGGTCATCGACGTAGACGCCGAGTACTCGGACCTGGCGCAACAGAAGCTGCAACACGTCAACGGCACCATCCGTAGTCGGGTGTTGTTCTAAGAGCAGCTACAAGCGGCAAGCTTCAAGCGGCAAGTGGCGTTCGTCTCTGCTTTTACTTGAAGCTTAAAGCTTAAAGCTTGCCGCTATAAAAAAAGGGAGCCCCAGCGAAGCGGGCTCCCTTTTTTTATTTCACATTGACGGTAATCTTCTCCGATACGATCGGCGGATCGAACGGCATGTGGCCGCTGTCGCCCAGCTCCAGCTGCAAGGTATGCTTGCCTGGCGTCAGCTTTACTTCAGCCTGGGTCTGCGCCTTGCCGAAGTGCAGGTGGTTGGCATCGTTGGGGATCGGCTGGCCGGCGGCCGGCAGTTCATCGACATCGATCAGCAGGTGGTGGTGACCGGTGTTCTTGGTGACATCACCCGCTGGCGCCAGCGCAATGTCCTTGACGGCGAACTTGACCACGACAGTCTGCGGGACCGTTGCACCGTCTGCCGGAGAAACGATGGACACTTCAGCGCCCTTGGGCGCTGGCGTTGCGGCACTGGCCAACACTGAAACGCCCATCAACAGGCCAGCGAAAGCAGCACGTGACATAAAGGTTTTCATTCTCTTCTCCAGTTTTTCCGTAAAATTTCCGTGACCATCACAACTTCATGGTCAATCGTTGTCGAAGGCACTCGACAACCATAGCAAAGCGAGCCTGATCCAGAGCGTCGCGATAATGATTTCAAAGGAGTGACCATGCGTTTTCTGCCTGGCCTGATCTGCCTGCTACCCCTTTTGAGCCCGTTGGCTCATGCCGAGCTGATTGATGACGTGAACGACCGCGGTGAATTGCGCATTGCCCTTGAGGCTAATACACCGCCCTTCAATTTCAAGAAAGACGGCAGCCTGACGGGCTTCGAAGTCGAATTGGGTCAAATGCTGGCCAGCGAACTGGATGTGCGCGCCGACTTTGTCGTCACTGACGCCAGTGACCTGCTGACCGGCGTGGAAAGCGGCAAGTACGACGTCGCCATCAATCACATTGCAGAGACCTCGGCGCTCAAGGATCGTTTCGATTTCAGCGAACCTTACATCAAGACCAATGCGCAATTGATCGCGCAGAAGGACGAGCCGCAATCGATCCTGCTGGTGCAGTCGCTGACGGAAGAAAAGCCCAAAGCCAACCCGGCCGTGAGCCTGGCGATTCCGTTCCAGAAGGGTAACCCGGCGTTTCACGCCAGCCTGGAAAGCGCGTTGCAGCGGATCAAGGCCGATGGCCGCCTGCAAGCGCTGGAGGAGAAATGGTTTGGGGCGGAATCGGGGGCGGCACCCAAGCCCTGAATTCGCCGAATAACCCTGTGGGAGCGGGCTTGCTCGCGAAAGCGGTGTGTCAGGCGATATGATTGTCGGCTGACACTACGCCTTCGCGAGCAAGCCCGCTCCCACATTGGTCCTGTGTTGGTAGTTAGTCGAGTGCTGCCAAGGATTCAGCTGCTTCGGCCAACTCCAGCTCGCTGAAAACCTGGACGCCATGGCGCCTGAGCAGCGCCGCCGTGACACCTTCGCCAGTGACTTTCACCCCACTGAACGTCCCGTCATAGGTGAGCAGGTTGCCGCACGAGGGGCTGTTGGCCTTGAGCACGGCAATACGGATGCCATGCCGTTGCACCAACTCCAGCGCCTGATAAGCCCCCGACAGAAACTGCGCGCTGACGTCCTCGCCCTCGGCGGTGATCACCGACGCCTGGCCATCCAACACTTCACCGCCCTGCCCGCCCGGAATCTCCGCCGCCGCACGGGGCGTTGGCAGGCCACCGGCGACTTCCGGACACAACGGCACGACCCGACCTTCGTCGAGCCACGCCTGAAGCTGATCGAACGGCCCGCTGGCCCCGCCGTCGTAACGTACGCGGTGACCCAGCAGGCAGCGGCTTACCAGTATTTTCTGCATGATCAGAACGGCTCGTTGCCTCGACGCCGGAACCAGCCGGTCAACGACAGGCGCTCGCGGTTCGCAGGCAGGACTTCATGGGGGACCTCCCCCGACAGGAACACCACCAGGCATCCACCGACGGGTACCACATCGTATTGCTCAGCATCGTTCAGGTACATACGCAGCTGCCCCCCATGCTCCGGAAGCCAGGCGTCATTGAGGTAGACCACCGCCGACACCATGCGTCGGTCGTCGTCACGAAAACGGTCGACGTGCTTGAGGTAGAACGCACCGGGTGGATACATCGCAAAATGGCTCTCGAAATCCTCCAGGCCCAGGAACAGGCCACGGTTCAGCGCCTCGCGCAGGCTGTCCATCAAGCCCAGATAGCTGTCGCAGACCTCGGCCTGGCCTGGCTCGATCCACTGGATATGATCACCGCGAATCCCCTCGCGGATCTCCGACGACGGGCCTCGCCCCACGGCGGCCGGGGCCAGCTCACCCTCGGCGGCACGTTTACGGCACTCGGCCGCCAGCGCTCGGGTCAGATCCTGAGACAGGAAAATATTCTGCTGCGACCAACCGCTGGCGGCCAGGTCGTCGACGATTCGTAACAGCAGCGGGTGATCAGAAGGTATTTGCATGGCGCGCATAGTATTCCTGCGCCTGGAAATCCGACAGAGCCACGCAGCGGGTTGATACGAATTCTCGACAAGACTCTATGCCACACGGAGAATAGTCGCCTGCTGACAGGAGTCCCTATGCGCCGTTTGCTTTTCTCCCTGCTGATGCTCTGTGTGATGCCCGCCTGGGCAGACGGCCACGACCAACTGTACAAGGTCGCCGGCTGGCCAGAACAACGGGCGCATTTCAACGACGCCCTCTCGGCCGCCCAACAGCGCTACCAGAGCAGCCTGCCACCTGCGGTGTTCCAGGCGTTGGTCGCCAACAGCAATCAACGTTTCGACCCCAAGGCCGTGGACCAGCGTGCCGAAGCGCAATTGCGCAAGAACCTCGCCGATCCGAAACCGGCCCTGGCGTTCTTTCAATCACCCCTGGGCAAGAAGATCGTCGCCGCCGAATTGCTCGCCACCCGCCGCGATCAACTGGCGAAAAACGCCAAGGGCTTGCCCAAGATGCAGGCCAGCGATAGCCGCCTGTTGATCATCGGCCACCTGGCCCAGGCCCTGCCTGCACGCGAGGCCGGTGCGGAAGTCAGCCTGGCGATTGCCGGTGTCGCGGCCGACAGCCTCAGTTCGATGATTCCGGGACTGCTCGGTGCAGGACAGGCCCAAGGCATGTTGAACGGGCAGCGTCAGCGCTTGATGGAGCAGATCGGCAGCGACCTGAACAACACGCTGCTGTACGTCTATCGCGATCTGTCGGATGAGGAACTGGAAGAGTTCGCCACCTTTGCCGAGTCGGCTGAAGGCAAGGCGTATTACCAGGCGGCGCTGGCGGCGATTCGGGCGGGGTTGGCGGTGGGGCAAAGCACTTCCAATCTCAGCCAGTGATTGTTGGCGATAGTTAGATCGCTATCGCCAGCAGGCTAGCTCCCACAGGGGGCCGGTGCATGCAGATCCATTGTGGGAGCCAGCCTGCTGGCGATGAGGCCCTGACAATCGCTACAGATTGCGCCCCTTGATCCGCTTGCTCAAAAACCCGAAATACTCCCCGCGCAACACCAGCGTTTCATTCGCCAGATGATGCCGCGCCTCTGGCAGCAGCAATACCTGCGGCCGGTCGAACTTGCCCCGCAGCACTTCAAGGTTGTGCTGCCAATCCACGGTCATGTCCGCCTGCCCCTGCACAATCAGCGGCCGGCGCGCGCTGGCCGGTGCCGCTTCGACGCGCTTGATCCAGCGCGCCAACGCTCCCACCCACGCCGTTGGCAGGCGTAGCGGCTGCAACGGGTCGGCTTGCAGGAACGGCAGGAAGGCCGGGTCGCCGGAATTCTCGCTGAAGCGCCGGGCAATGGCTTTGACGAAAGGCCTGAGCAGGTAATAACTCACTTGCGACCAGCCCCACGCCCGTGGCCGCACCAGCGGCGCCAACAGGATCACCTGGCCCTGGGCCGGGCTGCTCGCCCCGGCATTGAGCACATGATCGACCACGATCGCGCCCCCCGTGCTTTGCCCGCACAGGTGCCACGGTTGCGGCAGGCCGATGGACAACGCCTCGGCGAACAACCCTTGCAGGGTGTCCTGATACTCGGCGAAATCCTTGATGCTCGCCCGCTCGCCACTGGACAGCCCATGGCCCGGCAAATCGCAGGCAATCACCGCGAAGCCCTGCTCCAGCGCCCACTCGATCACATGCCGGTAGAGACCGGTGTGGTCGTAGAAACCGTGAAAGACAAACAGCGTCGCCTTCACCTGCTCTGGCCACCAGACCTGGCTGACCACCTCATAACCATCGACCTTGAAACACCCCAGGCCGCTGCGGACATTGCGCGACGAAAAATCCAGCCCATAAAACCGTTGATAAGCCTGCGCCTCCGCAGACAAGGGCAGCCCCTGCGCCAACGGCCGCAGGCTGGCGCGCAGATGATCGGGGTCGAAGGTCACTGACATGGGCATTCCAGAGCGCGAAACGGACTTTATGGACCTGCGATATTCATCTGTCGCAGCAAGCATGGCAAGCTAGTCGACCTTCAAGGAGTGAACCCATGCGCTCGCCCTATCGCGCCGCCCTGCTCGCCAGCCTGCTTGCCCTCGTGTGCGCCGCAGTGCTGTGGGCCGCCTACGACTGGTTTCAGGGGCGCTACCTGCGGGCATTCAGCGAGCATACGGCGATGTTCTCCGGTGATCCGCTGCGCCTGCCCGACAACCTGGCCGGCCCCGGTGCCATCCGACTCGTGCACTTCTGGGACCCAGCCTGCCCGTGCAACGTCGGCAACCAGCAACACCTCAGCGAACTGGTTGAACTCTATGAGCCCCAGGGCGTGGAGTTTTATGCCGTGCAAAAGCCGGGCAGCCACGGCCAGTTGCCAGGCACCTTGAACACCTTGAAACCCATCAGCGTCCTGCCCGGCTCCGAACAGATCCCCGCCAGCCCCGCCGTGGCGATATGGGATCGCGCCGGCAAACTGGCGTACTTCGGGCCCTACAGCGAAGGCCTGACCTGCAACTCCAGCAACAGTTTTATCGAACCGATCCTGCAAGCGTTGAACCAGGGCCGCGAAGTGAATGCCACCCACACACTGGCCGTGGGGTGTTACTGCCCCTGGCCTGTCACCCCTACGCAGTAACGCAGACAGCCGACGAGAATCCCTCCTACGGGCGATGGGCCAAAACAGGCCTGTCGTGTTAAACAGTCTCGCCAGGGAATGCTGTCACCGATAACAATACAAGGAGTCACCATGAAACGTAGCCTGACCGCGCTCGGTTTGCTGATCGTCGCGCTCGCCGCTGGCGGCGGCTGGTATGTCTACAGCAAGCAGCCGTCACGCCAGGGCATGGTGGAACTGCAGCACCTGCAAGGTTCGGTCACCGTGCGTTATGACGAGCGCGGCATCCCGCACATCCGTGCCGACAACGAAACCGACCTGTACCGTGCCCTCGGCTACGTCCACGCCCAGGATCGGCTGTTCCAGATGGAGGTCCTGCGACGCCTGGCCCGTGGCGAACTGGCCGAGGTACTCGGGCCGAAACTGCTCGACACCGACAAGCTCATGCGCAGCCTGCGCATTCGCGAACGCGCCGAAACCTACCTGGCGAACATGGATAAGCAATCGCCCGCCTTTCTTGCCCTGCAGGCCTACCTGGACGGCATCAACCAGTACCAGGACAGCCACGCCAAACCGATAGAGTTCGATGTGCTGGGCATCGCCAAGCGCCCGTTCACCGCGCAGGACACCATCAGCATCGCCGGTTACATGGCCTACAGCTTTGCCGCGGCGTTTCGCACCGAACCGCTGCTGACCTACGTGCGCGATCAATTGGGTGGCGACTACCTGAGCGTCTTCGATCTCGACTGGCAGCCCAAGGGCGTGCTGGCAAACCAACACAACAAAGCCCCCTCACCTCTGGCCAGCGCCGACTGGAAAGACCTCAACGCCCTTGCCCGCCTGAGCGAACAGGCCCTGGCCGACAATGGCCTGCCACAATTCGAAGGCAGCAATGCCTGGGTGGTTTCCGGCAACCACACCAAAAGTGGCAAGCCGCTGCTGGCCGGTGACCCGCACATCCGCTTTTCCGCGCCGTCGGTGTGGTACGAAGCGCAGCTCTCGGCGCCGGGCTTCGAGCTCTATGGCCATTACCAGGCCTTGATGCCATTCGCGTCCCTGGGCATGAACCGCGACTTCGGCTGGAGCATCACCATGTTCCAGAACGATGACCTCGACCTGATCGCCGAAAAGGTCAATCCGGACAATCCCAACCAGGTCTGGTACCGCGGCAAGTGGGTGGACATGGTCAGCAGCGAGCAGCAGATCGCGGTCAAGGGCCAGGCACCTGTGACCCTGACGCTGCGCCAGTCACCCCACGGTCCGATCGTCAACGATGCGCTGGGCAAGGCCGGCGGCAAGACGCCGATCGCCATGTGGTGGGGGTTTCTCGAAAGCCAGAACCCGATCATCGAAGGCTTCTACCAGCTCAACCGCGCCGACACCCTGGCCAAGGCCCGTAGCGCGTCTGCGAAGGTCCAGGCGCCCGGCCTGAACATCGTCTGGGCCAATGCCAAGGGCGACATTGGCTGGTGGGCCGCGGCGCAACTGCCCAAGCGCCCTGCCGGAGTGAAGCCGTGGTTCATCCTCGATGGCAGCACCTCGGATGCCGACAAGGACGGCTTCTACCCGTTCAGCGCCAACCCGCAGGAAGAGAACCCGGCCCGGGGCTATATCGTCTCGGCCAATTTCCAGCCGTTGTCGTCGACGGGGATGGAGATCCCCGGTTACTACAACCTCGCCGATCGCGGCCAGCAACTCAATCGCCAGCTCAGCGACAAGACCATCAAGTGGGACCTGGAAAACAGTCAGGCGCTGCAACTGGGCACCACCACCGCCTACGGCCCGCGCCTGTTGGCGCCCCTGCTGCCGACGCTGCGCGAGGTGGTCAGCGATCCTGCAGAGCTCAAGCTGGTGGAGCAGCTGTCCCAGTGGCAGGGTGACTACCCGCTCGAGTCCACCAGCGCCACGCTGTTCAACCAGTTGCTGTTCAACCTTACTGACGCGGCGATGCGCGATGAATTGGGCAATGATTTCTTCGAAACGCTGCTCTCAACCCGGGTGATCGATGCCGCGCTGCCGCGCCTGGCGGCCACGGCAGACTCACCCTGGTGGGACAACCGCAATACCCCCGCCAAGGAAACCCGCGCCGATACCGTCAAGGTTGCCTGGCAGGCCAGCATCGCCCACCTCAAGGCCACGCTGGGTGGCGATTTCTCGCAATGGCAATGGGGCAAGGCGCACACACTCACCCATGGTCATCCGCTGGGGCAGCAAAAGCCGCTGGACCGGCTGTTCAATGTCGGCCCGTTCGCGGCTCCCGGCACCCATGAAGTGCCGAACAATCTCTCGGCCAAGATCGGCCCGGCGCCGTGGCCGGTGACCTACGGCCCATCGACCCGACGCCTGATCGACTTCGCCGACCCCGCCCACAGCCTGACGGTCAACCCGGTCGGCCAGAGCGGCGTGCTGTTCGACAGGCACTTTGACGATCAGGCCGAGGCGTATATCGAGGGGATGTATTTCCAGGCGCATCTCAATGATGAAGAGGTGACGGCGAATACTCGGAGTACGTTGAAGCTGTTGCCGGCGCGTAGCGCTCAGTAGATTTGTATTGGCTGGACTGGCCCCATCGCCAGCAGGCTGGCTCCCACAAAGCTGTTGCCAGCGCGGGGGCTCAGTAGATTTGTGTTGGCTGGACTGGCCCCATCGCCAGCAGGCTGGCTCCCACAATGGATCTGCGTGCACAGGACCACTGTGGGAGCCAGCCTGCTGGCGATGAGGCCCTCACAGGCAACACCCATCACAGCTCAAACCACCGCCGCAAAATTCTGCCTGAACTGCTGCGGTGTCACCCCCAGCCTGCGGTTGAACACGCTGCGCATGTGCTGGGCATCGCGGAATCCGCATTGATAGGCCACGGTCTTGAGCGGTGCGTGGGTGCTTTCCAGCAGCACCCGCGCAGCATCCACCCGCGCCCGCTCGACAAACTCGGCCGGGGTGATTTTCGCTTCCTTGGCAAACACCCGGGAAAAGTTGCGGGCACTCATGTTGGCGGCATTGGCCAGGTCGGCGATGGTCAGGTCGCCCGTCAGGTTCGCCAACACGTAATGCTGAACCATCGCCACGGCGGAGGTCGGCTCAGCATGAGGCGTAAGGAACGGGCTGAACTGTGATTGCCCACCCGAGCGCTGAGTGAACACCACCAATCGTTTTGCCACGCTCAAGGCTACGTCCGGCCCGTGATCGCGCCCCAGCAGATACAGCGACAGATCGATCCCGGCCGTCACCCCGGCCGAGGTGAACAGCTCGCCGTCCTGGACGTAAAGCCGATCGGCTTCGACCTGAGTCGTCGGACACAACTCAGCCAACGCAGCGGCATCGCCCCAATGGGTGGTCACCGTCCGCCCTTCCAGCAATCCCGCCCGGGCAAGCATGAACGCACCGTTGCAGATCGAGCCAAAACGCTGCGCCCGCGCGCAGGCATCGCGAAGCCAGGCATCGAACGCAGTGCCGAAGGTCATGAAGGGCAATTGCGGTCCACCGGCCACCAGCAGCAGGTCATAGGACGCCAGCGCTTCGCTGAAATGCCGGTGGGCGTTCAGCGCCAAACCGTTGGAACACGCCATCACCCCGCGTTCCACGCCAATGACCTCGAGCCGGTAGTGATCCTCGGGGGCGAGGAAGCGGTTGGCTTCGGAAAACACATCCATGGGGCCGGTGACGTCCAGCGCCTGGACGCCGGCGAAGACCACGATGGCGACGGTTTTCTGCATGGTTCAAATACACCTTCAAAATTGAAAGAGATCACACGCCACCCTAGCCAAACCACGCTCAACAAGCGAGGTTGGCGCGATATGCATGCTCATTGGCAAGGATCGCAGCCATGGGTCGATTGTCCCGTTTGCCGGCCGCGAACAGACTTTAACCCTCAGCGCCGCTTCGGCGTCTACCTTGAGGAAAAGCCCATGAGCACCACCATCGCCGGCATCAAGATCCCCGACAGCGCCTTGGCCAAAGCCACCACCGAATACATCCGCGACATCGAGTCCGACCTGCTCTACCACCACTCGCGCCGGGTGTTCCTGTTCGGTGCGCTGAGCGGTGAACGCAAGCAACTGGCCTACAACCCGGAGCTTTTGTACGTGGGCGCGATGTTCCATGACCTGGGCCTGGTGGAAGGTTATCGCAGCGACAACGAACGCTTCGAAGTCGACGGCGCCAATGCGGCGGCCGCGTTTCTCAAGCCCTACGGGTTCAGCGATGACGACATCGAGCAGGTCTGGCTGTCGATCGCCCTGCACACCACGCCGGGTGTGCCGCAACACCTGCGGCCAAACGTGGCGCTGGTAACCGCTGGTGTTGAAATGGACGTGCTGGGCATGGACTACGCGGCGTTTTCCACCGTGCAGCGTGAAGCGGTGGTGCATGCGCATCCACGGGGTGAGGGGTTCAAGGAGTGCATCATCTGCGCCTTTGCCGACGGCTTGCGCCATCGTCCGCAGACCACGTTTGGCAATGTGAAGACCGATGTTTTGATGGATCAGGAGCCGGGGTTCAAGCCGATGAACTTTGTTGAGGTCATCCGTAAATCCCCTTGGAATGCATAGCCCCCCTGTAGGAGCCGGCTTGCTGGCGATGGAGTGTCAGTCGAAATCAATGTGACTGATACACCATCGCCAGCAAGCCGGCTCCTACAGAGAGGTACGGGTTGGCCGCAAGATTGTGGTCAACCCGACATCAGGCTCAAGCCGCTTCCGGCTGCGCGCGACGCACGTCCGGTTGCTTCCACGAATCGGCGGCGCTTTCTTCGATGGCTTGCATGATCGCACGCTTGCGCGCTTCTTCGGCGCGACGGCTGAAGAACCAGACCAGGAAGGTCATCAGCGACACCGCCAGCAGAATCAGGCTGGCCACGGCGTTGATTTCAGGTTTCACACCCAGGCGTACCGCCGAGAACACTTCCATCGGCAAGGTGGTGGAACCCGGGCCCGACACGAAGCTCGCCAACACCAGGTCATCCAGCGACAGGGCAAACGACATCATGCCGCCGGCACCCAGGGATGGCGCGATCATTGGGATGGTGATCAGGAAGAACACCTTCCACGGCCGTGCTCCCAGGTCCATCGCTGCTTCTTCGATGGACAGGTCCAGCTCACGCAAGCGCGCCGACACCACCACCGCCACATACGCCGCACAGAACGTGGTGTGGGCGATCCAGATGGTGACGATGCCACGTTCCTGTGGCCAGCCGATCATCTGCGCCATGGCCACGAACAGCAGCAACAGCGACAGACCGGTGATCACTTCGGGCATCACCAGCGGCGCGGTGACCAGGCCACCGAACAGGGTGCGACCCTTGAAGTGGGTGATCCGGGTCAGCACGAACGCGGCCAGCGTCCCTAGTGCGACTGCTGCAATCGCCGTGTAGCAGGCGATTTCCAGCGAGCGCAGCACCGAGCCCATCAGTTGGGTGTTGTCCATCAGGCCGACGTACCACTTGATCGACCAGCCGCCCCACACCGTCACCAGTTTCGAGGCGTTGAACGAGTAGATCACCAGGATCAGCATCGGCGCGTAGATGAACAGCAATCCCGCTACCAGCATGAAACTCGAGAAACGGAAGCGCTTCATTCCTTGCCCTCCATTTCTTTGGCTTGGCTACGGTTGAACAGGATGATCGGCACGATCAGGATCGCCAGCATCACCACCGCCAGGGCGGACGCCACCGGCCAGTCACGGTTGTTGAAGAACTCTTGCCAGAGCACTTTACCGATCATCAGGGTCTCTGGACCGCCGAGCAGTTCCGGGATCACGAACTCACCCACGACCGGAATGAACACCAGCATGCAGCCGGCGATGATGCCGTTCTTGGACAGCGGAATGGTGATCTTCCAGAAGCTGTTGAAGGTGCTCGAGCCCAGGTCGGAAGCGGCTTCCAGCAGGCTGTTGTCGTGCTTCACCAGGTTGGCGTACAGCGGCAGGATCATGAACGGCAGATAGGAATACACCACACCGATGTACACGGCGAGGTTGGTGTTGAGGATCTGCAGCGGCTCGTCGATCCAGCCCATGGTCATCAGGAAACCGTTGAGCAGGCCGTTGTTGCTGAGGATGCCCATCCACGCATACACGCGGATCAGGATCGCGGTCCAGGTCGGCATCATGATCAGCAGCACCAGCACTGTTTGCAGCTCTTTGCGGGCACTGGCGATGGCGTAGGCCATCGGGTAGCCGATCAGCAGGCAGAGGATGGTGCTGATCAGCGCCATCTTCAACGAGCCGAGGTAGGCGGCGATGTACAACTCGTCGTCGCCGAGCATCGCGTAGTTGCCCAGGTTCAGCAGCACCTGCAGTTTCTGTTCGGCGTAGCTGTAGATCTCGGTGTACGGCGGAATGGCCACATCGGCTTCGGCGAAGCTGATCTTCAGGACGATGAAGAACGGCAACATGAAGAACAGGAACAGCCAGATGAAGGGAACCCCGATGACCAGCTGGCGGCCACCGGGAATTATTCGATTGAGGCGGCGTTTGAATTTGCGCATGTTCATGAGCGGAGTACCACGCCGCTATCGTCTTCCCAGTACACGTAGACCTGGTCACCCCAGGTCGGCCGCTGGCCACGGCGCTCGGCGTTGGCGACGAACGACTGGACGATCTTGCCGCTCGGCAGCTCGACGTAGAACACCGAGTGACCGCCCAGGTAGGCGATGTCATGGACCTTGCCGCTGGACCAGTTGTATTCGCAGGTCGGCATGGTCGGGGTGACGAGCAGTTTTTCCGGACGGATCGCGTAGGTCACGGCCTTGTCCTGCACCGAGGTGCTGATGCCGTGGCCGACATAGATCTTCCGGTCGAGGTCCTTGCAGGTGATGATCGCGTGGCCTTCGGCATCGTCGATCACTTCACCGTCGAAGATGTTGACGTTGCCGATGAATTCGCAGACCAGGCGGCTGGTCGGGGTTTCGTAGATGTCGATCGGGCTGCCGATCTGGGCGATCCAGCCCAGGTGCATGATCGCGATGCGCTCGGCCATGGTCATGGCCTCTTCCTGGTCGTGGGTCACCATGACGCAGGTTACGCCGACGCGCTCGATGATCTCCACCAGCTCCAGCTGCATTTGCGAACGCAGTTTTTTATCCAACGCGCCCATGGGTTCGTCGAGCAACAGCAGCTTCGGACGCTTGGCCAGGGAACGGGCCAGGGCCACACGCTGGCGCTGGCCGCCGGACAACTGATGCGGCTTGCGCTTGGCGTACTGGCTCATTTGCACCAGCTTGAGCATGTCGGCCACGCGGGCATCGATTTCCGCAGATGGCAGCTTGTCCTGCTTGAGGCCGAAGGCGATGTTCTGCGCCACGGTCATGTGCGGGAACAGGGCGTAGGACTGGAACATCATGTTGATCGGCCGCTCGTACGGCGGCATGTCCGTGATGTCTACGCCATCGAGGAAAATGCGCCCCTCAGTCGGTCGTTCGAAGCCGGCGAGCATGCGCAGCAAAGTGGATTTGCCCGATCCCGAACCGCCGAGCAAGGCGAAGATCTCGCCTTTCTTGATTTCCAGGGACACATCGTCCACGGCAATCGTCTCGTCGAACTTCTTCGTGACCCGGTCGATTTTGACCAGCACCTGTTTAGGTGACTGGTCGCCCTCGAGGGCTTTCTTATAGGCGCCGGAGGCAACTGCCATTTACGAAACTCCCAGAAAAAAAGAGTGCAGTTCGCTCAAGGTGAGCCAACCTTGGATAGTTTGAGCCTTGAAGCTATTTGCCCGACTTGACCTTGGTCCAGCTGCGGGTCATCAAACGTTGAATGTTTGGCGGCAGTTCGATGGACACGTAGGTCTTGTCGAGGACCGATTGCGGTGGATAAACCGATTCGTCGGTGCGAATCGACTGTTCCATCAGTTTGTCCGACGCCGGGTTAGGGTTGGCGTAGCCAACGTAGTCACTGACCTGGGCGATCACCTCGGGTTTCAACAGATAGTTGATGAACGCGTGGGCTTCCTTGACGTTGGCCGCATCCTTCGGAATCGCCAGCATGTCGAACCACAGCGCGCCGCCTTCCTTGGGAATCGAATAGACGATGTCCACGCCTTTCTTGGCTTCGGCCGCACGGTTGCGGGCCTGGAACATGTCTCCGGAGAAACCGATCGCCACGCAGATATCGCCGTTGGCCAGGTCCGCGATGTATTTGGAGGAGTGGAAGTAGGTCACGTAAGGCCGCACCGCCAGCAACTTGGCTTCAGCCTTCTTGTAGTCTTCGGGGTTGGTGCTGTTGGGATCCAGGCCCAGGTAGTTGAGGACCGTGGGCATCATTTCATCGGCGGAATCGAGGAACGCCACGCCGCAGCTTTGCAGCTTCTTGATGTTCTCCGGCTCGAAGACCGCGGCCCAGGAGTCGATCTTGTCGACGCCCAGCGCAGCCTTGATCTTTTCGGGGTTGTAACCGATGCCATTGGTGCCCCACAGGTACGGCACGGAGTACAGGTTACCCGGATCGTTTTGCTCCAGGCGCTTGAGCAGCACCGGGTCGAGGTTCGAATAATTGGGCAACTGCGACTTGTCGAGCTTCTGGAATGCCCCGGCCTTGATCTGCTTGCCGAGGAAGTGGTTGGACGGCACTACCACGTCGTAACCGGTGCGCCCGGCCAGCAACTTGCCTTCCAGGGTTTCGTTGGAATCGAACACGTCATACACCGGTTTGATTCCGGTGGCTTTCTGGAAGTCGGCCAGGGTGGTCTCGCCGATGTAATCCGACCAGTTATAAATATGCACGGTACCGGCAGCCTGGACACTGGCAGCGAGTGTCAGTCCGGCGCCGATCAACATGGCATTGCGCAACAAAGAAAAAATAGGCAAGTGGAGGTCCTCTAAAATGAGTTGGGCTCAAGTTGCCCCGTGTTACATGACAGCCATGGCTGCCTGGCAACTAAACCGGCGCGCAACTTACCCTCGAAAAACCGTTCCAGCAAAACTTTTATGCAGATACCACGCCCCTTGTGGGAGCGAGCCTGCTCGCGATGGTTGTCAACGATAACGTTGGGTACCTGGTACCCCGCGGCGCTCTCAGGTCCATCGCGAGCAGGCTCGCTCCCACAGGGGGTTACTTCTTATTTACCGGATTTGATCTTGGTCCAGCTGCGGGTCATGATCCGCTGGGTCGCGGCCGGCAGGTCGGCAATCGCGTACAGCTTGGCCAATACATCCGCCGGCGGGTAAATGCCCGGGTCGTCAGTGATTTCTTTATCAACCAATGCCGTAGCGGCCGCGTTACCGTTCGGGAAGCGTACGGCGTTGGTGATTTCAGCCATGATTTCCGGCTTCTGCAGGAAGGTCATGAACTTGTAGGCGCCTTCGACGTTTTCGGCATCTTTAGGGATGGCGACCATGTCGTAGAAGCTGCCTGCACCTTCTTTCGGAATGTTGTAGCTGACTTTCACCTTGTCACCGGCTTCAGCCGCGCGGGACTTGGCCTGGTAGATGTCACCCGAGTAACCCACGGCCACGCAGATGTTGCCGTTGGCCAGGTCGGAGATGTACTTGGACGAGTGGAAGTAGCCTACCGAAGGACGGATTTTCAGGAACAGCGCTTCGGCTTCGGCCAGTTGTTTCTTGTCCTGGCTGTCGGTTGGATAGCCCAGGTAGTGCAACGCCACCGGAATCATCTCGGTTGGCGAGTCGAGGAAACTGATACCGCACGACTTCAACTTGGCGGCGTTTTCAGGTTTGAACAGCAGATCCCAGGAGTTGGTCGGTGCATCGGCACCCAATGCAGCCTTGACCTTCTCGGCGTTGAAGCCGATACCGATCGAACCCCACATGTACGGGAAAGCGTGTTCGTTACCCGGGTCGCTGACCGACACGGCCTTGAGCAGGTCAGTGTTCAGGTTCTTCCAGTTAGGCAGCTTGGACTTGTCCAGCTTCTGGTAAACGCCAGCCTTGATCTGCTTGGCCAGGAAGTTGTTCGACGGTACGACGATGTCGTAACCGGACTTGCCTGCCAGCAACTTGGCTTCGAGGGTTTCGTTACTGTCGAAGACGTCGTAGACGACTTTGATACCCGACTCGTCTTCAAACTTTTTAATGGTGTCCGGAGCGATGTAATCGGACCAGTTATACACGTGCAGAACTTTGTCATCCGCCTGAACCGCGCCCGCCATCAAGCCCATCAGGGACATGGCGAGGAGGGTCTTGCCAGCAAGCTTTTTTCCTAATGCCTTCATGCGTAATGCTCCAAATTTTTCTTTTTTGAACCACTTTGTTCAGCGGCCGAACCCGGACAACTGGAACCGCGGCTAGTCTGGCAAGATCCGAGGCGGTCTTTCAAGGAAAGGCCAGCCTTTCTCACGGCTCCGGGCGAAAGTTTCATGCCTTGCGCCCAGAGCCTAGCACTTAGGCCTGCAACGCACTCAGGGTCAGGTCCAGGCACTTGCGCGCCTTGGTCACCAACTCATCGATTTCCGCAGGCGTAATCACCAGCGGTGGCGCGATGATCATGGTGTCGCCCACGGCACGCATGATCAGCCCGTTATCGAAGCAGAACTGCCGGCAGATCATGCCGACGCCCTTGCCTTCATAGCGCTTGCGAGTGGCCTTGTCCTGAACCAGTTCGATCGCCCCCAGCAGACCGACCCCACGAACTTCCCCTACCAGAGGATGATCGTTGAGTTCACGCAAACGTTTCTGCAAATACGGTGCCGTTTCAGCGTGGACGCGCTCGATAATTTTTTCATCGCGCATGATGCGGATGTTTTCCAGCGCCACTGCCGCCGCCACCGGGTGACCGGAATAGGTGAAGCCGTGGTTGAAGTCGCCACCTTCGTTGAGCACGTCCACCACTTCGTCCCGCACGATCAGGCCACCCATGGGGATGTAGCCGGAGGTCAGGCCCTTGGCGATGGTCATCATGTCTGGCTTGAGGTCGTAGAAATCGCTGCCGAACCACTCGCCGGTACGGCCGAAACCGCAGATCACTTCGTCGGCCACGAACAGGATGTCGTACTTGGCGAGAATTTCCTTGATGCGCGGCCAGTAGCTGTCTGGCGGAATGATCACACCGCCAGCGCCCTGGATCGGCTCGGCAATAAAGGCGCCGACATTGTCCACGCCGACTTCGAGGATTTTCTCTTCCAGCTGGTTGGCCGCCCAGATCCCGAACTCTTCAGGGGTCATGTCGCCGCCTTCGGCGAACCAGTACGGCTGGGCGATGTGGACGATGCCCGGAATCGGCAAGTCGCCCTGTTCGTGCATGTAGGTCATGCCACCCAGGCTCGCGCCGGCCACGGTGGAACCGTGATAACCGTTCTTGCGGCTGATGATGACTTTCTTCTTCGGCTGGCCCTTGATCGCCCAGTAGTGACGAACCATGCGCAGCATGGTGTCGTTGCCTTCAGAGCCGGAACCGGTGAAGAACACGTGGTTCATGCCTTCTGGCGCGACATCGGCGATGGCCTTGGCCAGCTCCAGTACCGGCGGGTGGGCGGTCTGGAAGAACAGGTTGTAGTACGGCAGTTCGCGCATCTGCTTGCTGGCGGCATCGGCCAGTTCATCGCGACCGTAACCGATGGCCACGCACCACAGGCCGGCCATGCCGTCGAGGATCTTGTTGCCTTCGCTGTCCCACAGGTAGACGCCCTTGGCATTGGTGATGATCCGCGGGCCTTTCTCCTTCAGCTGCTTGAAGTCGCTGAACGGAGCCAGGTGGTGATCATTGCTCAGGGTTTGCCATTCACGGGTTTGCGGATTGTTGCTGGTCATACCAATCTCCTAAAAAATCCAGGTGAGAGCGCCACCCGACAACGGCGGCGCCCGGCGCATCAGACGGCAAAAAGCAGGAATTCCCGTTCCCACGAACTGATGACGCGCTTGAAGTTTTCATGCTCGGCCCGCTTGACCGCGACGTAGCCAGTGATGAAATTCTTGCCCAGGTAACGCTCGATGGTTGCGCTGTTTTCCATGCGCTCGAGCGCGTCTTCGATGGTCAGTGGCAGGCGCAGGTTGCGGCGCTCATAACCACGGCCCACCACCGGCGCGCTCGGGTTCAGGCCCTCGACCATGCCGATGTAGCCGCACAGCAAGCTCGCGGCAATGGCCAGGTACGGGTTGGCATCGGCGCCCGGCAGGCGGTTTTCCACGCGACGGTTCTGTGGCCCGGCATCCGGCACCCGCAGGCCCACGGTGCGGTTCTCTTCGCCCCACTCCACGTTCACCGGCGCCGAGGTGTCCGGCAGGAAGCGGCGGAACGAGTTGACGTTGGGGGCGAACAGCGGCAACAGCTCGGGAATCAGCTTCTGCAAACCACCGATGTGGTTGAGGAACAGCTGGCTCATGGTCCCGTCTTCATTGGAGAAGATGTTCTTGCCGGTCTCCATGTCGATGATGCTCTGGTGCAGGTGCATGGCGCTGCCAGGCTCGCCGGTCATCGGCTTGGCCATGAAGGTCGCGGCCACGTTGTGCTTGAGCGCGGCTTCGCGCATGGTGCGCTTGAACACCAGGATCTGGTCGGCCAGGGACAGGGCGTCGCCGTGACGGAAGTTGATCTCCATCTGCGCCGTGCCGTCCTCGTGGATCAGCGTGTCGAGGTCCAGTTCCTGCAGTTCGCACCAGTCATAGACGTCCTCGAACAGCGGATCGAACTCGTTCGCCGCCTCGATCGAGAACGACTGGCGACCGATTTCCGGGCGACCGGAACGGCCGACCGGTGGCTGCAACGGATAATCCGGGTCGTCACTGCGCTTGGTCAGGTAGAACTCCATCTCCGGCGCCACGATTGGCTGCCAGCCCCGGTCGGCATAGAGCTTGAGGACCTTCTTGAGCACGTTGCGCGGCGACAGCTCGATCGGGTTGCCCTGCTTGTCGTAGGTGTCGTGGATCACCTGGGCGGTCGGTTCGATGGCCCATGGCACCAGGAACACTGCGTTCTGGTCGGGACGGCAGATCATGTCGATGTCGGCCGGATCGAGCAGCTCGTAATAGATGTCATCTTCGACATAGTCGCCGGTCACGGTCTGCAGCAGAACGCTCTCGGGCAGGCGCATGCCCTTTTCGGCGATGAATTTGTTGGTCGGCGAGATCTTGCCCCGGGTGATCCCGGTCAAGTCGGCGATCATGCATTCGACTTCTGTGATCTTGTGGTCTTTCAACCAATCGGTGAGCTGGTCGAGGTTGTTACTCATAAATGCCTCTAGGCTTTGAGTTTCCTGACTCTTGGGAGTCAGGCAGTAGTTGACGCATCGGCGTCGCGTTGAAATGCAAGTTTGCGCCAGGCTATCGTGCTTGTGTGTACTTCTGCGCATGACAGGCGTGCAGAATCGCGAGCGGTGCCCTGCACGAAGGCCGAGCCGCTATTGTGAATCGGTTCTATATTGAATGGAGTAACCGTAATGGGTGTGCCGTCGAGACCGTCCAGAATATCGGACGGGGTCGGTCGATCCGCCAGGGACGGGAAGATCACCGACAGGTCCGGAGCCGCTGCGGCCACGGCGCTGACGCAGGTGTCGCCACTGCTGTGATAAGCATACAGACCGATCTGCGAAGAGCAGGCGGTGACGCCGATTATCGGCAGGCGAGACATGAAGCACCCCGGTATTATTGCTGTTATGGGTTTGATTCGAGCTTAGCCTTGTTCATTTTTTTACACAACACCCCCGTAAAAAATACAACACGGCCCGCTCAAGCTTGCGGGGGTTAAACGGCCAAGGGCTATAAAAACGCCCCAAAGCGCCCCAAAAAAGCCACACGAGCGCTTTTTTAGGGCAAAAAAGGCCTCGCTTGACTTCGGCAAGCCGTTCGGGTTGACTGGAATCCGAAAAGATCAATGATTGATATTTTTAACAACAAAGGTGTTGCATCATGTCGGTACCCCCGCGTGCCGTT
>Ga0160442_100286_pt1 | contig 29343 bp, 28 predicted proteins | sample HID1971M_E1MG_FD_108252 | JGI IMG/M metagenome (GOLD analysis project Ga0160442, IMG submission 108252) | Enriched millipede-associated microbial communities from UW Madison campus, WI, USA - HID1971M_E1 MG | ecosystem: Host-associated > Arthropoda: Insects > Digestive system > Unclassified ... | reverse complement strand
TGGCGGTCAGTGCCGAGATAGAGAGGGCTTCTCGCCGAGATAGAGAGGGGCGGACCGCAGCCGGCTGCGGTCCGCCCCTCTCTATCTCGGCGAGAAGCCCTCTCTATCTCGGCAACGTCAGGCGGGCTCGTCCGCGAGCTTGTAGCCCAGGCCGCGGACGGTGAGCAGGAGCTGCGGGGCGCCCGGGTCGGCCTCGATCTTGGAGCGGATGCGCTTCACGTGAACGTCGAGCGTCTTCGTGTCGCCCACGTAGTCCGCGCCCCAGACCCGGTCGATGAGCTGGCCGCGGGTGAGCACCCGGCCGGCGTTGCGCAGCAGCAGCTCCAGCAGGTCGAACTCCTTGAGCGGCAGGGACACCGCGCCGCCGCCAACCGTGACCGTGTGCCGCTCCACGTCCATCCGCACCGGGCCGACCTCGAGCACGGGCTCGCCGTCGTCGTCGTGCCCGTTGGACGCCGACTCGGGCGCCGCCGGGCCGCGCCGGCGCATCACTGCGCGCATGCGGGCCAGCAGCTCGCGGAAGGAGTACGGCTTGGTGACGTAGTCGTCGGCGCCCAGCTCGAGACCCACGACCTTGTCGATCTCCGAGTCCTTGGCCGTGAGCATGATGACGGGCACGTCGCCGCGCTGCCGCAGCTCCCGGCACACCTCCGTGCCGGACAGACCGGGCAGCATGAGGTCGAGCAGCACCAGGTCGGCGCCGCCGTCGTCATAGGCGGCCAGCGCGTCGACCCCGTTCGAAGCCTCCACGACCTCGAAACCCTCGCGGGTGAGCTGATATGTCAGGGGGTCCCGGTAGGATTCCTCGTCCTCGACCACCAGGATGCGCGTCACGCACCTACCTCCTCGTCCGTCGTGCCATGGGTGTGCTGATGGGTGTGCTGATGGGTGTGCTGATGGGGGTGCTGGCCGGTCGGCTGCGCGGCCTGCCCGGGGGCGTCGTCCGGGACGTCCCTCGGGAGCTCCTGCGGCACGTCGGCCGCGGGGATGCGCAGGGTGAACGTCGAGCCCTTGCCGGGCTCGGACCAGATCTGCACGTCGCCGCCGTGGTCGGCCGCGACGTGCTTGACGATGCTCAGGCCCAGCCCGGTGCCGCCCGTGTCGCGGGAGCGCGCAGGGTCGACGCGGTAGAAGCGCTCGAAGACGCGGTCCTGCTCGTCGGCGGCGATGCCCACACCCTGGTCGACGACGTCGATCTCGACCAGGCCGCGGCGCACGCGCACGCCCACGCCCACGCGGGTGTTCTCCGGCGAGTAGGCGACGGCGTTGTCGAGCAGGTTGCGCACCGCGGTGACGAGCAGGTTGTGGTCGCCGTACACGAGGACGTCGGCCGAACCGCCGACCGTGATCGCGATGTTCTTCGCCTGCGCGGTGGTGCGGGCGCGGTCCGCGGCCTCGGCGACGACGTCGCGCACCGGGATCGTCGTGACCTCCTGCAGCGCCCCGGCCACCTGCAGGCGGGACAGCTCGATGATCTCCTGCACCAGGGCGGACAGGCGCTGCGCCTCCGCCTGCATCCGCTCGGTGAAGCGCCGCACCGCGACGGGGTCGTCCGCCGCGTCCTGCACCGTCTCCGCCAGCAGGGCGAGCGCCCCGACGGGCGTCTTGAGCTCGTGCGAGACGTTGACGACGAAGTCGCGGCGGATGGCCTCCACGCGGCGGGCCTCGGTGCGGTCCTCGGCGAGCACGAGCAGCTTGTCGGGGCCGACGGGTGCCACCCGGACCTGCAGCAGCACCGTGCCCGACCCGATCGGGCCGCGCGGCAGCTCGAGCTCCTTCTCCCGGATCACGCCGTCGCGGCGCACCTCGCGCACCAGGTCGACGATCGCCGGGTGCTGCAGCGCGTCGTTGCGCACCACCCCCAGCGCGTACGCCGGCGGGGACGCCCGCACGACGTCGTCCTCCTCGTCCAGGACCACCGCGGCCGACCGCAGCACCGCGAGCACGCGGACGAGCCCCTCGTCCAGCTCGGCAGGGGCTGCCTCGGGCGACCGGCGCTGGACACGCTCGGAGAAGCGGAAGGCGAGGGTCGCGACCACGCCCACCACGACGCCGAAGATGCCCGCGACGACCGCGGTCACGCCCGGGATGATTCCGTCCACGACAGCAGCCTAGGTCGCGCTGCCCCGGGAATCCGTCGCGGAGCGGAACTGCTCAGCGAGCCGTCGCCCACTGTTCACCTTCGGCCCGCCCGGAGTTCACCTGGGGGCCCCCGGCCCGTCCACGGGGCGTGTCAGGCTGGCAGCAGACCCCTTCTTCCGAAAGGACAGCGATGCGAGAGATCTTCGAGGCCGAGCTGCGCCAGGTCGGCGACGACCTCATCGAGATGAGCCGGCTCGTCGAGTCGGCCATCCGGCGCGCCGGCGACGCCCTGCTGGAGGCCGACCACCAGCTCGCGCAGGAGGTGATCGCCTCCGACCACGCCATCGACCGGCTCGAGAGCGAGCTCGACGAGCGCTGCGTGCACCTGCTCGCGCAGCAGCAGCCGGTCGCGACGGACCTGCGGGTCGTCATCTCCGCGCTGCGCATCAGCGCCTCGCTCGAGCGCATGGGCGACCTCGCCCGGCACGTCGCCGAGATCGCCCGCGGGCGGTACCCCGCCCAGGCGGTGCCCGAGCCCGCGCGCGAGACGTTCGTCAAGATGCACGGCGCGGCGGTGCACGTCGCGCAGCGCACGACGGCGCTGCTCGCCACGCGCGACGTCGCGCTCGCCGCCGAGGTGCAGCAGGACGACGACCTCCTCGACGCCCTGCACCAGGACACCTTCGCCGCGACGCTCGACCCCGAGTGGCCCGGCACCACGCAGCAGACGGTCGACGTCACGCTGCTGGGCCGCTACTACGAGCGGTTCGGCGACCACGGCGTCTCCGTCGCACGCCGCATCACCTTCCTCGTCACCGGCAACTTCGACGACGAGCACGCGCGCGCCGACGCCTGACCGCTCGCCGAGATAGAGAAGGCAAGTCCGCGAGATAGAGAAGCCCGGACGGGCCGCAACTGATGCGGCCCGTCCGGGCTTCTCTATCTCGGCGTCAGGAGGGCGACCCGGCGCGGACCGTCGGTGAGGACGTCGACGGCGTCCACCCACTGCTCGACGGCGGCGGGGAGGCCGCGGACCGCGTCCCCGGCGGCGTCCCGCAACAGCTCGGGCAGCGCGCGCAGCCCGCGGGACGGGCGGTCGAAGAAGGGCTCCGTCGCCGTCCCGTCGAGAGCCGGCAGCCCGACCTCGCGCTGCCGCTCGTGGAGCGCGTCGCACGCGTCGCCGAGGGCGAGGTCGCGCTCCTGCCAGCTCGTGGCCGCGAGCGCCCGGTCCAGGTGAGGGCCCGCGGTCGCCGCCGACGGGGTGCCGGCGAACGCCGTCCCCAGCCATTTGGGGTAGGGCGGCCACCTCCGCTCCACCAGCAGGCCCAGCCGGAGCAGCGAGCCGGCCAGGCGGGCGGCGAGCACCCGCGACCCGGCGTCGTCGCCCCGTACCCCGGCGCGCCCGACGAACGGCAGCTCATGCCCGACGCGCGCCCACTCGGCGGCGAGGACGTGCAGCCAGAGGTCGTCCGGGTACCAGGTGAGCCGCTCCCGGATCGCGGTGAGCTCCCCGGGGCCGTCGCGGAAGACCGCACCGGCCGTCACCTCCAGCACGCTCTGCCCGGTGAGCGCCAGCCAGCCGGCGGCGTCGAGGTCGGTCGTCGGGTCGATCCCGAGGCGGGACGCCGCGAACCCGCGCGGCGTCGCGACCTCGACGCGGTGGCGGACCACCGGGTCCCAGGTCGTGGCGAACCGCACGGGCAGGCCCGCGTGCGCGGCCGGCAGCGCGGCCTCCAGGTGCGTGTCCACGGCCGCGACGTCCCGCTCGTCGACGAGGAGCGTGAGCCGCAGCCCCCAGTCGTGGTCGCGCGACGTCGCGTCGTCGAGCCCCAGGACGTCGGACCCGCTGCCCAGCCGGCCCGCAGCGTACGGCAGTCCCGGCCGCCACGCCTCCAGCAGGGGGCGGACGACGTCGTCGTGGTAGGCCCGCGCGAGGCCGATGCCGGTGGTCACGCGGCCATGCTCCCAGCCCGGCGTCACACGGCGCGCCGCAGTACCGTCGATCGTGGTGAGGAGAGGGGAACACCATGAGAGTCCTCGTCGCCGGAGCCACCGGAGCCGTCGGCAGTCGTCTGGTCCCGCTGCTGGTGTCGGCGGGCCACCATGTCGTCGGGACGGCGCGGAGCGCGCCCCGGCTCGACGCCGTGCGCGCCGCAGGGGCGGAGGGCGCCGTGATGGACGGCCTCGACCCCGGCTCGGTCCACGACGTGGTGGCGGCCGCCGCGCCGGACGTCGTCGTGCACCAGCTCACCGCCCTGTCGTCGATCACCGGCGACTTCCGCCGCTTCGACGAGGACTTCGCCGTCACCAACCGGCTGCGGACCGAGGGCACCGACGCCCTGCTCGCCGCCGCCGTCGCCGCGGGGACCCGCCGGTTCGTGGCGCAGAGCTACACCGGGTGGCCGAACGAGCGGCGCGGCGGACCGGTCAAGACCGAGGACGACCCGCTCACCGACGACCCCGGCAAGGAGGCCGTCCGCTCGCTGCGCGCCATCGTGCACCTCGAGCGGGCCGTGACCGGGACGGCGGGCGTCGACGGCGTCGTCCTGCGCTACGGCGCCTTCTACGGGCCGGGCCAGGCCCTGTCGCGCACGGGCCCCGTGGCGGAGCTGATCCGCCGCGGCCGGTTCCCCGTCGTCGGCGGCGGCACCGGCATGTGGTCCTTCATGCACGTCGACGACGCCGCGACGGCGGCCGCCGCGGCAGTGGACCGCGGCGTGCCCGGCGTCTACAACATCGTCGACGACGACCCCGCGCCGGTCTCCGAGTGGCTGCCCTACCTGGCCGAGCAGCTCGGCGGGCGGCGACCGATGCGCCTGCCGGCCTGGCTGGCGCGGCCGATGCTCGGCCAGCTCGGCGTCGCCATGATGACTGCCGTGCGCGCGTCGTCCAACGCGAAGGCGCGGCGCGAACTCGACTGGGAGCCGCGGTTCGCCAGCTGGCGCGAGGGGTTCCGGACCGGCCTGGGCTGACCGCCCCGGGCCCCGCAGACGACGACGGCACCGCACCCGGGAGGGTGCGGTGCCGTCGCGCGTGGGCCGTCCGAGGGACGGGGCCCGGCGTTACTTGCCCTGGTTCGCGACCGCGGCGATGGCGTCCTTCGCGGCCTCGGGGTCGAGGTACGTGCCGCCCGGGTTGGTCGGCTTCAGCGTCTCCTCGTCGAGCTCGTACACCAGCGGGATGCCCGTGGGGATGTTGAGCCCGGCGATGGTCTGGTCGTCGACGCCGTCGAGGTGCTTGACGATGGCGCGCAGCGAGTTGCCGTGCGCGGCGACGAGGACGGTCTTGCCGGCCTGAAGGTCCGGCACGATCTCGCCGTCCCAGTACGGCAGGGCGCGGTCGAGCACCTGCTTGAGGGCCTCGGCGCGCGGGATGGGCTCGCCGGCATAGCGCACGTCGGCGTCCTGCGAGAACTCCGAGCCCAGCTCGATCTCGGGCGGCGGCACGTCGTAGGAGCGGCGCCAGAGCATGAACTGCTCCTCGCCGTACTGGTCGCGCACCTGCTTCTTGTCCTTGCCCTGCAGGTCGCCGTAGTGGCGCTCGTTGAGGCGCCAGTTGCGCTTGACCGGGATCCAGTGGCGGTCGGCGGCGTCGAGCGCCAGGTTCGCCGTGTTGATGGCGCGGCGCAGCAGCGACGTGTGCACGACGTCGGGGGTGACGCCCGACTCCTTGAGCAGCTCGCCGCCGCGCTTCGCCTCCGCGGTGCCCTTCTCCGACAGGGGCACGTCGACCCAGCCGGTGAAGAGGTTCTTCGCGTTCCACTCGCTCTCGCCGTGGCGGAGCAGCACGAGGGTGTAGGTCATGGGGACCATCCTGCCTTCTCCCTCGCGCCCGCTGCACCGCGGGCCGGATCCCGGACCTGTGACGTCCGGATCACCGGCCCCGGCGGCGTCACGCGTCCGCGCGCTCCAGCACGAAGACGGGGATCTCCCGGTCGGTCCTCGTCTGGTAGTCGGCGTAGTCGGGGTACGCGGCGACGGACCGCTCCCACCACAGCGCCTTCTCGTCGCCCGTCACCTCGCGCGCGACGTACTCGTGCTTCTCCGGGCCGTCCTGCAGCTCCACCCGCGGGTTCGCCAGCACGTTGTAGTACCAGACCGGGTGCTTCGGCGCGCCGCCCAGGGACGCGACGACGGCGTACGCGCCGTCGTGCTCCACGCGCATCAGCGGCGCCTTGCGGAGCGCGCCGGTCTTCGCTCCGACGGTCGTGAGGATGACGACGGGCATCCCGCGCATCGTCGTGCCCTTCGTGCCGCCCGAGCTCTCGTACTGCTCGACCTGCTGGGCGGCGCGGGCGGACGGGCTGGGGACGTACTCTCCGGTGATCGGCATGCCACGTGCAATCCCGTGCCCGGGCGATCCATTCCCGGGGTGAGGTCGGCGCGGCCTCGAGCTCGGTTGCGGCAACCGACGGGACCGGGTCCTTCTACCTCGGCGAGCGGGAGCCGTGCACCTTCGCCGCCTGGGCGTAGACGTCGAGCATGGCGGCGGCGGCGCGGTCCCAGCTGAACCGCTCGCTGGCGCGGCGGGCGCCGGCGGCGAGGCGGGCGCGCCGCTCGTCGTCGGCGAGGAGGTCGCCCAGCTCGCGCGCCCACGTCCACGGGCTGTGGTCGGGCACGAGCACGCCGGAGACGCCGTCCACGACGACCGTCTGCAGGCCGCCCACCGCGGCCGCGACGACGGGGGTGCCCGCGGCCTGCGCCTCGGCGGCGACCAGGCCGAACGACTCGTTGTGCGACGGCACCGCGACGACGTCCGCCGCGCGCAGGTAGTCGACCAGCTCCCCGCGCGGCACCGGCGGCCGCACGTCGAGATGGTCGGTGACGCCCACCTGGTGGGCCAGCGCCTCGAGCTCGCGCACCGCCGTCGCACGGCCGCTCGCGCCGCCCAGCACGACGAGCGTCGGCACGCGCGACCCGCCTCCGTCGCACCACGCCTCGGGCTCGGTGGCGTCGTCGGAGCTGGCGTGGTCGGCCAGCACGCCGAGCGCGCGCACGAGCACGTCAGGGCCCTTGAGGAGCTGGACACGGCCGGCGAACAGCACGATCTTCCGGTCGGTGGGCAGGCCGAGCCGCTCGCGCAGGGCGCGCCGCGCGGCGTCGGCGTCCTGCCCGGGAGCGGGCTCGAGCGGGCGGAAGACGTCGAGGTCGACGCCGGGCGAGACGACGTGCACGCGGTCCGGGTCGGCGCGGTACTCCTCCTCGAGGTCGCGTGCCTCCTCGCGGGTCGAGGCGACGAGTCCGTCGGCGGCCTCGACCACCTGCTCCTCCCCCACGACCCGGCCCACGGGCTCCGGCGTGTCCCCGGGGGCCAGCGCCGCGTTCTTCACGCGCGCCATCGTGTGCATGGTGTGCACGAGCGGCACGTCCCACCGCTCGGCGGCCAGCCAGCCCACCTGCCCCGACAGCCAGTAGTGGCTGTGCACGACGTCGTACCAGTGCGGCGGGCGGTGCGCCTCGGCGCGCAGCACGCCGGCGGTGAACGCGCAGAGCTGGCCGGGCAGGTCGTTCTTGTCCAGCCCCTCGTACGGGCCGGCGGACACGTGCACCACCCGGATCCCGGGCTCGACGTCGACCCAGCGCGGCTGCGCGGACGCCGTCGCGCGCGTGAAGATCTCGATCTCCGCCCCCCGGCGGGCCAGGGCGCGCGCCAGCTCCATGACGTAGACGTTCATGCCGCCCGCGTCTCCGGTGCCGGGCTGGTCGAGCGGCGAGGTGTGCACCGACAGCATCGCCACCCGCGGCCCGGGCCGCGCGCCGTCGCCGGGGGAGGTCATCAGGACTCCAGCACGCAGGCGGGAGGCGTCGGGAGCGCGTGCCGCGCCACCACCTCGCCCGTTCCCGTCGCGGGGTCGAGACGGACCGTCGCGAGCTCGCTGCTGTCCTGCAGCGCCACGACGACGATCTCCGGCTGGTCGGACCCGACGCCCGACGCCGACAGGACGGCGTGGTGGCGCGGCCAGGCACCCTTGCCCAGCGGGACGTCCGCGAGGTGCTCGAGGACGGGCGCACCGCCGTCGGGCAGGGTCACCCGCAGCACCGCGAGCACGTCCGCGCCGCGCAGCCCGACGTGCAGCCGCGTGCCGTCGCCGCTGAGCGTGACGTGCGCGGGGTAGTCGCGGCCTGCCTCGGCCGCCGGGGAGATCGGCACCGCGGCCGCCGGCACCCAGCCGTCCCCGTTGCGCACCAGCACGTGCAGGCGGGCGTCGAGCTCGCCGACGACGACGAGCGAGCCGTCCGGCAAGGTGACGAGGTGGCGCGGCCCGGTGCCGGGCGGCAGGACGGCGGCGACGTCGGCCGCGGCGCCCGCGTCCGCGCCGACGGCCGGGTACCGCCGCACGACGTCGGCGCCGAGGTCGCACACCAGGACGTCTCCTCCGGCCTCTGCCACGAAGTGCGCGTGCGGGCCGGCCTGCCGCTCGACGACGGGCCCGCTGCCCACACCGGGGTGCGCGACGACGCCCTCTGCGGCGAGGTCGCCCGTCACCGGGTCGACGTCGACGGAGGCGGCGACGCCGTCGCCGTAGTTGGCGACCCACACGGTGTCTCCCAGGGCCAGCACGTGGCACGGGTCGTCGCCCCCGGACGCGAGCGAGCCCGACGGCGCGAGCCGCACGCCGCCCCCCTCGTCGGCGCCGCCGTCCTCCACGCGGAACGCGGTGACCGTGCCGGCCGGGGTCTCCCCCACCGCGTAGAGCGTGCGCCCCGTCGGGTGCAGTGCCAGGAACGAGGGCGACGTGGCGGCCGCGGCCGGCGCCGCCGCCTCCACCGCTCCGTCCGGGCCCAGCGCGACCCGCCAGATGCTCTCCCCGCTGCCCGGGCCGCCGCCCGGCTGCGGGTAGGTGCCGACCCAGAGCTGCGCCCGCGCGTCCCGTTCCGTCATGGCCTCAGCCTATGACCGCACGCCGGCCGCCCCGGAACGCGCACGACCCCCGACCGGAACCCGGTCGGGGGTCGTGCCGGTGCGGCTGCGACCGTCAGTGCGCGGCCTCGTAGGCGGTGAGGACGGAGCTGGGGATGCGGCCGCGGTCGCTCACCTTGTGGCCGTTCTCGCGGGCCCACTCACGGATCTTGGCGAGCTGCGCGCGGTCGGTGCCGGTGCGACGGGCGGCGCTGCGCGTGCCGCCGCCCAGCCGCGTCGTGGTCTTGCGACCGTGGCCGATCCAGGTGGCGAACGCGTCCCGGAGCTCGGCCGCGTGCTTGGACGTGAGGTCGATCTCGTACGAGACCCCGTCGAGCGCGAAGGTGACGGTCTCGTCGGCGTCGCCCCCGTCGATATCGTCGATCAGGACGATCTGCTGCTTCTGAACCACGTGAATTCCCCTCGGTCACGATATTCGGTCACAGTGAGAATGCCCCTCGTCTCACCGGATTGTCAATCCAGATCGCATCTCTCAGGAATCCTGAAGCGAAATCAGCGCGATTCTGTTTCGGCGGCGGCGGCGGCAGCGGCCGCTTCTTCCGCGTCCATCCTCTCGAGCGCGATCCGCTCGTTCCGGTCCGCGTGCAGGATCTTGCGCATCGCGAGCCAGAACAGCAGGCCCACGCCGACCGACGGGGCGAGCCCGCTCATGATCGCGAGAAAGGTGTCCATGAGATGACTTTCGTTCAGGCCGTCGGCTTGACGAGCGGGAAAAGGATGGTCTCGCGGATTCCGAGGCCGGTGAGCGCCATGAGGAGCCGGTCGACGCCCATACCCATGCCGCCCGACGGCGGCATCGCGTGCTCCATCGCGGTGAGGAAGTCCTCGTCGAGCGCCATCGCCTCGTCGTCGCCCGCGGCGGCGAGCCGCGCCTGGTCCTCGAAACGCTGCCGCTGCACGACGGGGTCCACGAGCTCGGAGTACCCCGTGGCCAGCTCGAAGCCGCGCACGTACAGGTCCCACTTCTCGACGACGCCGGGGACGGTGCGGTGGGCGCGCACGAGCGGCGACGTCTCGACCGGGAAGTCGCGCACGAACGTCGGAGCGTAGAGGTCGTCGCCCACGTGGTGCTCCCACAGCTCCTCGACGAGCTTGCCGTGGTTCGTCTTCTTCGGGTCCACCGAGATCTCGGCCTTCTCGGCGAGGGCCAGAAGATGCTCGACGCTCGTCTGAGGCGTGATCTCCTCGCCGATTGCCTCCGAGAGGGAGCCGTACATCGTGATCTGCGCCCATTCCCCGCCGAGGTCGTACTCCTCGCCGTCCGGAAGGGTCACCGTCGTGGTGCCGAGAACGTCGAGAGCGGCCTTCTGCACGAGATCCTGGGTGAGGGCGCCGATCGTGTCGTAGTCGCCGTACGCCTCGTAGGCCTCGAGCATCGCGAACTCCGGCGAGTGCGTCGAGTCCGCGCCCTCGTTACGGAAGTTGCGGTTGATCTCGAAGACCTTCTCGATACCGCCGACGACCGCGCGCTTGAGGAAGAGCTCCGGCGCGATCCGCAGGAAGAGGTCGATGTCGTACGCGTTCATGTGCGTGCGGTACGGACGGGCGGAGGCGCCGGACGCGATGGTCTGCAGCATCGGCGTCTCGATCTCGAGGAACCCACGGTCGTGGAAGTTGTCGCGCATCGAGCGGACGACGCCGGCGCGGGTACGGACCATCTCGCGTGCCGCGGGCCGCGCGATGAGGTCGACGTACCGCTGGCGGACCCGCGCCTCCTCGGACAGGTCCTTGTGCAGCACCGGCAGCGGGCGCAGGGCCTTGGCCGCCAGCGCCCAGGTGTCGGCGAACACGCTCAGCTCGCCGCGCCGGGAGGAGCCCACGCGGCCGTGCACGAACAGGTGGTCGCCCAGGTCGACGTCGGTCTTGAACGACGCCAGCGAGTCCTCGCCGACCTCCTTGAGGCTGAGCATCGCCTGCAGGCGCCGCCCCTCGCCGTCCTGCAGCGTGACGAAGCACAGCTTGCCCGTGTTGCGCAGGAACACGACGCGGCCGGCCACGCCGACGACGTCGTCCGTCTCCTGGCCCGCCTCGAGGTGCTCGTAGCCCGCGCGCACCTGCGCGATCGAGTGCGTGACGGGCAGGCTCACCGGGTAGGGCTCGACGCCCTGCTCCAGGAGCCGGTCGCGCTTCTCCCGGCGCACGCGCATCTGCTCCGGGAGATCGTCCGTGGCCTCGGCCTGACCGAGAGCGGGGTCGACGGCGGGCACGGCGGAGGCGGGGTTCTGCGGGGAGGTCACCCGTCGATTCTACGGGCGACGCACCTCACACCCGCCCGACGGGGTCGGGGGCGCCGCGGGGCGAGATCACGGGCGGAGGTCGAGCGCGAGGTCGAGGATCGGGGCGGAGTGCGTGAGCGCGCCGACGGACAGGAAGTCGACGCCGGTCCCGGCGACCTCGCGGGCGCGGTCGAGGGTGAGGTTGCCGGTGGCCTCGAGCTCGACGTGCGCGGGCACCCCGTCGCGGCCCTGCCGCTCCCGGACCGCGGCGACGGTCGCGGCGAGGACCGGCGTGGGCATGTTGTCGAGCAGCAGGAAGTCCGCGCCGGCGTCGAGCGCCTCCATCGCCTGGGCGGTCGTGTCGGCCTCGACCTGGACCAGCACGTCCGGGAAGGTGCGGCGGACGGCGTCGATCGCGCCGCTGACCGAGCCGGCCGCGACGACGTGGTTGTCCTTGACCATCGCGACGTCGTGCAGGCCCATGCGCTTGTTGGTGCCGCCGCCCGCGCGCACGGCGTACTTCTCCAGCGCGCGCAGGCCCGGCGTCGTCTTGCGCGTGTCGAGCACCTGGGCGCCCGTGCCGCCGAGCTCGCGCGACCAGGCCGCCGTCGCCGTCGCGACGCCCGAGGCCCGGGAGGCGAGGTTGAGCAGCGTCCGCTCCGCGACGAGGAGCACCTGGACCGGGCCCGCGAGCGCGGCGAGGACCTGCCCGGGCGCGACGGCGTCGCCGTCCTGCGCGTGGAACGTCACGGTCGGGGCCGGGAGCCCGAGGCGGCCGGCGACCTGCCGCAGCACCTCCGCCACCACGACGAGCCCCGCGACCGTGCCCGCCGACCGGGCGACGAGGTCCGCGGTGCCCGTGGCCGACGTCGGCACGGTGGCCTGCGTCGTCACGTCACGGCCCGGCGCCGCGCCGAGGTCCTCGTCCAGCGCGGTCTCTACGACACGGGCGACCCACGCGCCGTCCAGCGCGGGCTCGAGGGCGGACGGCTGGTCGTGCACGGGCAGGTCACGGTGCGGGTCGGTCGCGCTCACGCTGCGCAACGCTACCCCGCGAGACGGAGCGCCCCGGAGCGCGAGATAGAGAAGGGACCTCGCCGAGATAGAGAGGGGCGGACCGTAGCCGGCTACGGTCCGCCCCTCTCTATCTCGGCGAGGTCCCTTCTCTATCTCGCGGGGGTGAGGGTGCCGTCGTCGTCGAGGGCGAGCGTGACGCGGCGCTGCCAGGCGGGGTCGGTGGCGGGGAAGTCGGTCCGGAAGTGCCCGCCGCGCGACTCCTCGCGCACCCGGGCGGCGTGCACCAGCGCGCTGGCGACCTGGTGCACGGTGGTGGTCTCCCACTCGGCGACCTGCGGGTCGGCGACGACGTCGGCCGCGCGGTGGGCGTCCGTCCGGACCCCGGCCAGCACGCCCGCGGCGCGCTCCAGCGACCGGGCCGACCGCACCGGCCCTGCGCCGTCCGACGTCGCGCGCTGCACGCGCGACCGGGCCGCCGCCGCGACGAGCGCCGCTCCCCCGGGTCGTTCCTCGGGCTCGGGGGCCCGGCGCGGCCCGCCGTCCTCGACCTGCCGCACGACGTCGCGCGCGGCGCGGTGCGCGAAGACCAGGCCCTCCAGCAGCGAGTTGGACGCGAGCCGGTTGGCGCCGTGCACTCCCGTGCACGCGACCTCCCCGACCGCGTACAGGCCGGGCACCGAGGTGCGGCCGCGGGGGTCGGTCACGACGCCGCCCGAGTGGTAGTGCTGCGCGGGCGCCACCGGCACGGGCTCCTCGGTCCAGTCGATGCCCTGGGCCAGCAGGCGGGCCGTGATGGTCGGGAAGCGGCGGCTCAAGAAATCCACACCGAGGTGGCGGGCACCGAGGTTGCGGGCGTCCAGCAGCACGTGGTCGGCGTTCGTCTCGGCCATCCGCCGCACGATGGCGTGCGCGACGACGTCCCGCGGCGCCAGCTCCGCCAGCTCGTGCTCGGCCGGCATGAAGCGGGCCCCGTCGACGTCGAGCAGGAGCGCGCCCTCGCCGCGCACCGCCTCGCTGATGAGCGGCAGCTGTCCCTTGGCGCCCATGCCCTGCCACAGCACGGTGGGGTGGAACTGGACGAACTCCAGGTCGCCCACGGCCGCGCCCGCGCGCAGCGCCGCGGCGATGCCGTCCCCGGTCGCGCCGGGCGGGTTGGTCGACGAGCGGAACACCTGCCCGATGCCGCCCGTCGCGAGCACCACGACCGGCGCCAGCGCGGCGCCCACGCCGTCGCGGCTGCCGGTGCCGCGCACGTGCAACGTGACGCCGGCGACGGACCGGCGCCCGTCCCGGCCCGGGGCGCCGGTGAGGACGTCGAGCACGAGCGCGTTCTCGAGCACCTCGATGCCCGGGTCGTCGCGCACCGCCTCGATCTGCGCGATCAGCGCGCGCGAGATCTCGGCCCCGGTCGCGTCGCCGCCGGCGTGCGCGATGCGGTCGGCGCGGTGCCCGCCCTCGCGGGTGAGGGCGATGCCTCCGTCCGGGCCGACGTCGAACGACGTGCCACGGGCCACGAGCTCGCGCACCCGGTCCGGCCCCTCCGTGACGAGGACGCGCACGGCCTCCGGGTCGCTCAGGCCGCCGCCCGCGGCCAGCGTGTCCGCGAGGTGCGCATCGGGGGTGTCGTCGGGGTGCAGGGCCGCGGCGATGCCGCCCTGCGCCCACACCGTGGAGCCGGACGACAGCGCGCCCTTCGTGACCAGCAGCACCCGCGGCACGCGCGAGCGCAGCTCGAGCGCGGCGGTCAGCCCGGCGATGCCGGTGCCGACGACGATCGCGTCGGCGGCCGTGGTCCAGCCGGGGGCGGGGGCGGCGAGGGCGCGGGCGAGCCGCGGCCCGTTCACCGGGCGAGCACCGTGGTCGTGGTCCCGGCACTCACCGGACGGCCGCGAAGGGCACGCCGCTGGACTCCAGGCCGAAGCCGTCGGGCACCTGGCCCGGGTCGTCGTCGAGCTCGACGATCCGGTTCTCCGCGTCGACGAAGACGACGGCCGGGGAGTACGTGCGCGCGTCGGCGTCCGACATCGTGCCGTAGGCGATGACGATCACCGTGTCCCCGGGGTGCACCAGGTGGGCGGCCGCACCGTTGATGCTCACCTGGCGGCCGCCGCGCTCGCCCGGGATGACGTAGGTCGTGAGGCGGGCGCCGTTGGTCACGTCCACCACGTCGACCTGCTGGCCGGGGTAGAGGTCGGCCGCGTCGAGCAGGTCGGCGTCGATGGTGATCGAGCCGACGTAGTGCAGGTCCGCCTGCGTCACCGTGGCGCGATGGATCTTCCCGATCATCATCGGCCGCTGCAGGGAGGCGGGGCGGTTCAGGTGCTCAGTCACTGGCGTTCTCCTGTGGATCTGCGCTCGCGGCGAAGTCCACGGCCTGGTTGTCGATCAGTCGGGTGGCGCCCGTACGCGCCGCCACGAGGAGGAGGGCGGGGCCGCGGAAGTCCGCGGGCACCGGGTCCACGGTAGTCGGGTCGACGAGTGCGAGGTAATCCACCTCAACGCCCGCCGCCCCGTCCAGGATTCCCGAGGCCGCCTCCACGACCGCCTCCGGCCCCTCGCCGGCGGCGTCGGCGCCCGCCCGCAGGGCCCTCGAGAGCGCGAGCGCCGAGGCCCGCTCGTCGTCGGACAGGTAGGCGTTGCGCGACGACAGCGCCAGCCCGTCGGCGTCGCGCACGATCGGCACGCCGAGCACCTCGACGTCCACGTCCAGGTCGCGCACCATGCGGCGCACGGCCAGCAGCTGCTGGGCGTCCTTCTCCCCGAACAGGGCGACGTCGGGGCGCGTGAGGTGCATCAGCTTGAGCACCACGGTGAGCACGCCGTCGAGGTGGCCGGGGCGCGTCTCGCCCTCCAGCACCTCACCGATGCGGCCCGCCGACACCCGCACGATCGGGTCGCCGTCGGGGTAGACGACGTCGGGCGTGGGCGCGAAGACGACGTCCGCGCCGACGCTCGCCAGCTTCGCGACGTCTCCGTCCAGGTCGCGCGGGTAGCGGTCGAGGTCCTCCCCCGCCCCGAACTGCAGCGGGTTGACGAAGATCGTCACGATGACCTGACCGGTGGGGCCGGCGGCCTCGCGGGCCTCCCGCACCAGCTGCAGGTGTCCCTCGTGCAGGGCGCCCATGGTCATGACGACGGCCCGCCGGTCCGTCGGCTCCGGGCCGGACAGCATCCACGCCCCGAGCGCGTCGTGCAGGTCCGTCCGGGAGCTCACGACGGCGGGCGCGTGCGGGGTGGTGGTCATCGGGGCTCCTGCGGGTCGTCGGGGTGGGACGCGGGCGGCGGCGCGAGGGCGTCGAGCAGCTCGCGGGCCGCGCGGTCGTCGATGCGGTGGGCCGCGAGCGCACGGCTCGTCGCACCGCGGGCCAGCTCGGTGTACGACGCCGGCACGTCGGTGGCTCCCGTCCCGGCCGCCAGCGCCCGCAGGGCGTCGAGGTGCGTGCGCACCGTGCCGACGTCACCGCGCGACACCGGGCCGGTGAGGGCCGTGATCGCCCCCGGGCCGTCGGCCACGTCGGCGGCACGCGTCGCGCCGTCGAGCGCGGCGGACAGGAGCGGCGCGAGCGCCCGGCCCGGCTGCTCGACGCCGGCCGCCGCGAGCGCCTGGGCGGCCTGCGCCACCAGCACCACGAGGTGGTTCGCGCCGTGCGCAAGGGCCGCGTGGTAGAGCCCGCGGGCCTCCTCCGCGACGATCACCGGCTCCCCGCCGACCTCGACGACGAGCGCCTGGCCGATCGGCTGCACGGCCGCCGGAGCCGTGACCGCGAACGTGCAGCCTTCCAGCCGGTGCAGGTCGAGCGACGTCCCCGTGAACGTCATCGCCGGGTGCAGCGCCACCGGGATGGCGCCTGCCTTCCGCGCCGGGTCGAGCACAGCCACGCCGTACCGGCCCGACGTGTGCACCACCAGCTGCCCGGGCTGCCACGCGCCGAGCGCCGCCAGACCGCTCACGACCTCCGCGAGCGCGTCGTCGGGCACCGCGAGCAGCACCATCTCGGCACGCTCCACGACGTCGGGCACCTCGAGGTGCGGGACGCCCGGCAGGAGCGTCGCGATCCGCTCGAGCGACTCCTCGCTGACCCCGCTCGCGCCGACCACCGTGTGGCCCGCCGCGCGCAGCGCGCTCCCGAGCACGGCGCCCACCCGGCCGGCGCCGACGACGCCGACGCCGAGGCGGCCGGGCCGTGCGGACGGCGGCGTGGTGAGCGGCCGGCCGTCGTCGGGCACGCTCATCCTCGCCCCTCCATCTGCCCCTCCATCTGCCCCTCCATCCAGCGCTCCGGCGCCGCGTGCGCGCGGGCGGCACGGGCGCGGGAGGACTGCTCGCCGAGCAGGCGCGCGGCCTCGTCCTCGGCGAGGTGGTGGACGGCCGGGCTGATCGGGCCGGGCGTCGAGTGCAGCACGAACGACGCGAGACCGCGGCGGCGCTGCCACGGCCCCTGCTCGATCCCGAGGGACTGGGTGCGCTCGTGCGGCACCACCTCGAGCGAGCGCACGAAACGGCCCCCGCGCGCCAGCAGGGCGCGGCCCGTGACCGCGTAGCCGTTGCGGCGCCAGCTCCACGGGTCGAGCAGGCGGGCGCTCCGCGGGCTGGTGACGAACCAGCGGTCCGTGCGGGCGTCCCCGGTGAGGGCCTCGTCGAGGAGCGCCAGCGTGTCGTCGGGGTTCTCGACCTCGAGGTCGGGCAGCACGAGCCACAGCGCCGTGAGCGCCTCCTCGCGCGGGCCGACCGGCAGCAGCACGTGCTGCTGCTCCCCCTGCTGCTGCCCCTCGCCGCCGCCGTAACCGGCCACGTTGACCTTGACGCGCCACCAGTCCGGCCCGCGCCACAGCGGGCCCTGCGTGAGCGACACCGCCTGCACGCGGCCCGGCGGGATGGTCTGCGCGCGCGTCTCCAGCAGGCCGTGGCGCAGCCGGATGCCGTCCGGCGACAGCGCGGCCCGGAAGCCGAACTCCCCCGCGAACCGCTGGAAGATGTAACCGCCGACGCCGAGGATCGCGGGCAGCGCGGAGAACAGGATGCTCACCTCGCGGGTGACGGCGACCGCCACACCGACGCCGATCAGCACGAGGACCCCGAGCCACACCCCCGGCATCCGCAGCAGCGACAGCAGCAGGCGCACCGCCGGCACCTCGTACACCTGGCGCTCCGGCGCCTCGGGCGCGGCGTCGTCCCGCCCGTCGTCAGACGTGTCGCGTCCTCCGGCGGGCTGGACGTCTGATGCGTCCGCGGGCGCCGTCGGGTCGTCCGGCGCAGGGCGTACCCCGGTGGGCCGGCCTTCTGCCGGGTCGGTGCGGCGGGCGGCCTTCACCCCCGCCGCGCGGGCGAGCAGGTCCGCGCGCAGGCGCTGCGCGTCCGCCTCCTTGAGGAAGCCGATGGCCACGCCCGAGTCGGAGCCTCCCGCCACCTCCAGGCGCAGCTCCGCCAGCCCGAACAGCCGCGCGAGCAGCGGCTGCCGCACGTCGATGGCCTGCAGCCGGTCGAGCCGGGCGTGCCGCTGCTGGCGGAACAGGATGCCCTTGCGCAGCCGCACGGCGTCGTCGTCCACCGCGTACGCCGTCATGCGCCACGCCAGCGCCGCGTAGCCGAAGATGATCGCGACGAGCAGCACCAGCCCGAGCAGCAGCACCCACCACAAGCTGCGGATCGAGTCCACCGCCTTGACCGCGTTCGACACGTCGTCGAGCACCTGCTGGCCGCCGATGACGAGGATCGCCACCACCGCCGCCCAGCCCCGCACGAACGGCGTGACCGGGTGCACGCGGCGCCACTCCTGCTCCTGGCTCGCCGGCGCGTGGACCGGTGCGTGGACCGGCGCGTGGCCCGGCTCGTGCGTCGGCTCGCTCACAGGCCCGCCAGCCTGGCCTCACCGCGCGCAGTGAGGCGGTCACGCAGGCGCTCGGCCTCGTCGGGCACGAGGCCGGGGATGTCCGCGTCGGTGCCGGCCGACGCGGTGTGCAGCTGCACCTTCGCGATGCCGAGCTTGCGGTCCAGCGGGCCCGCCTCCACGTCCACGTACTGCATGCGCCCGTAGGGCACGACGACGAGCGTGCGGAACATGATGCCCTTGCGGATCAGCAGGTCGTCGTCGCGCTCCGCGTACCCGATCGCGCGGACCTGGCGCGGCACGAGCAGCAGGGCCCACACCAGCAGCGCGGCCGGCACCCCGGCCAGCAGCCAGAACCACGGCGAGACGACGACGGCGAGCACCACGCCCGCGACGATCGGCACGGCCAGGGTCACCGACGTCGAGATGAGGCGCGCCGGGACGAGTCGTGGCGACACGCGTTGCCACGCGACGCCGGGCGGGTCGAAGGGACCGGTCTGCCGCGTGGTCGACGGGTCGGCGCCCGCGGGGATGCTGGTCATGGGGTCCATCCTTCCATCCGGGGCACCGCAGGCCACATCGTCCGACCGGCCCTTCCGTGCAGCCCCGCGTCCGTCCTCCGGACGATGCAGGCCACGACGATGCGGGCCACGACGGCACCGGTCACGACGGCAGAGGGTCCGCGTGCTCCTCGGCGTCCCCGCCGTCGGCGTCGTCGGACGGCGGCAGCTGGCAGAACTTCTCCACGACCAGCCCCACCACGCACAGCACCACCGCGCACGCCGCCGCGATGCCGGCGGCGACCGCCTGGTCGCGGCGTGCCTCGATCTGCAACTGCCCCAGGACGACGAGCACGCTCGCGACGTACCGCCCGGCGAGCAGCGCGCCGGTCAGCGCCCCCGCCTTGGCCAGCACGAACGTGCGGGCCGCGCGCATCGGGTCGAGGTCCGGACGGTCGCCCTTCTGGTACGCGCGCACCGCCCAGCCCATCCAGAAGATGACGCCCGCCAGCGCGAGCATCGCGACGTCCTCCACCCACGCGACCGCGGGCAGGTAGACGCCGCGCGACTCGAGCAGCCGGAGCAGCCCGGCACCGCCGACCGCCACCACGGCGGCGACGGCGGCGAGGAGGCGGACGGACGTGCGGCGCATCTCAGCGGCCGTCCTCCCCGAACCGCTCCTGCTGGCCGTCCTGGCCGGGGTGCGGCTCCGGCAGCGGGGCGAACGGGTCCGGGAAGGCGGGCAGGTCGGCGACGGGCGCGGGGGTCGGCGGCACCGGCTCGTGGCGTGGGGCCGGCGGGGCGAACGACGACGCGGCGGGCGGCGCCGACGGACCGGACGGCCGCACCGACGGGTCCGCAGGCGCGGGGAACGGGCTCCCCGGTGCCGGCGGCACCGGCGCGTGCGGGCTCGGCTCCGGGGCGTCGTCGCGGGGTTCCGCGAAGGTCGGCGCGGGCGACCCGACGGGCGCGAACGGCCGCGGCAGGACCGGCTGGTCCGGGTCGGGCCCGAACGGGTCCGGCACGACGGCGCGCGCCTCCGGCGCGGGCGGGTCCTCCCGGCGCGGCTCCGGGGCGGCCGCCGGCTCGACGACCTGCGGTCCCACGAACGGGGGCTCGACGACCGGCGGCTCGGCCGCCGGGGGCACCGGCAGGTACGGCTCCGGCGCGTACTGCTCCGGCGCGTACTGCTCCGGCGCGTGCTCCTCCACGACCGGGCTGCCGCTCGACGACGGCTCGGCGGGCTCGGCGGCGTACGTCTCCGGCGCGTACGCCTCCGGGGTGTAGGCCTCCGGGGTGTAGGCCTCCGGGGTGTAGGCCTCCGGGGTGTAGGCCTCCGGCGCGTACGACGCCTGGGCGTCGTCGGCGGGCGCCTGGGCGGGCTGGACGGCGGACGGGTCGGCGGGCTCCGCCGGCGCGGACTGCGGCACCGGGGTGGACGGCGCCGCGTCGGGCGCCGCCGCGGAGACCTGTCCCGTGCTCTGGGTCGGCCCGGTCAGCCAGTCGAGCGCGAGCCAGCGGATCCCGCCCCGGTCGGGGGCGGTCACCGCGAGCTGGCCGACAGGGCCGCCACCGGGCCCGCCGAGCACTGCGTCCGGCGCCACCTCGGCCCACGGCACGAGCACGAAGGCCCGCTCCTGCGCGCGCGGGTGCGGCAGCTCGAGGTCGGGGGCGGTCACGGCGAGCGAGCCGTACTGCACGATGTCGACGTCGAGGGTGCGCGGCCCCCAGCGCTCCTCGCGGACGCGGCCGTGCTGGGCCTCCACCTGCTGCGTGCTGCGCAGCAGCTCGCGCGGCGACAGCGTGGTGCGCACGACGAGCACGGCGTTGAGGTAGTCCGGCTGCTCCGGCCCGCCCACGGCGGCGGTGCGCGCGAGCGGCGAGACCTCCATGACCTGCACGCCCGGCAGCCGGTCCACGTCCGTCACCGCCTGGCGCAGCGTGACCTGCGCGTCCCCGAGGTTCGCCCCGAGCGCCAGCACGGCGTCGACCGGCTCGGCGGGCGTGGCGTCCAGGGGGTCCGCCGGAGGCTCCGGCGCGGGCGCCTCAGTGGGCGCAGCGGGCTCGACAGGAGCGACCGGCGCCGCCACGGCGACGGGAGCCGGCGGGACGGGCGCGTGCACCTCGGCCGGCTCGAGCGGAGGGACGGGCGCGACCGGCGGGACGGGCACGGCGGCCTCCTTCGCCTCGGCCAACGGCGCGGCGTCGACCACGGGCGGCCGCGCGCGGTCGCGGCGCACGACGATCGCGACGTCGTCGAACGGGACCGGGATCGGCGCCTGCGGCTTGTGCACGCGCACGTCGACGGCTTGCACCGCCTCGTGGCTCAGCGCCACGGCGGCGATCCGCTCGGCGACGGTCTCCACGAGGTCGGCCGGGGAGCCCGCGAGGACGTCGTGCACGTCCTGGGCGACGTCGGCGTAGCTCACGGTCTGCCCGAGGTCGTCCGACGACGCGGCCGCGCGGGTGTCCAGGTGCAGCACGACGTCGGCGCTGAAGACCTGGCCGTCGGCGCGCTCGTGCGCGAGCACCCCGTGGTGTCCCGTCGCCGTGACGCCGGCGAGGCGGATCTGGTCGAGCGGCTGTCCGTCCGGTCCCGGTACGGCTGCGGCGAACGTCACGAGGGGCCCTCCTCATCGGCGGCGGTTCCTGCTCCGCCCACGGCGTGGGTGGGGTGTACCGGTGCGGTCACCCCGGCATCCTCCACGTCGCGGGCGGCCGACGTCCAGGCGTCCGCGACCCGGACTGCGTCGGCGCTCGCGCGCACGGCGTGCACCCGCACCGCCCACGCGCCGGCGGCGGCGGACAGCGCGGAGATCGCGGCGGTGGCGTCGTCGCGCTCGAGCGGCGGCGCGGGCTCGTCGGCGGGCAGGCCGCGCGTGCCCTCGAGCAGGTGCCCCAGGAAGCGCTTCCGCGACGCGCCCACGAGCACCGGACGGCCGAGGGAGTGCAGGGCGTCCAGGTGCGCGAGGATCGGCCAGTTCAGCACCCCGGCCTTCGAGAAGCCCAGGCCCGGGTCGAGCACGACCTGCTCCGGGTCCACGCCGACCGCGACCAGCGAGTCCATGCGGGCCGCGAGCTCGTCGCGCACCTCCGCGACGACGTCGTCGTACACCTCGAGGCCGTCCATGACGTCCGCATGGCCGCGCCAGTGCATCGCGACGTACGCCACGCCCGTCCCCGCCACGACGTGGCCCATGCGGGGGTCCGCGTAGCTGCCCGAGACGTCGTTGACGATCCGGGCCCCCGCCGCGACCGCCGCCTCGGCGACCGACGCCCGCGTCGTGTCCACCGACACGACGGCGCCGTGCGCCGCGAGCCGCTCGATGACGGGGACCACGCGGCGCAGCTCCTCCGCCTCGTCCACGCGGGCGGAGCCCGGCCGGGTGGACTCGCCGCCCACGTCCAGGATCTCCGCGCCCTCGGCCAGCAGGTCGAGGCCGTGCTGCACGCCCGCGTCGGCGTCGAACCAGCGGCCGCCGTCGGAGAACGAGTCGGGCGTGATGTTCACGACGCCCATGACGAGGCAGCGGCCCACGCCGGACAGCTCCGGGAGCCCGGCGACCACCGCGTCGCGCGGGTGCGCGGTCATGCCCGGGTCACCGCCCCATGACGAGACTCATGGCCTCGGCGCGGGTGGTCGCGCTCTGCATGATGCCGCGCACGGCCGACGTCACGGTGCGCGAGCCGGGCTTGCGCACCCCGCGCATCGACATGCACAGGTGCTCGCACTCCACCACGACGAGGACGCCGCGCGGCTCGAGGATGCGCACCATCGCGTCGGCGATCTGCGTCGTCAGGCGCTCCTGCACCTGCGGGCGCCGGGCGTACACCTCGACGAGCCGAGCGATCTTGGACAGGCCCGTGATGCGCCCGTCCGTGCTGGGGATGTAGCCCACGTGCGCGACGCCGTGGAACGGCACCAGGTGGTGCTCGCACGTCGAGTACACCTCGATGTCGCGCACCAGCACCATCTCCTCGTGGCCGAGGTCGAAGGTGGTGGTCAGCACGTCCTCGGGCTCCTGGCGCAGCCCCGCGAAGATCTCACGGTAGGCGCGCGCCACGCGGGCCGGCGTCTCCTTGAGCCCCTCGCGGTCCGGGTCCTCCCCGACCGCGAGCAGCAGCTCGCGGACGGCGGCCTCGGCGCGGTCGGAGTCGTACGGCGGCACGTCGACGGCAGCCCGCATGCCCAGGTCCGTCACCGGGTCGGTCACCGGTTGTCCCCTGCCGCCGGGGACTCGCTGTCGCTGCCGAGGCCGGGGCCGGCCTCCTGCAGGTCGCTCTCGTTGCCCACGATGGCGGCCTCGTCCTGCGGCACGACGGCCTGCCCGTTGCCGTTGGACGCGGCGCGCTCGGCGTCCGTCATGATCGGCCCGCGCGTGTGCACGGTGCGCTGCTCGCTGGACAGCCACACGTCGCGCGGCTCGCGCTTGACGACGGGGGCGAAGACCTCGGCGAGCTCCGCCTGGTTGAGCGTCTCCTTCTCCAGCAGGCGCAGCACCAGGTCGTCGAGCACGTCGCGGTACTGGGTGAGCACCTGCCACGCCTCGTCGTGCGCCGCCTCGACGAGCTTGCGCACCTCGTGGTCCACGGTGCCGGCGACGGACTCGGAGTAGTCGCGCTGGTGGCCCATGTCGCGGCCCAGGAACGGCTCGCCGGACCCGCTGCCGAGCTTGATGGCGCCGACCTTCTCGCTCATGCCGTACTCGGTGACCATCTTGCGCGCGGTCGCCGTGGCCTTCTCGATGTCGTTGCTCGCGCCCGTGGTCGGGTCGTGGAAGACGATCTCCTCGGCCACGCGGCCGCCCATCGCGTACGCGAGCTGGTCGAGCAGCTCGTTGCGGGTGGTGGAGTACTTGTCCTCCATCGGCATCACCATCGTGTAGCCGAGGGCCCGGCCGCGCGGCAGGATCGTCACCTTGGTGACGGGGTCCGTGTAGCGCATCGCCGCCGCGACCAGGGCGTGCCCGCCCTCGTGGTACGCGGTGATCTTCTGCTCCTTGACCTGCATCACGCGGGTCCGCTTCTGCGGGCCGGCGATGACGCGGTCGATGGCCTCGTCCAGCGCGCGGTCGTCGATCAGCTGGGCGCCGCTGCGCGCGGTGAGCAGCGCGGCCTCGTTGAGGACGTTCGCCAGGTCGGCGCCCGTGAAGCCGGGCGTGCGGCGCGCGACGACGGCCAGGTCGATGCTCTCGACCATCGGCTTGCCCTGCGCGTGCACCTTGAGGATGTGCTCGCGGCCCTTGAGGTCCGGGGCCTCGACGGCCACCTGGCGGTCGAAGCGGCCCGGCCGCAGCAGCGCCGGGTCGAGGATGTCGGGCCGGTTGGTGGCGGCGATGAGGATGACGTTCGTCTTGACGTCGAAGCCGTCCATCTCGACGAGCATCTGGTTCAGGGTCTGCTCGCGCTCGTCGTGCCCGCCGCCCATGCCGGCGCCGCGGTGGCGGCCGACGGCGTCGATCTCGTCGACGAAGATGATCGCCGGCGAGTTGTTCTTCGCCTGCTCGAACAGGTCGCGCACGCGGGAGGCGCCGACGCCGACGAACATCTCGACGAAGTCCGAGCCGGAGATCGAGTAGAACGGCACCCCGGCCTCGCCCGCGACGGCGCGCGCGAGGAGGGTCTTGCCGGTTCCCGGCGGGCCGTACAGCAGCACGCCCTTGGGGATCTTGGCGCCCACGGCCTGGAACTTCGCCGGGTCCTCGAGGAACTCCTTGATCTCGTGGAGCTCCTCGACCGCCTCGTCCACGCCCGCGACGTCGGCGAACGTCACCTGCGGCATGTCCTTGCTGATGAGCTTGGCCTTGGACTTGCCGAAGCCCATGACGCCGTTGCGCCCGCCGCCCTGCATCCGCGACAGGATGAACCAGAAGACCACGCCGATGATGAGGAACGGGATGAGGAAGCCCAGCATCGAGCTCCAGAAGCTCGGCTGCGGCACCTCGGAGTCGAAGCCCTTCGGGAGGTCGGCCTTCTCGACCGCCGACGCCACCGTCTCGCCCTGCGGCGCGACGTAGAAGAACTCGACCTTCGTGCCGTGGTCCTGCTCGCTCTCGGTGCCCGCGCCGGTGACGTACTTCTCGCTCAGCTCCAGCTCGACGCGCTGCTCCCCGTCCACGACGAGGGCGTGGTCGACCGTGTCACCGGTGAGCAGCTCGAGCCCCTGGGAGGTCTCGATCCGCGACACCCGCTCGGTGTTGAACGCGCTGAAGGCCAGCGAGACGAGCAGCAGGCCGACCACGATCCAGATGATCGGGCCGCTCAGGATCTTCTTGATGTTCATCGGCGACGGGGACGGTTCCCCGCTTCCCTTCCGTCGGGCAATGTGTGGTTCACGACGCTACACGCCGAGTGTGGACGAACCGTGGGTGTTCGCCCAGGGCGCGACGGCATCTCGTCGGCGGGCCGTCAGCTGTAGACGTGCGGCGCGAGCGTGCCGACGAACGGCAGGTTGCGGTACTTCTCGGCGTAGTCGAGGCCGTAGCCGACGACGAACTCGTTCGGGATGTCGAAGCCGACGTAGCGCACGTCGACGTCCACCTTCGCGGCGTCGGGCTTGCGGAGCATGGTCGCGATCTCCACCGACTCGGGGCCCCGGGACCGCAGGTTCGCGACGAGCCACGAGAGCGTGAGTCCGGAGTCGATGACGTCCTCGACGATGAGCACGTTGCGGCCCGTGAGGTCGGCGTCGAGGTCCTTGAGGATGCGCACCACGCCGGACGACTTGGTGCCCGACCCGTAGGACGACACCGCCATCCAGTCCATCTGCACGGGGTGGTGCAGCCGGCGCGCGAGGTCGGCCATGACCATGACGGCGCCCTTGAGGACGCCGACCAGCAGCAGGTCCTTGCCCGCGTAGTCGGCGTCGATCTGCGTGGCGATCTCGTCGAGCCTGGTGCCGATCTGCTCCTCGGTGAGCAGGATGTTGGCGAGGTCGCCTGAGACGTCCGACTGGTCCACGGTCACTCCTCGAGGGGCGGGGTTGGGGCTGGGGGGTGCGCCGCCCCGGCGGGGTGCGGCTCGGCGGGGCGCAGGTAGAGCCTGCCACACGCGCGGAGCGCTCGGGCGTCGCCCGGCAGGTGGACGGCTCCCTGCCCACGCCACGAGACGACGAGCGCGTCCAGCGCGTCCACGTGCCGCGCCGTCGTCGCGCCGGGCGGGCATCCGACGGCCAGCGCCGCCGACCGCAGGGCACGACGGCGCAGGGCTGCGTGGGCCTGCGCGAGAGGGCCGACGTCGAGCACCAGTGCCCCCGCCGCGCTGTCGGACGTGTGGTTCACCGTGGTGGGCTCCGTCTCTGACGCAGCCGGCGACAGGGTCGCGGCGGCGAGCAGCTCCGCCGCCAGGGTGTCGAGCGCGTCCGCGTCGTCGCGCAGCTGGTCCGCGGTGCGCGCCAGCGCCTCGACGACGCCCGGCCCGAGCGCGTCCTCCAGGGCGGGCACGACGGCGGCCCGTACCCGCGTGCGGACGGGCACGACGGTGCCACCTCCGCCGGCCGCGTCGTCGCCCGGCAGCAGGTTGGTGGGGTCGGTCCAGTAGTCCACGCCGACGGCGGCGCACACGGCCTCGGTCTGCGCGCGGCGCAGGCCGAGGAACGGCCGCCGGTAGCCGCCGCGGCGGCGAGGCATCCCCGCCAGCGACCGCGACCCGCTCCCCCGCGCCAGCCCGAGCAGCACGGACTCCGCCTGGTCGTCGAGCGTGTGGCCGAGCAGGACGGCGACGGCCCCGGTCTCCTCCGCCACGCCGTCGAGCGCGGCGTACCGGGCGGCGCGGGCGGCACCCTCCGGCCCGGTCGACCCGGGACCGGCGTCGACCCGGACCCTCCGCACGAGCACCGGGTCGAGGCCGAGGTCGCGGCACCGCGCGGCCGCCGTGACCGCCACGGCGTCGGAGCCCGGCTGCATCCCGTGGTCCACGACGACCGCCCCGACCCGGACCGCGAACCCCGCCGAGCGCACCGACCGGCCCACGCGGGGTGCCTCGAGCGCGGCCGCGGCGGCGAGCGCGAGGCTGTCCGCGCCGCCGGAGCAGGCGACGAGCACCAGGCCGCCGGGGTCCAGGCCCCCGTCGCGCGCGAGGTCGGCCAGCTCGGCCCGCACAGCCGCGCGGGCCGCCGCGAGCGCCGGGTCGACGCGGGCCATCTCGTCGTCCGCCCGCCGTCAGCCGTGCACGCGGCGCACCCAGGCGCGCGGGTCGGCGATCTCGCGGGCGGACGGCAGGTGCCCGGGCCCGGACCAGACGGCGTTGAGCCCGCCGCGGCCGACCCGCTCCTCGACGGCCCGCACGAACGCGGCTCCGTCGCGGTACTGCGCGAGCTTGGCGTCCATGCCGAGCACGCGGCGCAGCACGACGTCGAGCGCGGGTGCCCCCTCGCCGTCGCGCCGCTTCTCGAACCGCGCGCGGATGGTGCGCACCGACCGCACGACGCGCGGCCCGACGGCGTCCATCATCACGTCGGCGTGCCCCTCGAGCAGGGCCATGACGGCGGTGATCTCCTCGAGCTCGCGGCGCTGCTCGGGGCCGAGGATGCCGTCGAGCGGGGTGACGAGCTCGCCGCGCACCGCCCGCAGCACGGTGCGCCCGACCACCGCGGCCTTCTCCCGCAGCGGGGCGCGCGCCATCGCGACCGAGCTGCGGGTGACGCCGCTCATCAGGTCTCCGACCCGCCCCACCAGGTGGTCGGCGAGCCACGGCGCGGCGGCGAACTGGAGGGCGTGCGTCTGCTCGTGCAGGCACACCCACAGGCGGAAGTCGCGCGGGCGCAGCCCGAGCGCGCGCTCGACCTGCAGCACGTTGGGCGCCACGAGCAGCAGCCGTCCGTCCCCGGGCGCGTGGCCCGCCCCGTAGGGGTCGAACTGCCCGAGCACCCGGCCCGACAGCAGCGCGAGCAGGCCCCCGACCTCGGCCGCCCCGGCCAGTCGCGCGGCGGACGACGGCGCCGGCACGTCCGCCGCGAGCGCCGCCATCACGGGGTCGGTCATGGCCCGCATCGACTGGGCGTTGGCGCGGGCCCAGCCCGCCCGGTCCACGACGTGCACGTCGCCGAGCGCACCCGCCGCGCGGGGCGTCGCCGGCGTCATGCCCGTGACCTCCAGCACGTGCCCGACGGCGTCCCCGGCCGCGGCGCGCAGCCCGGCGACCAGGGCGTCCAGGTCGTCGCGCGGGGCCGCGGCCCCCGGGCGCGCGAGCCGCGCGGCGATCTGGGCCGCCGCCGTCCAGTCCAGCAGGGGCTCGGTGGCGGGGGCGGGCGTGGTCACGGGACCACGGTAACCACCGCCGGGCATGCCGACTGCGTCGACCGCGCCTACCGGCAGCCGCAGTCGGCGAGGTGGCCCGCGAAGCTGTCGAAGATCACCCGCGCACCGGCGGCACCGCCCTCGGGCACCTTGTCCGCGAGCGTGACGAACACGAGGAGCCGGTCGTCGGCCGTGACGACGGTGCCCGCCAGGCCGGTGACCCTCGGCAGGCTCCCCGTCTTGCCGTTGACGTATCCGCGGCCGGGGTTCGACTTCGGGTAGCGGTCGTGCAGGGTGCCGTTCAGGCCCGCGACGGCGAGGCCGTCGGCGACGTCGCGCAGCTCGGGGTGGTCGGGGTCGACGGCGAGGGTCAGCACCGCGGCGAGCTGGCCGGGCGTCGCCCTCGACCCGCGGCCCAGCCCGGACAGGTCCACGAGCGTGGCTCCGTCCATGTCGACGCCGAGCTCCTCGACCTGCGCCGTCACGGCCTGGATCGCGGCCGCGCCGGTGCCGGGATCGCCGGCGTCGAGCGCCACGATCCGCCCCACGACCTCGGTGATGGCGTTGTCCGAGCGGCGCAGCATGTCGCCGACGACGTCGCGCAGGGGTGCGGACTCCACCCGGCCGACCTCGCGCGCCGACGACGGCGCCGTCTCGCGGGAGACCTCACCGCGCACGGTGACGCCCCGCTTCTCCAACGCCTTCGCGAACGTGCGGGCGGCCGCCATCGCCGGATCCTTCTGGCGGGGCGCGTACTCCTCGTCCGTCGTGCGCGCGACGTCGACGGCGAGCGCGGCGACCGGGGCGGTGTAGCCGTCCTTGACGTCCGCGGCGGGCACGTCGGCGGGGACGGCGGGCCCCGAGAACAGGCTGTCGTCCAGGCCGAGGGTCACCGTGTCCTGCCCGGCGTCCAGCACCTGCGCGGCCGCCTGGTCCGCGAGGTCGCCGAGGCCCGCGCGCCCGTTCACCGCCTCGGCGTGGCCGGCGCCGGCAGCGAGCATCATGTCGCCGCCGCCCACCAGCACGAGGTGCGTCTCGTCGAGCACCGCCGTCGTCGGGAGCGTCGTGTCGCCGCCCGGGCCGGCGAGCGCGGCCACGGCCGTGAAGAGCTTCTGCGTGGAGGCGGGGATCATCGCCCGGTCCGGGGCGGCCGCGCCGAGCGTCTCGCCGGACGCCGCGTCGACGACGAGCGCGCCGACCCGCTTGCCCAGACGGTCGTCCTTGGTCAGCCCGGTGACGAGCTTGCCGACGGCCGACGCCGCGGGCTCCGGCGCGTCGGAGGGCAGGTCGGGCAGCGAGCGCTCGGGGGTCGGGCCCGTGGTGGCGCCGGGAGCCGTCGGGAAGGGGGCCGCCGGCGCGGGCGGCGAGGCGGTGGTGAGCATGCCGGGGACGACGTCGAGGGCGTCCGCCACGAGATAGCCGCTGAAGAGCACGACCACTGTCGTCACGGTGGCGCCGACGCTGGCCCGCCACCCCATCTCGTCCTCCCGCGCCCCTGAGCAGTCCGTGAGCTGTCCGTGAGCATCGTCACAACCCGGATCCC
>Ga0160442_100281_pt1 | contig 30082 bp, 29 predicted proteins | sample HID1971M_E1MG_FD_108252 | JGI IMG/M metagenome (GOLD analysis project Ga0160442, IMG submission 108252) | Enriched millipede-associated microbial communities from UW Madison campus, WI, USA - HID1971M_E1 MG | ecosystem: Host-associated > Arthropoda: Insects > Digestive system > Unclassified ... | reverse complement strand
GATCCAGGCGCAAAGCTTGCCGGTGATCCTCAAGGGGATGGACCTGATCGCCCAGGCCAAGACCGGCAGCGGCAAGACCGCCGCCTTCGGTATCGGCCTGCTGAACCCGATCAATCCGCGCTACTTCGGTTGCCAGGCGCTGATCCTGTGCCCGACCCGCGAGCTGGCTGACCAGGTCGCCAAGGAAATCCGTCGCCTGGCCCGTGCCGAAGACAACATCAAGGTCCTGACCCTGTGTGGCGGCGTGTCCCTCGGCCCGCAGATCGCTTCGCTGGAACACGGCGCGCACATCATCGTCGGCACCCCGGGGCGCATCCAGCAGCACCTGCGCAAGGGCTCGCTGGTCCTGCACGGCCTCAACACCTTGATCCTCGATGAAGCCGACCGCATGCTCGACATGGGTTTCTACGACTCGATCGAAGAAATCATCATGCAGGCCCCGGAGCGTCGCCAGACCCTGCTGTTCTCCGCCACCTACCCGGTAGGCATCAAGCAGCTGGCCTCGAAGTTCATGCGCAACCCGCAGCAAGTGAAGGCCGAGGCGTTCCACGACGACACGCAGATCGAGCAGCGCTTCTACGAAATCTCCCCGGACGATCGCATGAGCGCCGTGACCAAGGTGCTGGGCCACTTCCGCCCGGCGTCCTGCGTGGCGTTCTGCTTCACCAAGCAGCAAGTCCAGGAAACCGTTGATCACCTGACGGCCAAAGGCATCTCCGCCGTCGGCCTGCACGGCGACCTGGAACAGCGTGATCGCGACCAGGTACTGGCGATGTTCGCCAACCGCAGCACCTCCGTGCTGGTGGCCACCGACGTCGCGGCCCGCGGCCTGGACATCGATTCCCTGGACATGGTGATCAACGTCGAACTGGCCCGTGATTCGGAAATCCACATCCACCGCGTCGGCCGTACTGGCCGCGCCGGTGAGAAAGGCCTCGCGATCAGCCTGGTGGCGCCGTCCGAAGCGCAGCGCGCCCAAGCCATCGAACAATTGCAGAAGACACCATTGACCTGGGATCAGGTGGACAACCTCACCTCCAAGGGTGGTGGTCCGCTGCTGCCTCAGATGAGCACCCTGTGCATCGGCGCAGGCCGCAAGGACAAGGTGCGTCCAGGCGACATTCTTGGCGCACTGACCGGTGAAGCGGGCATCCCGGGCGCCCAGGTCGGCAAGATCGCGATTTTCGACTTCCAGGCCTTCGTGGCCGTGGAACGCGGCGTCGCCAAGCAGGCCCTGCAACGCCTCAACGACGGCAAGATCAAGGGCCGTTCGTTGCGCGTGCGCATCCTGTAAGCGATCTTCGACCCAACGAAGATCCCCCTGTGGGAGCGGGCTTGCTCGCGAAAGCGGTTTATCAGTCGACATTGATGTTGAATGTGATGGCCCTTTCGCGAGCAAGCCCGCTCCCACAGTTTGTTTTGTGGTGATATACCGAGAGGACACCGTTTTGCGCTCTACCGAAGTCGTGATCATTGGCGCTGGCGCCGCAGGGTTGATGTGTGCACTGACCGCCGCCGGGCGCGGGCGCCAGGTGCTGTTGCTCGACCACGCCAACAAGGCCGGCAAGAAAATCCTGATGTCCGGCGGTGGCCGCTGCAATTTCACCAACATGTACACGGAACCGAGCAATTTCCTTTCGCAGAACGCCCACTTCTGCAAATCTGCCCTGGCCCGCTATACCCAGTGGGATTTCATCGGCATGGTGGCCAAGCACGGCGTGCCGTACCACGAGAAAAAGCTCGGCCAGCTGTTCTGCGATAACAAATCCAGCGACATTCTCGAAATGCTGCTCAACGAGTGCGATCAGGTCGGCGTCAGCCTGCACCTGGACACCTCGATCCAGACCATCGAGAAACTCGAGAAGGGCTATTTGCTGGACACCACCCTGGGCCAGGTGACGTGCGAATCGCTGGTGATCGCCACCGGCGGCCTGTCGATCCCGACCCTGGGCGCCACCGGTTTCGGCTACCAGGTGGCCAAGCAGTTCGGTCACGACCTGCTACCGACCCGCGCGGGGCTGGTGCCGTACACCATCACCGATCAACTCAAGGAACTGTGCACCGAGTTGTCCGGTACCTCGGTGGATTGCCTGGTCAGCTGCAATGACCAGAGCTTTCGCGAGAACATCCTGTTCACCCACCGTGGCCTCAGCGGACCGGCGATCCTGCAGATTTCCTCGTTCTGGGAATCCGGCGACACGGTCGAGATCAACCTGATGCCCGACCACGACGTACCGTCCTGGCTGCAACAGCAACAGGCCGAACGCCCGAACAGCGAACTGAAAACCCTGCTCGGTGAAATTTTCACCAAGAAGATGGCCAATCTGCTGGCGGACAACTGGTTTGTCTCCAAACCGATGAAGCAGTACACCCACGGGGAAATTGCCGCCATCGCCGAGAAACTGGCGAGCTGGAAAGTGGTACCGGCCGGCACCGAAGGCTACCGAACCGCCGAAGTGACCCTGGGCGGCGTCGATACCAACGAGGTGTCGTCCAAGACCATGGAATCGCTGAAGAGCCCTGGCCTGTATTTCATCGGTGAAGTGCTGGACGTCACTGGCCATTTGGGCGGCTTCAACTTCCAGTGGGCCTGGGCCTCGGGCTACGCCGCCGCACAATACGTCTGACACCCTGCTCCCTGTAGGAGCTGGCTTGCCAGCGAAGGCGACCTGACAGTCAACAAAGATGTTGGATGTACCGGCCTCATCGCTGGCAAGCCAGCTCCAACAGGTTCTTTGTCTGCCTGAAGAAATGAGGCGGGCGTGTGACATCAAGGAACAGAAATTGCTGTCAGATGTGATCGCCGCCATTGCGTCGGCGTCATTACTGGCTCAATTTAGCGTCATTGCCTCGGAAGGCCTTCGCATTTCATGTCATCGACCTCGTTCCGTCAGTCTCTGCGCCGGCTTTGGGCGCTGGATAAATTCAGCTACAGCGTGCGGGTGTTCATCGCCCTGACCGGTACCATGGCTCTGTGCTGGTATCAGGATGAAATGGGGCTGTTGATCCCGTTGTTCCTGGGGATTATCGCCAGCGCCCTGGCCGAGACCGATGACAGTTGGCAGGGCCGCCTCAACGCGCTGGCGGTGACACTGGTGTGTTTCGCCGTCGCCGCGCTGTCGGTCGAACTGCTGTTCCCCTACCCCATACTCTTCATCATCGCCTTCGCCCTCGCCGCCTTCTGCCTGACCATGCTCGGCGCACTTGGCGAACGCTATGGGGCGATTGCCTCGGCGACGCTGATCCTGTCGGTCTACACCATGATCGGCGTCGACCAGCGCGGTGGCGCGGTCACCGATTTCTGGCATGAGCCGGTGCTGCTGGTGGCCGGTGCCGCCTGGTACGGCCTGCTGTCCGTGTTGTGGCAGGCGCTGTTTTCCAACCAGCCGGTGCAGCAAAGCCTGGCGCGGCTGTTCCGTGAGCTGGGCTTTTACCTGAAGCTGAAGTCTTCGCTGTTCGAGCCGATCCGCCAGATGGACGTGGAAGCCCGGCGCCTGGAACTGGCCCAGCAGAACGGCCGGGTGGTTGCCGCGCTGAACGTCGCCAAGGAAATCATCCTGCACCGGGTCGGCAACGGTCGCCCAGGCTCTAAGGTCAGCCGCTACCTGAAGCTGTACTTCCTCGCCCAGGACATCCACGAGCGTGCCAGCTCCTCGCACTACCCTTACAACGCTCTGGCGGACGCGTTCTTCCACAGCGACGTGCTGTTCCGCTGCCAGCGCCTGCTGCGCCAGCAAGGCAAGGCGTGCCGGGCGCTGGCCGAGTCGATCCAGATGCGCCAGCCGTTCACCTATGACGCGAGTTTCGCCGAAGCCCTCGGCGACCTGCACGCCTCCCTCGAACACCTGCGCATCCAGAGCAATCCCGCCTGGCGCGGGCTGTTGCGCTCACTGCGGGCACTGGCGGCCAACCTGGGAACCCTCGACCGCCTGCTCAGCGATGCCAGCAACCCCGACACCCTGGCCGACGCCACCGACAGCAGCCTGCTCGACCGCTCGCCACGCAACTTCAAGGATGTCTGGGTTCGCTTGCGCACGCAGCTGACGCCCACCTCCTTGTTGTTCCGCCATGCCCTGCGCCTGCCCCTGGCCTTGAGCATCGGCTACGCCATGGTGCATTTGATCCACCCGTCCCAGGGTTACTGGATCATCCTCACGACGCTGTTTGTCTGCCAGCCGAACTACGGTGCCACAAGGCGCAAGCTCGGCCAGCGGATCATCGGCACCGCCATCGGCCTGACCTTGGCCTGGGCGCTGTTCGACCTGTTCCCGAACCCGCTGGTCCAGTCCTGTTTCGCGATTGCCGCCGGGGTGGTGTTCTTTATCAACCGCACCACCCGCTACACCCTGGCGACGGCGGCGATCACCCTGATGGTGCTGTTCTGCTTCAACCAGGTGGGCGACGGTTACGGGCTGTTCCTGCCGCGGCTGTTCGATACCCTGCTCGGCAGCCTGATCGCCGGCCTGGCGGTGTTCCTGTTCCTGCCGGACTGGCAGGGTCGGCGCCTGAACAAAGTGCTGGCCAACACCCTGACCTGCAACAGCATCTACCTGCGCCAGATCATGCAGCAATACGCCGCCGGCAAAAGCGACGACCTGGCGTATCGCCTGGCGCGGCGCAACGCCCACAACGCCGATGCGGCGTTGTCGACCACCCTGGCCAACATGCTGATGGAGCCGGGACATTTCCGTAAGGAAGCGGATGTCGGCTTCCGCTTCCTGGTGCTGTCGCACACCTTGCTCAGTTATTTGTCCGGGCTGGGTGCGCATCGGGAAACCCAACTACCACAGGATGTGCGCGAACAACTGATCGAAGGCGCGGGCGTGAAACTGGCGGCCAGCATCGATGAAATCGCCCAAGGCCTGGCGAGCAAATCCGCGATTGCCATCCAGAGCGATGAGGAGGAAGCGCTGGCCAACGCGCTCGAGCAGATGCCCGATGAAATCGATGAGGGTCAGCGCCTGGTGCAGACGCAACTGGGTTTGATCTGCCGGCAGCTGGGGCCGCTGCGCACACTGGCGGCGCATCTGATCAAGGACACCAGTGAGAATTGAGCCATCAGCCGCGGCTTACATGCCGTGGCGTTTCATCAGCCGTGCATAAGTGCCGTCGGCCTTCATGGCCACGATGGCGCGATCAAAACCGGCGACGATCTGCTCATGCTGAGGATTTTTCAGGCTGACCAGAATGTGCAGGCCATTTTCGCTCAGCGGTTTGGGCAAGAACTCCACGGCATTGCGGACCTTGGGCGACTCACGGGCCAGGTAGTAACGAGCGACGTATTCGTCTTCCAGGGTCAGCTTGACCCTGTCGGCCGCGACCATGCGCACCGCCATGGCGAAGTTGTGCACCGGAATTTTCTGCAATGACACATCCTGATCGAAAGTCGGCGAATAGGCGTAGCCACGCACCACGGCAATCGGATAGGTGTACAGCTGCGGCAAAGTGCTGAACTCGATGGGTGCCTCTTTACGTTTGAGAAAGCGCACGCGATTGATCAGGTACTCGCCCGAAAACTGTCCGAGCTGTGTGCGCTCCTCGTTGAACCAGGCATTGACCAGAACGTCATAGCGACCCTCGCCCAACCCAAGCAACGCCCGTGCCCACGGCACCTGCTCGAAATCACTGGCATAGCCGGCCCGCGCCAGGGCGGTACTGACAATGTCCGTGGCCAACCCGCCGTTGAACAGCGTGGCGTCGGTAAAGGGTGGCCAGGCATCCGCCACCAGCCGCAACTTTTCTGCGGCCACACTTTCAGTCAGCAACAGCAATCCAAGCAAAGCAAAGGCTCGATGCAATCGCGGCATGCCAGAAAATCCTTAGCGGGCGGGCTGCCCGACGTGTTTTCAGCCAAAACGCCAAGACCCGTACTGGCACCCCCAGGCACTCAAATGTCAGCGCGTTGCAGCACTGCACAGCGCTTGATTGAAGATTACACAAAGAAGACAGCGTCGCGCCAAATGAATGATGGCATTTTGGTCTTTGTCACAGATTCCTGCGCCATAAAGACATCCTTCGTCGAGGCGCTTAGTATCAACAGGACGTTTTCAGGGAATCGACACATGACAATCAACTGGGTCTGTAAACACCACAGCGATCTGGGCAAGGAGCAGCTGTATGCCATTTTGCAGCTGCGCGCCGAAGTGTTCGTCATCGAACAGAAATGCATCTACCAGGACATCGATGGCCAGGATCTGGAGGGCGACACCTGCCATTTGATGGCCTGGGACGGAGATCGGCTGGTGGCGTATCTGCGCCTGCTCGATCCCGAGCTACAGGGCGGTGACGTGGTGATCGGGCGGGTGATCATTGCGCCACAGGCGCGAGGTACCGGGCTGGGGCATGAGATGATGGCCCAGGCGATGAAGCAGATTGAAAAGCGCTGGCCGGACATGCCGGTCTACCTCTCGGCCCAGGCGCATCTGCAGGGGTATTACGGGCGGTACGGGTTTGTGGTGGCGGGTGAGGAATACGTTGAGGATGGTATTCCACACATTGGCATGCGGCGTTCGTAAGGGCCCCTTCGCGAGCAAGCCCGCTCCCACATTGGAATGCGTTCCCCCTGTGGGAGCGGGCTTGCTCGCGAAGGCGTCAGATCAATCACCGCAAAAACTCAGGGATACTCCAACACCGCCTTGATCTGCCGAAGATTACGCTCGATCCACCCGCGATCGATCGCCCCCCACCCGCGAATGCGATAGCGCCCGGCATGGTTGCGCGCGCCTTCTTCCTGCTCGAACTCGCAAACAATATCCAGGTCCGCCAGGGCGGCGATGGTGTCCTGGGCCGTGCGCCGGGGCATGCCGGTGGCTTCGGTCAATGCCGGAACGCTGCTGGCCAGGCCGCTGTCGATCAGGTACGCCACGTACAAGCGGCGGTAGAAGCTGCTCTTGGTCTTGCTTACGTCCATCCATGCGCTCCTTGTTCATTGGCTCTTTTCATTGCAGGTCGCGCCAGGTCAGGTACACCCGCACATCGAACTCCACCTGGTGATACCCGGGCAACATGTGCTCGCACAGCTTGTAGAAGGCCTTGTTGTGATCAGACTCCTTGAAATGCGCCAACTCATGCACCACGATCATTTTCAGAAACTCCGAAGGCGCCTCCTTGAACAATGAGGCAATGCGGATTTCTTTCTTGGCCTTGAGCTTGCCGCCTTGCACCCGCGAGATGGTGGTGTGCAGGCCAAGTGCGCGGTGGGTCAGGTCCAGGCGATTGTCGAACAGCACCTTGTCGATGGACGGGGCGTTACGCAGGTATTCCTGCTTGAGGTCCAACGCATAGGTGTAAAGCGCCTTGTCGCTCTGGACCCCATGCTTTTGCGGGTAACGCTGGCTCAGGTAATCGCCCAGCCGACCGTCGGCGATCAACTGACGCACCTGGTCCTGCAAGGTAGCCGGGTAGGCCTGGAGGTATTTCAACGCGGTCATCGCAGCGGCAACACAAATCACGAAAAGGTCGCCAGTGTAGCGAATTCAGCCAGTCAGCGCGCCCCAGTCGAAGGGCTGCACAAAGCTCTCGGTGTCTTCGGCCATCATCGGTCGGGCCACCAGGAAGCCTTGCACATACTCACAGCCATTGGCTTGCAGCCACTGGTATTGCGCCATGGTTTCGACCCCTTCGGCAATCACCAGCATCCCGTACTCCTTGCACAGGTCGACCACATTGCGTACCAGCGCCGCGTCCCTTGAGGACTGCGGAAGCCGGCCGATCAGATGGCGGTCGAGTTTGAGCGTATCCAGTTGCAGATCGCGCAAGTGCGACAGTGAACACGGGCCGGAACCGAAATCGTCAAGCGCCACCCGCACCCCCAGATTGCGCAGCAAACGCAGCTGTTTACGGGTTTCCTCCGGATTATGCATCAAGGCCTCTTCCGTCACCTCGACTTCCAGGTGACGTGGCTGCAAACCATGTCGCTCCAGTACCAGGCGCAACTCGGTCACCAGATGGGGCATGGCAAACTGGGTGCTGCTCAAGCTGACGCCCACCACCAGGTCCTCGGCAAACAAAGTCTCCCAGGCTTTGCGTTGCCCGGCACTGCGCTGGTAGATCCAGCTGCCCAGGCGACTGATCAAGCGCGCCTCTTCCAGCAGCGGCAAAAACAAGCCTGGCGGAACATCGCCGACACTCGGGTGCTGCCAGCGCAACAACGCCTCGAACCCGCGAATCCGTCCATCGGCAACCGCCACCTGCGGCTGATACACGAGATTGAAATCACGGTTCTCGATGGCCGTTCGCACGCTTTCTTCGAGCATCAGCCGCGAACGTGCCCGGCCGTTCATTTCGTGATCGTAAAACCGATACTGTTGCCGGCCAGCGCGCTTGGCTTCGTACATGGCGATGTCGGACGCGCGCAGCAAGCCGTCGAGATTGGCGCCGCAGTCGGGGAATGTAGCAATGCCGATGCTGGCACCGAGGACGATATCCAGACCATCGATTTGCTGGCAGACCGACACCCGTTCGATGAGCTTTTCCGCAATCTTGGCCGCCTGCTCGGGAAACTCCAGGTCCAGCAACGCGGTGAATTCATCACCGCCCATGCGTGCCAGGATATCGAACGGACGCAGGCAGGCCTTCAACTGTTCGGACACCCAACGCAACACCCGATCGCCAGCATCGTGGCCGAGAGAATCGTTGACCCGCTTGAAGCCATCGAGGTCCAGGTACAACAGGACCCAGGCGCTGTCGGCACGTTCGCCGCGCAACAGCAGGTTTTCCACGGTCTGGTAAAAGCCGCGACGGTTGAGCAGCCCGGTCAGCGGGTCGGTGACCGCCTGGAACTCAAGTTGCTGATGCAGGTGGCGCACCACCGACATGTCCAGCACTGTCACCACCATTGCATGTTGTTCCGTGGGCAGCGGCGCGCAGGAGAGTGCCACCGGTACCTGTTGCCCGGGGGCGGTACGCAGCAGGGCGTCGTGCAGGCGCAAGGTCTCGCCGCGCTTGTACCCGGCCAGCAGGTCAGAATCGGCCCAGACCGGTATGTGCGGTTTTTGCAGGAAATCCAGGAACTCCTTGCCCTGCAGCTCCTGCACCGTGGCGTTGAGCAGTCGCGACATCGCCGGGTTGGAAAATTGGATCAGGCCGTCCTCGCCGACCACCAGGATGCCCTCGGCGGCGTTGTCCAGCACCGAGGCGTTGAACGCGCGAGCGACCTCCAGGTCATGGCTCAGGCGCTGCAATGCCCGGCGATTGCGTTGATGCTCGAGCAGCGCCTGGACCTTGGGCTTGAGAATCTGCGGATCAAAGGGTTTGAACAGGTAATCCACCGCGCCACTGGCGTAACCCTTGATCACGGCGTCCTGGGACTGTTCGTTGGCGGTGAGGAAAATGATCGGTGTCAGGCGGGTCCTTTGGCTGCCGCGCATCAGGCGCGCCACTTCAAAACCGTCCATGCCCGGCATCTGCACATCCAGCAACACCAGGTCGACATCGTATTCAAGCAACAGCCCGAGCGCCTCGAAACCGGATGCAGCGGTGATCACCTGCCAATCCTGGCGCTGCAGCAAGGCGCGCATGCTCACCAGATTTTCAGGGTAATCATCGACGATCAACAGGGTTGAATTGCCTTCAGCTGGCATTGGGTGCGCGCATTCCATGCTGCTTCTCTAGGGCTGGATGTCAGGCCGACTTCTTGTGAAAACCGGACAGAAACTGTGCCTTCACTCTAGACCGGGATCTGCGAAAGCAGAAGGTGTCAGTGCGCCATCATTCGACCGAAGCGTCATTTGCCGACTAACGGTCGGCCACGCAGCCCGCTAAAACCGGGCAGGATGGCACTTCGACAGGATGTTGGCGCCAATTAACTGCCCGGCGGGCGTTAACAAAATAGTCCTCTACGCTTATAAAGACCGCCCCCAAAGGCACGTGCCAGAGCGTTTGGCACGTGCGTGCAGCATTAATTCGCGGAAGCTTTGATTATGATTGACCTCGCAACCTGGAACCTCAGTGTTCCCGTCGGCAGCCCGCCCTACACGGTTGAAACCTCAAAACTGGTGGACGGCTTCAAGGATCAATACTTCCACTCTGACACCGGCGTTCTGTTTTTCTGGTCACCGGTGACCGGCTCGCGCACTGAAAACGCGATCTACCCTCGTACCGAGCTGCGTGAAACCTACAGCAACGGCACGCTGAAAAACTGGTTCTACCCGGACGCCGACAACTTGCTTCACGCCACCCTGGCGGTGAACCAGGTCCCGAGCTCGGGCAAGATCGTGATCGGGCAGATCCACGCCTATAACAGCCAGAAGCCGATGGTCAAACTCGAATACCAATACAAGACCAAGACCGAGACCGGCAACCTCGTGATCAAGGTGCGCATGCACCCAGACGACGCCGAAAGCCGGGTCATCACCCTCGCCACCGGGATCAAGCTCAATAATGAGTTCAACTACCTCATCCACCTGAGCCCCGGCGGCGCACTGGGCGTCAGTGCGGCGGGCTACCAGTGGGACACCAATATCAGCGCCACCTGGCGCGACAAACCGCTGTACTTCAAGGCCGGGGTGTATGTGCAGGACAACACCGGGTACACCAGTGAGGGCGGGAAAGTGACATTCAGCAAGCTGGATATTGATCACGATAAATAGCTTGGCTGGTTACCGAGCCCTGTAGCAGCTGCCGAGCCTGCGAGGCTGTTGCTACAGGAAAATCCAGGCATCCGCAAAATTCGCAGGACGACTCCGACTGTGGCGAGGGAGCTTTCCCTAACACCTGCCACTTATAACAAAAAAATATAATAAAAATCGAGAAAAGTTCTAATTGACTGACAATTCTGACAGTAGACGTATAACCTTGCGCGCCTTAATTTTGTTTACGAAGAACATTCACAGCTAAAACAACAGAGCTACGATTTTATTTTAAAGTCCGAAAACAACCATTCGCCGAAAATAGTGGAGTAACGCATGCCAACACTAGCAAGTATAAACCTGCCACCCGTTGCCGGCCTTGCGTCCGGCATCCAGCCAAAAATAGTCAATGCACAACCTGCCGGCAGTTACACGTCCCCCCCTCAAAATCTTCCTGTATTCAGTATGAGTAATTATTACCTGCATATTATTAATAAACTCGATCCTAATACCAGAATCGATGACACAATAACCCACTACGTCTATACGGTACCTTCTTCCGGAGCCCCCACTATTACCTTGCATCAAAGGGTATTAACCAGTTCGCTTCTGCAAGATTGCATCAACTACCACCTGAAGTACTTTCAATTAGAGGGAATACATAAACTTTTATTACCTGGCATGTACGACGTTTACTACGAGCAGACAAACGCGAGTAATACTTACACGGTTATTTCGCAAAACCTTCGATTTATCGTCCAATAAAAGCGAGCATAACTCCGCCTTTTCTCTGCCCCTTTCCTTTAGGTCAAACCAAGGAATAAGACTCGATGAGTAACAATTCCAAGGCAGGCATCATCAATATGCAGGGATACATCACTGCCGCTTACAGCGCCACTGACAAAGCAGGAACGCCTTACGAATTGAACATCACTTCCAGCACCGAAAGAAGCGGAGCCATGACGGGCACTTTACGCATTGGCATTTTTGAATACCTGTTGGTCGGTGACTTTCGGTACAGAAATGTGAACGGCGTTCAAACTGACATCTACTTTGCCGGGTCAAACACTCGCGACCACAACGCACGATCTGGATACTTTGTCCTCGAAGCCATTGATCGACGTTACGAAACACTCAAGGGAAAACGCGTATGTTGCGATCCTCACACTCAAAAGCTCCACATACTTGATATTGAATTTGTCAGACAGGCTTGCGCCGCAGCCTCGGTTTCAGCGAATCATTAAGCGCCATCAGCCGACCCGCATCCCATTCAGCCTGCATACCTGAGAAGAGCTCAGCGTCTACACGGTGTTTACCGGCTGAGAGCGCCCCAGCGCGGAAATGGCCCTGAACAGGGTGTAGACTGCCTCGTTTTCACCGGCTTCCAGGTCAATAATCGTTTTGCGATTGCACTTGGCTTTATCCGCCAGCTGTTGCTGGCTATAACCTTTGGCACGGCGCAGAAGGCGTATTCTGTCGCCAAGGGCTGGAGGATTCAGTATGAGCACAATGTTACCTATATCGGACTTTTATCCACATAAATAAGGTTATGTCCGCTATGTTGGACATTTCAAGGGCCATACATCTGGATAAAACCCCAGGCATTAAAAAACCCGCATTTCTGCGGGTTTTTTGTGCCACTTAAACGCTAAAGGCTTAGTTGACCTTGGCGTTCAACTCACCTTTCAGATAACGCTGGAACATCGCTTCCAGGGAGATCGGCTTGATCTTCGAAGCGTTGCCCGCGGTACCGAAGGCTTCGTAACGGGCGATGCACACGTCGCGCATGGCAGTCACCGTGGCGCCGAAGAATTTACGTGGGTCGAACTCGCTCGGGTTGGTGGCCATCAGGCGACGCATGGCGCCGGTGGATGCCAGGCGCAGGTCGGTGTCGATGTTGACCTTGCGCACGCCGTGCTTGATGCCTTCGACGATTTCTTCAACCGGAACGCCGTAGGTTTCTTTAATGTCGCCGCCGTACTGGTTGATGATCGCCAGCCACTCTTGCGGAACCGAAGAAGAACCGTGCATCACCAGGTGGGTGTTCGGGATGCGCTTGTGGATCTCTTTGATACGGTCGATCGCCAATACGTCGCCGGTAGGCGGTTTGGTGAACTTGTAGGCGCCGTGGCTGGTGCCGATGGCGATCGCCAGGGCATCCACCTGGGTGCGCTTGACGAAGTCAGCGGCTTCTTCCGGGTCGGTCAGCATTTGGCTGTGATCCAGAACGCCCTCGGCGCCGATGCCGTCTTCTTCACCGGCCATGCCGGTTTCCAGCGAACCCAGACAGCCCAGCTCGCCTTCTACCGATACGCCGCAGGCGTGAGCCATGGCCACGGTTTGTTGGGTGACGCGTACGTTGTAGTCGTAGTCGGTCGGGGTCTTGCCGTCTTCGCCCAGGGAACCGTCCATCATCACCGAGCTGAAGCCCAGTTGAATGGAGCGCTGGCAGACGTCAGGGCTGGTGCCGTGGTCCTGGTGCATGCACACCGGGATGTGCGGGAATTCTTCGATGGCTGCCAGGATCAGGTGACGCAGGAACGGTGCGCCAGCGTATTTGCGAGCACCGGCCGAAGCCTGGACGATCACCGGGGAGTCTGTCTTGTCAGCGGCTTCCATGATGGCGCGCATCTGCTCAAGGTCGTTGACGTTGAAGGCTGGAACGCCGTAGCCGAACTCGGCTGCGTGGTCCAACATCTGGCGCATGCTGATAAGTGCCATTGTGTGTGTCTCTCCCGGTTTGGGTCGTTAATCGTGCCAGCCTGCCGTAGCGGCGGCGGCTATTCAAGTTATTGCAGATCGGGGGTTGGTCCGGGCTGCGAATACGGTCGATGCTTTTGCGGTCTGGCCGTTGTTATTGGGCTTTACAGCCTCGGCCAATCAAATCATTGGTGGCGACCCAGTAGACCAGGCCTTCCTCACCTTTTATGTGAAACGCCAGCATGTTGTCGCTGTACAGCGAACCCGACGCGCCCGGCTCCTGCTTCAGGCGATGGACCTGATCGGCCCCGCCCAGGCGCACGTCGACTTCGTTGTGGCTGTCGTCGGTGTAGCGCCAAACCACTTTGGCCTGGCTGTCGCAGGTCCAGGTGGTCCAGTCATCCGCCGCGGTGGTCGACTGGAACGGGTTCCAGTTGGCGCACCCGCCCAGCAATGCCAGCGCCGTAATGGCGATAAAGCCTTTCATCCGTGTCCCTCGACTGACGGCAGACACCGCCAGCCCTGAGTAAAGAGTCAGACCCGTCAAGGACAACCATGTTCCTTGGCGGGGGTCTGTGTCTCGTATTTGTCCAGGCCTTCAGGCCCGGAACGCTTGTTGAGCACCGGGTTGGTCTCCGCCTGCCAGTCGGCCTGGTTGCAACCGTTCCGGGGCGCGGACGGCGCGGGTTCCGGCGTGGCTTTGGGATTACTCCCACAAGCCGCCAGCGATCCCGCGACGATCAACAGCGCTAAGGTCTTGACCATTTGAACACTCCCTTTCCTGGTCAAACGGGCGACACTCAGGCCTTGGCCCGGCTTTCCAGGACTTCAACGGCTGGCAACACCTTGCCTTCGACGAACTCCAGGAACGCGCCGCCGCCGGTAGAAATGTAGGAGATTTGCTCGGCGACGCCATATTTATCGATGGCCGCCAGGGTGTCGCCACCGCCAGCAATGGAAAATGCCGCGCTGTCTGCGATGGCCTGGGCCAACACTTTGGTACCGTTACCGAACTGGTCGAATTCAAACACGCCGACCGGGCCGTTCCACAGGATGGTCTTGGACGATTTCAGCAGTTCGGCGAAATTGGCCGCCGTCTGCGGACCAATGTCCAGGATCATGTCGTCGGCGGCCACATCGGCGATCAGCTTCACAGTGGCCGTTGCGCTTTCAGCGAATTCCTTGGCGACCACCACGTCTACCGGCAGCGGCACGCTGACTTTGGCGGCGATGGCGCGAGCGGTGTCCAGCAGGTCCGGCTCGTACAGCGATTTGCCGACAGGGTGACCGGCAGCCGCCAGGAAGGTGTTGGCGATACCGCCGCCGACGATCAGTTGGTCGCAGATCTGGCTCAGGCTGTTGAGCACGTCTAGCTTGGTCGAGACCTTGGAACCTGCCACGATGGCGGCCATTGGCTGAGCCGGGGCGCCGAGCGCCTTGCCCAGTGCGTCCAGTTCGGCCGCCAGCAAAGGACCGGCAGCGGCAATCTTGGCGAACTTGGCCACGCCGTGGGTCGAACCCTCGGCACGGTGCGCGGTGCCAAAGGCGTCCATCACGAACACGTCGCACAGGGCCGCATATTGCTGGGCCAGCTCATCGGCGTTCTTCTTTTCGCCCTTGTTGAAGCGCACGTTTTCAAACAGGACGATGTCGCCCGCTTTCACGTCGACGCCGCCCAGGTAGTCAGCCACCAGCGGCACTTCGCGACCCAAGGCCTTGCTCAGGTAGTCGGCCACTGGCTTGAGGCTGTTCTCGGCCGAGAATTCGCCTTCGGTCGGACGGCCAAGGTGCGAGCAGACCATCACGGCCGCGCCTTTTTCCAGGGCCAGCTTGATGGTCGGCAGCGAAGCCAGGATTCGCGCATCGCTGGTGACGGCACCGTCCTTGACTGGGACGTTGAGGTCTTCGCGAATCAGTACGCGCTTACCTTGCAGATCGAGGTCGGACATCTTCAACACGGTCATGGGTCGCATTTCCTGAGTAGCTGTTCTTAGAGAGCAGGTTTTTTTGAGGCTGTGTGCAGATAGTGTTCCGCAACGTCCAGCATTCGGTTGGCAAAACCCCATTCGTTGTCGAACCAGGCCAGGATGTTCACCAGCCTTGGGCCGGAAACTCGAGTCTGACTGGCATCGACGATCGCCGAATGTGGGTCGTGGTTGAAATCACAACTTGCGTGGGGCAACTCGGTGTAGGCCAGCAGACCTTTGAGCGGGCCGCTGGTGGCAGCCTCGCGCAGGATCCGGTTGACCTCGGCGGCGTCGGTGTCGCTCACGGTCTGCATCGTGATGTCGAGGCAAGACACGTTAACCGTCGGCACACGTACGGCTTTGGCCTGAATTCGCCCGGCAAGTTCCGGCAGCAGACGTTCGATGCCGCGCGCCAGACCAGTGGACACCGGAATCACCGACTGAAACGCCGAACGGGTGCGGCGCAAGTCTTCGTGATGGTAGGCGTCGATCACCGGCTGGTCGTTCATGGCCGAGTGGATCGTGGTGATCGACACGTACTCTAGACCAATGGCCTGGTCCAGCAGGCGCAACAGCGGCACACCACAGTTGGTGGTGCAGGAGGCGTTGGACACCAGCAGCTCGTCGCCGGTCAGGCAATCCTGGTTCACACCGTAGACGATGGTGGCGTCGACATCCGCCTCGCTGGCCATCGGCTGGGAAAACAGCACGCGCGGCGCGCCGGCATCGAGGAACCGCTGGCCGTCTTCGCGAGTGTGGTAGGCGCCGGAGCATTCCAGCACCAGATCGACGCCCAACGACGCCCAATCGATGCCTTCGGGAGTGGCACTGCGCAGGACCTTCACGCAGTCGCCATTAATATGCAGACAATCGCCGTCGACCTTCACTTCTCCGGGAAAACGCCCGTGGGTGGAGTCGAAGCGTGTCAGGTATTCAATACTGGCCATGTCGGCCAGGTCGTTGATCGCGACAATTTCAAACCCGGCCTTTTCGCCTCGCTCGAACAACGCACGCAAGACGCAGCGACCAATCCGGCCGTAGCCGTTGAGTGCAACTTTGTAGGGACGCGGTTGAGGCATTGGGGTTCTCGATAGACGCAGTCAGACGAAATTCTTATGTGCAACTCGCCCCTTGCAGGAGCGAGCTTGCTCGCGATGGACTTAAGGACAACGCATTTATCCAGATAGCCAGCGTTATCGTTAACGACCATCGCGAGCAAGCTCGCTCCTACAGGGGGGGACGGCGGCGGTCTTGAAACCGCCGCGTTTTGCTTAGTCTTCCAGCAGCTCTTCAGCCTGACCCAGGATGTTTTCCAGGGTGAAGCCGAACTCTTCGAACAAGGCAGGCGCAGGCGCCGACTCGCCGTAGGTGGTCATGCCGATCACGCGACCTTCCAGGCCGACGTACTTGTACCAGTAGTCGGCGATGGACGCCTCGATGGCGATACGGGCGCTGACCTGCAACGGCAGGACCGATTGCTTGTAGCCGGCGTCCTGGGCATCGAACACGCTGGTGCACGGCATGGAAACCACACGCACCTTGCGGCCCTGCTCGGTCAGTTTGTCGAAGGCCTGAACGGCCAAACCCACTTCGGAACCGGTAGCGATCAGGATCAGCTCAGGCTCGCCTGCGCAGTCCTTGAGCACATAGCCACCGCGGCTGATGTCGGCAATCTGGCCGGCATCACGGGTTTGGTGCTGCAGGTTCTGACGCGAAAAGATCAGGGCCGAAGGACCATCTTTACGCTCCAGCGCATACTTCCAGCACACCGCCGATTCAACGGCATCGGCCGGGCGCCAGGTGTCGAGGTTCGGCGTGCAGCGCAGGCTGGCCAGTTGCTCGATTGGCTGGTGAGTCGGGCCGTCTTCGCCAAGACCGATGGAGTCGTGGGTGTAGACGTGGATCACGCGCTGCTTCATCAGGGCCGACATGCGTACCGCGTTGCGCGCGTATTCCATGAACATCAGGAAGGTCGCGCCGTAAGGCACCAGGCCGCCGTGCAGGGCCACGCCGTTCATGATTGCGGTCATGCCGAACTCGCGCACGCCGTAGTACATGTAGTTGCCGCTGGCGTCATCGGCGGTGACACCTTTGCAACCTTTCCACAGGGTCAGGTTGGAACCGGCCAGGTCAGCCGAACCGCCGAGGAACTCTGGCAGCAGCGGACCGAACGCGTTCAGGGCGTTCTGGCTGGCTTTACGGCTGGCGATGGTTTCGCCCTTGGCGGCCACTTCGGCGATGTAGGCAGCGGCTTTTTCCGAGAAGTCAGCCGGCAGCTCGCCGCTCAGACGACGGATCAGCTCGTTGGCTTCGGTCGGGAACGCGGCGGAGTAGGCCGCGAAACGCTGGTCCCACTCGGCTTCCACGGCGCGGCCAGCTTCCTTGGCGTCCCACTCGGCATAGATGTCGGCCGGGATTTCGAACGGGCCGTGGTTCCACTTCAGCGCTGCACGGGTCAGGGCGATTTCCGCGTCACCCAGCGGGGCGCCGTGGCAGTCTTCCTTGCCTTGCTTGTTCGGCGAACCGAAGCCGATGGTGGTCTTGCAGCAGATCAGGGTCGGCTGCGAGCTCTTGCGCGCGGTCTCGATCGCCGTCTTGATCTCTTCCGGGTCATGACCGTCGACGTTGCGGATCACTTGCCAGTTGTAGGATTCGAAGCGCTTTGGCGTGTCATCGGTGAACCAGCCTTCGACTTCGCCGTCGATGGAGATGCCGTTGTCATCGTAGAAGGCGATCAGTTTGCCCAGGCCCAGGGTACCGGCCAGGGAGCTGACTTCGTGGGAGATGCCTTCCATCATGCAGCCATCACCCAGGAACACGTAGGTGTGGTGGTCGACGATGTTGTGGCCAGGACGGTTGAACTGCGCCGCCATGACTTTTTCAGCCAGGGCAAAGCCCACGGCATTGGCCAGGCCCTGACCCAGTGGACCGGTGGTGGTCTCGACGCCTGGGGTGTAGCCCAACTCCGGGTGGCCCGGGGTGCGGCTGTGCAGCTGGCGGAACTGTTTCAGGTCATCGATCGACAGGTCGTAGCCGGTCAGGTGCAGCAGCGAGTAGATCAGCATCGAGCCGTGACCGTTGGACAGCACGAAGCGGTCACGGTCGGCGAACGATGGATTGCTCGGGTTGTGCTTGAGGTAGTCGCCAAAGCACCTCGGCGATATCCGCCATACCCATGGGGGCACCGGGATGGCCGCTGTTGGCTTTTTGCACGGCATCCATGCTGAGGGCACGAATGGCGTTGGCACGCTCACGACGGCTAGGCATCGCTGATCTCCTGGGGTTTGATATAAACGAATCGGAAAAAGGCGAGCATTTTCCCTCACCGGGACACCTTGGGGCAATGACAGAAAGTCATCTGAAGGCGTTTTTCCCATGCTTGTTGACGGATTAGGCGGGTGAAACCTTTCCGCTGTTGCCTTGTAGAGTTAACCAGTTCGTGAGAAGTGCCATCTATCGATCAATATCAAAACTTTTTGATATTGATCTTGCGGTGCTTCCGGTGCGTGACTAGACTGCCGGCCTATGAATTTACGCGCGCCCTCCATTCGCCAGGACGATTGTGATGAGCTGGCGGCCTTGTGCAAGGCCGGCGGTGATCCCCTGCGCCTGAATGTCTTGCGCGCGCTGACCAACGATTCGTTCGGCGTACTGGAACTGGCGCAGATCTTCGGCATCGGCCAATCGGGCATGAGTCATCACCTCAAGGTGCTGGCCCAGGCTGACCTGGTCGCCACCCGCCGTGAAGGCAATGCGATTTTCTACCGTCGCGCCCTGCCCCACACCGAGTTGCCGGGGGGCAAACTGCACGCGGCCCTGCTTGAAGAAGTGGACAACCTGACCTTGCCTGCCGACGTGCAGATGCGCATCACTCAAGTGCACAAGCAACGCGAGGCGGCCAGCCAGGACTTTTTCTCACGGGTCGCCGAGAAATTTCGCGCCCAGCAAGACCTGATCGCCGGCCTGGCGCAGTACCGCGAAAGCGTGGTGGCCCTGCTCGACAAACTGAGCTTTGGCAGCGCGGCCACGGCGATCGAAGTCGGCCCCGGCGACGGCGCCTTCCTGCCGGAACTGGCACGTCGTTTCACCCAGGTCACGGCACTGGACAATAGCCAGGCCATGCTCGAACTGGCGCGCCAGGTGTGCGAACGCGATTCGCTGACTAACGTTAGCCTGCAACTGGCCGATGCCTTGAACGGCGTCAGCCTCAAGGCCGATTGCGTGGTACTGAACATGGTGCTGCATCACTTTGCCGCGCCGGCCGATGCGCTCAAGCACATGGCCAATTTGCTGCAACCAGGCGGCAGCCTGCTGGTGACAGATTTATGCAGCCACAACCAGAGTTGGGCCAAGGAGGCCTGCGGTGATCTCTGGCTGGGGTTTGAACAGGACGATCTGGCCCGTTGGGCCACCGCTGCGGGACTCGTCCCCGGAGAAAGCCTCTATGTAGGCTTACGTAATGGTTTCCAGATCCAGGTCCGCCATTTTCAGCGGTCGGCTGGCGACACTCACCATCGGTAATTTCAGGAAAACATCGAGATGAGCGAATACTCCCTTTTCACCTCCGAGTCCGTGTCTGAAGGGCATCCGGACAAAATCGCCGACCAGATTTCTGATGCGGTGCTGGACGCCATCATCGCTGAAGACAAGTTCGCCCGCGTGGCGTGCGAGACTCTGGTGAAAACCGGCGTGGCGATCATCGCCGGCGAAGTCACCACCTCGGCCTGGGTTGACCTGGAGCAGATCGTTCGTGACGTCATCACCGACATCGGCTACACCAGCTCCGACGTCGGCTTCGACGGCGCGACCTGCGGCGTGATGAACATCATCGGCAAGCAGTCCCCTGACATCAACCAGGGTGTCGACCGCGCCAAGCCCGAAGATCAGGGCGCTGGCGACCAGGGCCTGATGTTCGGCTACGCCAGCAACGAAACCGACGTGCTGATGCCAGCCCCGATCACGTTCTCGCACCAGCTTGTACAAAGGCAAGCCGAAGCCCGCAAGTCCGGCCTGCTGCCGTGGCTGCGTCCGGACGCCAAGTCCCAGGTCACCTGCCGTTACGAAGGCGGCAAGGTCGTGGGTATCGACGCCGTTGTCCTGTCGACCCAGCACAACCCGGACGTGTCGTACAAAGACCTGCGCGAAGGCGTGATGGAGCTGATCGTCAAGCACGTCCTGCCTGCCGAACTGCTGAGCAAAGACACGCAGTTCCACATCAACCCGACCGGCCAGTTCATCATCGGTGGCCCGGTGGGCGACTGCGGCCTGACCGGCCGCAAGATCATCGTCGACAGCTACGGCGGCATGGCCCGCCACGGCGGTGGCGCGTTCTCCGGCAAGGATCCATCCAAGGTTGACCGTTCGGCCGCCTACGCCGGTCGTTACGTGGCCAAGAACATCGTCGCTGCCGGCCTGGCCGAGCGTTGCGAAATCCAGGTGTCCTACGCCATCGGTGTCGCCCAGCCGACCTCGATCTCGCTGAACACCTTCGGCACTGGCAAGATCAGCGATGACAAGATCGTCAAACTGGTCCGCGAAGTGTTCGACCTGCGTCCTTACGCAATCACCACCATGCTCGACCTGCTGCACCCGATGTACCAGGAAACCGCAGCGTACGGCCACTTCGGTCGCACCCCGGCAACCAAGACGGTTGGCGAAGACACCTTCACCACCTTCACCTGGGAAAAAACCGACCGCGCCGAGCACCTGCGCACCGCAGCCGGCCTGTAAGTCTTCCGGGTGGTACCCGAAACCCCGCACGGTTCGCCGTGCGGGGTTTTTTCATGCCTGGAAACAATCCCGCATTACCACCCGCCCACTGCTGACTAACCTTCAGGCACCTCCATCGAGCAAGGACGCTCACGATGCTGCCCCGCCTGCTGACCGCTTTACTCCTGACTTTCGTTTGCCTGGACACTACTGCTGACGAATGCCCCGCCTGGCCCCCCGCACGTGCCGCGCAGGAAATCGCCGCGCTGCAAAAACAGATCGAGCGTTGGGATGACAGCTATCACCGTGAAGGTCGTTCGTTGATCGCCGACGAACTTTACGATCAGTCCCTGACACGCCTGGCCGAATGGCGCCAATGCTTCAGCCTCGGTGTGGCCACCGATCCATTGCGCACCGCGACCGGACCGCTGGTCCACCCGGTGCCTCATACCGGCCTGGAAAAACTGCGTGACGGTCGCGCCGTCGAACACTGGCTGCGTGATCGCGCGGATGTCTGGGCGCAGCCCAAGGTCGACGGCGTGGCGGTGACGCTGGTGTACCGCCAAGGCCTGCTGGCACAGGCGATCAGTCGCGGCGACGGTGTGCAGGGCCAGGACTGGACCGCGTCGGCGCGCCAGATCGCCGACATTCCGCAACGCCTGTCAGAGCCACGGGACCTGGTGGTGCAAGGTGAGCTCTACTGACGCCTGACGGACCACGTGCAAGCCACCGACGGCAGCCTCAACGCCCGCGGCACAGTAGCCGGCTTGATGGCGCGCAAGACGTTGAGCGTCGGGCAGGCCGAGGGGATCGGCCTGTTTGCCTGGGAATGGCCCCACGGCCCGACGAACTTGCCGGCCCGTATCGCGGAGCTGGAAAAACTGGGTTTCGCCGGTACCGCGCAGTACACCCAGGCCATCACTTCAGTGGACGATGTCGAACGCTGGCGTGATCACTGGTATCGCTCGCCCCTGCCGTTCGCCAGCGACGGGATTGTCCTGCGCCAGGCGCAGCGCCCACCTGCCAATCGCTGGCAGGCAAAGGCGCCGTACTGGATCGCTGCCTGGAAGTATCCCTTCGCCCAGACACTGGCCGAGGTGCGCAAGGTTCACTTCCAGATTGGCCGCACGGGGCGGATCACCCCCGTGCTGGAGTTGACCCCGGTAACCCTCGATGACCAGCAGATCAAGCGCGTCAGCGTCAGCTCCCTGCAACGTTGGCAAACCCTGGATATTCGACCGGGCGACCAGGTGGCCATCAGCCTCGCCGGGCTGACCATTCCCAGGCTCGATGGCGTGGTGCTGCGCAGTACCGAACGCGTGGAAATGAACGTGCCGCTGGCAGCCGACTTCCATCCCTTGAGCTGTTGGCAGCCAACCCCGGGATGCGAAAGCCAGTTCCTCGCGCGCCTGACCTGGCTCAGCGGCAAGCACGGACTGGCCCTGCCCCATGTCGGCCCCGGCACTTGGGAAAAACTTCTTGAAACAGGTCGCCTGAACAGCCTGTTGGATTGGTTGACCCTCGATGCTCAAGAGCTTGCTAACATTGACGGTTTCGGCGAGCGCAGCGCTGCCCGGTTGGCCACCAGTTTCGAGAGTGCCCGGCAACGCCCGTTCGCCCGCTGGCTCAAGGCCCTGGGCATGCCTCCGACCGGCCGGGCGTACCTCGGCGATTCATGGCATGGGCTGGCGCAACGAGACATCGAGCAATGGCAGGCCCAGCCCGACATCGGACCAGGACGCGCGACACAGTTGAGCGCATTTTTCCGCGATCCGCAGGTCCTGGCCCTGAGTGAAACGCTGCGCCGGGCCGGCATGGACGGTTTTTAGTCTTGACCCGGTGACGTCCGTGCGCCCGGGAACCCAATAGTCCCGATGGGCTCAAACATGCCATCGCTGCATCGACACGAATGCCTTTTCACCTGGAGCTTTTATGAAATTTCTTCCACCGCTGGTCCTTTTGACCCTTTGCAGCGTAATGGCCACGCCCCTGATGGCTGTCGAAGACGCCCCGGGCCTGACCGGTTGCGCGGCCAAGAAACAAGGCATCATCAATCAGATCGAATTGGCCAAATCCCGCGGCAATACCGACCAGCAGGCCGGTCTGGAGAAAGCTTTGAGCGAAGTCAGCGCCAATTGCACCGATGCCTCGCTGAAGAAAGAACGGGAAAACAAGGTGCTCGACGCCAAGCACGAAGTCAGCAAGCGCCAGGCCGACCTCGACAAAGCCATGAAACAAGGCGACGCCGAGAAGATCAACAAGCGCAAGGACAAACTCGCCGAGTCCCGCAAGGAATTGCAGGAAGCGGTGGACGAACTGGACAGGTAGGAGCTGGCTTGCCAGCTATCCTCTTGGCGGCCTCAAGCCCTCCTAAAGGTCAATGATCCCGAAACTCCTTATGGCACGCACTGCAGGCATCTTCGACCTTCTGTACCGCCGGCCCCAGGTTACTGGCCTTGTAGGGTTGAACCTGACTGGCGATCACCAGTTCGCCGGTGGCAGTTTCCAGGCTGCGAGCCATCTGCTCAAAGCGTGCCTGCTTCTCCCAGACATCACTCTTGGCGCTGGTGTGATCTTCTTCACGCACCTGCGGAAAATGTTTCCACGGCTCATGGGACAGCGCATCGAGTTTCACCGCGCCCTCAGCGAATCTGGGGCCATCGAATGCAATACGGCCACGCAGCATCCCGCCCAGGTCTTCACCGGTCTTGAGCATCTGTTTGAAAATGGCCTTGCGCTGGCCGAGGGGCGAATTGGGGTCGACGCCGCCACAAGCGGACAGCGTGAGGCAGGCCAGCAATACAACAGAAAGTCTTTTAAGAGTCATGGTGGCTTCAGGTTGCGGAAAACGTCGGCCAGTATCCTCGCGTCACCGGTAAACACCAATACCCCTATTATCAATACGGGTTGCATGAGCGCACTCGACACTCAGGCAACCGGCAAAGGAATTATCCAATGAACAGCCGTTTCAAGGCCTGGTGTCACCCCCTGGCCTGGACGCTTCCGATCGTAGCCGTGCTCGCAGGCTGCACCGGCGGTGAAGACAAACAACCGAAGACCCACGCCCTGGCCACTTACTCCGGCGCCACCTGGGAAGCATTGCCGGCAGTCTCCGACAGCGACCTCGTCGCCGGTTTCGGTTCCTGGCGCAGCGCCTGCACCCGACTCAAGGCCGACCCGGTCTGGGGCGGCACCTGCGCAGCGGCGGCCAACGTGCCGCAGAGCGCCAATGAGATTCGCGGCTTCCTCAAGCAGAACCTGGATGTCTACGGCCTGCGCGCCGCCAACGACAACCCCAACGGCCTGATCACTGGCTACTACGAACCGGTCTACCCGGGCAGCCTGACCCAAACCGCAACGGCGAACATCCCGGTGTACGGCGTGCCCGAAGACATGATCATCGTCTCGCTGGACAGCATCTACCCGGAACTCAAGGGCAAACGCCTGCGCGGTCGACTTGAGGGCCGCGTGCTCAAGCCGTACGACGATGCCGCAACCATCGAGAGCAAGGGGGTCAAGGCGCCCGTGGTGGCCTGGTTGACCGACCCGATGAACCTGCAATTCCTGCAAATCCAGGGTTCAGGCCGTATCCAGCTCGACAGCGGCCGGCAACTGCGCATCGCCTACGCCGACCAGAATGGCCACCCGTACCGGCCCATCGGGCGCTGGCTGGTGGAGCAAGGCGAGCTGAAAAAAGAAGACGTGACCATGGGCGCCATCAGCAACTGGGCCAAGGCCAATCCTTCGCGCATTCCGGAACTGCTCGGCAGCAACCCGAGCTATGTGTTTTTCACTCGTAACCCGGATAGCAACGAAGGGCCGCGCGGTTCGCTGAACGTGCCATTGACGGCCGGTTACAGCGCAGCGGTGGATCGCAAGGTGATTCCGCTGGGCAGCCTGTTGTGGTTGTCCACCACCAAACCGGACGGCACTGCCCTGGTACGCCCGGTGGCGGCCCAGGACACCGGCGGCGCGATTGCCGGCGAGGTTCGTGCGGATCTGTTCTGGGGCACCGGCGAGGCGGCCGGGCAACTGGCGGGAGACATGAAGCAGCAAGGACAGATCTGGATGCTTTGGCCCAAAGGCGCGGCGCTGCCACAAGTGCCGCAGGTGGCGGATGCGGCTAAACCAAATCCCTGAGATTTGCGCTGCCTGGTCAATCGCCTTCGCGAGCAAGCCCGCTCCGACATCGGATCTTCAGTGGACACAGACTTTGTGTTGAAGGTTATCCAGTGTGGGAGCGGGCTTGCTCGCGAAGAGGCCCTTTATGGCGGTGAAAATTCAGACGGACACAACAAAGAACGCAGCAATCAACCCCATCCCCACAAACCACGCCAACGACCGCAAAATCGCCAAGTCGGCCAGATAGAAAATGATGTACAGCAGCCGACTGGTGATGAACAACACCGACAGCACATTGATCGTCACCAGCTCCGCATTGCCCACCAGATGCGCCACGATCACTGCCGCCGCGAACGCCGGGGTCACTTCGAAGCTGTTCAGTTGCGCCGCATGCGCGCGCCTGGCCAAACCATTGAGCGACTCGAGAAAGTCACGGGGATCATGGTTGTCACTCAGACGAAACCCGCCACTGGCCTTGGCGATCCCTGTACAGACATAAGGCAGAAAAATCGCGATCAAAATGCACCACAGAGCAACCGTCATAAAGCAGTCCCTTCTTCACGTTTCAGAACAGTCAGAATTTCATCACCAGCATGCCGACCAATACCAGCCCACAGGCTAAGAGCCTTGGGCCGCCGAAAGGTTCTTTCAGGTAACGCATGCCGAACAGCACCACCAGAATCACGCTGATCTCGCGCAAGGCAGCCGCTTCGGCAATCGAGCCCAGCTGCATGGCCCACAGCACCAGAGCGTAGCTGAACAACACGCAGAATCCGACCGCCAGACCCAGGCGCCACTGCTCGCGCCAAAACAACTTGAACGCTGGCCGTTTGCGTACCCAGGCCAGCAATGGAAACGGCCAGGCACTGAGCAATGTCACCCAGACCAGGTAATCCAGAGGATGCGACCAGCGCCGCAGCGCCTGGCCGTCGATGAAGGTGTAGCAACCGATGCACAAGCCGATCAGCGCCACCACCGGCAGCATCGACCACGGCAAGCGTGCACCGCCTCCCCCCTGCCAGAGCAGGCAAAGCATGCCGAGCGGGATCAGCAGGATTCCGAAAATCTGCTGATTAGTCAGCACCTCCCCGGCAAAAATCAGCGTCAGCGCCAACACCACCAGCGGCGATAAACCGCGCATCAACGGATAGACCAACCCGAGGTCGCCGACCCGATAGGCCTGGATCAGCAAATAGCGGTAGAGCAACTCGAACGCAGCCGAGGCAAGAATCCATGGCCAGATTTCCAGCGGCGGCAGCTGCACGAACGGCAGCATCAGCGCGACGAATAGCAACGCCACGCTGTCCATGCAGGCCACCACCAGCAAACGCTCGGCACTGAATTTGATCAGGGTATTCCACGCCGCATGCAGCAGCGCCGCCACCAACACCAACGCCGTCGCAAGCACGGCCTACTCCTTTTCTTGTGGATCGCCCCCTTGTAGTAGCCGGCTTGCTGGCGATGGCGATTTCAGGGACGCCATCGCCAGCAAGCCGGCTCCTACAAGAACTGATTCGCCATATGTCAGCAGCTGTTTATACTGCAACCGACCACGCCGCACTCAGTTGCGCACACCTAATTCCAATAAAAATGCCTCCGACCGCTCTCATCGAGACCGGTCCTTGGCATGCGTATGCCTGATCAAAGCGTCAAGACTACCGACAGAGACCTTGCGCATGCCACTCGCCTTGCTTGCCCTTGCTGTTGCCGCGTTCGGCATCGGCACCACTGAATTCGTCATCATGGGCTTGTTGCCCGATGTTGCCCGCGACCTCGCGGTGAGCATTCCCGACGCCGGACTGCTGATCACCGGCTACGCCCTGGGCGTGGTGTTCGGCGCACCGATCCTCGCGGTCGGCACCGCCAACATGCCGCGCAAGGCGACACTGCTGGGCATGACGCTGATGTTCATCCTCGGCAACATGCTCTGCGCCATGGCCCCCAATTACGCCACGCTGATGGCCGCGCGGGTGATCACCGCGCTGTGTCATGGCGCGTTCTTCGGTATCGGCTCGGTGGTCGCCGCCGGCCTGGTGGCGCCGAACAAACGGGCCCAGGCCATTGCCATGATGTTCACCGGCCTGACCCTGGCCAACGTGCTTGGGGTGCCACTGGGCACCGCGCTTGGGCAGTACGCCGGCTGGCGTTCGACGTTCTGGGCGGTATCGGTGATCGGTGTGATCGCGGCCATTGCGCAATGGGTCTGGCTGCCAAAGCACATCGCGATGGACAAAGCCAACCTGGTCAGCGAGTTCAAAGTGCTGGGCAAGGCCAACGTGCTGCTGGCGTTGGGCATGAGCGTGCTGGCCTCGACCAGTTTGTTCAGCGTATTCACCTACATCGCGCCGATCCTGCAGGACATCACCGGCGTCAGCCCCCATGGCGTGACCATCATGCTGTTGCTGTTCGGCGTGGGTCTGACGGCGGGCAGCATGCTCGGCGGACGATTGGCTGACAGCCGCCTGCTGCCTTCACTGGTCGGCATGGCGCTGGCCGTGGTGGTGGTATTGGCCGCGTTCAGCCAGACCAGCCAATCGGTGATTCCGGCCGCGATCACCCTGGTGCTGTGGGGCATTTTTGCCTTCGCCCTGTGCCCGATCCTGCAACTGCTGATCATCGACCAGGCCCACGAAGCGCCCAATCTTGGCTCAACGCTGAACCAGAGCGCATTCAACCTCGGTAACGCGGCAGGTGCCTGGATCGGCGGGCTGGTGGTCGCCAGCGGTGCCGACCTCGCGGACCTGCCGTGGACCGGTGCAGCGGTCAGTGGCCTGACCGTGCTGGCAGCGCTGTATTTCATCTACCTGCAACGGCGCGCTGGCGCTGCGGTGAATGTGCCGGGCTGATCATTTCCTGATCTCCTGCGGATCGGGTTTTCCAGCCTGATCCGCTGGTTCTTTTGGCGGTCCGCTCTCGCTGCGAATCTGCGCATGGCTGATCAAGGCGAAGATGAAGCTGCCACCCACGATGTTGCCCACCAGTGTCGGCCCGGCGAACACCAGCCAGAAATCCTTCCACGGCAGCTCGCCGGCAAACACCAGATAACCGACTTCCAGCGAACCGACCACGATGTGGGTGAAATCCCCCAGCGCCATGAGGTAGGTGATGAGGATGATGATCCACATCTTGGCGCTCTCCATGGACGGAATCATCCAGACCATGGTGGCGATCATCCAGCCCGAGATGATGCCCTTGGCGAACATCTGGTCGACGTCGTTTTCCATGACCTTGCGGCCGATGTCGAGGAAGGCCACGTCGGTCTTGCTGTCGAAAATCGGCAGCTCCAGCATGACGTAGGCTACCAGCAAGGTGCCGCAGAGGTTGCCCACCAGCACCACCGACCACAGCCGCAACAACCGGCCGAAGTTGCCGAGCGTGGGTTTGCTCATGATCGGCAGCACGGCGGTCAGGGTGTTTTCGGTGAACAGTTGCTGGCGGGCGAGGATCACCGCGAGGAAACCGGCGCAGTAGCCGAAACTGGCGATGACCTTGAATCCTTCGCCGTCCGGTAATCGGGAATTGAGCAAGCCCATGCCCATCAGCGACAGGCCCATGGTCAGGCCTGCGGCCAGCGCCGACCACCACAGGGCGGCAACGCTGCGTTCCAGCTCCTGATTGCCCTGGGTGCGGATGATTTCGTGCAGAACCGCCGCGCGTGGCGGCTGGTTTTTTTCGACTTCGTGCTGTTCTTTTGCCGAGAGGTCGGGGGTCTTGCCGTCTTTTCGAGTGTCCATGGAACTCCTGAACCGCTGGCTGCGATGTAGTTACGACCCGCGCGGTTCAGATTCCGTTCGTCATCCTCAAATTATTCGACGGCGCCTTCATCCTTGAACTGGTCTTTGACGTATTTGATCTCGGTGCGGCCGTGTGGCGCCGGCAACCCGTCTTCGCCCAGGTTGACGAAAACGATCTTCTCCACCGTCAGGATGCTTTTGCGGGTGATCTTGTTGCGCACTTCGCACTTGAGGGTGATCGAGGTGCGACCGAACTCGGTAGCGGTGATACCCAGCTCGATGATGTCGCCCTGGCGCGAGGCGCTGACGAAGTTGATTTCGGAAATGTACTTGGTGACCACGCGCTGGTTACCCAGCTGGACGATCGCGTAGATCGCCGCTTCTTCGTCGAGCCAACGCAGCAGGCTGCCGCCGAACAGCGTGCCGTTGGGGTTGAGGTCTTCGGGTTTAACCCATTTGCGGGTGTGGAAATTCATGTTCACTCCTGAGCGTCTTGCCGAATGATGGGCACTATCTTGGCAGACCCCGGGCCAGAGCTCTATTGAGCATCGACTATGGTCTCGATTACCGTTCGGACATTGACCAACAGAAACCCTTTGGAAGATCAGCATAGCCCGCTATAATCGCCCCCGTTTCAAAACGGTAATCTTCACTTGCTACCGTTTTCCCGCCACCTGTCCGAGGGGCGCTGCAGCAGGTTCAACCTGTCAGGCTCGGATGGGGCGTTGCTTGGCTGTCATCAGCCAGACACTAAACGCACAACGGCGCCCATTCGCATACATTACGAATGGAGGCTCTTCATGAGCGCTGTTATCACGCCTGCAGATTTTAACGATTACAAAGTCGCCGACATGTCCCTGGCTGCCTGGGGCCGTCGCGAAACCATCATCGCCGAATCGGAAATGCCGGCCTTGATGGGTCTGCGTCGCAAGTACTCCGAAGAGCAACCGCTCAAGGGCGCGAAGATCCTCGGCTGCATCCACATGACCATTCAGACCGCCGTGCTGATCGAAACCCTGGTTGCCCTGGGTGCCGAAGTACGCTGGTCGTCCTGCAACATTTTCTCGACTCAGGACCAGGCTGCTGCGTCCATCGCCGCTGCCGGCATCCCGGTTTTCGCCTGGAAAGGTGAAACCGAGCAAGAGTACGAGTGGTGCCTGGAGCAGACCATCCTCAAGGATGGCCAGCCATGGGACGCCAACATGATCCTCGACGACGGCGGCGACCTGACCGAGCTGCTGCACAAGAAGTACCCACAGGTACTGGACCGCGTTCACGGCGT
>Ga0160442_100277_pt1 | contig 30434 bp, 29 predicted proteins | sample HID1971M_E1MG_FD_108252 | JGI IMG/M metagenome (GOLD analysis project Ga0160442, IMG submission 108252) | Enriched millipede-associated microbial communities from UW Madison campus, WI, USA - HID1971M_E1 MG | ecosystem: Host-associated > Arthropoda: Insects > Digestive system > Unclassified ... | reverse complement strand
TGCTCGCGCGCGACGTCGACCAGCTCGTCGAGCTGGAGGTGCAGGTCGCGGAAGCCGCGGCCGGTCACGTTCCAGTGGGCCTGCTTGCCCTGGACGTGCAGGTCGACCAGCGCGACGAGCACGCGCTGCAGGTGGGTACGGAGCTTGTCGGACGCCTCGGCGCGGGGGGTGCTGCGCTTCATCGTGGGAGTGGTCATGGGTGAACCTGCCTTCCGGTGACGATCGCTCTCTTGAACCATTCCAGGTTAAGGAGCCTTCCCGGCGGCCGCCAGCAAGGCCAGGCGAGCCTTGGTCGTCGTCAGCGTGTGCCGGTCACGACGTCGAGCACCGTCGTCGCGAACGACCGGGCGAGGGTGGGGGCATGGTCCGCTCCCGCGATCGACCACAGCTCGACCGTGGCGCCGCCCGAGCACCCGGACCACGTCGCCACCGTGGTCTCGGCCCCGGGCACCGCGCTGTCGAGGTCGCGCCGGGCGGGAGCGGTGGCGGGCGCCGTCGCGCACCCGTCGAGCTGCGCCCAGGCGGCCGCCGACTCCGCCGCGGCCGGATAGGCATGCCCGTCGCGGAGACCGCCGCCCGCACGGATCACGGGGTCGTCGGTGCCGTGGGCCTGCACCACGGTCACCGGGCGCGTCGGCCGGCAGGCGCCGTCGTCAGTCGCCATCGCGCCCGCGACCGACACCGCGACGGACACGAGGTCGGCGTGGTCGCAGGCCGTGCGATAGGCCATGAACCCGCCGTTGGAGTACCCGACCACCGCGACCCGGTCGGGGTCCACGGCGTACGTGGCCGCGAGCGTGCGGATCACCTGCGCGAGATACGCGGAGTCGTCGACCCCCGCCCGGTCGACGCCGCAGCAGGCGTCGGTCGCGTTCCAGAACCGGCGTCCGTCGGGCCCCTCGGTGCCCTCCGGCAGGGCGTAGAGCACGCCCCGCGAGAGCGCCTCGTCACGCAGCCCGAGCAGGGCGTCGACGCGCGCGGCGTCGGAGCCGAGGCCGTGCAGGACGACGAGCAGGGGCGCGGGGAGCGCGGCGTCGTACCCGGGCGGCACGTGGACCTGGACGGGGCGGCCGGCGACGTCGACCGCGCCGACCGCGCCGGCCGCCATCGGCTCGGCGGCCGCGAGCACCAGGGGCTGCTCGTCGGCCTGCGGTGGTGCGGCGGAGCTGCAGGCCGCCAGGAGCAGCGTGACCAGCGCGACGAGGGTCGCCAGGATCGGGCGGTGCGCCGGCATGCCGTCGATTATCGCGTGCGCGCGGCGCCCGGCATAGGCTGAAATCGGTGCAGAGGTGGTGCTCCGATGACGTGGCAGCTGGCGCTCGTGACGGCGTCGTTCGCGTGGTTCGCGACCGTCGCCGCTCGGTCGTGGTTGCGTTCCGACGCCCACCGTGACGCCGTCGCCCGCCGGGCGCACCGTCGTCGCGCCACCGTCGCCGACCCGCTGCTGACGCTCACCGTCCAGGTGCGCCTGGGGGAGCTGGCGCGCGAGCTGCGGGCCATCGACGACGACCCGCAGGTCTACGCCCGCGCGCACCACGCCCGCGCCGCGCAGGGCGCCTACGACGCGCTGCTGCGCGAGGCGTGCCGCCTCGCCGGGCTGAGCGTCGTCGACCTGCCGATGCGTGCCGGCGAACGGGCCGAGTCCGCCGAACGGCTCCGCGAGGAGCTGGAGCTCAGCGCCCGTGGCTGGTCCTGGTGAGACGCCGAGGTAGTCCCGGGTCTCGCGAGGTAGTTCGACAAGCGGCGAGGTAGTTCGGGACCTCAGGGGCCTGCCCGCCCCTATGGCCCGAACTACCTCGCCGCTTGTCGAACTACCTCGCGAGACTTCGGACTATCTCGGCGTCAGAGGGACTCGAGCGCCGTGTTGAAGGTGGCGGACGGACGCATCACCGCCGCGGCCTTGGCGGCGTCGGGGCGGTAGTAGCCACCGACGTCGGCGGGCGAGCCCTGCACGCCGACGAGCTCGTCGACGATCGTCCGCTCCTGCTCGGCGAGCGACGCCGCGAGCGGGCCGAACGCGGCCGCCAGCTCGGCGTCGTCAGACTGGGCGGCGAGCTCCTGCGCCCAGTACAGGGCGAGGTAGAAGTGCGAGCCGCGGTTGTCGATGCCGCCCACGCGACGCGTCGGGGACTTGTCCTGGTCCAGGAACGTGCCCGTGGCGCGGTCGAGGGTGTCGGCGAGCACCTGGGCGCGCGCGTTGCCGGTGACGGTCGCGAGGTGCTCGAACGACGCGGCCAGCGCGAAGAACTCGCCGAGCGAGTCCCAGCGCAGGTAGTTCTCCGCGAGGAGCTGCTGCACGTGCTTCGGGGCGGAGCCGCCGGCGCCGGTCTCGAAGAGGCCGCCGCCGTTCATCAGCGGCACGACCGACAGCATCTTGGCCGACGTCCCCAGCTCGAGGATGGGGAACAGGTCGGTGTTGTAGTCGCGCAGCACGTTGCCCGTCACCGAGATGGTGTCGAGGCCCTGGCGGATCCGCGCGAGCGAGAACGCCGTCGCCTCGGCCGGCGCCATCACGTGGATGTCGAGGCCGTCGGTGTCGTGGTCGCCCAGGTACTCCTCGACCTTGGCGATGAGCTGCGCGTCGTGGGCGCGCTGCGCGTCGAGCCAGAACACGGCGGGGGAGCCGGTGGCGCGGGCGCGGTTCACGGCGAGCTTGACCCAGTCGCGGATCGCGACGTCCTTGGTGGTGCAGGCGCGCCACACGTCGCCGGCATGCACGTCGTGGCTCAGCAGCACGTCGCCGGCCGCGTTCACGACCTCGACGGTCCCGTCGGCCGGGATCTCGAACGTCTTGTCGTGCGAGCCGTACTCCTCGGCCTTCTTGGCCATGAGGCCGACGTTGGGCACGGAGCCCATCGTGGCCGGGTCGAGGGCGCCGTTCGCACGGCAGTCGTCGATGACGGTCTGGTAGACGCCCGCGTACGACGAGTCCGGGATGACGGCGAGCGTGTCGTGCTCCTTGCCGTCGGGGCCCCACATGTGGCCGCCGCCGCGGATCATCGCGGGCATGGAGGCGTCGATGATGACGTCGGACGGCACGTGCAGGTTGGTGATGCCGCGGTCGGAGTCGACCATGGCCAGGGCGGGGCCGTCGGCCAGGCCCTGCTCGACGGCGGCCCGGATGGCCGCGCCGTCGGGGAGCTTGTCCACGGTGGCGAGGAGCCCGCCGAGGCCGTCGTTGGCGGAGACGCCCGCGGCCTTGAGCTGGTCGCCGTACTGCTCGAAGAGGGCCGGGAAGAACGCCTGCACGACGTGGCCGAAGATGATCGGGTCGGAGACCTTCATCATCGTGGCCTTGAGGTGCGCGGAGAACAGCACACCCTCCTCCTTGGCCCGCGCGATCTGCTCGGCGAGGAAGGTGTTCAGCGCGGCGACCGACATGAAGGTCCCGTCGACGACCTCGCCGGCCTCGACCTTCAGGCCGTCCTTGAGGACCGTGGTGCCGGCCGGCGTGACGAGGCGGATCGTCAGCGCGTCGTCGGCGGGGATGACGACGGACTTCTCGTTCGAGAAGAAGTCGTTCTCGCCCATCGTCGCGACGTTCGTCCTCGAGTCGGTCGCCCAGGCGCCCATGCGGTGCGGGTGCGCCTTGGCGTAGTTCTTCACCGACGCGGGCGCGCGACGGTCGGAGTTGCCCTCGCGCAGCACCGGGTTGACGGCCGAGCCCTTGACCTTGTCGTACCGGGCGCGCACGTCCTTCTCGACGTCGGTCTGCGGGTCCTCGGGGTAGCTCGGGACGTCGTAGCCCTGCGCCTGCAGCTCGGCGACGGCGGCCTTGAGCTGGGGCACGGAGGCTGAGATGTTCGGCAGCTTGATGATGTTGGCCCCGGGGGTGGTGGCCAGCGCGCCCAGCTCGGCGAGCGCGTCGCCGATGCGCTGGTCGTCGGTGAGCCGCTCCGGGAACTGGGCGAGGATGCGCCCCGCGAGGGAGATGTCGCGCGTCTCGAGCGTGACCCCGGCCTGGGCGGCGTACGCCTCGACGATCGGGAGGAACGAGTACGTCGCGAGCAGCGGCGCCTCGTCGGTGTGCGTGTAGATGATCGTGGCGGCCTCGGGCCGGGACTCGGTGGTCATGCGGCGATGCTCCCTAGGCAGGGCAGTGGTGGACGAGAGATTGTTTGACATCAAGATATCTGGCCGCGGCGGAGCCTGTCGAAAACGTGACGCACTCCGTACCCGTGCCGTGCCTCACGCTCCGGATCCTCGCCGAGCGGCCAGGGTCGTGCGCCGTTACGGTCGAGCCGTGCCGACGCGTCAGCTCCATCTCGCCCAAGCCGGCCCGGCCGAGGTCGCCGACGCCCTCGCCGCGCTCCGCGCCGAGGTCGGCCTGCCCGCGATGTTCCCCACGGAGGTGCGGGAGGAGGCGGAGAAGTCCGCCGCGGACGGCGGGTCGGCCCTCGGCGACGGCGGCGGCGCCAAGAAGGGCCAGGGCCGCCAGGACCGCCGCGACGTCGAGCTCGTGACGATCGACCCGCCCGGGTCGATGGACCTCGACCAGGCGGTGCACGTCGCGTCGTCGGGCCGCGGGTACATCGTCCGGTACGCCATCGCGGACGTCGCGGCGTTCGTGCGGCCGGGCGGCCCGCTCGACGCCGAGGCGCACCGTCGTGGCGCCACCGTCTACGGTCCGGACGTGCGCACCCCGCTGCACCCGCCCGTCCTGTCCGAGGGGGCCGCGAGCCTGCTGCCCGACGAGGACCGGCCCGCCGTCCTGTGGACGATCGGGCTCGACGCCGACGGCGAGATCACCAGCAGCTCCGTGACCCGCGCGACCGTGCGGTCGCGCGCCCGCCTCACCTATGGCGAGGCCCAGGGCCAGCTCGACGCGGGGACGGCGTCGGACTCCCTGTCCCTGCTCGCGGACGTGGGCCGCCTGCGGCAGGAGCGCGAGCGCGACCGGGGCGGGGTGTCGCTGGAGGTCCCGGAGCAGGAGATCGTGCCCGGGCCCGACGGGTCGTTCGCGCTCGAGCTCCGCCGCACCCTCCCGGTCGAGGGCTGGAACGCGCAGATCTCCCTGCTCACCGGCATCGCCGCGGCGGCCATGATGCGGGAGGCCGGCGTCGGCCTGCTGCGCACGCTGCCCCCGGCGGACGACCGAGACGTCGCGCGACTGCGCCGCACGGCCGAGGCCCTCGGCATCGACTGGCCCGACGAGGTGTCGTACGCGCAGCTCGTCCCGACCCTGGAGTCCCGTCGCCCCGCCCACGCGGCCTTCCTCGCCGAGGCGACGTCGCTCTTCCGCGGCGCGGACTACCTGGCGTTCGGCGTGCCGGGGCCCGACGGCGGCCCGCCGGTCGCGCTGCCCGCGGACGCCCGGCACGCGGCGATCGCGGCCGAGTACGCCCATGTGACGGCGCCGCTCCGGCGGCTCGCCGACCGCTACGCCACCGAGGTGTGCCTCGCGCACGCCGCGGGCAAGGAGCCGCCCGCCTGGGTGGCCGAGGCGCTCCCCGCCCTGCCCGAGACGATGGCGGCTGCCTCCCGCACGGCCGGCGCGTTCGAGCGCGGCTGTGTGGACGTCGTCGAGGCCGCGCTGCTCGCCGGACGCGAGGGGCAGGCCTTCGACGGCGTCGTCGTCGACGTGCGCGGGGAGGCGAAGAGCGATGGACACGACGGCGGCGACGACGGCGCGGCGCAGCGGGGCGAGGTGATGCTGCTCGACCCGGCCGTCCGTGCCCGCATCGAGGGTGCCGACCTCCCGCTCGGCGAGCGTGTTCGGGCCACCTTGGCAGAGGCGTCGGTGCCCGACCGCCGGGTGCTCTTCACTCTGGGCTGACCCCCCGGGGGAGGCCCGCCGCCGGCACGTCAGGGCTCCAGATCGGTGATCCCCGTGCCGCTGCGGACGTCGAGCGGGACCGAGACCTGGTCGTGCGCGACCACCCAGCGGTCGCCGTCGCGACGCAGGCCGAAGGTCCCGCGGACCCATGTCCCGGGCACGGCCGTGCCGTCGCCGAGGGTGCCGCGGAGGCGGCCGAAGGCGTGCCCGAAGGCGACGTGGTCGTCGACGGTCAGGGTGAGGTCGCGCAGCTCGTACTCGACGGTGGCGAAGGTGTCGAACACCCGCACCCAGTTCCGCAGCTTCGCGTCGATCCCGACGTGCTGCAGCGGAGGCTCGACGTCGAACGAGACGACGTCGGGCGCGTAGATCTCGCGCAGGGCGTCGAGGTCCTTGGCGTGCAGGGCGCCGACGAGCGACCCCAGCACCTGCCGGATCGCGTCCTCGTGATGGTGGGTGGTGGTCATGGTCGCTCCTGCGGGTCGGGGGTCCGGCCGAGGTGGGAGCCGGGCCTCACCCGATCGACGGAGGGGTGCGCGCCGATGTGACGGTCCGCGCACCGTGCAGCCTCGGCGCCGCCCCGCGCTGCCCGAGGTGACGTTTTGATAACACTCCTGCCTTATAACGTTTCAAGCTCTAGCGCGGCACCGGTGGGTATTCGTTAAGTTTCCTCCCTAAGCGTGAGCGATCGCGGCGTGAGGGTGCGCTGCCGACTGGAAGGACCAACGATGATCCGAGGGAAGATCCGCGGACGGTGGCTCGCAGCCGCCGCCGCGCTGACGAGCGTGACCCTTCTGGCCGCCGGGTGCTCCGGTTCCGCCGAGGGCAACGACGGTGGCGACGGCACCAGCGCTCCCGCCGCCGAGGGCACGGCCACGGACCAGGAGCTCGTGGTCTGGGCGGGCTCCCAGACCCCGATCACCCCCAACTTCAACCCCTACGCGGTCGGCGTGCTGCACCTCGCCAACGGCGGCATCTACGAGTCGCTCTTCGCGTACAACAAGCTGCAGGACGTGGACCCCACGCCGATGCTCGCCGAGTCGTTCGAGTGGAACGAGGACGGCACCCAGCTCACGGTGAAGATCCGCGGCGGCGTGACGTGGAACGACGGCCAGCCCTTCACCGCGGAGGACGTCGTCTACTCGTTCACCAACGACACGGCCAAGCCCGTGTACCTCGAGGACGCCGTCGCGCAGGACGAGTCGACCGTGGTGTTCTCGTTCGCCGAGCCGGCCTACGCGAACGAGTTCGCGATCCTGGGCAGCACCTACATCGTGCCGAAGCACGTGTTCTCCGAGCACGAGGCGGACTCCGGCGAGGACGCCGAGGGCAACGCCCTGCAGGGCCTCGTCGCCTGGGACAACGCCGAGGCCCCGGTGGGCACCGGCCCGTACATGCTCGACACGGCGTCGAACGCGGCCTACACCGCGAAGGCGAACCCGGACTACTGGGGCGGCGCCCCGAAGGTGGCGTCGCTGCGGTACGTCGGCATCGACGCCAACCAGTCGGCGGAGGACCTGCTCACCACCGGCCAGATCGACTGGACCACGATGTTCGTGCCGGACCCCGAGCGCGTCACCTCCACCGGTGGCTTCGGGTACGTGAACACCCCCGTGGACCCGGTGGTGCTCTACACCTGCTCCAACACGGACCTCGGCTGCGAGGGCGCCCAGACGGACGTCGCCGTCCGCCAGGCGCTCGACGCCGCGATCGACCGCTCGGCCATCACGGAGAAGGCGTTCGTCGGGCTCGCCCAGCCGATCTCGCCGACGTTCGCGCTGCTCGGCCGCGACGACAAGTGGATCGCCGACGGCATGCCGAAGGAGTCGCCGCAGAGCGCCGACGCCGCGGCCGCCGGGAAGATCCTCGAGGAGGCCGGCTACACCAAGGACGCCGACGGCTTCTACGGCAAGGACGGCAAGCCGATCACCCTCACCCTCACCTCCGTCGACGGGTGGTCGGACTTCAACAACGCCGCCAAGCTCATCGAGGAGCAGGCCAAGGCCGCGGGCCTCAAGGTCACCGCGTCCACCATCTCCTGGAACGAGTTCGCCGACGCCCGCGTCTCCGGTGAGTTCGAGCTGATCATGGGCGGCGTCGTCGGCACGTCGCTGGCCGACCCGTTCCAGATCTACCGCGAGTGGTTCACGGGCGACTACACCCAGAAGGTCGGCACCGCCCTCGAGCCGGGGGAGTGGAACATCTCCCGGTACGACAACGACGAGGTGAACGCTGCCGTCCAGGCCGCCTCGGAGACCAACGACGAGGCCGCCAAGAAGGAGGCCTACGCCACGGTCCAGGAGCACATCGTCTCCGACCTGCCGTACATCCCGATCGTCGTGAACGGCACGCAGACGTTCTTCAACACGACGAAGTTCACCGGCTGGCCCACGGAGGAGGACATGTACATGTTCCCGCCGTCGTGGCAGGGGCCGTCGTCGGGCGTCGTCCTCGGCAAGCTCGGCGGCGCCGAGTAGCCCGTTCCCCACGGTGACCGGCGGGCCCCCGGGCCCGCCGGTCACCCGCACGACCAGCACCACGACGCCGCGACGCCACGACGAGGAGGAGCCGCATGCCCGCGACACCGAAGGGCGGCCCGAAACCATGAAGTTCTACGCCAGACGGATCGCCTTCTACGCCGTGACCCTGTGGGCCGCGATCTCCCTGAACTTCTTCATCCCGCGCCTGCTGCCGGGTGACCCGTTCTCCATCCTCATGGCGAAGCTGCAGCGCGCCGGAGGCATCCCGGCAGGCACCGAGAACAGCATCCGGCTCCTGCTCGGCGCGGCCGAGGACCAGACGCTGTGGGAGCAGTACCTCACCTACTGGAAGAACGTCCTCACCGGGAACCTCGGCGTCTCCGTGACCAACTTCCCGACGCCGGTCACCGAGCTCATCGGCGACGCGCTGCCGTGGACCCTCGGCCTGGTCGGCACCGCCACGATCATCTCGTTCGTGCTCGGCATCGGGCTCGGCGCCCTCGCCGGCTGGAAGCGCGGCACCTGGGTGGACAGCCTGGTGCCCAGCACCACGATGCTGCAGTCGCTGCCCTACTTCTGGGTGGCCCTCGTGCTCATCTTCGTGTTCGCGGTGAGCCTCCAGTGGTTCCCGATCATCGGTGCCTACGACGTCTTCCACTTCAACGGGCCCGAGTGGAGCTGGGCGTTCGTCGGCTCCGTGCTCTACCACGCGTTCCTCCCGGCCGTGACGATCGTCATCTCGTCCGTCGGCGGCTGGCTGCTCGGGATGCGCAACATGATGGTCTCCACGCTGTCGGAGGACTACGTCACGACGGCGGAGGCCAAGGGCCTGCGGCCTCGCCGCGTGTTCACCACCTACGCGATGCGCAACGCCGCGCTGCCGTCCCTCGCCGGGTTCGGCGTCTCGCTCGGCTTCGTCGTCGCGGGCTCCCTCGTCATGGAGCAGGTCTTCACGTACCCCGGCGTCGGCAAGCTCATGATCACGGCGGTGCGCAACAACGACTACGCGCTGATGCAGGGCGTGTTCCTCGTCATCACTCTCGCGGTCCTCGCGGCGCTGTTCCTCATGGACCTCATCTACGGCTTCCTGGACCCGAGGACGCGGCACCATGACTGACACCGACACCACCACCCCCACGACGCCGGTCACGAGGTCCGGCGTGCGGCAGATGATGCCCTCCATGTCGGGCAAGCTCCTCGCCGGCCTCATCCTCATCGGCGCGATCGTGCTGTTCGCGATCGTCGGCCCGTGGGTCACGCAGGACCCGCGCAGCTCCGACAACGACGCGCTGCTGCCGCCCCAGCCTGGCCACTGGCTGGGCACCACCAGCCTCGGCTACGACGTGCTCGCCCAGCTCGCCGAGGGGGCGCGCGGCTCCCTGATCGTCGGCGTCTCGGCGGGGGTGGTCGCGATCCTCCTCGCGCTCCTCTTCGGCGTCGTCGCCGGTTACCTGCGCGGTTGGACCGACGAGTTCCTGTCGCTCGTCACCGGCATCATGCTCGTCATCCCCGGTCTGCCGCTGATGATCGTCGTCGCCAGCTACCTGCAGGTGCGCAGCCTGTGGGTCGTCGCGCTCATCCTCGGCGTCACCGCGTTCGCCGGCCCGGCCGTCGTGCTGCGCTCCCAGGCCCGGTCGCTGCGGGTGCGCGACTACGTCTCCGCGGCCCGCGTCGCGGGGGAGAAGACGCCGCGCATCATCGGGGTCGAGGTGCTGCCCAACCTGCTGCCCCTGCTCGCGTCGCAGTTCCTGTTCGCGATCGTGCTCGCCATCCTCGGCGAGGCCGGCCTGTCGTACCTGGGCCTCGGGCCCAACGGGTCGATCACCTGGGGCACGATGCTCAACGAGGCGCAGGGCGGCGGCGCGCTCACCCGTGGCGCCTGGTGGTGGTTCGTGCCGCCGGGCCTGATGATCGCCCTCTTCGGCACCGGCCTGTCGCTCGTCAACTTCGCGATCGACGAGATCGTCAACCCGAAGCTGCGGCTCGCCCCGGCGGCGGCCAAGAGCGTCCGCGAGGCGCGCAAGGCCGGCAAGGACAAGCTCGGGCGCCGCGCGACGCCGACGGCGACCGCGGACCCGTCCGCCCCGGCCGGCCGGCCGGAGAGCGACGGCGCCGCGCCCGACCAGAAGGAGAGGGTCGACGTATGACCGCCACCACGACCACCGGCCCGCTGTCGTCGCCGACGCACGCCGCGCACGTGGCCCACCTCGAGCCGGTCCTCACCGCCCGGCACGTGTCGATCGAGTACGAGGTGGACCCGCCCGTCCGCGCCGTGGACGACGTCTCCCTGACGCTGCACCGCGGCGAGATCCTCGGCCTCGCCGGCGAGTCCGGGTGCGGCAAGACCACCCTCGCCTACGGCCTCAACCGGCTCCTCAAGCCGCCGGCCATCCTGCGCTCGGGCGAGGTGACGTTCCACGACGCGAACGGCCCGGACATCGACGTCGTCTCGCTCACCGGCGACGCGCTGCGCGCCTTCCGCTGGGACAAGGTCTCCATGGTCTTCCAGGGGGCGATGAACTCCCTGAACCCGGTGATCAGCGTCCGCAAGCAGCTCGGCGACGTGCTCACCACCCACCGGCCGCAGATGGGCAGGAAGGAGCGCGACGCGCGCTCCGCCGAGCTGCTCGAGCTCGTCGGCGTCGACCCGGGCCGCCTCGACAGCTTCGCCCACGAGCTCTCCGGCGGCATGCGGCAGCGCGTCATGATCGCCATGGCGATGGCGCTCAACCCGCAGGTCATGATCATGGACGAGCCGACGACGGCGCTCGACGTCGTCGTCCAGCGGGGCATCCTGCGCGAGATCATGCGGCTGCGCGAGCGGTTCAACTTCGCCGTCGTCTTCATCACCCACGACCTGCCGCTGCTGCTCGAGATCAGCGACCGCATCGCCGTCATGCGCGCCGGCCGCATCGTCGAGCTCGACACGTCCGAGTCCGTCTATGCGCGGGCCCAGCACCCCTACACGCGCCAGCTGCTGAACTCGTTCCCGAGCCTCACGGGCGACCGCGGCTCCTTCGTCCGCACCGGCGTCTCCCAGGACGCCCCCGAGCAGGAGGCGTCATGAGCAGCCTCGAGGTCCGACACCTCGTCAAGGAGTTCACCGTCCGCAACGGCGTCCGGCGCGGCACCCTGCGCGCCGTGAACGACGTGTCGTTCACGCTCGAGCCGGGAAAGACGATCGCGCTCGTGGGGGAGTCCGGCTCCGGCAAGTCCACCGTGGCCCGCATGATCTCCCAGCTCGAGACGCCGACCAGCGGCGAGATCCTGCTCGACGACCAACCCGTCGGCCGCCGCGGCCGGGCCCTGGCCGGCTACCGGCACCAGGTGCAGATGGTCTTCCAGGACCCGTTCGCGTCGCTCAACCCGTATCACACCGTGGCGCACCACCTGGAGCGCCCGCTCCAGCTCCACGGCGTCGCGAGCGGCGACGGGCTCGAGCGCGCCGTCCACGACCTGCTCGAGCGCGTCAACCTCACCCCGCCCGAGCTCTACGCCGTCAAGAGGCCGCACGAGATGTCCGGCGGGCAGCGGCAGCGCGTCGCCATCGCCCGCGCCCTCGCGCCCGGCGCGCGGTACCTGGTCGCCGACGAGCCCGTGTCCATGCTCGACGTCTCCATCCGGCTCGGGGTGCTCAACCTGCTCGCCAGGCTGCAGCGCGAGGAGAACCTCGGCGTCCTGTACATCACGCACGACCTCGCCACCGCGCGGCACTTCAGCGACGAGATCCTCGTGATGTACCGGGGGGACATCGTGGAGCGGGGGCCGTCCGACGACGTCATCCTGAACCCGCAGCACGAGTACACGAGGACGCTGCTCGCCGCCGCTCCGGAGCCGTCGCGTCATGGGCGGCTGCGGGAAGAGGTCCGGGCGGAGCTCGCCGCCTCCTGACGATTCGCTCTCCGCTCGCTGCCGCGTGGGGCGGAGGTCTCTTCGCGCGGACGCGTTCACGGGCGCCAGGGCGCCCTCCACTTCGGGAGGGATACGTCCGCGCGAAGAGACCCCCGCCCCACGCTCGTTCTCCGTCTCACCGTGCGCGTCGTCGAGGGCACCCACGCTCCGGGCTCGTCCCGTCGGACGATGGTCGAGGGCGCGGCCCCGTCTGTGCAGATCGGGGTTGGGGTGCGAGGGCGACGTCGTCGGGCGGTGGGGTGAGGGACAAAGTGAGGCTTAGGGTGCTGCCGTGCCTGCGCGACGACGGACCGACCCTGCTGCTGGACGGGCGGCCGTGGCCGCTTGGCTGGGCGGCGACGACTCGCGCCCCGTGGTGACCACCGCCGTCCGCTTCACGCTGGAGGAGCTGGCCGACGTCGCGCCCGGCAACTCGGTGGAGGTGCGGGTGCCTCCCGCGGGGGCGGTGCAGGCCGTGGCCGGACCGCGGCACACGCGTGGGACGCCGCCGAACGTGGTGGAGACCGACGTCGAGACCTGGCTCGGGCTGGTGACCGGGCGGCTGACGTGGGGCGACGCCCTGGGGTCCGGGCGGGTGAGCGCCTCGGGGGAGCGGGCCGACCTGTCCGCGCTGCTGCCGCTGCAGGCCGCCCGCCGGCCCCGTCCCTGATCCGCCGAGGTAGTCCGCGATCCCGCGAGGTAGTCCGGGGCGTGCCGAGGTAGTCCGCGATCCCGCGAGGTAGTTCGTCGGACGGCGAGGTAGTTCGGGGCGCGGGCGTGGGCCGGGTCCGCTACGTTCGCGGCACCGGGCAGGCCCGTGCCCCGACAGTCGGACGACGACGTCCGGTGACCTGCGGTTCAACCGCCGTTCACACGGGCCTGCTGAGGTGACGTCACCCACGTCCGCCGCGAAGGAGCCACCGTGAGCCCTACCCCTCTCGCCCGCCACCGAGGACCGCTCGCGGCCGCCGCCGCGGCCGCGCTCGTCCTCCCCCTGGGCGCCGCCCTCGCCGCCCCGGCGTCCGCCGCCGTCTCGCCCGACGCCCCCGTCGTCATCGACGAGGTCTACGGGGGCGGCGGCAACAGCGGCGCCGCGTTCAACCAGGACTTCGTCGAGCTGTACAACCCCACGGACGACGCCGTGTCGCTCGAGGGCTGGTCGGTGCAGTACGCGTCCGCGACCGGCACCTGGGCCAACGGCGCCCAGACGAACCTCTCGGGGGAGATCCCGGCGGGCGGGTCGTTCCTCGTCGCGGAGGCGCTGGGCGGGAACACGTCGCTGCCCGCGCTGCCCGCCCCGGACGTCACGGGCACCATCGCGATGTCCGGCACCGGCGCCAAGGTCGCGCTGGTGCGCTCGACGGGCCGCCTCTCCTGCGCGGGCGCCGACTGCGCGGCGGCCGAGGCCGTCGTCGACCTCGTCGGCTGGGGGCCGACCGCCAGCGCCTTCGCGGGATCCGGGCCGGCGCCGGCGACGACGAACGCGACGTCGGTCGCGCGCCGCGACCACGCGCACACCGCCGACAACGCCGCGGACTTCGCCGCCGGGACGCCGACGCCGACCGCGAGCGGCACCGACCCGGGCACGGGCCCCGGCCCGGGCGAGGACGCGACGATCGCCGAGATCCAGGGCAGCGGCGCGACGTCGCCGCTGGCCGGGAAGACGGTGACGACCACCGGTGTCGTGACCGCCACCTACCCCACGGGCGGCTTCGACGGGCTCTACCTCCAGACCGCGGGCACCGGCGGCGACCCCGCCGACGACGCCACGCCGGGCGCCTCCGACGCGGTCTTCGTGTACTCGCGCGCCGCGGCGGCCGGGCTCGAGGTCGGCGACCACGTCGAGGTCACCGGCGAGGTCAGCGAGCACCAGGGGCTCACCGAGGTCACCGCGGACTCCTGGACGGCACTCGACGAGCCCGGCGCCGTCGAGCCGCTGGCCACGACCTGGCCCGCGACCGACGCCGAGCGCGAGGCCCTGGAGGGCATGCTGCTCGCCCCGCAGGGCGACTTCACCGTCACGGACAACTACGACACGAACTTCTACGGGACGATCGGGCTGGCCGCGGGCGACATGCCGCTGGTCCAGCCGACCACGGCCGGCCGGCCGGGTTCGGTCGAGGCGAAGCAGCAGGCCGAGGACAACGCGGCCCGCGCCGTCCTGCTGGACGACGGTGCGTCCACGAACTACGGGTCGGCGGCGAACTCGTCGCAGCCGCTGCCGTGGCTCACGGGCGGCGACCCCGTGCGGGTCGGCGCGGCCGTGACCTTCACGCGGCCCGTCGTCCTCGACCACCGCTACGACGCCTGGGGGCTGCAGCCGCAGCACCGGCTCACGCCCGACGTCGCCACCGACGTCCAGCCCGCCACGTTCGAGGACACGCGCGAGGCGTCACCGCAGGACGTCGGCGGCACGCTGCAGGTGGGCACCTTCAACGTGCTCAACTACTTCACCACCACCGGCGACCAGCTCACCGGCTGCCGGTACTACACCGACCGCGCCGGCGACCCGGTGACCGTGCGCGACGGCTGCGACGCCCGCGGCGCCGCCGAGGCCGAGGACCTGGAGCGCCAGCAGACCAAGATCGTCGCCGCGATCTCCGCGCTGGGGGCCGACGTCGTCGGGCTCGAGGAGATCGAGAACTCCGCTGCCTTCGGCAAGGGCCGCGACCAGGCGCTGTCCGACCTGGTGGACGCGCTGAACGCGCACGACGGCGCGGGCACGTGGGCGTACGTCGCGTCCCCTGCCGACCTTCCGGACAGCGAGGACGTGATCCGCACCGCGTTCGTCTACCGGACCGCGGGCGCCGAGCCCGTCGGGACCTCCCGGATCCTCGACGACCCGGAGGCGTTCGGCAACGCGCGCCAGCCCCTCGCGCAGGCGTTCCAGCCCGCCGGCGGGGTGCACGCGGACCCGGGCGACGACGTCGTGGTGGTCACCAACCACTTCAAGTCCAAGGGGTCGGCCGGTCCGTGGCCGGGAGACGCCGACACGGGCGACGGCCAGGGCGCGTCCAACGAGTCCCGCGTGCGGCAGGCGACCGCGCTGGTCGGGTTCGCCGACGACGTGGCGGAGGATGCGGGCACCGACGCGGTGCTGCTGCTGGGCGACCTCAACTCGTACGAGCAGGAGGACCCGGTCGTCGTCCTGACCGACGCGGGGTACACCGACCTGGGCCCCACCACGGGCGAGTACAGCTACGCGTTCGACGGCGCGGTCGGCTCGCTCGACCACGCGCTCGCGTCGTCGGGTCTGATCGACCGGGTGACCGGCACGGACATCTGGAACGTCAACGCGTACGAGCCGGTGGCGAACGAGTACAGCCGCTACAACTACAACGCGACGATCCTCTACGACGAGACGCCGTTCCGGTCGTCGGACCACGACCCGCTGCTCGTCGGGCTGGACCTCGCGCCGTCCGCGCCCGCGTGGGACGCGAAGGACACCTACGGCAAGGGGGACCGGGTCGCCTTCGAGGGCGGGCTCTTCGAGGCGCTGTGGTGGTCGCGCGGCGACCGGCCCGGGGCGTCGGCGTACGGGCCGTGGGCCGAGGTCGGGGCTCCGGTCGCGACGTCGGCCGGGACCTTCCCGGCCTGGACCGGCACCTGGGTGTACGGCAAGGGCGACGTCGTCGTGCACGACGGGCACCGCTGGCAGGCGCGCTGGTACTCCCGGCACGACGAGCCGGGAGCGACGCCCTGGGGCCCCTGGACGGACCTGGGAGCCGTCTGACGGACGGCCGTCGGGTGCCGGCGGGTGGCTTAGGCTCGAGGGGTGAGCAGCTCGACCCCCGACCAGGACGCCCCGGCACCCGACGGCGCCGCGCCCGACGGCACGCCGCACGACCGCGAGGCGCCGGCGGAGACCGCCGGGACTGCCGCCGACGGCACCGACACCGCGGTCGGCGCCGCGAACGGCACCGCGGACGACGTCGAGGAGCCGCAGGACGTGACGCTGCTGGTCGACCCGGACCGCGTGCGGCGCGCGCCCAAGTACCCGGTGTTCCTGTGGATGGGCGCGCTGGTCGGCGGCGTCGTCGGCCTGATCTTCTCGACCTGGCTCATCGACGCGACCGAGTCGGCCGAGACCCTGATGAAGCCCGGCGTCTACGTGTCGGTGACCATCCTCGGCGGGATCGCGCTCGGGCTGGGCGTCGGAGGGCTGATCGCGGTGATCTCCGACCGGCGCAGCCTGCGTCGCCGCTGACGCGTCCGCGCCGGTCGACGCACCGGGGCCCTGTGGGATACTCGAAGCATGCCCTTGCGCCCTGACGGCCGCCTGAACCATGACCTCATGCCCGGCGAGAAGGGCCCCCAGGACGCGTGCGGCGTCTTCGGGGTCTGGGCCCCCGGCGAGGAGGTCGCGAAGCTCGCCTACTTCGGCCTGTACGCCCTGCAGCACCGCGGACAGGAGTCCGCGGGCATCGCCACCAGCAACGGTGAGCAGATCCTCGTCTACAAGGACATGGGCCTCGTGTCCCAGGTCTTCGACGAGACGGCGCTCGACGCCCTCACCGGCCACCTCGCGGTCGGCCACTGCCGCTACTCCACGACCGGTGGGGTGACCTGGGAGAACGCCCAGCCCACCCTCGGCGCGACCGCGGGCGGCACCGTCGCCCTCGGGCACAACGGCAACCTCACCAACTCCGCCGAGCTCGTCAACCTCGTGGCCGAGCGCTACGGCGCCCAGCGCCGCGGGGAGCTCGCGCGCGGCAACACGACCGACACGGCGCTCATCACCGCCCTGCTCGCGGGCGACGCCGACCACACCCTCGCGCAGACAGCGCTCGAGGTGCTGCCGAAGCTGCGCGGCGCGTTCTCCCTCGTCTTCATGGACGAGGGCACCCTCTACGCCGCGCGCGACCCGCAGGGCGTGCGCCCGCTGGTCCTGGGCCGCCTGCAGCGCGGCTGGGTGGTCGCGTCCGAGACGCCGGCCCTCGACATCGTCGGCGCGTCGTACGTGCGGGAGGTCGAGCCGGGCGAGCTGATCACCATCGACGCGGACGGCCTGCGCTCCGAGAAGTTCGCCGAGCCGGAGCGTGCGGGCTGCGTCTTCGAGTACGTCTACCTCGCCCGCCCCGACAACACGATCAACGGCCGCTCCGTGCACGCGTCGCGCGTCGAGATGGGCCGCACCCTGGCGCGGGAGCACCCCGTCGAGGCGGACCTCGTCATCCCGACGCCGGAGTCCGGCACGCCGGCCGCCGTCGGGTACGCCGCGGAGTCGGGCATCCCGTTCGGGCAGGGGCTCACCAAGAACGCCTACGTGGGCCGCACGTTCATCCAGCCGTCCGACACGCTGCGCCAGCTCGGCATCCGCCTCAAGCTCAACCCGCTCAAGGAAGTGATCCGCGGCAAGCGCCTCGTCGTCGTCGACGACTCGATCGTGCGCGGCAACACGCAGCGGGCCCTGATCCGCATGCTCCGCGAGGCGGGGGCGGCCGAGGTTCACGTGCGCATCTCGTCGCCGCCGGTGAAGTGGCCGTGCTTCTACGGCATCGACTTCGCGTCGCGCGCCGAGCTCATCGCCAACGGCCTCAGCCCGGACGAGATCGGCCAGTCCCTGGGCGCCGACTCCCTCGGCTACATCTCGACCGAGGGCATGATCGCCGCCACCGAGCAGCCGGCGTCCCAGCTGTGCGCCGCCTGCTTCACGGGCAAGTACCCCATCGAGCTCCCCACCGCCGACCAGCTCGGCAAGCACCTGCTGGAGCAGGCCGAGCTGCCGCTCGGCGCCCCGGAGGACGGGCTCCGACAGGTCTCCGTGGGGGCCGGCGGCGGCACCGCGCTCGACCACCCCTGACTGACAGCCTGACTGACAGCCGACTGACACAGCCGACGAACGGTGAGCATCACGTGACGAACGAACCCCTGACCTACGCCGCGGCCGGCGTCGACACCGAGGCCGGCGACAAGGCCGTCGAGCTGATGAAGGACGCCGTGCGCCGCACGCACGGACCCGCCGTCCTCGGCGGCGTGGGCGGCTTCGCGGGGCTCTTCGACCTCTCGGCGATCCGCGAGTACCGGAAGCCGCTGCTCGCGACGTCGACGGACGGCGTCGGCACCAAGGTCGCGATCGCGCAGGCGCTCGACAAGCACGACACGATCGGCTTCGACCTCGTCGGCATGGTCGTGGACGACATCGTCGTGGTGGGCGCCGAGCCGCTGTTCATGACGGACTACATCGCCACCGGCAAGGTCGTCCCCGAGCGCGTGGCCGACATCGTCCGCGGTATCGCGCAGGCCTGCGAGGTGGCCGGCACGGCCCTCGTCGGCGGTGAGACGGCCGAGCACCCGGGCCTCCTGGGTCCGGACGAGTACGACGTCGCGGGGGCGGCCACGGGCATCGTCGAGGCGGACGCCGTGCTCGGCCCGGAGCGGGTGCGCGCCGGCGACGTGCTGGTCGCGATGGGCTCGAGCGGCCTGCACTCCAACGGCTACTCGCTGGTGCGCGCCGTCGTGAAGCACGCCGGCTGGTCGCTGGACCGCCACGTCGAGGAGTTCGGCCGCACCCTGGGCGAGGAGCTGCTGGAGCCCACCCGCGTGTACGCGCGCGACGTGCTCGCGCTCGCCGAGGACCCGGCCGCGCAGGTGCACGCCGTGACCCACGTGACGGGCGGCGGGCTCGCGGCGAACCTCGCGCGCGTGCTGCCCGCGGGCACGGTGGCGACGGTCGACCGGGGGACGTGGGAGGTGCCCGCCGTCTTCCGCACCGTGCGCGAGCTCGGCTCGGTGCCGCGGCGGGACCTGGAGAACACGCTCAACCTCGGCGTCGGCATGGTGGCCGTCGTCGGCGCGGACGGCGTCGAGGCGGCGCTGGCGTCGCTCGCGGCGCGCGGCGTGCCGGCGTGGGTGCTGGGGACGGTCGAGGACCTGGACCCGGCCGCGGCCGCCGAGGACCTGGTCGCCGGGACCAAGGGCGTGCAGGGCGGCGCGGTCCGTCTCATCGGCGACTACCGCTGACATCCCGCGCGGGGGAGCGGGAGCTCCCCTGCGCAAGGGCTCGCGCATGACGAAGGGCCGGACGGCTGCTGCCGTCCGGCCCTTCGCTCGCAGCGCCGGAACCCATGGGCCACGGGATCCGGCGCCAGGGCTCAGCGCTCGTCGCCCCAGGAGTTGTATCGGTTGTCGTACTCGTCGTCGTCGGAGAAACGATCCTCCGTGGCGACATCCGTGCGACTGCCCTCGCTGCTCTTGAGCTCCTGCTCGAGCGCGTGGTAGTTCGTCTCGGGGCTGTAGTACTTCAGCTCGCGAGCGACCTTAGTCTGCTTTGCCTTCTGACGGCCGCGGCCCATGGCTGAGACCCCCTCAACGTAGGAGCGGGGCTTGCGCCGTCCGTGACGGCGGCCCCGTGCGTAAGTAGTCTGTTCAGACCCCAACGGTACATGCTCGCGCGCCATTCCCTCCACTCCGCGACGCGTGCCGTGCGCAACGACGGACGTCGGAGCGGGTGATCCTCGTCAGATCGTGTCTCAGGTCACGAGACCGAGAGGTGCGCGGAGCGGTCCGGAGGGGACCGAGGCCCTCGCAGAACGGACGCACGAGCACGACTCGGTCCATGCCAGGACGATCCGGACGATTTCATCCGGCTCCCAAGTCGCCTCAATCCCGCTTTCTGCACACAATGGATGAGCGAGACCGTGTCCGCACACCGGGCGCCGCCCGGGCCGGTCCGTACCAGGAGGTGCAGGGGATGTCGCTCCACGGAGACTCCGAGGTTCTGCTGACGCCTGCCGAGGTGGCCAGCCTGTTCCGCGTCGACCCGAAGACCGTGACCCGCTGGGCAAAGGCGGGGAAGCTCTCGTCGATCCGCACGCTCGGTGGTCACCGCCGCTACAAGGAGTCGGAGGTGCGCGCGCTCCTCGGCGCCGCCTCCGAGGAGGCGACGCCGGACAAGTAGGGCGCCTTCAGCGGGCGTCGCGGCGCCGCTCGAGCGCGTCGACGCTCAGCGGCGCCGGGCGCGGACGACGACGATCGCGATCAGCGCCAGCCCCGCCGCCGCGGCGCCGAGGAGCACCTGGGCGTTGCGCTTGCGCCGCGGGTCGGTGGCAGGGAGCCCGCCGCCCGTGACGAACGCGCCGGCGTCGCCGGCCGCCTGCTTGGTCGCCCGCGCGAACTGGTTCGCCTGATACTTGGGCGACAGTCGCGTCGCGAGCTCGTCGAGGGTCGCGCTCAGCTCCGCACGGGTGCGGGCCACCTCGTCCTCGAGCTCGCGGGCCGTGGGGGCCGGGGTCCTGTTCTCGGGCGTCGTGGGCTCGGTCACCGGCGCACCCCCTTCTTGATCGTCTCCACGTCCTCCTTGACCCGGTCGATCGTCTCGGGTCGGCGGGCCGCCTTCTTGAGCTGCCTGACGGCGATCGCCACGGCGATGCCCGCGACCAGCACCATCGCGACGCCGACGACGAGCGCCGACAGCCAGAGCGGCCAGACCGTGTCGAGGCCGAGGATCCCGGCCCAGATGAGCACCCCCACCGCGTAGAGCACGACGACGAGGGCGGCGGCGATGAGTCCGAGCCCGATGCCGGACCGCTTCGCCTTCTCCGTCATCTCGGCCTTGGCGAGCGCGACCTCGGCGCGCACGAGCCGCGTGGTCTGTTCCGACAGCTGCTCCACGAGCCGACCCATGGAGGGTGGCTGCTCGGCGGGCGGCGTGCGTCCGTCGTCCCAGTCCGTCATCGGCTGCTCCGATCCTGCGTGAGGTGATCGTCCGTGCGGTCCCACTCAACCCGTCCCTGCTGGTCCAGGCAATTCCTGGGAGAAAACGACGAGACCCCCACGCCGTGGCGTGGGGGTCTCGATGGTGGCTCCGACCGGCGTCGATCCGGTGACCTTTCGATTTTCAGTCGAACGCTCTACCAACTGAGCTACAGAGCCTGGACACGAACGCCCGGGCGCCGTTACCGACGAACCGGGCGCATCATGCGCGACCCTGACGGGACTTGAACCCGCGACCTCCGCCGTGACAGGGCGGCGCGCTAACCAACTGCGCTACAGGGCCAAGGTGGGGAGTGGACTCCCACCGAGGAAGCTCGTTTCGAGCCGAGAAGAAGCGTACCCCATGCTCGCCGGGATCTTGAAATCGGATCCTGACCAGCAAGGACGCGCCGTTTCGCGGGGCTGCCGACGCTGCCGGCGTCCCCGCGGACGTACCCCCAACGGGATTCGAACCCGTGCTACCGCCGTGAAAGGGCGGGGTCCTAGGCCGCTAGACGATGGGGGCTGGACCCGGCAAGCATACCCAGCCGGCCGGGACGGTCCTCGCCCGTCCGTGGGCGAGGATGGGACCCGTGGTGGAGATGACGCGCGAGGAGTTCGAGGACGCCGTCCGGGACGGCCTCGACCAGGTCCCGGCCGACCTGGCGGCGATGATGGACAACGTCGTCGTCCTCGTCGAGGACGACGCCCCTGCCGACGACCCCGAGCTCCTCGGGCTGTACGAGGGGGTGCCGCTCACGGAGCGCGGGCAGTTCTGGGCCGCGGGCTCGCTGCCGGACCGGATCACCGTGTACCGCAACCCGACCCTCGCCATCTGCGACACGCGCGACGACGTCGTCGAGGAGGTCGCCGTCACCGTGGTGCACGAGATCGCCCACCACTTCGGCATCGACGACGACCGGCTGCACGAGCTCGGCTGGGCCTGAGGCGCCCCGACGACGACGGACCCGTGACGCACGGGGCGTCGCGGGTCCGTCGGGGGTCGTGCTGCGGGGAGCGCCGAGGCTCAGGCCGGGCGGTACTCCCAGTGCCACGCCTCCGGCTTGCGCCCGTCGGCCTGGGCCCAGGCGGGGTTGTGCCACCCGAACTCCGCGGCGTTCTCGACCAGCCACTGGTGCTGCGCGCTCGAGCGCTCCTCGACGCCGCCGTTGATGTCGACGGCGATACCCCAGCCGTGGTCCGAGTAGCCGGGCACGGCGGCGAGGTAGCCGCGGCTCGCCTTGACCGACACCTGCGACTCGTACGAGCGGTAGGAGTCGCGGATCTGCAGGTGCTGGCCGAAGCGCGCCCGGTACGCGGAGTCGAGTCGTTCGAGCTGCTCGGCGGCGTCGCGTCGCAGGGACTCGCCCGGCGCGAAGGACAGCCCGCTCAGGTCGGCGGCCGCGATGCGGCCGTTCTCGTACCCGTCGGTGTCGTCCGCGAACTTCTTGAGGGAGGCGGCGGCCTTGCGGGCCTCCGCCGCCCGGGCGGCGAGGATCTCGGCCGGCGTCGCCGGGGCCGGCGTGATGCTGATCGCGCTCGTCTCGGTCTTCTCGATCAGCGTGGTGAGGTCCTCGGTGGCATCGGCGACGTCGGCCGCGTCCTGCCCGCGGACGTCGAGCGCGGCGCGCTCGCCGGCGCGCGACGCCGCCTCCCCGCCGGAGCGGTCGGACACGACGTCGCGCAGGTGCGCCGCGCTCTTCGCGACGGCCTTGCGCTGCGTGACCGGGATCCCGCGCGTCTCGGTCGTCACCTGGTCGGCGCGGGCCAGAGCCTCCTGGGCGGCGGTGAGCGCCTCGTCGCCGGACGGGGCGGCGCTCTTCGGGGAGCCCTTCGCCGCGGCCTGCTCGGTGTCGGCCTTCCCCTCGCCCGTGCTCGCAGCGTCCGAGCCGACGGCGCCCGACGTCGCGCTCGCGGCGCCCGACAGCGCGGGCCGCACGATCGCCGCCGTCGCGGAGGCGGTCGTGGAGACGGTGCCGAACGTGCCGGTCTCGATGGTCCCCACCGAGGACGAACCCGGGTCGGTCGCCGCCGCGGTCCGCGTCTCCCCGGAGGCGGTGGAGTTGCCCGTGAGGACCACCCCGGTCGTCAGCGCCATCACCGTGAGCGCGACGGGGACGCCGGCGCGCACGGTGCGGCGCCGAAGGCGCGGCGTCGTGGGACGGGCGGCGGGCTCGTCGGCGCGGACGTCGGCGCGGCGCGGTCGGGTCGGGTGGTGGATGTCGCGGCGCCGGGGCAGGGGCGCAGGGGCGTGCTCGGTCGTGTGCTCGGTCATGGAGTAGGTCCTCGGGGGTCGGGAGCTCGAACCTTTCGGGAGCTCGCACCGGTCGGAAGCTCGTTCCATCTTCAACCGTCTCGACGGGTGCTCCGGGCCAACGAGGGGACCAGACGACACGAATCCGGTGCGGGCCGCGAGGACGAGATGTGAAGGACGGGACATCCCGGCGAAACCCTCGGCCGCTCCGGGGGTGCGCCCGGATGGTGGGACGCGGCGTCCCGCGCGCCCGCGCCGCCGGGCCCGGCCGACCGGCCGCGCCCCAGGATGCTCGGATGACTTCCGCACCCGTGACCGTCGCGATCCACCGCGCCGTCAGCCCCGACCGCGTCCCCGAGGTCACTGCCTGGGTGCAGTCCGGCGTCCAGCTCGCGAACCGCTGGGACGGCTTCCTCGGCTCCGGCTGGATCCGCGCGTCCGAAGGGGCCGCGGACTGGATCATGCTCTACCGGTTCGCCGACGCCGCCCGCCTCGAGGCGTGGGAGGAGTCGCCGGAGCGTCGGCGCTGGCTCGCCGCCGGCGAGGGGCTGGTCGAGGAGCGGCGCGTCGAGAAGCGCACCGGCATCGAGGGGTGGTTCGACCCGCCCGTGCGGCAGGACGAGCCCGCCGGGCCGCCGCTGCTGGCCGCGCCGCCGCGCTGGAAGCAGTCCGTGGCCATCTGGCTCGGCTTCTTCCCCGTGAACCTCGTCTTCACCGTGCTGGTGGGGTGGCTCGTGCCGCCCTTCGAGGAGCTGCACGTCGTGCTGCGGGTGCTCGTCTCGACGCTCGTGCTCACGCCGATCATGTCGTTCTGGGTGCTGCCCTGGGTGACGGGGCGCCTCGCGGGCTGGCTGCACGCACCGCGGCGCTGAGCAGCGCAGGACGTCGCCGGGGTCAGCCCCGGGCGGAGGTCTCCGCCGACTCGAGCCAGTCCCGCAGGGCGGCCGGCCGGTCGGTGATGATGCCGTCCACGCCCGCGTCGACGAGCGTGCGCCAGGTGGGCTGGTCGTTGGCTGTCCAGCCGAAGACCCGCCGCCCCGCGGCGTGCGCCGCCGGGACGAGCCCCGGGTCGTCGGCCACCAGGGCCGCCGCCGGGCTGACGGCCGCGGCGTCGAGCTCGGTGAGCAGCGCGTGCAGGTCGCCGCGGGGGCGCTCCACCAGCAGCGAGCGCGGCACCTGCGGCGCGACGTCGCGCAGGGTCGCGACCGTCGTCGGGTCGAAGCCCTGCACCACCAGCCGGCCCTCGAGAGCGGGGGCGTCCAGCACGCGCATCGTCACGGCGACGTCCTCGGCGGACCAGCGGCCCTTGTACTCGCAGAGGACGCCGAGGCCTGGGTGGCGCTCGACCAGCGCCAGCACCTCGGCCAGCGTGGGGATGCGCTGCCCGGCGAACTCGGGACCGAACCACGCGCCGGCGTCGAGCGCCTGCAGCGCGTCCCGGGTGAGGCTCCGCACCTCGCCGGTGCCGTCGGTCGTGGCGTCGACCGTGTCGTCGTGGATCACCATCGGCACGCCGTCGGCGCTGAGGTGGACGTCGAGCTCGACCATCGCGGCACCCACCTCTCCGGCGAGGTCGAACGCGGCCGGCGTGTTCTGCGGGGCGTCCGCGGACGCCCCGCGGTGGGCGACGACCGCGGGGGCCTGGGCGCTGACGGGCACGGAGCTCCTTCGGGCGACGGCCTGCGACGGTGACGTGCAGGGGTGGGCCCCGTGGGGATCGAACCCACAACCCGCGGATTAAAAGTCCGCTGCTCTGCCAGTTGAGCTAGAGGCCCGCCGCCGTCCGCCCGGAGGTCGGTCGCCGGCTGCGGACAGCGTACGCGGGGCCGCGGGCGTCCCGTGCGCGCCGGACGACGACGCCGCCGGCGCGGCGGTCGGACTGGTCACGATCCGGTCACGGAGGGCAACCTATCGACGCGCCGGGACGGCTGTCACGCGGGGTCTCACCCACCGGGAGATCTCGTCCCGATCGCGTCTCATCGTTGCGCCAGGACCCGAGTGCTGTTTCGGTGGACGGGTTCGCAAGGACCGACGAGAGGAGCGTCCATGCTCACCGTGACCGACAACGCCCGTACCGCCGTCCAGGACCTCGCCCAGCAGGCGGGGGTGCCCGACGAGGGCGGGCTGCGGATCGCGCAGTCCGCCGGCCAGCCCGGCAACTTCGAGCTCGCGCTCGTCCCGGCGCCCCAGCCCGACGACCAGGTGGTCGACGAGGAGGGAGCCACGCACGTGTTCGTCGAGGCGCAGGCCGCGCCGGCCCTCGACACGCTGACCCTCGACACCGACCCTGCCGCGCAGGGTCCGGGATTTGTGCTCACGCCCCAGGCGTGACGTCCGGGCGGGCACTCGGCGCGCCTCCCTGAGGCTGCACCGCCCCGCCTGACCGGTCCTCCGACGGCCGGGCACGGAGATCGTTCCGTGCCCGGCCGTCGTCGTGCCGGGAGCGGCCGTGGCGCGGAGGTGGCGTCCAGGGCGCGGTTGCGCCATCGTGTGGTGCCGCGACCCCGCGGCACCGACGGAGGTGACCCGTGAACGACCCCGCCCGAGCTGTCCGGCGCTCCTCGCGCAGCGCGAACAGCAGCCCTGCCCTGCAGGCCCTCGCCCGCGCCGGCTACGTCGCGTCCGGCGTGCTGCACCTGCTCCTCGGCTGGCTGGCCGTCCGCCTGGCCTTCGGGTCCTCCACGGGGAGCGCCGACCAGCAGGGCGCGCTGCGCGAGCTGGCCGACGCCCCGGGTGGCGCCCTGCTCCTGTGGCTGACGGCGGCGGGCTTCGCCGGCCTCGCCCTGTGGCAGCTCACCGAGGCGGTGGCGGGCGTGCCGGGCACGGACACGGCGCAGCAGGTCGGGGCGCGGGCGAAGGCCGCCGGCAAGGCGATCCTGTACGGGGTGCTCGCCGGTACCGCCGTGCGGGTCGCCACCGGGTCGTCCGGCGGCGGCTCGGAGGAGGGGCTCACCGCCGACCTCATGCGCGCCCCCGCGGGCCGGTGGCTCGTCGCGGTGGTCGGTGCCGTGATCGTCGGGGTGGGCGTCTTCCACGTCGTCAAGGGCTGGCGTCGGTCGTTCCGCGACGACCTGCGCGGGACCGGCGGCGGCGCCGTCGGGCAGGCGGTCGTGCGGCTCGGCCAGGTCGGCTACGTCGCGAAGGGGATCGCGCTCGGCGTGCTCGGCGGCCTCTTCGTGGCGGCCGCCGTCACGGCCGACCCCGAGAAGGCCGGCGGCCTGGACGACGCCCTGCACGCGATCAGGGAGCAGCCGTTCGGGGTGGTGCTGCTCGTCGCGACGGGCCTGGGCATCGCGGCCTACGGCGTCTACTCGTTCGCGCGGGCCCGGTACGCGCGCCTGTGACCCGCCGGCCGGGGGCCGTCGTCAGGTCGCGGGCTCCACGATCCACGTCGCGCCGAGCAGCAGGCAGCCGACGGTGACGAGCAGGAAGACCACGACCCACAGGATGCCCGTCGTGCGGGTCAGCGTCGCGAGCTGGTCGGCGTCGGACCGCCGCGCACGACCCCTGGACCGCTGGGCCTGGAGCTCGAGCACGGGGCGCACCGACCCGATCAGCAGGAACCACGTCACCGCGTAGGCGACGGTCGCCTGGGCGGCCGGCTCGAGCCACCACGAGACGGCGACGAGCGCGGCGCCGGAGACGAGGATCGACCAGAGCCCGAACCAGTTGCGGATCTTCAGCAGCAGGAGGGCGAGCAGCAGCACGAGCAGCCACAGCAGCCCCACCGCGTAGCCGTGCCGCAGCAACCATGCGGCTCCGAGCCCCGTCAGGCCGGGGCCGACGTACCCGGCGAACGCCGTGACGACCATCCCGAAGCCGCGTGGTCGCCCGGCGGACACGGTGAGCCCGGAGGTGTCGGAGTGCAGCCGGATGGCGTCCAGGCGCCGCCCGGTGACCATGGCGGCGACGGCGTGCGCGCCCTCGTGCGCGATCGTCACGACGTGCCGTGCCACCCGCCACACGGGGGTCACGAGCACGACGGCGAGCGCCGCGAGGCCCGCGGCCAGCACCACCGGCTGCGCCGGCGGGGGCACGGGGGTGGTGGCGGCCGTCCAGATCTGCGTCAGCACGTCGCCGACGGTCGCGAGGAAGTCGTCCACGGCGGCCATTCCACCATGCGCCCCTGAGAGCTCGGGTTCGTCGTGGCTGTCGACCCGGGCTCCTGTCATGAGAGACTGGTACCCGGTGGCTGCGCGTTGCGCGCCCCGCGTCGTGGAGATCCCCCCGGATTGCGTGCGGCGGACCCCGACCCCGACGTCCGAGACGTCCCAGCCCGAGAGGCCCTTTTTCTTGACTACCTTTGCCGATTTCGGCCTGCCCGCCCCTGTCGTCCGCCAGCTGACCGACCAGGGCATCACCACCCCGTTCCCCATCCAGACGGCGTCACTGCCGGACACGCTCGTCGGCACCGACGTGCTCGGCCGCGGCCGCACCGGCTCCGGCAAGACGCTGGCGTTCTCGCTGCCCGTCGTGACGCGGCTCGCGACGTCGGCGGCGAAGGCCGCGGCCGCCGGCCGTCCGCGCCGTCGCCCCGGCCGCCCGCGGGCGCTCGTGCTCTGCCCGACGCGCGAGCTCGCCAACCAGATCAACGCCACGATGGAGCCGCTCGCGAAGACCCTCGGCCTGGTGACGACCACCGTCTTCGGCGGTGTCGCCCAGTCCCGCCAGGTGAACGCCCTGAACGCGGGCGTCGACGTCCTCATCGCGTGCCCCGGCCGCCTCGAGGACCTGCTCGGGCAGAGGCACCTCTCCCTGGACGACGTCGAGATCACCGTGCTCGACGAGGCCGACCACATGGCCGACCTCGGCTTCCTGCCCGGCGTGAAGCGGATCATGGACCGTACGCCCACCGTGGGCCAGCGCCTGCTGTTCTCGGCGACGCTGGACAACGGCGTCGACGTGCTCGTGAAGCGCTACCTCAAGAACCCGGTGACGCACTCGGTGGACGACGCCGCGGCCCCGCCGCCGCAGATGACGCACCACATCCTCGCGGTGACGGACGCCGACGCGAAGAAGCACGTGGTGCACGCGCTCGCGTCCGGCACCGGCCGGCGCGTGCTGTTCACCCGCACCAAGCACCAGGCGAAGAAGCTCGCCAAGCAGCTCACAGGGGCGGGCGTGCCCGCCGTCGACCTGCACGGCAACCTCGGCCAGGGCGCGCGCGAGCGCAACCTCGCGGCGTTCTCCTCCGGGGACGTCAAGGTGCTCGTCGCCACCGACATCGCCGCGCGCGGCATCCACGTCGACGACGTCGAGCTCGTCGTGCACGTGGACCCGCCCGCCGAGCACAAGGCGTACCTGCACCGCTCGGGCCGCACGGCCCGCGCCGGGTCCGGCGGCGACGTCGTCACCGTGATGCTGCCCGAGCAGCGCGGCGACGTCCGCGACCTCACGCGCAAGGCGAAGATCGACGCCCGCCCGCAGCCCGTGGCCCCGGGCGACGCGACCGTGTCCGCGCTGGTCGGGGAGGTCGCGCCGTACGTGGCGCCGCCCGCCCCGGCGGCGCCCCAGCAGCCGCAGCGCCGCAAGGGCGGCGGCCAGCCGCAGGGCGGCCAGCGCGGTCGTGCCTCGGGCGGCGAGACACAGCGCGGGCAGGGGCAGCGCGGCCAGCAGGGCCAGCACGGCCAGCGCTCGCAGGCGCAGCCCGTGTCGTCCGGCGGCGGCCGCGCCCCGCAGGCGGTCCGGGCCGACGGCTCCGCGCCGGCCCGCCGTCGCCGCCGTCGCGGCGGCCGTGGCCGCGGGCAGGGCGGCTCGGCGCCCGCGGCCTGATCGACCGGGCAGCGGCAGGAACAGCCGCACCCCGGTCCGGGTTGTGCACGACGGAGGTGTCAGATGACGTACCAAGTCACGAAGTCCGACGAGCAGTGGAAGGTCGAGCTGGACCCGCAGGAGTTCGCCGTCCTGCGGCAGGCGGGCACGGAGCGGCCCTGGACCGGCGAGCTGCTCGACGAGAAGCGCGTCGGCGTGTACCGCTGTCGCGCGTGCAGCAACGAGCTGTTCCGCAGCGAGACCAAGTTCGACTCGCACTGCGGCTGGCCGTCGTTCTACACGCCGCTCGCCGGCGACGCCGTCGAGCTGCTCGAGGACCGGTCGCACGGCATGGTCCGCACCGAGGTGCGCTGCGCCCGGTGCGGCTCGCACCTGGGGCACGTCTTCGACGACGCGCCGCAGACGCCGACCGGCGACCGCTTCTGCATGAACTCGCTCAGCCTGACGTTCGAGCCCGCCGAGGGCTGACCGTCCACAGCGCCGCCGGTACGCGGCGCGGCTAGGGTCGGTCGGGTGACCGCCTTCGAGCCCGGCACCCTGCCCGCCACGGTGCCCGACCACCTCGTCAACCTGCGCGACGTCGCGACAGCCGCCCCGGGCCTGGTGCCCGGGGCGTTGCTGCGCTCCGACGCGCCCCGCTCGGGCGACGTCGCCCCGGCCGGCGTCGCGTGGCCGCCTCGTACCGTGCTCGACCTGCGCGACCCGGGGGAGAACGGGGAGCCGCACCCGCTGGCGGGCACGGCGCAGGTGGTGCCGCTGCCGCTGCTGGACGGCACCGCGATGCAGGGCGCCATCGCTCCCGCGCCGGTCCCCGGCCTGGGCGAGCTGTACCTGCAGATGCTCGACGGCGTGGGGGCCGGGCACCTCGTCGAGGCGGTGCGCCTGATCGCCGTCGACGACGCGCCGGTGCTCGTGCACTGCACGGCCGGCAAGGACCGCACGGGGGTCACGGTCGCCCTGGTGCTCGCCCTGCTGGGCGTCGACCGGGCGGCGATCGTCGCGGACTACGAGCGGACCGGCCCCCACATGCCGCGGGTGCTCGCGCGCGCCGCCGTCACGGCGAACCTCGCGGTCCCTGAGGCGCACGTGCTGGCGAAGCTGCCGCCCGAGCTCGTCACCGCGCCCGGTTGGGCGATCGAGACGGTTCTCGACCGGTTCGACGAGCACGACGGCGGTGCGCCGGGATGGTTGCGTGCGCACGGCGGTGGCGCCGAGACGCTGGACGCGCTGCGGGCTCGCCTCCTCGAGGGCTGACCCGGCCCGGGACACGCGTCGAGCCTGCCGGGACGGGTCCCGACAGGCTCGAGCGGCGCGCAGTCGCGGTCGGACGCCGGCTCAGGAGCGCGCGTCCCGCCAGCGGACGAAGTCCTCGGAGTAGCGGTGCAGCAGCGTGGCGAGCTGCGAGACGTCGGTCTCGTCCCAGTCGCCGAAGGCGTCCTTGTACATCTCGATGCGGCGGTCGCGCGCCCGGGCGAAGCGCTGGGCGCCGTCGGCGGTCAGCGTGATCCGCTGGCCGCGCGTGTCCTCCGGGTCCACCTCGCGGTGCACGAGGCCCAGCTCCACCAGG
>Ga0160442_100266_pt1 | contig 31958 bp, 27 predicted proteins | sample HID1971M_E1MG_FD_108252 | JGI IMG/M metagenome (GOLD analysis project Ga0160442, IMG submission 108252) | Enriched millipede-associated microbial communities from UW Madison campus, WI, USA - HID1971M_E1 MG | ecosystem: Host-associated > Arthropoda: Insects > Digestive system > Unclassified ... | reverse complement strand
ATCCTGCTGAACGAAGTGGTTCAGGCCGGCGACATGACCGACAAGCAGCGTAACCAGTTGCTGGCGAGCATGACCGACGAAGTCGGTGGCCTGGTCTTGGGCAACAACTACAAGCAGACCCAGGCCCTGTCCCTGGCGGCCCGTCGCGCCTTGCCGCGGATTGCCGAGTACAAGCGCCTGATGAACGATCTGGAAGGTCGCGGCAAGCTGGATCGCGCCATCGAGTTCCTGCCGAACGAAGAGGCGATCAACGAGCGCATCGCTGAAGGCCATGGCCTGACCCGTGCCGAGTTGTCGGTGCTGATCTCCTACAGCAAGATCGACCTCAAGGAGCAGCTGCTGGGCTCCCTGGTGCCGGATGACGACTACCTGACCCGCGACATGGAAACCGCTTTCCCGCCAACCCTGGTGAGCAAGTTCTCCGCAGCGATGCGTCGTCACCGTCTGAAGCGCGAAATCGTCAGCACCCAGATCGCCAACGATCTGGTGAACCACATGGGCATCACTTTCGTTCAGCGACTCAAGGAGTCGACCGGCATGAGCCCGGCGAACGTGGCCGGTGCCTACGTGATCGTGCGTGACATTTTCCATCTCCCGCACTGGTTCCGTCAGATTGAAAACCTGGACTACCAGGTGTCCGCCGACGTGCAACTGGAGCTGATGGACGAGCTGATGCGCCTGGGCCGTCGCGCCACGCGCTGGTTCCTGCGTGCCCGTCGCAACGAGCAGAACGCTGCCCGTGACGTCGCGCACTTCGGTCCGCACCTGAAGGAGTTGGGCCTCAAGCTCGACGAACTGCTCAGTGGCGAGATCCGCGAGAACTGGCAGTCGCGCTACCAGGCATACGTCGAAGCCGGTGTACCGGAGTTGCTGGCGCGCATGGTGGCGGGTACTTCGCACCTGTACACCCTGCTGCCGATCATCGAGGCCTCCGACGTGACCGGCCAGAACCCTGCGGACGTGGCCAAGGCCTACTTCGCCGTGGGCAGCGCGCTGGACATCACTTGGTACCTGCAACAGATCAGTGCCTTGCCGGTTGAAAACAATTGGCAGGCCCTGGCCCGTGAAGCGTTCCGCGATGACGTCGACTGGCAGCAACGTGCGATCACCATCTCGGTCCTGCAACAGGGCGACGGCACCCAGGACGTGGAAACACGCCTGTCGCTGTGGATGGCACAGCACGGCAGCATGATCGAACGCTGGCGCGCGATGCTGGTGGAAATTCGTGCCGCCAGCGGCACGGACTACGCCATGTACGCAGTAGCCAACCGTGAACTGCTGGACCTGGCGCTGAGCGGGCAAGCGGTGGTGACTACCCCCGCACCAGCCAGCGAAGTGCTTGAGCCGGCGGCCTGATCAGGCGTTGAATGAAAAAGCCCCGCATTGAGAGATGCGGGGCTTTTTTTCGCCCAGGTTTTTATAGCGTCAATTCTGGCCCCTTCGCGGGCAAGCCCGCTCCTACAGTGGTACGCGGCTAACCTGTAGGAGCGGGCTTGCCCGCGAAGAGGCCCTATCTTTTAATACAACTTATAACCTTGTTTATTATCAACCATCGACACTTTATCTGTCGGCCTGGTCAATAAATTACTGAGCGACTGGTCAAACTTCTGCAGTGCCCTTACTTGCACATTCTGCTGTTCATTAATATCGGCAACGATCTCTTCGCTGCGTTTATAGTCGGCCCACACCGGGCTCAGTGCTACGGCGTCATGGCCTCTTGCAGTGCCGATATAGTTGAAGTTGCGATCGTAGAAGTCGGCACTGACATTGGCCTCGACGTCCGAACTGCGCGAGGTGATCAACTGGCTGCGGCTGTCGACGATGGCGACCACGTCCGGTTTCGCCGCCTTGAGGCTCTGCATGTCCGGATACACCGTGACCGAACCGAACTGCCGTTGCAGCGAGGCCTTGACCCAGTCCACCGCCAGGTCGGGCTTGGACGTGGCGACATAGGCATCGTGAATCGGTTGAACCAGCAGGCTCTGGCCGAAGCCGGTGCCGGCATTGGCCTGGTACTCCTGCAGGTAGGCGCGATTGGCCTGGGTATTGCGGCTGTAGACCACGCCCAGGGAAACGTCATGGCCGTTGGGAATGCTGGAGGCGCTACTGCGACCTACGGGGGTGGTGAAGATGCCGTCCAGCGAAGACACCGCGGAAGGTGCCGTGGGAATCGAGCAGCCGGTTAACAGGGCCGTTATTGTCAACGTACTGACAAGTGCAAGTTTCATGGTGTTTCTCCACTGAAACAACATCAGTCGGAAAGTTAAGTTGCCGGGCGTGGCCGGCAGTGACTTCAGACTAAACCGGGAGTCACTGAATGAAATAGCCAATATCCGCTATTATCCGGTGATCAATAGTTTTATTTGGTTTAAAGAAGTGCGGTTAAGTGCCCTGGGAAATAAAAAGACCCCAATCGCAGATTAAAGCCTTTTTATTTATGGCTGTTCGTTCAGCGATCAGTCTTTCAAGGGGACCAGGACTTTTTCGTCCGGCGACAACACCATGAACACCAACAGTTTTGCAGGTTGGGTTGCGCTGGCGTTTTTCGAGACCAGATGTTCCGAGCCAGCGGGTTCGTACCAATACTCACCGGCCTTGTACGTGATCTCTTTTTCGCCCTTCACCTGAGAAGTGATCGATCCCGAAAGCACATAGGCCATGGCCGTGCCGTCATGTTTGTGGGCGATCGACGCTTGGCCTGGCTTATAGTCGACCTCGATCATCAAAGCCTTTTTGCCTGGGGCGTTTTTCAGCATCTGGTCCTGCAACACCGTGACCTTTTCTGAAGGATCACCGGCCTCATGGGCAAACGCCGAGGTGCAAACGGTCAAGGCAAGGGCAGCGAGAGAGAAGCGCAAAACGTTCATGGTTGATCACCTGCAGTGGTTAGTCGTCAGGGAACAATCTATGGCGTCGGTGGGAACAAACAAACAGCCAATTTTCGGGAAGGACAGGGGACCAATGTGCGGCGATTGAACGAAAAAGATCGCAGTCCCCGACCACGTTTGCAGAGGTACCCATACTCTGCAAGCGCGGCCAAGGACTGCGATCTTAACCGTGTTTATCTGATCGGAAAGCTGTTGAAGTCGACGGCGTTGGCCAACTGGCAATCGATCAGGTCGATGAAGCCTTGCACCTGGGGACTGTTGAAATGCGATTGCATGGCCGTTTCCGATTGCCAGTGGGCGCTGACGGTCCAACGGTTACTGTCCTCAGGGCAGCGGTCGACCATATAGGATTCACAGCCCGGTAGTTCGCGCAGGGTATCGACAATTTTTTGCAATTGCTGACCCAGTTCATCCGAGCGGCCGGCGACGGCCTGCACCTTTACGGTATTGATCACGTTGTAGGACATTGGCACACACTCCTGAATCAGGCCGGACGAATCCTGCTCATTGAGGGATAACGCCTATGCAGGATAGGCCTGCACCTCCGGACCACCAATAGCCAATCGCTTAATAAAGCCGCAGACCAATCCGTCAGGCAACCTGCTGCAAAATGTCCCGAAAACGATCCAGGGCGATGTCGATGTCCAGGGTCTCGATAGCGCCGAAACCGAGGAAAAACCCGGCCTGGGGCGCTTGCTGATAGAAAAAGCTGTCGATGGCATAGAGCCCGACTTCAACTTTTTTCGCCAGCTCGATCACCAGTGCCACATCCACTGGCACCTTGCACAGCACCACCATGTGAAAACCCGCCGTGGTCGGCACCGCCTCGAGCCAGGGCGAGAGATCACCGGCCATGCGCGCCAGGATACGCTCACGCCGGCCCGCGTAGATCGTGTGGCAGCGACGAATGTGCTTGAGCAGGCAGCCTTCGGCGATGAATTTGGCCAGTGCCCATTGGGGCAGGGTGGAGGTGTGCAGGTCGGTGAGCTGTTTGGCGCGCACCACCGCCTCGAGAATCGCCGGCGGCAGGATCGCGTACCCCAGGCGCAGCTCCGGCAGCAGGGTTTTCGAGAAGGTCCCGACATAGGCGACGATCCCGCGTTCATCCATGCTTTGCAGCGAGTCCGTGGGGCGGCCTTCGTAGCGGAATTCGCTGTCGTAGTCGTCCTCGATGATGATCGCGCCCAGTTCATGGGCCTTGGCCAGCAAGGCGATTCGCCGCTCCTGGCTCATGGGCATGCCCAAGGGGAATTGGTGGGACGGGGTGACGTAGATCAGCCGCGTTCCGCGGGGGATTTGCTCCACCACAATGCCTTCGGCGTCCACCGGTACGCCCCTCACCGTGGCGCCGTGGGTGCCGAACAGCAGGCGCGCCGGTGGATAACCGGGGTCTTCCATGGCCACGATGCTGCCAGGGCGGGTCAGCACTCGGGAAATCAGGTCCAGGGCCTGTTGCGCACCGTTGCACACCACCACGTCCTCATCCCGGCAATTGACCCCGCGAGAAAAGGCGATGTGTTGCGCGATGGCATTACGCAGGGCCGGCAGGCCTTCAGGCAGGCTGTAGAAACCCTTGGACCCGGCAATCTGGCGCAACGCATGGGACGTGCAGCGTCGCCAGTCGTCCTGGGGGAACTGGCCCTTGCTGGTGGCGCCGCCAATGAAGTCGTAACGCAGCGACCCTTCCAACGTCGGGTGGCGCAGAAATACCGGAAGTTTGCGCCAGGACTCGATCACCTCAAAGCCGGCGAGCTCGTCAGGGCTCTGCTTGCGCTCGACTTTCGTGGCCCGGGCGTTGACGTAGGTGCCTTTGCCGATCACCCCGGTGAGGAAGTTTTCATAGGTCAGCTGGGCATAGGTATCGGAAATGGTCTTGCGTGAAATGCCCAGTTGCTCGGCCAGCAGCCGGCTTGGCGGCAGTTGCGAACCGGCTGCCAGGCGGCCTGATTCGATAGCGCTGCGCAGTTGCTTGTACAACTGGCCCGCCAGGTCCTTGCGCCCGTTAATGACGACGTGTAGTTCCATACCGGCAAGGCTCCAGGGCAATTGAGGCGCGTGTGCATCGCGCCAGATTAACCGTAACTTGTGTTTATACATAAGTTGCGTGCAGGAAAAACCGCCAATTGGTCTGCGACCCGGTGGTCCACGGAAAATTCGCCCAATTGGATCTGTAACGCCGCGTTATCAACGACTACCTTGGGGGCACATCGTCGCTACCTGAGATCGCGCCATGAAGCCCCGCCTGGATTACTACAGCGCCTCGCCCAAGGCGATGAAAGCGATGATCGCCATGGAAGCCCTGAGCAGTAGCCTGAGCATCGAGATGGCGCTGCTGCACCTGGTCAAGATCCGTGCCTCGCAGCTCAACGGCTGTGCATTCTGCACCGACATGCACTCGGTGGACGCCCGGCGCCTGGGCGAGACCGATCGCCGCCTGTATTCGATTGTGGTCTGGCGCGACAGCAACTTCTTCAATCCGCGCGAGCGCGCGGCCCTGGCCTGGACCGAGGCGGTGACGCTGCTGTCGCAGAACCATGTGCCGGATGAAGTCTACGAGCAGGCCCGGGCGCAATTCAGCGAAGCTGAACTGGTCGATTTGACCATTGCCGTCACCACCATCAACAGCTGGAATCGACTGGCCGTGAGTTTTCGCCAGACACCCAGCGCCTGAGCGCCTGTCACACGTCTTTCATGCACGATGTGCAAGATGGAGCTCCCGGTGAAAGACCGACAGGGAGTCATCGATGTCATTCATGGAAACCCGCAGCGAACAGCGTGTCGCGAAAAACTTCACAGCCCCCGATACAACCACGTCCTGGCGCACCCGCGCGGCGCAGATCGATCCGCTGCTGGCGCAGTGCTTCAGCGTCACCGCCCGCTGCGGCTGCTTCATGCAGGCGGCTCGCCGCCTCAACATCAAGGCGACCCGGTTGCGCCAGCAATTGACGCAGCTTGAAAGGCAGTTGCAGTGTTCGCTGTTCAGCGCTTCGGAGAACGGCCTGGTGCTCAGCCGTGACGGCCTGCAACTGCACAGGCAGCTGACCGCGCTGGCGCACGAACGCGACTTGCCGGTGATCGAGCAACCCAGGGTGCGCCTGGCCGTCGCCGAGACCATCCTGCACGACATCCTCGGCCGCGACCTGGTGGCGTTGCTGCGACGCAATGCCAGTGCGCGCCTGGACATCATCAGCCTCGACAGCGAATTGTCCCTGCAGGCCGTCAGTGCCGATGTCGTGGTGTGGCTGGCGGGGCCCGATTCGCCGATGCCGGGACCGAGTTTCGCCGTCAGCGAACCGCGCTGCCTGGCGCGACTCGACTACGTGCCGCACATCGCCAAGCGTTATTCCCGGGTCGCCGCGCGGCCGGAAGGCCTCGATGACCTCGCCGACTTCATGCTGGTGCAATGGCAGCACGATCGGCAGATCGACAGTTTTCGGCCATGGAACGACCTGGTCGACCAGCGCCTGGCCGGGGTCGTGCAGTCGCATTCCTACGAATTGATGCTGGAGATGGTCCGTTGCAGCGCCTGCATCGGCCTGTTGCCCGGCTACATGAGCCACTTTGATCGTGGCTTGATCGGCTTGCCGGGGTTGTTCGGCCAGCCGATGCAGCGCCAGGTGTGGATGGCGGTGAATGCCGAGTCCCTGGGTGAGGTGCAGGTGCAGACGATTGTCGAGTTGATCCAGGACACCTTCGAAGAGCGGCGGGAGTGGTTCGAAGGTTAGACAAGGCGAATAACCCAGTCGCCGGGATTTTTCCTGGGGACTGGGCTTGGCAGGTTTTGACTAGGAGGTTTTGAAGCCAGGTTTGCCATTGGCGGCTCGCCATTCTTTTACTTTAGCCACAATAGCTTCCGGGGTGGATTCTTCATCGGATGCGGCGTAGTAAATCAAGTCAGACCCATCTGGATGCTCTGCGATAGCTTCGAACTCCAAAACCGCGGCCACTTGTTCTTTTTCCGTTTTGTAGGTCGATTCACAGATCATTTTAACAAACAGCAGAAACTCTGCTTCTGTGTGCTCTTCAAATTTTCTAATGCTCATATTGATTTCTTCTCATTATGTATCTGGCCGTGTAGCTTCGGAGTGACTATGCGAATGTTATCGACGTCGAAAACCTTTCCTTCTTTCGATAGGTATGTTACATGATGAAGCTCAAATTTGACTTGCCCTCCGACTCTATCTCCTTTTTTAACGAACGGTGCGCGACCGCTCTTCATCTCGAAAATGTTATTGCTCCGGAATTGTTTCGTTAGCTCCGGGTCATTTGCCACCGTTTTCCAAAGCTGTTCTCGAAACGATCTGAAATTCCTGAATTCTCTACCTCTCAACTGATCGGCAATGTGCGTCGGAATTGGCACTCCTTCACCTTGCGACGATGTTTCTAACCACACACCCGACACGTTTTGCCCAGTACCCGTTGCAACCCCTGCATCCTCCCGCGATCCCTGAACACAACATAAATCGGTGGTAGACCCGAGTCTGCCGGGAATACGGTGATGAAGTCATCAAAGCCAGCTTCCGCAACCGCTGGAAAGGTGTCAATCCTCCCCTCAACAGGCGTAACCGATGCACCAGTGTAAACCGGTGGAGCAGGCAACTCAGCAGGCGAAGTGGTTGAGCTGTTTCCTGGATTGACGATGGGAGTCCACGTCAAGGTTCTCGGTGGCGTGTCTGTAGTCTGGACGCTGTAGACATTCTGCTCAGAGTTAAAAGTAGCAGTCACGACCCGCACGTTTGCCGGAACGCTCACGCCATCGGTCAAGGCGACAAATACTTCTGACAGATCCTCCGCCGTTGATTTCGAACTGATACGAACGGGCAAAACAACGCTACCACCAGCGGCGGCAATTGCTGACAGATCTTGCCCTTGATCAGGCGCCAGATCTGCGAGGGGAATACTCAATGCGTAACGCCCGGGCAGTTCCCCATTCGCCAGCTTGGGCGAATAGATCAATGCAGAAACGCCAACAAATAGACCCGCAGCGGTGCTGGCCACAAAACTGGTCAACGCAGCAATGGCGGAACGGATGGCCGCCTGCAGGGTAAGTGCCGTCTCTATGGCCGCTATGTTTCCCGCCGAAGTCAATACAACCGGGCCTGTGGATGAAAGTGGCCCAGATGCATGGAACGTATTGGCGCTACGGATAGCCTCCTCTAGCTGACGGGCCTGTTCTGCTGCCAACCGCTGAGCCTCTGCCTCAGCGGCAATCCGCGCCTGTTCAGCAGCTTCGGCAGCGAGTCTTTGCGCCTCTGCTTCAGCAGTGAGTCGAGCCTGTTCCGCTGCTTCGGCCGCCAGGCGCTGTGCTTCGGCCTCAGCAACGAGACGAGCCTGTTCCGCTGCTTCGGCCGCCAGGCGCTGTGCTTCGGCCTCAGCAATGAGACGTGCCCGTTCTGCCTCTTCAACGGCCATCAATTCGGCAACGATATCGGTTAGACGGTCATTGAGGATTTTCGCTTCCGAATTCAATAGGCGAGCGCTCAATGCCGCCTTGTAGGATTTAATCCAGTCCTGCGCGAATATGTAGTATTCGATGGGTGGCCAATTTCCAGGGCGCATCCTGAATCCAGTCGTCGGATCCGCTCCGTCGTACGATTGGGCGATAGCCAGTTGGGCTTGGTAATCTCTTGCCTTGTGCGCAATAAGCGCCTTGATTGCTGTTATTTGTAATGCCAGTTTTCCACTGGGTGTTGAATCCTTGATGGCCGCCTCAGCGGCAATTGCGGAAAGCTCCGCCACACTTTTTTGGATCGTTGAGTTTGCGCTTGCCTCATATTCATTTTTTGCTGCCTGGCTTCCCTCAAAGAGTAGTTTGTCAGTTCTTCTTATAATTTCTCCATGGACACTTGCTGTCCATCCAGGTACGGGTGGAGGTCCATATCCACCGCCAAACCCATCGATTGAATAATCCTGTTCTGTATCGGGAGTAATGACAATGGGGCCAATATCTAATTGTTTGAACATAACCTTTCCTTGGTTAGGGGGTATCAAAACAATAAAGCAAAATATAACGTGGGCGCACGGTTCAGTATCCAGCTGCCTGGTACTCGTGCAAGTAGTAAATTAATACATTTGTAACGAGCTCTGGTCTCTTGAGGAGATTCGCAATAAGCATAGGTTGTTTGTTTTAAAAATGAATCTACGAATACCACCACGGATTTTTTGCCGCTACAGCACTGCTAATTGGCGTACTCTTCTTATATTCCCGCCCAGTGCAAAGCGGTATAGAGTAACTGGCCATGCCTGTCTCAAGGATGAATCACCCATGACCGCCACCGACGCTGTCATCACCCTCGAACGCCTCAACGATACCCACGTTGAAGGCATCACCGCGCTTTACCGCGAACCGCTGGTTGCCCGTCAAACGCTGCAAATGCCGTTTCCGTCCTCCGAAACCTGGCACAGACGCCTGGCGACGGACAACGAGCGTGTCTTTCAACTGGTGGCCGTGCACCAAGGGACGGTTATCGGCAGCATCACCCTGGAACAGTTTTCCCGTATCCGTCGCAGCCATGTCGGCAACTTCGGCATGGGCGTTGCACCTGCGTGGCAGGGCAAGGGCGTGGGTTCGACACTGTTGGCGGCGGCGCTGGATATCGCGGACAACTGGATGAACCTGCGGCGGGTCGAGCTGAGCGTGTATGCCGACAACGAAGCCGCCATTGGGCTGTACCGCAAGTTCGGTTTCGAAAACGAAGGCCTGTTTCGCGACTATGCGGTGCGTGACGGTGCCTTCGTCGATACCTTGAGCATGGCGCGCCTGCGCCGCATGCCCGGAGCCGATTGATCGCTCGCCAGGGGTAAACGCCACCGCTCGTACGTTTAGTCGTACGTCGGTGGCGCGCATCTGCCATGCTCAATGTCCGCAGCACTGCTCCAACCATAGGAACACCGCAATGGACGATGTACAGCAACTGGGTGAGATGCTTCGCCACTACGCAGAAAGCGAAGCGCACAAGAAGCAGCTGTTCGAGACGCAATCGAGCGAGTGGGCGGCGCGCATTGGTGAGCTGTTCGACCAGATCCAGCAATGGCTGGAGCCGGTCAAGGCGCCCCATTTGCTGGAGGTCAGCCGCGAGGCGTATGTCGCGTCGGGGCCGAGCGTGCCGGTGGAGAGCTCCACCTTCAAGACTGAAAAGCTGAGCATCCTGATCGCCGGCAAACCGGTGGAGTTCGTGCCCGACGTGATGGGTGTCGGCGGTCAGATTTCACTGGCGGTGATGGGGTTTACCGCGGCGCGTTATGGCAGCGTATCGCTGGTGTGCCTGCCGCCGTCCACGAGCTGGCAGTGGCGCAAGACCAATGGCTTGAAAGACCCCGATACCTTTGCCTTCGACGGGAATTTCCTCGCCCAGCAGTTGCAGAGCCTGATTCCCCGCGAACGCGGCTGATCCAAGACCGCGATGGCTGGCTAGCCAGCTCCTACAAGGGTTGTACGGTCCCTGTAGGAGCTGGCTTGCCAGCGATGGCGTCCTCAGCTTCACCTCAAACCTCCAGATTACCCCAACCCTTTCGAGGCTCTTGCGGCGCCACCGCATTGATGCTCTTGCCCGTCGCGGCTTCCACCCGCCGCGCAACCTCCGGATCATCGGCAAACGGAATCAAACTGGCATCGTCCAGGCTTTCAGCCGTCTGATGGCGCAGGCAGTACTCGATGGCGACCCACCCAAACACCACCCCCAGGATATTCAACAGGATCTCAGCCATCAGGCTATCTGCGCCTCACGTTCAGCCATCGCCACGTCGGCCACCCGCACCGTACGCCACAGGTTGTACGCCATCACCAGCATGCCGGTGAGGAACAGCACACCCCCGGCAAAACGCACCACGAACCCCGGATGGCTGGCCTGCAAGGCCTCGACGAAGGAATAGGTCAGCGTGCCGTCGTCGTTGATCGCGCGCCACATCAGGCCCTGGGTGATGCCGTTGACCCACATCGAGGCGATGTACAGCACGGTGCCGATGGTCGCCAGCCAGAAGTGCAGGTTGATCAGCGGTGTGCTGAACATCTGCGCGCGGCCGAAGACTTTCGGCACCATGTGGTAGGTCGCGCCGAAGGTGATCATCGCCACCCAGCCGAGGGCACCGGCGTGCACGTGGCCGATGGTCCAGTCGGTGTAGTGGGAGAGGGCGTTGACCGTCTTGATCGCCATCATCGGCCCTTCGAAGGTCGACATGCCGTAGAAGGCCAGGGACAGCACCAGGAAACGCAGGATCGGGTCGTTGCGCAACTTATGCCAGGCCCCCGAGAGGGTCATCATGCCGTTGATCATCCCGCCCCAGCTGGGTGCCAGCAGGATCAGCGACATGGCCATGCCCAGCGACTGCGCCCAGTCCGGCAGCGCGGTGTAGTGCAGATGGTGAGGGCCGGCCCAGATGTACAGGGTGATCAGCGCCCAGAAATGCACGATCGACAGACGATAGGAATACACCGGCCGGCCCACTTGCTTGGGCACGAAGTAATACATCATCCCGAGGAAGCCGGTGGTGAGGAAAAAGCCCACGGCGTTGTGCCCGTACCACCACTGGACCATGGCGTCGGTGGCCCCCGAATACACCGGGTAGGACTTGAACCAGTCCACCGGGATCGACAGGTGATTGACCACGTGCAGCATCGCAATCACCACGATGAACGCGCCGAAGAACCAGTTGCCGACGTAGATGTGCCGGGTCTTGCGCTGCACCACAGTGGTGAAGAACACGATGGCGTAGGCGACCCAGACCAGGGTCATCCACACCGCGCCGGAGAATTCGATCTCGGCGTATTCCTTGGTGGTGGTGTAGCCCAGCGGCAAGGTGATGAGCATCACCACAATCACCGATTGCCAGCCCCAGAACGTGAAGGCGGCGAGTTTGTCCGAGAACAGCCGCACCTGGCAGGTACGCTGCACGGCGTAATAGCTGGCGGCGAATTGCGCGCTGCCGGCGAAACCGAAAATCACCAGGCTGGTGTGCAACGGACGCAAGCGCCCGAATGTGGTCCAAGGCAAGTCCAGGTTCATATGCGGCCACACCAGTTGCGAGGCGATCCACACGCCCATCGCCATCCCCACGACGCCCCAGACCACGGTGGCCACGATGAATTGGCGGACCACCTTGTAGTTATAAGCCTGTCCGATAGTTGTTGTGCTCATGATCAATGCTTCCACGGTTGCAATGCCATGCACTGTAGAAACCGTGGCGAAAACAAAACAGGCTCAGGAATATTTCATTTATGCGGATCAGAACCAGCATGACGTGAATGCGCGGGGTATTTCTCTGATATGGTTTTTTCACATATGGCTGAATCTGTTACGAAGATTAGCATCGGTTAATAGTCATATGCCTCTGCAGGAGCGAGCTTGCTCGCGAAAAAAACCGAGAGCGCCACGGTTCTGCCGCGTCGTGAAGTGGCGGCGGTGAGTCAAGTTGTTCATTGGCAGGGCTGACGTTTTCGCGAGCAAGCCCGCTCCCACATTTGATCTTCAGAGTTCACAAAATCTGTGACCCGAACAGATCCAATGTGGGAGCGGGCTTGCTCGCGAAGGGGCCTTGGGATCAGCCACCAATCACTTCAGCGCCGGATCTCCCATGTTCATTTTCTTCCAGCCCTGCAACAGCACCTGGGCCTTGGGTTCCTGGCCGTTATCCAGGTAGTACTGGATCAACGACAGCCGGGCATTACGGTTGGCCGGCTGCACTTTCAACAGCCGTTCCAGCTCCTCACACGCCGCATCGACCTTGCCGCTGTCATGCAGGGCCACGGCCAGCACGTAACCGTACTGCGCACTCTGCGGCTCCAGTTGTGCGGCCTTGCGCAGGAACGGCATGGCCTGTTCGGCTTTGCCGGCGCGCACCAGTGACAAGCCCTGGGTGTGTTGCAGCAGTGCCGCATCCGGGTGTTCCTTCAGGCTTTGCGCCATCAGCGCCTGGGCTTCCTGGCTGCGACCATTGGCCTCCAGCCACTGCACCAGGGTCACCAGCGCCGGGTAGAAGTCCGGGTCGCGCTGCAGTGATGTGCGCAACAAGCCTTCGACCTCTGCGGTGCGGCCGTTGGCCTGATAGAGCATGGCCAGGTTGAGGTTGGCTTCGGCGCGTTCGGCCAGGCTCTTTTGCACGGCTTCGTATTCGCCGATGGCAGACTCCCAGTTGCCCTGGGCGCTGCCCAAGCCATTGCGGGCGACGCTGAGCAAGTCGCGGGCCGCCGCGATGCGCACGGCCTTCACCGGGTCGCTCAACAGGGGCGTCAACAGTGGCGCACGCTCTGGCGGCGGCAGGAATGCGCTAATGGCACGGATGGCGCTTTCGCGCACTTGCGGTGCCGGGTTGGCCAGGTCCTTGGTCGCCAGTTTCAGCGCCTGCTCACTGGGGTACAGCGGCAACTCCGTCAACAGCGTCGCCCGTTGGATCGCCGGCAGGTTGCTGCGTTGCAGTTGCTCGTACAAGGCTTGCGCGGCGCCGGGCTGGCCGTTGCGAATCAGCCACAGGCTTTCATCGTAGCGTGGGGCTTGCAAGGCGCTGGCGTTGGCGGTGTTCCAGAGCTTGAACTGCTCGGTGACCTTGTCGCTGGCCTTGCCCTGGTGGCAGGTCAGGCAGGCGTCCGGCGTGCCGAGTTTTTTCGCGCGCTCGGGGTTGGGGATGCTGAAGCTGTGGTCATGCCGGAAGTCATTGCCCATGTAGAACTTGCCGGGCATATGGCAATCCACGCACTGCGAACCTGGCTGGCCCATGGTGTGGCGGGTGTGTTCGATGGAGTCGTAGTTCTTCGCTTGCAGGCCTTTGCCGTCGACGGTGTCCACCGGTGTCTTGCCGGCGGTGTTGTGGCATTGCAGGCAGACGCCGTTACCCGGTGCCTTGAGTTCGCTGCTGTGGGGGTTGTGGCAGTTGCTGCAACGCACCCCCTTGTCGAACATTTTGCTCTGGGCGAAGGAGCCGTGCTCGAACACTTCGTCCTTGATCTTGCCGTCCAGGGCGTACAGCTCGCGGGTCAGGGCGCTTGGCAGGTAATCATCCATCAGGCGCTTGCCGACGGTGAAGCCATCGCCCAGCGGCGCGCGGCGCGAGTGACAGCGGGCGCAGGTTTCGATTTCGACGGTGGCGTTCTTGTCCTTGAGGTCGACGGCGAACCCTGCGTGGATCAGGTCGGTCTTTTTCGCCGTCCATTCCAGGTGATTGGAAGCCGGACCGTGGCAGGCCTGGCAGCCGACGCCGAGGCTGTTCCACTGGCCGTCGAAGGTGTTTTTCGCGGCATCGAAATTGCGCTTGTAACCGGTGGTGTGGCACTCGACGCACATGAAGTTGGCGTTCTGGCTGGGTTTGCTCCAGTGCAGCGGGTCCTTGAAGGTCACGCCCTGGCCCGGATAGAGATGAAACCAGCGATGTTTCTCGGTATCCCAAGCGATGCCCAGGGCTTGCAAGCGACCTTCGCCGACTTCGATCAGGTACTGCTGCAACGGTGCGATGCCGAAGGTGTAGGCGACCTTGAAATCGGTGTTCTTGCCATCGATGCCGGGGGTGTTGACCCAGAATCCGTCGTCCTTGCGCGAGAAGCGGGTGGTTTCGTTTTCGGCTTTGAAAGTGACGTTGTTGAAGTCGCCCAGCATGGTCTCGGCGTTGGCTTCCTGCATTGCCAATTGGTGATGGGAACCTTGCCAGTCCTTGACCTGGGCGCTGTGGCAGCCCTGGCATTGTTGTTCGTCGACCATTTTCGCCGGCGCCACGGCAATGGGTTGCGGTTGTGGTTTGGCGGGCTGTGCGACAGGTGCGCTGACCGGCGCAGGGGGCACGGGGGCCGGTTGGCTGCTGAACAGGAACCAGCCGATGCCCGCGACCGCCAGCAGCAGGATGCCGATGGTGACGGGGAACAGGTAACGATTGATCAGGTTCGGTTGCGAATCAGGGTTTGGCTTTGCTGCGTTATTTTTATGTGTCGGCATTACGACTTCCGTAGTCCAGGTGCGTTTGCCGTCAGGCGCGCGTTGAGGCTCGAGGCAGCTTTGCCGGAAGGGCGGCGTGTGTCAAATGATGGTTTTGGTGAAGCGGATGGCCCCTTCGCGAGCAAGCCCGCTCCCACAGGGGAACGCATTCCAATGTGGGAGCGAGCTAGCTCGCGATAGCGATCTTTCATTCCCCGACAAACCAGCGGAAATACGGATTCCCGCCATCCCCGCGCATCACCTCGCGCACATCCCTGGCCCAGGCATCCCGATCGCCGTCATAGGCATGCAGGCTTGCCCGATAAAACTGCATCAGGCGTTGCCGATGAGCATTCATGCGCTCATTGAACCCGGCATCGGCATTCACCAGCGGCGGCGCAACGTGCAAGTCCAGCAGGGCTGGCAGCACCCGGCTGATTTCCTTGGCCCGCACCCACGGCGCGTATTCGATGCGCGGCTGATCGTCCGTCACCGCGGCGGCGTCAGCGGCGAAGCGCTCAAGGCCGGTGCGATCGGTCACCCAGGTCGCGAGCAGAGCGGCGGCCGAGCCGATGCCGACGTCCTGCAAGGTACTGCGCACGCTTTCCTGTTGGAAGCGCTGGCTGATTTTCGCGGCATCCAGCTCGATCGGTTCCAGCGAGCCCACCAGCAGCATTTCGTGGAACTCGCTGGTCCACAGCGTGGCGTAGGGGAAGACATCGAGGAAGCTGCGTACCAGCGAACGCGCGTCGTCGATGTTCTGCGTGGGCAATGGCAGCCACTGGGCGACCAGGCCCTGTTTCTGCAGGCGACTGGCGGCCAGTTGATAGAAGTCCCGGGAATACAGGTTGACCACGCCGGCAGCGGAGGGCGGTGGCGGTTCCAGGGTGATTAGGTCGTAGGGCTGCGGGTTGCGCAGCAGTTCCTGGCGACCGTCGCGCAGGCGCACGTCGACACCCGGGTCGGCAGGCGCATTGAAGTTGCCCTTGAACAAGGGCGCCGCCTTGACCACCGAAGGCAGCAGCTCGGCGACCACCCGGTGTTCCAGGCCCGGATAGCGGGTGAGGGCACCCGCCGTGATGCCCGTACCGAAACCGATCACCAGCGCCGAACGCGGTTCGCCGTTGTGGATCAACAGCGGCAACAGCGCCTGAATCCGCATGTAGCGCAGCGAAGGCATGGCATCGCCGGTATTGGACACACCCTGGATGTACAGGCGCTGGAACGCCCGCTGGCCCTTGCCCTGGGTGACCACGGCCACGGTGCCGCCGCGTCCTTCCTCGTAGAACGCCAGGGTACCGTTGCGCGCGCCGGGCAGCAGGCTGGCCAGTTTGTCCACCGGAGTCAGCAGCGCCAGCGCCAGCGAGACCAGGCCGACCGCGATCACACCCTGGCGCCGGCCTTTCTTCACGCCATGACCCTTGAGCACCGCGAAGTAGCCGATTCCGGCGGCGATGATCGCCAGCAATCCCAAGGTTCGTACCAGCCCTAGCAGCGGGATCAGCACAAAACCGCAGAGCATCACCCCGACGATGCCGCCAAGGGTATTGAACGCCACCACCTCACCGACACTCCGCCCCACATGGTCGCGCCCGACGCTCAAGCGCAGGGCCACGGGAAACGCCGCGCCGAGCAGCACGGTCGGCACGAACACGATGCTCAATGCGGCCACCGCAAACCGTACGCTCATGCCCAGCAATTCACTGGCACCCCATGACAACACCCAGGCTTCGGCCACGCTTTGCGCGAGCACCAGCCAGCGTCCCAGCAGGGCAATTTCCAGCAAGGCGATCAAGCCGGCACCGGCGATCAGCAGGCCGAACACCCCCCAGGGATCGCGCAGGCGATCGACCCGGCGGGCGAGCAGGGCGCTGCCCAGGAACAGCCCGGTGAGGTAGGTCGCCAACACCACGGCAAACGCGTAGGTGCGGGTACTCATGAACTGCACGATGGATTGCGACCAGACCACTTCGTAACCCAGGGCCACCCCACCGGCAATCGAGTACAGCCACAGGGCCAGGCGATCCGGCGCCTTGTTGGCGTGGTGCTTGACCGGTGCCTCAACGGCGGGCGAACGATGGCGCTGGAACCACAGGGCGCCCGCGGCCGCCAGCAGGTTGAGCATCGCGGCGGCCAGGGCACTGCCGCGCACGCCGAGGGTGGCGATCAGCACGAACGCAGCGAGCAGCGTGCCGGCGATGGCGCCGGCGGTGTTGGCCGCGTACAGGTGGCCGCCGGCCTTGCCCAACTGCTGCGGGTCGCTGGCCAGGGAGCGAACCAGTACCGGCAACGTACCGCCCATCAGCAGCGCCGGAACGCCCACCAGCACAAACGGCAGCACCCAGGCCAGCAGGCCGATGTGTTGTTCCAGCCAGGCGAAAGGGCTGGCCGCGACGCTCATGGCGAAGGTCGCGCCGACACCCAGCACCGCCACCAGCACTTCCAGCCCGGCGTACAGCAGCACCGGTTGCTGCAGGCGGTCCGCCCAGCGGCCGAACAGCAATCCACCCAGGGCCAAGCCAGCGAAAAATGCGCTGATCCCGGTGGTGATGGCGTACACCTCGACGCCCACCACCAGCGACAGCTGCTTGATCCACAGCACCTGGTACACCAGCGCCGCGGCGCCGGAGACGAACAGCAGCAGGGCGGGGATCAACAGCGCCGGGGAGGCGACGTGGGGGGCGGGTATGGCCGACGACTTGCTGGCGACACGTGAGGACATTGCGGATTGCCTTGTTCCGGTTCAAGAACACCTGTGACTGTGCCGTCCCTTTCGCGAGCAAGCCCGCTCCCACATTTGGAACGCGGCCCCCTGTGGGAGCGGGCTTGCTCGCGAAGGGGCCGATGCGGTCCCAAGTCGAAAATAAGGCCGCCCGCCGGTGAAGGCGAGCGGCGGTCAAGCGGTCTTACTGTGCAGCTTTCATTTTTTCAGCAATTTTCGCATCTACCGCAGCACGGATCTGGTCAACGCTGAAGCTGGCCGGTTTCTGGCTTGGTGGGTAATCGATGAACGTTTGCAGGAACGCAGCCGACTTCATGACTGCCATTTCAGTCAGGTAAACGTTCTTGGTGGTCCAATCGTAGTATTGGTCGGAAACGATGTCGGCCCTTTCGTACGGGTCCATCCGCAGGTTGAAGATTTTCGGTACGCGCAGGCATACGAACGGTTCGCTCCAGACTTTGAAGCCGCCAGGTGCGCGCTGCTCGCAGAATACCGCCTTCCAGTTATCGAAGCGCATCGACACCAGCACGCCGTCGTCGTTGAAGTAGTAGAACTCCTTGCGCTCGCTTTTAGGCTGTTGGCCGGTCAGGTAAGGCAGCTGGTTGTAACCGTCCAGGTGCACCTTGAAGTTGTTACCGCCCGAAGTCGGTGCCCAGCCTTTGAGCAGCTTGTTTTTTACGTCAGGCTCACCCACGGCAGCCAGCAAGGTCGGGAACCAGTCCAGGCCCGAGAACATCTCGTTGGACACTTCACCCGGTTTGATTTTGCCTGGCCAGCGAATCATGGCTGGAACCCGGTAGGCGCCTTCCCAGTTGGAGTTCTTCTCGTTGCGGAACGGCGTGGTCGCGGCGTCCGGCCAGGAGAACTGGTTCGGGCCGTTGTCAGTGGTGTAGACGACGATGGTGTTGTCGGTGATTTTCAGGTCATCGAGGGTTTTCAGCAGCTTGCCGACGTCGCCGTCATGTTCGAGCATGCCGTCCGCATAGTCGTTGCCGGGCATGCCGCTCTGGCCTTTCATTGACTCGCGTACGTGGGTGAACAAGTGCATGCGGGTGGTGTTCATCCAGACGAAGAACGGCTTGTCGGCCTTGGCCTGTTTCTCGATGAACGCTTGCGCCGCCGCCGTGGTTTCGTCGTCGATGGTTTCCATGCGCTTGGTGGTCAGCGCACCGGTGTCTTCGATCTTGCCGTCGGCGAAGCTGTGGATCACGCCCCGGGGTGACACGGCCTTGACGAACTCGGGGTCGTCCTTGGGCCAGTACGGACGCTCGGGTTCTTCTTCGGCGTTGAGGTGGTAGAGGTTGCCGAAGAACTCGTCGAAACCGTGGTTGGTCGGCAGGTATTCATCCTTGTCGCCCAAGTGGTTCTTGCCGAACTGACCGGTCGCATAGCCCTGGGATTTCAGCGCCTGGGCAATGGTGATGTCACGCTTTTGCAGGCCGACCGGTGCACCCGGTACGCCGACTTTGGATAAGCCGGTACGCAGAGGCGTCTGCCCGGTGATGAACGACGAACGTCCTGCCGTGCAACTGTTCTCCGCGTAATAGTCAGTGAACATCATGCCTTCCTTGGCGATGCGGTCGATGTTCGGCGTCTTGTAGCCGACCACGCCCATGGAATAGGCACTGATGTTGGTCTGGCCGATGTCGTCGCCAAATATCACCAAAATGTTGGGTTTATCGGCAGCCCCGGCCGTTGCCGAGATTGCCATCACCGACGTCGCGACCAGGGCGAGTTTGGGTAGCCACTTGCGTATGCGAGTCATAAGACTTGCTCCTTTTTGCTCATTGGCGTCGCTTGAATACGACAAACGTTTATTGCAGTCCTGCGTTACGCTTTCTTATTGCACTTGCCCGGTTGTGGCGGCATCGAACGGATAGATCCGGCGCCATTCGGCGGCCATGTCGACGACGGTCCAGCCACGTTTGTTTGCTTCGTCCAGCGCCTTGTCCAGCCGACCGATCTGCGATTGGCGGTCATAGGCCCATTCGCGTTTGGCGTCGGTGTGGTGCACCAGCCCCATGAATCGTTTGCCCGACCCGGCCGCGGTCCACTGCAGCATCTGCAGGTCGCCGTCGGAGTTGCCGAAGGCGAGAATCGGTCGACGGCCGATCACGGCGTCGATGCTCACCGGTTTGCCCGGCCCGTCATCGTTGTGCGCCAGTTTCGGGGTGCGCAGGATCGACGCCTGGCCATCCTTGTACTCAAACGTGGTGACGAATGTGGTGCCGATCACCTGCTCGGGCGGGATGCCGTAGACCTTCTCGGCGAAGGCGCGCATGAAGCCGGTGTCGCCCCCGGAAACGATGTAGGTCTTGAAGTTCTGGCTGCGCAGGTAGTCGAGCATTTCCAGCATCGGCTGGAAGATCATCTCGGTGTAGGGCTTGCCGGTTTTCGGATGGCGGGCCTGGGTCAGCCAGGTCTTGGCGTAGTCGTCGAAGGCTTCGGTGGTCATGCCGGTGTGGGTCGCACCGAAGATTTTCATCATGCCGTCGAGGCCGCTGGCGGCGAGGGCCTTGTGATCGTTTTCCAGCACGGCCTGGAACGGCTGGGTGGTTTTCCACTCCGGGTGCTGCGCTGCGGTGCGCTTGACCTCTTCCAGGGCGAACAGAAACTCGAAGTACATCGGCTGCTCGCTCCACAGGGTGCCGTCGTTATCGAACACGGCGATACGGTCCTCGGGTTTGACGAAGTCCTTGCTGCCCTGATCGGTCACCGCTTGCACGAATTCGATGATGTTCTTTTTCGAGGGGCCGTCGTTCCATGACGGCAATGGTTCGGCGGCCTGGACCAGCAATGGCAGGCTCAGGGCAAGGGTCAATAGAAACCGGAAACCGTGCAGTTGGCGCAGCGATACGGAGCTCATCATGGGAAATCCTTCTCGTGAACGGGGTTGAGTGGTCGCAGTGCGGTAGCGAGTGATTCCTGCTTGTGTTCGGCCAGACTATGCAGCGTAGTCAAGGATTCGTTGAGTTGGTGCAGCGCCTGATCCTTGGTCGGCTGGCGGCCGTAGCACGCACGCAGGAAGGCTTGCAGGCGCGGGCCGAAGCCGGTCAGCTTCAGGCCGTTGCGGCTGCGGCGGGTCCACAGGTACAGGGCGCCCAGTTGTGGCGGTTGGCCATCCAGTTGCGCCGGGATCTGGCGCCAGGCGTAGTCGGGCGATTGCAGCCACGCCGCGTGGCGGGCACGGCGGCGGGCCTGCCAGGCGAGGTGCGCGCGGTGCACATACGGGCGGGCAAACCAGGCGAGCAAAATCACGCCCGACAGCAACGCCAGCAGGCTCAGGGCAACACCCGAGAGGTGCAGGCGATTGCCCTGACCGAGTTTTTTCAGGTCTTCGGTAATCGAGAACACGGGCTTGTAAGCGCTGTTGGCGGCGGCGTCGATGCTTACGGCCGGGACCTGGGCGATGCGGGTCTGCTGGCTGCTGGCGTCAAACCATTTCAGCTCGATGGCCGGCAGGTTGTATTGGCCTTGTTTGTCGATGCGGTAGGTCACGCTGTCGATGCGCTGGCCGCCGGTGAAGTTGCCGCGCCCGTCGTCCAGATTGCTGATTTGCGGGGTTTTCGGGTATCGGCTCAGACCGCTGACATCGCCCAGTGAAGGTGTCGGCAGCGACATGGCCAGGGCACCGTCAGCCTGAAGCGTAAGCTCTCGGGTGAGGCTGTCGCCAACTTTGGGCGGCGAGGACGAATCAACGATCTTCTGGCTGAACCGCAGCCCTTGCGCAACCAGCACCGGCTCGCCGGGCTGGAAACCTGGCGGTTGCGTCGCGGTGAAGTGCAGTGCTTGGCTTTGCGCGCTGAGCTCGCTGGTGGCCTGGCCCGGGGTGACCCGCACTGTCAGCGGTGGGATGTCGAAGGCTTGGGCCAGGTTTGGCGTGATCAGGTAGGTGTAGCGCATGCCGTTGAAGGATTTGCCGTCGAGCGTCTGGTTCAGGTGCTCGGCGTGGCCATCGGACGGCATCACCAGTGCACCGGGCAGTTTCAGGTCGGGCAGGGTGGGGGCGCTGGTGAACCAGGTGTCGGTGAGTACGTCCAGGCGCAATTCGACGAGGCTGCCGACCATGGCGGTGTCGGCGGGTTGCAGGGTGGCCTGGACGCGCAGGTCGGGTTCGGCGGCGAGGGTGGTGGTGCTGATCAGGCAGAGGAGCAGGGTACCGAGTTTTGTGGTGACTGATCTGGCGCTTTCGCGAGCAAGCCCGCTCCCACAAGGGATCTGTGGTGTACAAAAATCCCCTGTGGGAGCGGGCTTGCTCGCGAAGGAGGCGACTCGGTCTTTGAGAATGATCATGGCCTGCCTCCCACCTGATCCTGCAAACTGAACTTTTGTTTCAGGAACTTCGCCGGCGATGTCGTCAGGTTCTGCAACCACTGGGCATCCGACGCCGCCTGTTCGGTTTGCACCTGTTTGCTCTGGCCCTTGCCCGGTGCCTTGTCCATCTTGATTTCGTCGGGTTTGACCTCAGGGGCGTTTTTCTCCGCGTCTTCGGTGTCTTTCTGCAGGGCGATGGCCAGGGCCAGGTTGGCCGTGGCTTCGGGGAACTGCGGCTGCAACTTCAGCGCCTGGTTGTAGGCCGCGATGGCCTGGTCGAACTTGAAGCGGCGCACGTAGATGTTGCCCAGGTAGAAATACGCCTGGGGCGTTTCCAGTCGCGCGAAGCTGGCCAGGGCCAAGTCAAAATCGGCGGCGTTGTAGGCGGCGATGCCTTTCCAGTACGGGTCGACGAAATGCGCGGCGGCCTGGGGGAAGTGTTCGTGCTCGAAGGCCCAGCGACCTTGCTGGTCCGGGGTGAAAAATGCATCGGTCAACGCATTGGCTTGTGCCGGTGCCGGTTGATAGCCGATACCGATGGCCAATAAAAGACCGGCCATCCAATTCACACTCCAGCCCTTGCGCACGCTGAAAAACGCCAGCAATAGCAGCGGCCAGCACAACCAGTAACCGGCATCCTTCCAGTGCAGCTCGCGCTGTTCATCGCTGGCCGACTGGAAGTGCTGCTGGGCGTGCAGGTCGACCCAATCCAGGTCGTCGTCATTGAGTGTCAGACTGCCCAGCGGCGCATCCAGGGCTGACGCCAGTTGCTTGAGGGCGGCCTGATCGAAACTGCCCAGCGCCGGGCGACCATTGCTGTCGGTGCGCGGCTGGCCGTTGGCATCGCGGATGATCCCGCCGTCTTCGCTGCCGACCGCGAGGATCAGCACTTGCAGCGCGCTGTCTGCCAGTTGTTTGTCCAGGCCGGCCAGTGCCGAGGTGTCGGCGCCGTCGGTGATCAGCAACAAGGTGCCTGGAGTTTTTTCCGCTGCCAACAGGCGCTTGGCCTGCTCGATCACCGCGCCGACGTTTTTCCCCGGTTTGCCGATCAGTTCGGTCCCCAGCGCCTGGATGAAGGTGTCGAGCAGGGCCGGATCGTCCGTCGGCGGCAACACCAGATGGGCGCTGCCCGCATAGGCGATCAAAGCATTGCGCGCACCGGCGCGACGCTGGATCAGGTCATGCAGCTTGTGTTTCGCGGCTTCCAGACGGGTCGGTGGTACGTCGTTGGCATCCATGGACGGCGACAAGTCAACGGCGATGATCAATGGCGCCCGGTTCTCCAGGAAGTCCGGGCGATCCTGTTCCCAGGTCGGCCCGGCGGCGGCAACCGCACCGATCATCAACAGTGCGCAGACCAGATGCACCGGACGCAGCCATTGCTGATCCTGCGGGGTAATCAGCAAGTGCGGCAGCAGGTGTTCGGCGATGTTGCCGCGCAAACGCCGCTGCAAGTCGCGGCTGCGGCGCCAGAGCAGTGGCAACAACGCGGCAAAAGGCAGCAGCAACAGCCAGAGTGGGCGCAGGAAGTGGAAGTCGCTGAGGTTGATCTCCATCTCAGGCCTCCTGCCGCTGGCGTGCGATGGACAATCGAGGAGATAGCATGGCGATCACGTGATAGAGCGCGAGCAGGGCAATCGCCGCCCCGAGCGGCCACCAGAACAGATCTCGTTTGGGTTGATGGCTGAGGGTTTTCACCTGATGCGGGGTGAGCTGGTCGAGGGTGCTGTAGACCTGATCGAGGGCGTTGCGGTCTTCGGCACGGAAGAACTTGCCACCGGTGGCCGTGGCGATCTGCTGCAATCCCTGCAAGTTGACCTTGGCTTCACCGGAAGCCTCGGGGTCGCCAATGCCGATGGTGTGGATCACCACGCCTTTGGTCGCGGCCATTTCGGCTGCGTGATCCGGGGTGATGGCGCTGCTGGTGTCGTTGCCGTCGGTGAGCAAAATCAGCACTTTTTCCTGCTCATGAGCCTGATCGAGCAGTTTCAGGCTCAGGCCAATGGCATCGCCGATCGCCGTGTTGGGGCCGGCCATGCCGATGCCGGTGTCGTCCAGCAACAGGGACAGGCTGGCGTGATCGAGGGTCAAGGGCGCTTGCGGGTACGCGCCGCTGCCGAACACGATCAGGCCCAGGCGATCCTCTTTGCGTTTGTCGATAAAGCCATGCACCACTTCCTTGACCGCGGCCAGGCGATTGATCTGCTGGCCGTTGGCGTCGGTGAAATCGGTGGTCTCCATGGACTGGGAAATGTCGATGGCCAGCATCAGGTCGCGCACCGGTTGCTGGCGCTCGATGGGTTGTTCCACGTACACCGGCCGGGACGCGGCCAGCAGCAACAGCGCCCACACCAACAGGTTCAGCAGCAACTGCCAGTGATTGGTGCGCGTACCGGCCTGACTCGGCGCCTGGCCGACCGCGCGGCTCATGGCTGCGAAAAACGGCACACGCACCGCGCTGCGCGCCTCACGGTAATCGGGCAAGAAGCGATAGCCCAGCCATGGCAAGGGCAAAAGCAGTAACAGCCAGGGGTAATCAAGCTGCCACATGGTGATGCTCCACCCAGTGTTTGCAGGTGTTGAACAGTTGCTGGCGCTGCTCGTTGGGCATGGCGCGTAACACGGCATCGGGTGCATAGGCCAGTTGTGCAAGCTGTTGGCTGAAATCTGCGGGCAGGAGGGCTTTACTGTGCCGTTGCAGGAAGGCCTGCCAATCCGCATTCCCGAGCGCACCGGGACCCTGTAGGAGCTGGCTTGCCAGCGAAGGCGGCCGCCAGAACACTGCACGCCTCAAGGCCCCCTTCGCTGGCAAGCCAGCTCCTACAGGGGATGTGTTCGGCATGGAGATGGCGGTGCGTTTGAGCAATTCTGGAAGCTCGCGCAACGCATTCAGATCGTCACTGCGCTTTTGCAGCTGCGCCAAGCGCACCAGGGCCTCACGACGATAACGATCACGTCGCCATTGCACATAGCGCCGCGCGCTCAGCAGCACAACCGCCACCACCAACACCGCCAACAACACCCACCAACCCCAGGTCTGCGGCGCGTAGCTGACCGGCGCGGGCAGGGCGATCTCCTTGAGTTGCTCGATGCTCGGGACGTTCGGGTTCACCGCCGTGCTCCCGCTCGTTTGCCCAGCTCGGCGCGCAGTTGTTCGTGAGCTTCGGTGGCGGTGCTGAACATCATCAACGGCACCTGGCTGCGTCGCAGCAGCGTGGCCACGTCCTTGAGCCGACCGCTGAGAAAGTCACCCAACGGCTGGTGCACCTGGCGACGTTCCACCGCCAGTTCAACCTGCAACTGGCCCTGGGTGATCAGCAGGCGGCCGTTCCTGGGCAGGTTCAGCGCCAGCGGATCGTAGACCTGCATGGCGATCACATCGTTGTGCGCCGCCAGCTGCCGCATCAACTGCAAGGTGCGCTCGCCCGCGCCGGCAAAGTCGCTGACGATGCAGATCAGATGATCATGCCCGGCCAGCGCCAGGCACTGCTGCAAAACCTTGTCCAACTGGTCTTCGCCTTCGGCGTCGGCATTGGCCGCGTTGAGTTCCTGATTCTGCTGGGCGATGCGGCTGCACAAGGCTTCGATGCGCTTGCGGCTGCGCAGGGGCGCGATGCTGTCGATGCGCTGATCGTTGAACACCAGCCCGCCGACCCGATCCCCCGCGTTGAACACCATCCACGCCGCCAGTGCGCCGAGTTCGGCGGCGACGGCGGATTTGAAGCTGCGTTGCGAGCCGAAAAACATCGACATGCGCTGGTCCACGACGATCAACGCCGGGCGGTCCCGTTCTTCGGTAAAGGTGCGCACCACCGGTTTGCCGGTGCGCAGCGACGCCCGCCAGTCCAGATGACGCAAATCGTCCCCCGGCTGATAGCGGCGCAATTCATCGAAATTCAGGCCACGGCCACGCAGGCGCGACGCATGGTTGCCGGCCAGGATGCTGCCTTGAGGTTGGCGGGCAGCAAAACTCAGGTCACGGGCCTTGAACTCCAGCGCCATCAATTGCGCCAGAGAGACATAGACCAGACCGTCGACATTCATGCCGCAATCGCGACTTTGTCGAGCAGACGGTCGAGCACCTGATCGGCCGTTACGCCGTCAGCCACCGCGTCGTAGCTCAGTTGCAGGCGATGGCGCAGCACCGGGTGCACCACGGCGCGCACGTTGTCCGGCGAGACGAAGTCCTGGCCTTGCAGCCAGGCATCGGCGCGGGCGCAGCGATCCAGGCCGATTCCGCCGCGCGGGCTGGCACCGATGTTGATCCAGCGCCCGAGGTCGGCGTCGTAATCGGCCGGGTGGCGGGTGGCATTGATGATGTCGATCAGGTAGCGGTCGATGGCGGGGGACACATGCACCGCACTGACTTCCCGGCGCGCGGCGAAGATCACGTCCTGGGACAGCTCGAAGCCTTGTACCGGCGCAGTCTTGGCACCCAACGCCACTTCTTCCTCGCGCAGCAGGCGCAGCACCTGGCTCTCGTTTTCCGCGCTCGGGTAATCCAGCAGCACCTTCATCAGGAAGCGGTCCATCTGCGCTTCAGGCAGCGGGTAGGTGCCTTCCTGTTCAATGGGGTTTTGCGTTGCGACGACGATGAACAGTTCCGGCAGCGCATGGCTGTTGCCGGCCACGGTGATCTGCCGTTCTTCCATGGCTTCGAGCAGCGCGGCCTGGACCTTGGCCGGGGCGCGGTTGATTTCGTCGGCCAGGATCAGGTTGCCGAACAGCGGCCCCGGCTGGAAGCGGATCTCGTTCTTGCCCTCGACCTGGTGCAGAACCTCGGCGCCGGTAATGTCCGACGGCAGCAGGTCCGGGGTGAACTGGATGCGACTCATCTTCGCGTCCAGGTGTTTGGCCAGCGCCTTCACCGTACGGGTCTTGGCCAGCCCCGGCAGGCTTTCCAGCAGTAGGTGCCCGTTGGCCAGCAGGCCGACGAGAATCTGCCGGATCACCTGGTCCTGGCCGAGCACCGCTTCGGCGATGCTCGCTTGCAGGGCGTTAAGGTCGTTGAGTGCGCTCATGTCTGCTCCTAGAAAAACGCCAGGGTCATGTTGGCGGCGACGCCGTTGCCTTCAGGGCGGTTCTTGGTGTCGAACTCCGGCACCCAGCGCAGGCTGAAGTTGGCCTGGGCATCGGCGAACTTGCCGGTCCAGCCAATCACCGGGCCGGCACCGACCGAACGCCCGCGAAAGCCACTGCTGGCGCCCGACCCGGAGTCGTCGTTGATCTGCTGGATGTAACCGGCCGCCATGCCGGCCGCCCAGCCATTGCCGAAACCGTGGGTCCACAGCAAGTCCAGGGTGAAGAGATCGCCGTTCTGATAATCCGTGTCGTCGTTCTCGGTATAGAACTCCAGCCCGCTGGACAGGGTGAACTCGCCGCCCTTGCCGTCGAGATGGGTGAAGGCCACGGTGGGCATGAAGGTGTAGGTGTTCTGTCCGGCGTTGGCCAGGCGATCGACGTCGTAGGCGCCTGTGGGCACGTAGATCGGCAGCGAGAACGAGATGTGGTTGACCTCGTCGAAGTGATAACCGGCGGCGATCGGCGTTACCAGCATGTCGGCGAACTGGGTGGCCGTGTCCTCTGTGCCCAGGGTGCGGCCACGGGGGCCGGTGATGCTCGCGGTAACGTCGGTGTACTGCACCGGCACGCCGATGGCCGAGGCGTAGTTCCAGCGACCCTTGCCGGTGTCCCAGACATGGGTGAAGTTGGCCATGGTGTAGGACACCTTCATGTCCAGGTCGGTACTGATTGCGCCGCCTATCGGTATCTGCGAGTTGCCCTTGAGATCACCGTCGTACCAGATGCTGGTCAGGGACATCACCCAGCCCGGTTCCGGCGGCACGATCCCGGCATTGGAAAACACTTGTTGCCCGGTGATTGGCCGGCCAACGCCACCCTCGACTGCGAGCACCAGCGGACTACTGCCGACCAGGCACAGCGCTAACAACGAGCGCACTACGTAAGGCTTGATCATGACTTGCTCCGCTTACTGGCTTCGATGCCGATTTTCGCGAAACGCCCGAGCAGGTCTTTTTCCACGTCCTGGGGCGGGGCGAACGACAGCATGAAATTCAGGTAGCGAAACAGGTCCGGGGTGTCGCTCATGGTCGGCGTGGGTTTCGGCCAATCGACCTTCGGCGCGGCAGGCGGGGCTTTTTGCTTGTCGTAGTGGCTGAGGGTTTCAACCTTGTAGCCCTTCTGGATCTGCTTGACCTTGGCCAGGTCCTTGTCATCGAACAACTGCGTGCGATACAGCGCGTAGGCGATGTTGCTTTCGCTGCGCAGCAGGCGGTCGATGTTCAGCGGCTGCCGGCCTTGCCAATTGGGGCCGGCAATCATGAAATGGCCGCCGTTGTTGCCGGTGCTGCGGGTGCCCAGGTAGGCGAAGTTCTGCGTGTAGGCGTCAATCAATTGCACCGAGTAATAGCGATGCTCTTCGATGGGCGGCAGGGTCAGCACCACCGGCTCGGCGCGCAGGTCCATCCAGACGAAGGAGTAGGGGGTGTCTGCATTCGGCGTGACGAACGCGGTGTCCTTGGCGGTGAGCGCCTTGGCGGTGTTGCCGATCTGGTTGAACGGCGCCTTGAAGTTCGGGCTCTGCTTGTCCACGGCCTGGGTGTAGAGGGTCTTGTACATCTCCACCACCGGGAAACCGTACAGGTAGGCCTCCTTGGCGATGCCCCGGGCTTCTTCCGGGGTGGCGGTGAAATCGGCCCAGGCACTGCTGCTCAAGGTGAGTACAAGGGCGGATAACAGAATGCGGTTATTCATGACACTTCCTTAATGAACACGCGGCGTCATTCCACGGCCGTGATGTCGTCGAGTTTCCAGCTCTTGTCGAAGTAGGCCAGGGTCGGGGCATACAGGCGGAAATAACTGAACCAGTGTTTGCCCGGCAGGGTTTGTACCCAGTTGCTCTCGAAGCCTTTTGGCGGGGTGGGGCCGAAGTACAGGTCTACCGAACCATCGGCGTTCTTTTTCAGATCCTGGCGCGACGACAGGTCGGCCTTGCGCTGCGGGTTGTCGATCAGGCAGCGGCTGTCGATGTCATACACCGTCATCGACCAGAACTGCTTGGCCGGCGGGTTGGCGCCGACGTGCAGGCGATAGCTCTTGGCACCGTCGAGCCAGTTGCCCTTGGCGTCGGTGTAGGCGCCGAGGTAGGTCTGGCCCAGGCCCGGGGTTTTCGAAACCATGCCCTTGGTGTTGGTGACCGCCTCGTAGAACCAGGCACTGCGTTCCCACAGTTGGTCGTAGTAAGCGACGCGCTGGGAAGGGTCGGCGATGTTCAACACCGTGTCCCACTGCCGGTCCGGCCAGTACTGGGCACCGGGAAAGCGCTTGGCGAAGGTGTTGGCCTTGGCAATCAGCTCGCCGACTTGTGCACCTTGTTCCATGGCCTTGCGCTGGACATCGGTCGGGTTGAACGGTTTGCCCTTCTCGATGCCAAGGCTCGCGAGCATGGCCATGTAGAAGCGATCACGTTCGTTGACCGGTTCTTTCTGGATGATCTGGTGCAAGCGCTCCCAGTACGCCATGCCCCGTGGCTGGGTGCCGGACCAGGCTTTGCCGCCGGGGGAGAGCAGTTTGGTCTGGCTGGGCTCCGCACGCTTGGCGTAGGGGTACATCCGGAATTGCTCGACCAGTGCCTTGCCCTTGGCCGGGTCGGGGTCGAGCACGCGAAAACCTACCAGCACGTTCATGGTTTGTGACCTGGCCAGGTAATACTGGCCTGCATCGGCCGGTGGTTCGGCACCCGGTGGCAGCACCAGGTATTTGCCGCCCTTGCCTTTGTCCGGGCCGGTCTGGCCCATGTCGATGATCGCCCGTTGCCAGAAATCGCCAATACCACCCGCAGTGGGGCCAGGGGGCAGTTCGATCACGAGCGGCCCGGTTTCATTCAGATCGACGAAACCCAGGATATAGGGCGTGGTGGCGTTGGCGGTGATGACACCAAGCTTGTCTTCATAACTGTCGAGCACCATCAGGTCGCCATTGTGCGCGCCCAGCTTGTCGCGGAACTCTTCCTGCCATTGTGCGTAGGACACCAGCGGCAAGGCCCACAGATAACTCTGGGTCGCCTGCTGGAAGTCCAGTTCGGCATAGAGTTTGGCAATGGCGTCATGGGCGGGCAGTTCGCCTTCCATGGCGATCTTGCCGATCCGGGTGTCCAGTTCCTGGGCACCCACTCCGCAACTGACGAACATCGTCATCAGGCTGAAACCGGCTGCGCGAATGGCACCGTGCATAGGCGGGGGATTCCTTATTTACCGAAAGTGGCGTTGAGGCCGACGAACAGGGTGAATTGCGGCATGCCATCGCCTTTTTTCTCGACGGTCCATTGCGGTTCGATGAAGGCGTTGAGGATATTGGACCCGTCCTTCCACACTTTGCCACCACCCAAACCGAGTGGGATGTAGTGGGTGTCGTTCTTCAGGTCGAAGGTCCAGATGCCGGTGGAGCGCAGGTACCAGCCCTTTTCCAGGTTATGGATGATGAAGGGCTGCATCGTTGCGCTTTCGACGTTGGGCCGGTCGTGGTCGCCGGCGAACGAGCTCTGGTATTGCACCAGCGCGCCCAACAGGCCGCGGGGTGAAGAGTCGATCGCAACCGCGGCCAGACCGGCTTGCCATTTGCCGGTACCGAGCTCGTCCTGGTCGGCAGTGGGGGCGGTGATCATCGGGCCGATGCCCAACTGCACGCCTTCGGTCTTCACCAGGAAAATATCGAACAGGTTCAGGTCACCTTCGCCGGTGCTGTAGCCACTGTTCGGGTCCGGGTGGGTACTGATCGGCGCCGTGGCGCGTATCAACTGCGGCACGCTAATGTAGTCGTTGGGCGCAATCGGCAGGGTGCCGCGTATCAGCAGGTCATTGGTATGGATGTTGGTGTCGTAGTACTTCGGGGTGTAGTAGTCCTGAGCGCTCATGCCCGGCGCGAAATTCAGCGGGTTGTTGCTTTTGTTGGCGGTCTCGGCGTTGTCCGCCTGGGCGCAAACAACAGGCGCGAGCAAGGTCGCCAAAAAAAAGGCGCGCGTCCCCGGTTTGTTCAACATGATTCCCCGATTCCTTGGTGGCTCATTTGGATGACTCGGCACTTGGCGGCCGTTACTGCGTAAGCTCTTTCCTATCAGCCTGTAGGATATGTCTGTAGACGCTAGCAGTTAACCAGCGATTCGCTAGTCGAAGGGGTTAATTCTTTGGTTTTGTGTGCGGGTTCGTATTAATTTTGTGTACTAAAAGGTTGATACGAATCAGGGGGTTGCGGGGAGTAATTAGAAGCTGGCGTATTGGGGCGCGCTTTGGTGGCAAGGCTCGCGCCTGCAAGAGGTTGCTACCTGCAGGCGCGAGGCGTCTGGGTATTTGCTGTAACCTTCAGCTCTTTTTCCCCTGCCCGAACGCCCGCTCTTCCTGCTCGCGCAACTCCGGTGTCAACTCTTCGCCGAAATCCTCCAATTCGAATACCTGGCGAATCTCGATCTCGGCTTCGGTGCCTGGCATCGGGTTGGGGCAACGCTTGACCCATTCGATGGCTTCTTCTTTCGACTTCACTTGCCACAGCCAGAAACCGGCGATCAGCTCCTTGGTTTCGGCGAAGGGGCCGTCGATTACCGTGCGTTTGTCACCGGAGAAACGCACGCGGGCGCCTTTGCTGCTCGGTTGCAGGCCTTCGCCGGCGAGGAGGATGCCGGCCTTGGCCAGTTCCTCGTTGTAGTTGCCCATGGCGGTCAGCAGTTCGGTGCCGGGCATGATGCCGGCTTCGGAATCCTGGCTGGCCTTGATGATGATCATGAAACGCATGGTGTAGTCTCCGCTGGATTTGGATGGTTCATTTATAGTCGAACGATCACCGGCCAAATCGACAGCGGTATTGCGATAAACTTATGAATACCCAGCTCCCAAATGTGATCGGGGCGCATACAAGTTCAATGCAAGGCAAGGAACCTCTGTAGGAGCTGGCTTGCCAGCGATAGCGGTCTAACATCCAGCATCGATGTCGACTGACCCGGCGCCTTCGCTGGCAAGCCAGCTCCTACAGTTGATCGGGGCGCACACAAATTCAATGCCAGGCAAGGAACCCGTGATCGGGTCGTACACAAATGCCGTGCCTGGCGAAGAACCCTGTAGGAGCTGGCTT
>Ga0160442_100265_pt1 | contig 32438 bp, 30 predicted proteins | sample HID1971M_E1MG_FD_108252 | JGI IMG/M metagenome (GOLD analysis project Ga0160442, IMG submission 108252) | Enriched millipede-associated microbial communities from UW Madison campus, WI, USA - HID1971M_E1 MG | ecosystem: Host-associated > Arthropoda: Insects > Digestive system > Unclassified ... | reverse complement strand
GGCCAGGACCGGGTTCAGCAATTCGAATTCGATACCCTTGGCGATGTAGGCGGGCAGGGCCTTGGCGTACAGGTCGACCATCTCGTGGTGGGTCGCGCTCTCGGCGACGCCGAGGAAGCCCAGGCCTTCGGCACGCAGGGTGTCCATCAGCAGGCGGGCGGTCACGAACGAGTAGTTCGGCTCACGCTCGACCAGGGTACGGGCGGTCATCACCAGGGCGGTGTTGACGTCGGTCAGGGCCACGCCGTCGTACAGGTTCTTCAGGGTTTCGCGCTGGATCAGGTCGCCGTCGACTTCTTCCAGGCCTTCGCACGCTTCGGTGACGATGGTGTTCAGGCGGCCCATGTCCAGCGGTGCCAGGCTGCCGTCGGCGCGGGTGATGCGGATCGACGGGTGAGCGTCGACAGCGGCTTCGACCGGAGCGTGGGCGGCGCGTTCTTTCGAGCGACCGTCACGGTAGATCACGTAGTCGCGGGCCACTTTCTGCTCGCCGGCACGCATCAGGGCCAGTTCGACCTGGTCCTGGATTTCTTCGATGTGGATGGTGCCGCCCGATGGCATGCGACGCTTGAAGGTGGCAGTGACCTGTTCGGTCAGGCGCGCCACGGTGTCGTGGATGCGCGACGAAGCGGCAGCGGTGCCGCCCTCAACTGCGAGAAACGCTTTGGTGATGGCGACGGTGATCTTGTCATCGGTGTAAGGAACGACAGTGCCGTTACGCTTGATCACGCGCAATTGACCAGGCGCGGTGGCGGACAGATCCGAATTCGAATCAGCGGCCTGCGGCAAGGTACCCTGCGGGTTCTCGCGAGTTGTGTCGGTTTGCATGGGGGTGTCTCCACATTCTCTATGTTTGTTTGGGCACCTTAACGGTGCCCACCGTTCTGTCCTGAAGCACTACAACCGACGTGGGTGTCGGGCATAACAACTTCGGGACAGTAGGAAAAAGGCTAATGAGGCCGTCCGTGCCGAAGTTCAGGTGCGAGCCTTTGCTCGATACCGCATTCCTTTCCAAGTGTCAGTAATGACTGCAACACCCGTACCGTTTTCACCATTTTGGGTCGAAATACAGTAGCCATCCGCACGCGCGGTTTGGTCTTCGAAAAATACGTTTGGTTCAACCGGAAAGACGCATGAAAAGCGCTTGAAATTGCTGTCCGGTTTGTGTTTGGTTTTTAGCTTAAAACCCTACATGTAGGGATTTTATAACGCGCTGGCTACAAGATAATGCGTTTTGGGGGGCGAATGCAACGTGCTGCCTGTGGATAAACTGTGCGTAAATTGTGTGTGAAAGAGGGAACCGGCGTGTAGGCCGCGACCTAGCTGGATTGAAGCTTTTTTCAGTGATTTTTAACGAACGAAAATGACTGATCAGGTTTTTAAGGGCGCGAACCCTATCACAAAAAACCTGGCTGTCCGAACGCATTTACCGGCTTGTGTTCTGCGTGGGCGACGTTTATACAATCGGTCAGCATGTATGCAATTTATCCACCCCTATCATTACAAAAAGACGGGCGGATCCTTCCTTATGAGCGTTCTGGCAAGTAGAGGTCACCGGTGGAGCAAGAAGCCTGGCAGGTATTGATTGTGGAGGACGATCAGCGTCTGGCCGAACTGACGCGCGATTACCTGCAAGCCAATGGCCTGAGTGTCTCGATTGAAGGCAATGGTGCCTTGGCGGCGGCCCGCATCATCAAGGAACAACCGGACCTGGTGATTCTCGATCTGATGCTGCCGGGCGAAGACGGCCTGAGCATATGCCGCAAGGTTCGCGACCGGTATGACGGCCCGATCCTGATGCTCACCGCGCGCACCGACGACACCGACCAGATCCTCGGCCTGGACCTGGGGGCCGACGATTACGTGTGCAAGCCGGTGCGCCCGCGTTTGCTGCTGGCGCGCATCCAGGCCTTGCTGCGCCGCAGTGAAGCGCCGGAGGTCGTCCCGGAAAAACAACGGCGCCTGCAGTTCGGCCCGCTGGTGGTGGATAACGCATTGCGCGAAGCCTGGCTGCACGACAACGGCATCGAACTGACCAGCGCCGAGTTCGACTTGCTCTGGCTGCTGGTGGCCAACGCCGGGCGCATCCTTTCCCGGGAAGAAATCTTCACCGCGTTGCGCGGCATCGGCTATGACGGCCAGGACCGCTCCATTGACGTGCGCATCTCGCGCATCCGCCCGAAGATCGGTGATGACCCGGACCATCCGCGGCTGATCAAGACCGTGCGCAGCAAAGGCTACCTGTTTGTCCCCGAGGCCTGCGTAGACCCGACCTTGTGAACTCGATTTTCCTGCGGATCTACGGCGGCATGTGTGCCGCGCTGATACTGGTGGCAGTGCTCGGTGTGCTGGCTTTGCACCTGCTCAATGAGGTGCGCGGCGAGCAGTACCGCGAACGCCTGGCTCACGGCACCTTTTCGCTGATGGCCGACAACCTGCAACCGATGAACCAGACCGAACGCCGCCGGGCCCTGTTGGTGTGGGAGCGGCTGCTGGGGATTCCGCTGGCGCTGAAAACCTTTGCCCAGACCGACCTCGACCTCACCCAGCGCACCCGGGTATTGCGCGGCCAGGCCCTGGTGGAGCAGACCGGCCCGCATGCGGCCAGGGTTTATCGACTGGTCAGCGACCAGGAGCAGCTTGTTCTCACCGGTGAAGTCCAGCAGATCAGCGAACAACTCGCCCGGGCGACTATCTATCTGCTGGCAGACGAACTGGTGCGCTACCCGGTAGGCGAGCAACCGGTGCGTCTGGCGCAATTGAAACAGGACAAGGGGTTTGGCTTCGATTTGCGCCTGGTCACGGTCGAAGACGCCGACATGGACGAAGACCAGAGCCGCCGCGTGTCCGAGGGTGACACCGTGATGGCGCTGGGCAAGGAGGGCGATTCGATCCGGGTGTTCGCCGGCATGGTCGGCACGCCCTGGGTGCTGGAAATCGGTCCGTTGTACCAGATGAATCCTTATCCGCCGGAGTGGCTGGTGCTGATTGCCGCACTGGGGCTGAGCCTGATCGGTTTGATCGTCTACCTGCTGGTGCGGCAACTGGAGCGCCGCTTGCGCGGGCTGGAAGCGGCGGCCACGCGGATCGCCAAGGGCAGCCTGGAAACCCGTGTGCCGGCGCGGGGTGCAGACTCGGTAGGGCGACTGGCGTCGGCGTTCAACGGCATGGCCGAGCACCTGCAACAGCTGCTGGCCATTCAGCGAGAGCTGGTGCGTGCCGTGTCCCACGAATTGCGCACGCCGGTGGCCCGCCTGCGGTTTGGCCTGGAAATGATCGGCTCGGCCAAGACCCCGCAAGACCTGGAAAAATACTGCGAAGGCATGGACCACGATATCGAGGACCTCGACCGCCTGGTCGACGAGATGCTGACGTACGCGCGGCTGGAACAAGGCTCGCCAGCCCTGAATTTTCAGCGTATCGATCTGGATGCCTTGGTCAATCAGGTGATCGATGAGCTGGCGCCCTTGCGCGCCGAGGTCACGGTGCAGCGAGGGTTGTGCCTGTCGGCCGCCGACTGCGACGACGCCTGGGTCGAGGCCGAGCCGCGCTACCTGCACCGGGCGCTGCAGAATCTGGTGACCAATGCCATGCGCCACGCTCAATCGCGAGTCACCATCAGCTATCAGGTGGGGCAGCAACGTTGTCGGGTGGATGTCGAAGATGACGGGCCGGGTGTGCCGGAAATGGCCTGGGAGAAAATTTTCACGCCATTCCTGCGCCTCGACGACAGCCGCACCCGGGCCTCGGGCGGCCATGGCTTGGGATTGTCGATCGTGCGGCGGATCATCCATTGGCACGACGGTCGGGCGTTGATCGGCAAGAGCAAAAGCCTGGGCGGCGCATGTTTCAGCCTGAGCTGGCCGCGCAATCAGGAGAAACGCTGAGACCCCGCGCCCCAAATCCCCTGTAATTGGAGCTGGCTTGCCAGCGAAGAGGGCCTGACAAACAGCAAATATCTTTCAGGCCTTGATACTGACCAGACTCAACAACTGCCCATCCTTGACCCCGAACTGCGCCTCCAGCTCGGTGCCGTTACGCCATTCACCGGACAGGTCCGTCAGCAACCGCAACCGCACCTCACCTGACTCGGTCCACTCCAGCACCTCGGCGTGTTCAAAGTAGAAACGTTGCCGCACGATCGGGTAGAGCGCCTTGAACAGGCTCTCCTTCACTGAAAACGTCAGGGTGACCAGCAACGCGAGCTGATCGCGATGACCGGCGGCCATGCGCTGCAGTTCCGCCGGGGTGAGGATTTCCCCGGCCAGCCGTTCGGCACGTTCGGCATTGAGCAGGTTTTCCATGTCCATCCCCAACCCGCGCCAATGGCTTTTCTTCGCCACGATCGCCGCGGCCCGACCGGTGCTGTGGGTGATCGAACCGGTAATGTGCGCAGGCCAGACAGGCGCCCGGTCATCGCCGATGGCCGGGCTGAAGTTCAGGCCTTCCAGTTGTTGCAGGGCTGCGCGGGCGCAGATCCGCCCGGCGAGAAATTCTGCCTGGCGTTTGGCGACCGAGCGCTGAATGCTCGCGGGCGCCTCGATGGCGCTGCGCTGGAAATCATCGCTGAGCAGTTGCGACGTATCGAAGTGGGTACTCAACAGCACCGCATCGGGCAGCACCAGCGGCAGCGGCCAATGGGCGTCGAGGGGCGTGCAGAAGACGGGCAGGGCGGGGACGGGATTCATGTCGGGCATTTTGCCGGGTTGCCTTGATGCTGGGTAGTCCTGGGGGATTTGCTGCTGGAAAATCATCAAAACAGCTGGGTGGATATGGTTCAGCTCAGGTTAAGCGCGCGTTCAGGGTGAGTTCAGGGCGGCGTGAGTAGTCTTGCTCCGTAGCCAAAACAACACGAACTCAAGCACGAACTTATGAGGAGCTTCACCCATGACTGGAATCAAAAAACTGCTGCTGGCATTCACCGTTTTCGGCGCGAGCACTGCCGCATTCGGTGCCAACGACAATTTCGCCAGCCTTACTTATGGGCAGACCAGCGACAAGATCAAAAAGTCCAGCGCCTTGAACGATAATCTCAACCGTCCGAACGCCGACGGCGTGATTGCCAAGGACCACACCTGGGGCTTGCGTGTGGGGCAGCAAAACAGCCAAGGCCGTTACTACGCCACGTACGATAACGTGTCGGGCTCGCACAATGGCATTAAACTGCGTCAGGAGAACCTGTTGGGCAGCTACGATCTGTTCCATCCCTTGGGTGCTGACACCAGGCTATTCGGCGGTGCCTCCGCCGGGTTGACCAAATTGACCCAGGAGTCATCAGGCTTCAGTCGCGACACCAACTTCGGTTACACCATTGGCGCACAGGCAGGCATTCTGCAACAGGTTTCGCAAAACACTTCAGTTGAACTGGGGTACCGTTACCTGCGCAGCAACGCCAGCACCGAAATGAGCGCACAAGGTGGTAGCAAGCAGGGATCGCTGAGTTTGAACAGCAGCGCACAGACCTACCTTTCAGCCAACTATGCTTTCTGAAAAGTGTGTGCAACAGGCTGCGCCGGATCAATCCAGGAGATTGTTCCGGCGCAGCCTGTTAGTCATGGAGGTGCGTCGATCGTGCCTTCGGGGTATTTGATTTGCCTGGGAGAGCGACATGAAATTGCTGGTTGTCGAGGATGAAGCGCTGTTGCGTCATCACTTGCAAACCCGCCTGACGGACAGCGGCCATGTGGTCGAGTCCGTGGCCAACGCCATCGATGCGCTGTATCAGACCGAGCAGTTCAACCACGACCTGGCGGTGATCGATCTCGGCTTGCCGGGCATGGGCGGGCTGGATCTGATCCGTCAGTTGCGCTCGCAAGGCAAGACCTTCCCGATCCTGATCCTCACCGCACGCGGTAACTGGCAGGACAAGGTTGAAGGCCTTGCTGCCGGTGCCGATGACTATGTGGTCAAGCCCTTCCAGTTTGAAGAACTGGAAGCTCGGCTGAATGCCTTGTTGCGCCGCTCCAGCGGATTTACCCAGTCAACGATCGTTGCCGGGCCGCTGCTGCTGGACCTTAATCGCAAGCAGGCGTCCCTTGAGGAGCAACCACTGGCATTGACCGCGTATGAGTACCGGATTCTCGAGTATCTGATGCGCCATCATCAGCAGGTGGTCCCCAAGGACCGTTTGATGGAGCAGCTTTACCCGGACGATGACGAGCGCGATCCGAACGTGATCGAAGTGCTGGTCGGCCGTCTGCGTCGAAAACTTGAAGGTCCGTCCGGTTTCAAGCCAATCGAAACGGTGCGTGGCCTGGGCTATCTGTTCACTGAGCGTTGCACTTGATCGGTTCTCTTCGCGTTCGCCTGATGCTCGCCGCCACGATCCTCGCAGTATTGTTCATGCTGGCGTTGCTGCCGGCGATGCAGGGAGCGTTCAGCCTGGCGCTGCAGGACGCCATCGAGCAGCGACTGGCGTCGGACGTCACCACGTTGATCTCTGCTGCACGGGTCGAGGACGACCGCTTGCTGATGCCAGAACAGTTGCCCGACGAGCGCTTCAACCTGGCCGATGGCAACTTGCTCGGTTACATCTATAACCGCGAAGGTCAGTTAGTCTGGCGCTCGAAAGACACCCTGGTAAAGAACATCAATTACAAGCCGCGTTACGACGGGCGCGGTAATGAATTTGCCAGGATTCGCCAGGACACGGGCCAGGAATTCTTCGTCTATGACGTCGAGGTCAAACTGCTCGGCGGCAAAAACGCGGCGTTCAGCTTCGTCGCGTTGCAACCGGCGCGTGAATACGATGCTACGCTCGGCGGCCTGCGGGAAAACCTTTACCTGGGTTTCGGCGCGGCATTACTGGTGCTTCTGGCATTGCTATGGGGCGGCTTGTCCTGGGGGTTGCAGGCATTGCGCCGGCTGAGCCAGGAGCTGGACGAGATCGAAAGCGGCACCCGTGAAAGCCTGAGCGAGCAACACCCACGTGAGCTGCTGCGCCTGACCGGCTCTTTAAACCGATTGCTGCACAGCGAGCGTGAACAGCGTAGCCGTTATCGCGATTCCCTCGACGATCTGGCCCATAGCCTGAAAACCCCATTGGCGGTATTGCAGGGGGTCAGCGAAGGCATGGCGCAACGCCCTGAGGAGAGGGATCAGGCCTGGGTGCTGCAGACCCAGATCGAGCGCATGAGCCAACAGATCGGTTACCAATTGCAACGCGCCAGCCTGCGCAAGAGCGGACTGGTGCGCCATCAGGTACGCCTGCAACCGGTGTTGCAGAGCCTTTGCGATACGCTGGACAAGGTCTATCGCGACAAACAGGTGCAGGTTACCTTCGATTTGCCGCCGCAGTGTCTGGTCCCTATCGAGCAGGGCGCCTTGCTGGAAATGCTTGGCAATCTGCTGGAGAACGCCTATCGACTGTGCCTGAGCGAAGTGCGCATCAGCATGCATACCCTCGATGGTATCGAGATATGCGTAGAAGACGATGGCCCAGGCGTCCCGCTCGATCAGCGCACGCGGATCCTGCAGCGCGGTGAACGCCTGGACCGTCAGCATCCAGGACAGGGTATTGGCCTGGCGGTGGTCAAGGACATCATCGAAAGCTATAGCGCAAAACTCACCCTGGGCGACTCACCCTTGGGCGGTGCCGCCTTCCGTATTCATTTTCCGCTGGCGTGATCTTGTAGGAGCCGGCTTGCTGGCGATGGCGATCGTACAGACGCTATCGCCAGCAAGCCGGCTCCTACAAATCCCTGGCCCGGTAAGCCCCCGGCGTCAGCCCGGTCCACTTCTTGAATGCCCGGTGAAACGCCGAGGGCTCGGAAAACCCCAATTGCTCGGCGATCTGTTGCAAGGGCAAGTCGTTGCGGCCCAGGTGATAAATGGCAATGTCGCGGCGTAGCTGGTCCTTGAGTTCCTGAAAGCTGGTGTTTTCTTCACGCAGATGCCGACGTAGCGTTTGCGGGCTGATATGCAGGTGCTCAGCCACGGCCTCCAGGTCCGGCCAGGGGGAGCGGTCGCGACTGAGCAGGCGTCGCAACTGGCTGCTCAGGCTATGGCCGTCGTCCGGGCGCGATAACAGATCGGCAGGCGAGCGTTCAAGGAACTGCTTGAGCGTGCGTTCGTCCTGTAGCAGTGGCATGTTCAGGTAGCGGCCGTGGAACAGCAGGCTGCTCTGTTGTGCCGAAAACTCGAGCGGGCACGAGAACAGCAGCTCGTATTCGGCGCCATGTTCCGGTCGCGGGTAGCTGAACGTGGCGTGCTCCAGTCGAATACGCTGGCCGATCAACCAGCTGGCGAAGCGATGCCAGATCACCAATAGACATTCGCTGAGGAAATGTTCCGGGTCCCAGAGTTGCGAATCGTCCAGACTCAGTCGAATCATTTCGTCTTCGCGGGTCAGCGTCAGGCGCGGGGCGTCCGGGAATAGGCTATAAAACAATAATCCGCGATGCAGTGCCTTATCCAGATTGCGGCAATGGATCACGGCATGACACATCATCGCGAAGCTGCCGGGCTTGCTGATGCCCCGGCCGAAACCCAGGTATTCGTCGTCCAGCGCGAGCCATAGTGCCTGTATCAGCCGGGTGAACTGTTCTGGAGGGATGCGCGCTCGAGGCTCGTCGAGCAGCTCGGGGCTGATCCCCACTTGCTGCAGCAGTATCGAATAATCGTAGCCACGCCGTTGCGCGCCACCGAGGGCGGCACGGGCGAAATGACTGGCAATGGTGCGTTCGCGCATAGAGGCAAGTCCGTCCATAGAACGACGGATGGTAGCCGCGCTGCATGGGCATGAACAAGGCGGATATCCGCCAGATTACAGGATGTGATTCGACGGCTGGGCGGAAATCCGCCACTGCGCAGTCGTCGTGTGTTGACCCGCACCAACCTGCAACCCTTGATGCCATAAGGCTTTCAGGCTTTTCCTACAAGGTGGCACGAGCCTTGCGATAGAACCCGTAGATGCCTGCCGTCGCGCAGCTCGAAAAAACAAATCCCTCCAGTGCAGGAGGGTTCGCAATTGAGTTGGGGTGGGCAACAGTCGGATGTTGTCGCCGCGCACTCTTGAGGAACTTTGCAATGACGACTCGTCAGCCACTGTACAAATCCCTGTATTTCCAGGTGATCGTTGCAATTGTCATCGGTATTTTGCTCGGTCACTTCTATCCACAGCTCGGTGTGGCCGTAAAACCGCTGGGTGACGGGTTCATCAAGCTGATCAAGATGATCATCGCGCCGATCATCTTCTGTACCGTCGTCAGCGGTATCGCTGGCATGCAGGACATGAAGTCGGTCGGCAAGACCGGCGGTTACGCATTGCTGTACTTCGAGATCGTTTCGACCATCGCGCTGCTGGTGGGCCTGGTGGTGGTCAACATCGTCCAGCCGGGTAACGGCATGCACATCGACGTGACCACCCTGGATGCCTCCAAGGTTGCCCAGTATGTCGCTGCTGGCGCTGACCAAAGCGTCATCGGCTTCCTGCTCAATGTGATTCCGTCCACCATCGTCGGCGCATTCGCCACGGGTGACATCCTGCAAGTGCTGATGTTCTCGGTGATCTTCGGTTTCGCCCTGCATCGCCTGGGTGCCTACGGCAGGCCGCTGCTGGACTTCATCGATCGTTTCGCCCACGTGATGTTCAACATCATCAACATGATCATGAAGCTCGCGCCGATCGGTGCCTTCGGTGCCATGGCCTTCACCATTGGTGCCTACGGTGTCGGCTCGCTGGTGCAACTGGGTCAGTTGATGGCCTGCTTCTACATCACTTGCCTGCTGTTCATCCTGATCGTGCTGGGTTCGATTGCCCGCCTGCACGGCTTCAGCGTGCTGAAGATGATCCGCTACATCCGTGAAGAACTGTTGATCGTGCTGGGTACTTCCTCTTCGGAGTCGGTGCTGCCGCGCATGCTGATCAAGATGGAGCGTCTGGGGGCGCAGAAGTCCGTGGTTGGCCTGGTGATCCCGACCGGCTACTCGTTCAACCTCGACGGTACGGCGATCTACCTGACCATGGCGGCTGTGTTCATTGCCCAGGCCACCGACACCCACATGGACATCACCCACCAGATCACCTTGCTGGTGGTGTTGCTGCTGTCTTCCAAGGGGGCTGCGGGCGTTACCGGTTCGGGCTTCATCGTACTGGCGGCGACCCTGTCCGCCGTTGGCCACCTGCCGGTTGCCGGCCTGGCGCTGATCCTGGGTATCGACCGCTTCATGTCCGAAGCCCGTGCACTGACCAACCTGGTCGGTAACGCCGTTGCCACCATCGTCGTGGCGAAGTGGGTCAAGGAACTGGACACCGACGTGCTGCAATCCGAGCTGGCGTCTGGCGGTCGCGGCATTGCCGACGAGCCTAAAGACGATGTTCTGGGCCACGTCGAAGAGGTAGCCCCGACCAACGCCAGGTAAGTCTTGTTGAATGAAAAACCCGCTTCGGCGGGTTTTTTCATGCCCGGGATTTGAGCACAACGGTCATTGCATGTGGCGCATAAGGTGATTGCTGCAAAGCGCTTGTCTGCCTAGGCTGGGGCATCATCCAGGGAGAATTCTCATGCTCGGTCCACTGGCATCACTCAAGGTTCTGGATTTCTCGACACTGCTGCCGGGTCCGTTCGCTTCGCTATTGCTGGCGGACATGGGCGCCGAGGTGCTGCGCATCGAATCACCCACCCGCATGGACCTGCTGCGCGTGCTGCCGCCCCACGATCAGGGCGTTTCGGCCAGCCATGCCTACCTCAATCGCAACAAACGCAGCCTGGCCCTGGATCTCAAGCAGCCCGAAGCGCTGGAAGTGATCACGCAATTGCTGCAGGACTACGACATCGTGCTGGAGCAGTTCCGCCCCGGCGTCATGGAGCGATTGGGGCTGGGCTATGAGGCCCTGAAAGCGATCAATCCCCGGCTGATCTATGTTTCGATCACCGGTTACGGTCAGACCGGCCCCTACAAGGACCGCGCCGGCCATGACATCAACTACCTTGCCCTGGCCGGGCTTGCGAGCTACAGCGGACGCGCCGACAGTGGCCCGCTGCCGCTGGGCATGCAGGTGGCAGACATCGCCGGTGGCTCGCTGCACGGGGTCATCGGCCTGCTGGCGGCCGTGATCGCACGCCAGTACAGCGGGCAGGGCCAGCATCTGGACGTGAGCATGACCGATTGCGCGTTCAGCCTGAACGCCATGGCGGGTGCCGGGTACCTGGCTTGTGGGATCGAACCGGGTCGGGAAGACCAGGTGCTCAATGGCGGCAGCTTCTATGACTATTACCGCTCCCAGGATGGGCGCTGGTTGTCGGTGGGCAGCCTGGAACCGGGGTTCATGAAACAGTTGTGTGTGGCGCTCGGGCTGGAGGAGTGGGCGAGCCTGGGGTTATCTGCGCAGCCTGCACAGCAACGCCAGCTCAAGGAGGCGTTGAAGACTGAGTTCGAAAAGCATGACTTCGCCGAGTTGTGCGCACTGTTCGCCGAGCTCGATGCGTGTGTCGAGCCGGTCTTGAGCCTGGGTGAGGCGGTGCGGCATCCGCAGTTGCAGGCGCGGGAACTGGTGGCTGAAGTGCCGCGGGGGGATGGTTCGAGTCAGGCGCAGATGGCTTGTCCATTGAAGTTTTCAAGCGGGTTGCCGGAGCCCAGGCATATTGGCGCGGCGCTGGGGCAGCATACCGATCAGGTGTTGGGGGAGTTGGGGTTTGGTGTAGAGCGGATTGAGGAACTTCGGCGTGCCAAGGTAATTCTCTAGCGCCTGTCAGGCCGCCATCGCCAGCAGGCTGGCTCCCACAATGGATCTTCCCCTGTGGGAGCCAGCCTGCTGGCGAAGAGGTCGACCCAGACACCACAAATCTCACTACTCGATGCGCATTTCCCCACTGAACACCAAGGTGTTGCGACACCGCCGACACAAATACCGCCGCCCCTGCCGCACCAAACCATGACGCTGCGCCGAGAACGGGAAATCGCTGTCGGCGCACGGGCACTTGTAGATGTAGCGGGTGACGCTGCGGCGTTTGACGTCGTAGGTGTGGCAACGGTTGGGGGGCAATTCGTACACGCCGCGCATGATCAGTTGCCACTCTTCGCCATGGGGCTGGATGCGGTCACCGAACAGTTGATGGGCGATCAGGTGCGCGACCTCGTGGGCGACGGTCTGCTTGAGAAAATCTTCGGTGTTTTCCCGGTACAGCTGCGGATTGAAACGCAGCAGGTTCTCGTGCAGGTGCGCGACACCGGCTTTTTGCCCGCGCAGCTTGAAGCTCACCACAGGACGTTTGAAAGGTCGTTTGAAAAAGGATTCGGCTTGTTGAAAACAGTCTTCGACGCGGGTATTGAGTTGCTCGGGCATGCTTGATGGATCTCCAGAGCAGTCCAGTATGCCGCAAGCCCGGTGCCTTGCGAATCTGCGAAGCGCCGAATGGTCTTCGGCGCTCTTGTGGCGCGGGCATTAAAAGGCCGCCTTGCGGCGGCCTGTGTCGGCAGATCTGATTTTTTTGTGGTGAGTGTTAATTGGTATAGACCGGCCCCACGCCGAGTCCCCAGACAATCACGGTGAACGCCATGATGGCGACCAGCACCACCAGGCCTACGGCGAGCACCGAACTTGAAAACAGAAAGCCCTCGTCAGATGGAATGTTCATGAAGGTTGGCAGCCCCACATACAGCAGGTAGACCGTGTAGCAGATGGCCGCAGTGCCAACGACCATCCCCAGCCACAGGTGGGGGTACAGGGCCGCCAGGCCGCCGATGAACAGCGGTGTAGCGGTATAGGTTGCGAACGCGATGCAGCGTGCCAGGCTCGGATTGGCGTCATAGGTGCGGGCCATCCAGTGGATGAACGCACCCATTACCGCTACGCCGCCAAGCATCGCCAGGTACGACATGACTGTCATCCATAGTGCGCTTTCCACGGTCAGCATCACCGGGGGGCGATTGCCGATGACCCAGCCCACCTGCGTAGTCCCGATAAAGGCCGATACCGCCGGTATCGCCGCCAGGATCAGCGTGTGGGTCAGGTACATGTGGCTGATACTTTCTTCCTGATCGCCACGAATCTCTTTCCATTCTTGGTCAGGGTGGGTGAAGAGCCCCACTACGTGATGGATCATGCCAGTCACTCCTCTTGTTTTTACCGTCGCCCCCCAGTGGAGCGCCCTACGGGCCAATGTGGCCAAGTAAGTAATAGGTCTGTATGTGATTGCGACCTTATGACGCAGTATAGGAAGGTCTTAACCCCACAGGGGGTAGGGCTTAGAGCAAATTGCGCTGTAAAGCACCCGGGTAATCGCTGTTGCATCTGTAGGGCACGCGATCCGTCGGGGTACTTCGTTCCTGATGGGTTTTTGCGTAAAATGCGCGCCTTTCGTCACACCTCACGGATTTCGCGTCATGGGCACTCTTACGGTCAACCAGAACAAACTGCAAAAGCGCCTTCGCCGACAGGCCGGTGAGGCGGTCGCCGATTTCAACATGATTGAAGACGGTGACAAGGTCATGGTCTGCCTGTCCGGCGGCAAGGACAGCTACACCATGCTTGATGTGCTGATGCACTTGCAGAAGGTCGCGCCGATCAAGTTCGAGATCGTGGCCGTGAACATGGACCAGAAACAGCCGGGTTTCCCCGAGCATGTGCTGCCGGCCTACCTCAAGGAACTGGGGATCGAGTACCACATCGTCGAGAAAGACACCTACTCGGTGGTCAAGGAGCTGATCCCGGAAGGCAAGACCACCTGCTCCCTGTGCTCGCGCCTGCGTCGCGGTACGCTCTACACCTTTGCCGACGAAATTGGCGCGACCAAGATGGCTCTCGGCCATCACCGCGACGACATCGTCGAGACGTTCTTCCTGAACATGTTCTTCAACGGTTCGCTCAAGGCCATGCCGCCGAAATTGCGCGCCGATGACGGGCGCAACGTGGTGATCCGCCCGTTGGCCTACTGCAACGAGAAGGACATCCAGGCCTACTCGGACCTCAAGCAGTTCCCGATCATCCCGTGCAACCTCTGTGGCTCCCAGGAAAACCTGCAGCGCCAGGTGGTCAAGGAAATGCTGCAGGATTGGGAGCGCAAGACCCCCGGCCGTACCGAAAGCATTTTCCGCAGCCTGCAGAACGTGATCCCGTCGCAACTGGCGGACCGCAACCTGTTCGACTTCACCAGCCTCAAGATCGACGAAAGCGCCGCTTCGCGTTTCGTCAATGTGGTCAACCTCTAAACCCGATTACTGTGGGAGCCAGCCTGCTGGCGATGGCGGAGTGTCAGGCGCTTCATTGTTGTCTGACACCGCTTCATCGCCAGCAGGCTGGCTCCCACAGGTTTTGTCACCAGTTGGCAGTTCATTTTTCAATCCTCAGGAGAGGGCATGCGCGATTACAAGTGGCTGAACGAATACTGTCTGAACCGCTTCGGTTCGGCCGCTGAACTGGAAGCCCATCTGCCCCTGCCCAAGACCCCGGCGCAATTGCGCAAGATCAGCGATGACCGCTACCTCTCGACCATGGCATTGCGGGTCTTCCGCGCCGGGCTCAAGCACAGCCTGGTGGACGCCAAGTGGCCAGCCTTCGAAGAAGTGTTTTTCAGATTCGACCCGGAAAAAGTCGTGCTGATGAGCGCCGAACACCTGGAACGGCTGATGCAGGACACGCGGATCATCCGCCATCTGGGCAAGCTCAAGAGCGTGCCGCGCAATGCGCAGTTCATTCTCGACGTGGCCCATGAAAAGGGCAGCTTCGGCGCGCTGATTGCCGATTGGCCAGTGACCGATATCGTCGGGCTCTGGACCTTCCTGAAAAAACGCGGCCATCAGTTGGGCGGCCTGTCAGCGCCGCGATTCTTGCGCATGGTCGGCAAGGACACCTTTGTGCCGAGCTATGACGTGGTGGCGGCGTTGAATGCGCAGAAGATCGTCGACAAGGTGCCGACCAGCTTGCGCGACCTGGCGTTGGTGCAGGAAGTGTTCAACCAGTGGCATGAGGAAAGTGGCGGGCGGCCGATGAGCCAGATCTCGATGATGCTGGCTTACACCGTCAATCATTGAGACCGCGTGGCTCCAATCGCCAGCAGGCTGGCTCCCACATTGGATCTGTGCAGGACACAAGTCCCCTGTGGGAGCCAGCCTGCTGGCGATTGCATTCTGTCAGGCGACGGAGATCTCGCCCTCGCCAGCCAACTTGCGGTTCAACTGATACCGCCACCGCACATACAACAGTGCCGAACAGAACACCGCCAGGCTTGCGGCCATCTCCAGCACACCGAAGAACTGCCGGTTCGGGTCATAGGCGGCCAATGCGCCCTTGATGAAATACAGGTTCACCACAAAGCACATCCATGAATGCCCCCGGGCATTGCCGACAATCATCCCCGGCGCGAGCAGCAACAACGGCACCAGCTCGATCAGCAGAATCACCCACGGCCGCGCACCGTGCAGGTCAGCGACCATCAGGTAGTAAACGCAGAGCAATCCCACCAGGCCAAGGAAACACAGCAGGCTGATGACGCGCATGACCCGAACCCGTGGCTCAAGCCATTCGATAGCGGGCAGGACCTTCGGCTTCTTGGCCACCCTCAACCCTCCAGTTTCTGAGCAGTCTTGGCCAAGCGCATACCGAGTGCGCGACACAACGCCACTTCGTGGGTATCCAGGCCGCTTTTGCCATCGGCACCGGCATGATGGCTGGCGCCGTACGGCGTGCCGCCGCCCTGGGTTTCCAGGAGTGCCGACTCGCTGTAGGGCAGGCCGGTGATCAGCATGCCGTGGTGCAACAACGGCAGCATCATCGACAGCAGGGTGGTTTCCTGCCCGCCATGCAGACTTGCGGTGGAGGTGAACACACCGGCAGGCTTGCCGACCAGGGCGCCGGTCAGCCACAGGTTGCTGGTGCCGTCGAGGAAGTACTTGAGCGGCGCCGCCATGTTGCCGAAGCGGGTCGGACTGCCCAGCGCCAGGCCTGCGCAGTTCTTCAGGTCATCGAGGCTGGCGTAGAGCGCGCCTTCGTCCGGGATATCCGGGGACACGGCTTCGCATTCGGTGGAAATCGCCGGTACCGTGCGCAGTCGGGCTTCAAGGCCGGCCTGTTCGACGCCACGGGCAATCTGCCGGGCCATTTCATTGGTCGAACCGCTGCGGCTGTAATACAGCACCAGAATGTACGGCGCACTCACGGCAACAGCTCCAGGACCTGCTCTGGCGGACGGCCGATGATGGCCTTGTCGCCGACTTCGAGGATCGGTCGCTCCATCAGTTTCGGGTGGGCGGCGATGGCGGCGATCAACTGCGCCTCGCTCAGGCTGTTGTCGGCCAGGTTCAGGGTCTTGTATTCGTCTTCGCCGGTGCGCAGCAGTTGCCGCGCACTGATCCCGAGTTTGCCCAGCAGGCTCTGGATTTGCGCGGCGTCCAGCGGCGTTTCCAGGTAGCGGACCACCGTCGGGGTCAGGCCGCGGGCTTGCAGCAGTTCGAGCGCACCGCGGGATTTCGAGCAGCGCGGGTTGTGATAAAGCGTCAGATCGGTCATGAGCGGGTCGCATCTTGCGTAAGGTGGCGGCTATTCTAACTGGGCAGCGCCTAATCCTGAACCTTGGCAGGCGACGGGTCGCAGGCGCTTTCAATTTTTGACAAGGAACACGACATGACAAGGCGACTGGCAGCGGCATTGGCGATTATCGGGGCGTTGATGCTGGGGGGCTGCGGTAACGACTACGGGATCGATCAGAACGGACAGAAGGTCGCCGCCGAGCGTCTGGACGGCAAATGGCTGGTGATCAATTACTGGGCGGAATGGTGCGGCCCATGCCGTACCGAGATTCCGGAGCTGAACACCCTGGCCGAGCAGCTCAAGGACAGGAAGATCGGCGTGTTCGGGGTCAACTTCGACAACGTGCAGGGCGAAGAGCTGAAAAGTGCCAGCGAGAAACTCGGGATCAAGTTCACCGTGCTGGCGCAGGACCCTTCCGAGTTGTTCGAATTGCCGCGCAGCGAGGCGTTGCCGGTGACCTACATCATCGATAACAAGGGCAAGGTGCGGGAGCAGTTGATGGGCGAGCAGACGGCGGCGGGAGTGGTGGCCAAGCTCGAAGCATTACAGGCGACAAATTAGGCGGGTGGCAACGACAAACCGTGTAGGAGCTGGCTTGCCAGCGAAGAGGCCGACAGTCCAGCGAAATGGTCAAAGACGCCATCGCCAGCAAGCCGGCTCCTACAGGTTTAGAGGGGATCAACCCTCTTCCAGCCACCAGCGCAGCGGCTTGCCTTCGGCAGGCCAGAAACGCATCTGGTCGATGGACGAGACGTCCCAGCGCTGCACGCCTTCCAGTGCCTGGAGGAAGCGTTTTTCCTGCTCCATCAGGGCCGGCGCACAGAGTTTGCGGGTGCTGCCGATCTTGCCGAAGCTCAGCTTGTGGCCTTCCAGGGTGTACGGCGCGAACCAGTGGTTGCAGCCGCCGTTACCGTAGGCGCGACCGTCTTCACCCAGGGTGATGGTCAGGTGGCTGTAATCCATCAACGGACGCTCGCCGATCCACTCCAGGATGTAACTGCGGTTTTGTTCAAGTTGCACTGGTTCGGCGGCGCAGCCCACCAGGCTGGCACCGACCATCGCGGTCAGGGCGAGGCGTTTCATCACGCAGGCTCCTGGCATTTGGGGCACAGGTGCTTTTCGCCAACGGTGGTCCAGCCCAACTCGGCAATCCGCGCGGTGGCGGCAGGCTTTTCAGCCTTGTTGCCAAGCTTGGCGTCCACGGCGAACTCGAAACTCAGTTCTTTGGCGCAGCTGTCGCAATTCACCTGCCAGGTATGGATCGCCAGTTCGCCGAACACCGGGCCACTGGCCACCGCGACCCATTGGCCAGGAGGGTTGATCAGGTGGCGAACCGTTTCGACGGTCAGGCGCATGGACAAGTCCTTGGCGCCCTTGAGGGTCACGACCAGCACGTCGTTATTACGAATCGAGCCGCCGTTGCCGGTGACTTGATAACGCCCCGGCACCAGGGCGCGGCATTCGGTGAGGGTGTGTTGCGGGTTCATCAGGGTGTAGCGGAAATCGTGTTCGACCATGGGTCCTCCAAATATGCGCGATATGCTAGCACGGGCTTACGCGAAGCATGCCGCAGGCATATGACCTTCGATCAGGTTCAATCACCCTCGACCTGATTCTCTGGCGACCCGGCCGCCCACGCCGCGATGTTCTGCAAGGTGGTCGCGGCAATCGCCCCCAGGGCTTCACGGGTCAGGAAGGCCTGGTGGGCCGTGACGATCACGTTGGGGAAGGTCAGCAACCGCGCCAGTACATCGTCCTGCAACGGCAGGTCGGAACGGTCCTCGAAGAACAGTTGGGCTTCCTCTTCATACACATCCAGTCCCAAATAACCCAGTTGGCCGCTCTTCAAGGCATCGATCAGCGCCGGGGTGTCCACCAGGCCGCCGCGGCCGGTGTTGATCAACATGGCGCCTGGCTGCATGTGCGCCAGGGTCTGGCGGTTGATCAAATGCTTGCTCTGGGCATTGAGCGGACAGTGCAGGCTGATGATCTGCGACTCGGCCAGCAACTGCGGCAAGTCCAGGTAGCGGGCGCCAAGGGCTTCGACCTGGGGATTGGGGAAGGGGTCGTAGGCCAGCAACTGGCAGCCGAACCCGTTCATGATTTTCGCGAAAGTCGCGCCGATCTGCCCGGTGCCGACCACGCCGACGGTCTTGCCCACCAGGTCGAACCCCGTCAGCCCGTGCAGGCTGAAATCGCCTTCGCGGGTGCGGTTGTAGGCGCGGTGCAGGCGGCGGTTGAGTGCCAGGATCAGGGCGACGGCATGCTCGGCCACGGCGTGGGGCGAATAGGCCGGGACGCGCACGATCGCCAGCCCCAGGCGCTTCGCCGCCGCGAGGTCGACATGGTTGTAGCCGGCCGAGCGCAGGGCGATCAGGCGTGTGCCGCCTGCGGCCAGGCGTTCGAGCACCGGGGCGCCGAGGTCATCATTGATGAAGGCGCAGACCACCTGGTGATGCTCTGCCAGCGCCACGGTGTCGAGGCTCAGGCGTGCCGGCTGAAAGTGCAGCTCGATACCGGGCGGCAGGTGGGCGGCGAGAAAGCTGTCGCGGTCGTAGGTCTGGCTGCTGAAAAGTATCGTGCGCATGTGGTCCTCCTGGAATGTGCATCAGGCGTTGATGCGCGCCTGGGCCGCCAGGCGATTGATCGCCCGGTCGAGGTCTTCAAGTGCGCCAAAGGCCTTCGGGTCTTTCTGCTTGAGCAGGGTTTCACTGCGTTGGCAGGCGGCGCGCAGTTGCGGTACGCCGCAATAACGGGTCGCGCCGTGCAGGCGATGAACCCGCTCGATCAGGGCGTTGTGGTCGTTGCTTTGCTGGGCCTGGCGGATGGCTTCACGGTCGGCTTCCAGCGACGCCAGCAGCATTGCCAGCATGTCGGCGGCCAGATCGGCCTTGCCGGCGGCGAGGCGCAAGCCTTCTTCGTGATCGAGCACCTGCAACTCGTAGGTGCTGCCGTGGCTGTCGCCTGCGCGGTCCGGTGTGTGGTTGCGCAGTGCCAGCCCGCTCCATTTGAGGACCACCTGCGCCAGTTGCCGCTCGCTGATCGGCTTGGTCAGGTAATCGTCCATGCCGCTTTGCAGCAAGGCGCGTTTTTCGTTGGCCATGGCATGCGCCGTGAGGGCCACGATCGGCAGCGGCGTGCAATGCCGCTCGCTTTCCCATTGGCGGATCGCCTCGGTACTTTGGCGCCCATCCATGCCGGGCATCTGCACGTCCATCAGCACCAGGTCGAACGTCTCGTTCTGCACCGCCTTGATCGCCGCATAACCACTTTCCACGGCGAGCACCTTGGCGCCCATGTCTTCGAGCAGGGTTTGCACCAGCAGCAGATTGGCCGGGTTGTCATCGACGCACAGCACCTTCGGCGCGCGGCTGGACACCGGCTCGCTGGCTTCGCTGCGCAACTGCCGCGGGTTGACCAGGTCGGACAGCGCGCGTCGCAGCTTGCGGGTGCAAGCCGGTTTGGCCTGGAGCTGGCTGTGGGGGTTCGGCACCGACAGGTGGAACAGCGTCTGTTCGGTGGTGGGGCACAACACCAGCACTTTGCAGCCCAGGTGCTCGAGGTCCCAGATGTGCTGGTTGAGGCGTTCCGGTGGCATGTCGTTGCTGGTGATCCCGAGCACCGCGAGTTCGATCGCCTGATCGGTCTGATGCGCGCCGGTGACGCCGTTCGCCAGGCTTTCCAGGGTAGTGAACGGGGTGACGTCCAGGCCGCAGTCTTCCAGTTGATGCTGCAACGCCTGGCGCGCCAGCTCATGGTTTTCCAGCACGGCGATCCGCCGACCGAGCAGCGGCGCGCTCGGCAGGTCTTCGGCATCGTCGCGGGCCTTGGGCAGGTTCAGGCTGATCCAGAACTCCGATCCCTCGCCCGGGGTGCTATCGACACCAATCTCGCCCCCCATTTGTTCGATCAGGCGCTTGGAGATCACCAGCCCCAGGCCGGTGCCGCCGGGTTGCCGCGACAGCGAGTTATCGGCCTGGCTGAAGGCCTGGAACAACGCGCGCACATCCTGGCTCGACAGGCCGATGCCGGTGTCCTGGATGCTGATGCGCAGTTGCACGCTGTCTTCGTGTTCTTCCTCGAGCATGGCCCGGGCGACGATGGTGCCCTCGCGGGTGAACTTGATCGCGTTGCTGACCAGGTTGGTCAGGATCTGCTTGAGCCGCAACGGATCGCCCACCAGCGACAGGGGCGTGTCGCGATACACCAGGCTGATCAGCTCCAGCTGTTTAGCGTGGGCTGCGGGGGCGAGAATGGTCAATGTGTCCTGCAGCAGGTCGCGCAGATTGAACGGAATATGGTCGAGCACCAGCTTGCCGGCCTCGATCTTCGAAAAGTCGAGGATCTCGTTGATGATGCCCAGCAGGCTGTCGGCAGATTTTTCGATGGTGCCCAGGTAATCGAGCTGGCGCGGGGTCAGTTCACTTTTCTGCAGCAGATGGGTGAAGCCAAGGATGCCGTTGAGCGGCGTGCGAATTTCATGGCTCATGTTGGCCAGGAACTCGGACTTGATCCGGCTCGCCTCCAGGGCTTCCATGCGCGCCAGGTCGAGTTCGATGTTCTGGATCTCGATGGTCTCGAGGTTCTGGCGCACGTCCTCGGTGGCCTGGTCGATGCTGTGTTGCAGTTCTTCCTGGGCATTCTGCAGGGTGCCGGCCATGCGATTGATGCCGGAGGCCAATTCATCCAGCTCCTGGCTGCCCAGGGGCGGCAGGCGGGTTTCCAGGTGACCGTCCTTGAGTTGGGCCACGGCCTGTTTGATCTGGGTCAGCGGCCGATTGATCGTGCGGCCCATGCGCAAGGCCAGTAGCGCCGCGCCCCCGAGGCCGGCGCCGATCATCAGCAGGCTGGCGAACAGACTGCGGTAGCCACGCAACAGCATGCCATTGTGGGACAGCTCGAGTTCGACCCAGCCCAGCAGGCGGTCGGCTTCATCGGGAATCACGTCGCCGGCCAGGTTGCGGTGTTTGCCGAACACCGGCAGCAGGTAACGCGTGGCTTCACTGCCACTGCGGCGCAGCATTTGCGAACCTTCGCCCATGGGCGCCTGGGTCAGCATGATCGGCCCGGCGTGGGCCAGCGGCGTGCGGTCCGGGGCCAGGAAGGTCACGGCGCGCACGTCCGGCTGTTCCAGGGACTGGGTGGCGATACGTTCCAGCAGTTCGTTGTTGTTGTGGCCCATGGCGGGCGCCACCAGCGGCGCCAGTTGCTCGGCGATCATTTCGCCGCGCTGCAGGAGTTGGGTCTGCAGGTCCGATTGCTGCATCCAGGTGAAATAGCCGCCCAGGACCAATGCCATCAGGCTGGTCGGCAGCAGCGTCAGCAACAGCACGCGGCCTTTGATTCCCAGTTTCGTCAGCACGCCTCTCTCCTGCAACCGGCTATTTATAGGGCAGCGCATGCGTCCGGCACGCGCCACTTGCGCAGTGTAGCGATTTGCACGCGGGCGATCCTCGGTAATTGATGTCGTCACTCGTCGGTTGTTCGTGGGCTTTTGCGTCTTGCGCAAGCCCTCGGGTTGCCCCGGGCGAGGCAATCTTGAATAATTAACAACTGAGAATTATTTGCAGATAATAATGACGACCATCAGCGCTGGCCATCCCCGTATCCTCGCCATCGAAGACGATCTCGTACTCGGTGCCTATGTCCATGAACATCTGGGCCGTAGCGGCTTTCAGGTAACCTGGTGCCAGAATGGCCAGGAAGGCCTGGACATGGCCCGCGAGCAAGCCTTCGATGTGGTGTTGATGGACATCCTGTTGCCGGGGCTGGACGGGCTGGCGGCGCTGACGCAACTGCGCCGCAGCCATTCCACCCCGGTGTTGCTGATGTCGGCACTCGGCGCCGAGGCCGATCGCATCAGCGGCTTTCAACTGGGGGCCGATGATTACCTGCCCAAACCCTTCAGCATGGCCGAGTTGCGCGTACGTATCGAAGCCATCCTGCGCCGGGTAGCGCTCGATCGCCGGCCGACGCCGGTGGCGCTGGTGGCCGAGGTGGACAGCCTGCGTTTCGACGACGAGCGCTGCGACGTATTTTATCGGCAGCAGCCTGCCGGCCTGACCCGCAGTGAATATCGCCTGCTGGAAACCCTGAGCCGCAGCGCCGATGAAGTATTGAGCAAGGCCTTCCTTTATCAGCAGGTCCTGCAACGAGGTTATGCCGCTCACGATCGCAGCCTGGACATGCACATCAGCCAGATTCGCCGCAAACTCAAGGCCATCGGCTATACCGAGCGCGAGGTGCGCACGGTCTGGGGCAAGGGCTACATCCTGAGTGCCGGCGATGAAATGTAACTTGCCGGGCCGGCATTCGCTGTTCTGGAAACTGGCCTGCCTGTTGGTGGCGTTCTGTCTGCTGATGATCTGGTTGAGCTGGTCCTGGGGCCGCTACATGGAGCAGCGCAACCAGTTCCTCTCGGACGAGGCCCGAGGCACCTTGACGCGTTATGCCGCCGAGGCGGAACAGGCGTGGCAACAGCGCCGGACCGAGGGGGTCGATGACTGGCTGCAGACCATGCATCAAAGGGAAAAGAGCTGGGTTGGCGTCATCGGCGGTGACCTGCAGTCCTTGAGCAGCTTTGCGCTGACGGACGATGAAATTGAACACCTGACGTTTCTGCGCGGCCTGGATTGGCCCATCCACAAGAAAGGCCGGCCGTGGATGCGGGTGCCGTTTCCCGGCGACCCTTCCGTCGGCAGCCTGGTGATCGAACTGCCCCAACGCTTTGTCCCGGGACGCTATCGGGTGTTCTGGCGGGTGATCACTAACGGCGTGATTCCCGGGTTGTTCACCTTGCTGTTGTGCGTCGGCCTGTACCGCTTGCTGGTGGTGCCGCTCAATCACCTGCGCGAACAAGCCAACGCCTGGCGTGCCGATCAGCTCAACGTGCGACTGTCGCGCCGCACCACCAATCGCGCCGACGAACTGGGAGAACTGGGCAGGGCGTTCGATCACATGTCCGAACGTCTGCAAAGCACCGTGGCGCTGCAGCAACAACTATTACGCGACCTGTCCCATGAATTGCGCACGCCGTTGAGCCGCCTGCGGGTGGCCAGTGAAAGCGAGCAGGGCCTGGAGCAGTTGCGCGAGCGCATCGGCCGCGAGGTCGACGGCATGCAACGGCTGGTGGAAGACACGCTGCAATTGGCCTGGCTCGACACGGAACGCACGCGATTGCCCGACGAAGCGATTCAGGTCCAGGCCTTGTGGGAAATGCTCACGGAAAACGCCTGCTACGAAAGTTGCTGGCCGGATGGACAGTTGCAATGCTCGGTGGACGCCTCCTGCTGGGTGCGCGGCCACCTCAATACCCTGGCCCAGGCCCTGGAGAACATGCTGCGTAATGCGATTCGACATTCGCCCAAGGGTGGCATTGTCCATCTGGGCGGGCAGCGCGATGGCGACTACTGGCACCTATGGCTGGAGGATCAGGGCGGCGGCGTGGCGGAGAACGATCTTGAGCGAATCTTCTTGCCCTTCACCCGCCTCGACGGCTCGCGGCCGGGGGACGGTGGATTTGGCCTGGGCTTGAGTATTGCCCGGAATGCAGTGCGGCGTCAGGGCGGAAAGCTCTGGGCGCAGAACACCGGGAGCGGCTTGCGGATTAATATGCGGTTGGTGGCGGATGATGGAGCTGTCAGTGATGACTCCTACGCGAGCAGGGACTCCCTTCCTACAATGCTCTAATTTTGCGGGAGCGTTCCCGAGTTTCTGTACGACATTTCCCAAAGGGTATCACCGGTCATGTCAAGCATCCCTGGCGGTTTAAGCTCACGCTTTTACTCGTGTACAAGGATCCAGGCATGACCGTACCCTTCGCTCCCGCAAGCAAAACCGACGATCGTTTCAATGAAGTGCTTGCGCTGATTCAAAGTGCCAGGCGCCAGGCTATGCAGGCGGTGAATACCCAGCTGATCGAGTTGTACTGGCAGGTGGGTGCCTATATCAGCCGCAAGCTGGAGAATGCCGAATGGGGTGATTCCGTGGTCGGTCAACTGGCTGTGCATCTGGCTCAGACTCAGCCGGGTTTGCGTGGTTTTACCCGTCCCAATCTGTTTCGAATGCGTCAGTTCTACGAGACTTATCGGGCCGACGAGAAAGTCTCACCACTGGTGAGACAATTACCCTGGACCCAAAATCTGGTCATCTTCAGCCAGAGCAAACTCCCGGAAGAGCGGGAGTTTTACTTGCGTATGGCGATCCAGGAGAAATGGTCGAAGCGCGAGCTGGAGCGTCAGTTCAAGACAGCGCTGTTTGAACGCAGCGTGACCCAGCCGGCCAAAGTTTCCGCGGTTCTGAAACAAACCCACCCCTGCGCGTTAGAGATATTCCGCGACGCCTACATGGTCGAATTTCTCGACTTGCCCGGCGCTCACGCCGAAACCGATCTGCATCGGGGCTTGCTGGGGCGCCTCAAGCAGTTCTTGAGTGAGCTTGGCCGCGATTTCTGCTTTGTCGGCTCCGAGTACCCTTTACAAGTTGGCGGGCGTGATTTTGCACTGGACCTGTTGTTCTTCCACCGTGGTCTCAACTGCCTGGTGGCCATCGAGCTCAAGGTCGGCCGTTTCGAGCCGGAGTATCTGGGCAAGTTGGGCTTCTACTTGGAAGCCCTGGATCGCGAAGAACGCAAACCTCATGAAAACCCTGCAATCGGGGTATTGCTCTGCGCCAGTAAAGAGGACGAAGTCGTCGAATACGCCCTTAACCGCAGCCTGTCGCCAGCGCTGATCGCCGAGTACCAGGTACAACTACCGGATAAACAGTTGTTGCAGGCCAAATTGCATGAGTTTTATGCACTGAATACGGCGCATGGGGAGGGCGAAGAAGCGGCTTCAAGTCCTGCTTTGTGAACCCTTATTCCCACAAGCCATAAGCACCGCACTTTGCGTGATATGGCCTTGGAAGGTTTGCCGGTATGATAGGCGCCCCCGCAGTCTGGATTGCGAATACGCCATGACCTTGCAGTACCCAACCATCGCCGATTGCGTCGGCAACACTCCGCTGGTCCGTTTGCAGCGCCTGCCCGGCGCCACCAGCAATACCCTTTTGCTCAAGCTCGAAGGGAATAACCCGGCGGGTTCGGTCAAGGACCGTCCGGCGCTGTCGATGATCACCCGCGCCGAGTTGCGCGGGCAGATCCACGCCGGCGATACGCTGATCGAAGCGACTTCCGGTAATACCGGGATTGCGCTGGCCATGGCCGCCGCGATCAAGGGTTACAAGATGATCCTGATCATGCCGGACAACTCCAGCGCCGAACGCAAGGCGGCGATGACTGCCTATGGCGCCGAGCTGATACTGGTCAGCCAGGAAGAGGGCATGGAAGGTGCCCGCGACCTCGCCCAGCGCATGGAGGCCGAAGGCCGTGGCAAGGTGCTGGATCAGTTCGCCAACGGTGACAACCCCGAGGCGCACTACACCACCACCGGTCCGGAAATCTGGCGCCAGACCCAGGGCACCATCACCCATTTCGTCAGCTCCATGGGCACCACCGGCACGATCATGGGCGTCTCGCGCTACTTGAAAGAGCAGAGCGACAGCGTGCAGATCATCGGCCTGCAACCGATGGAAGGCTCAGCCATTCCCGGCATCCGCCGTTGGCCGCAGGAATACCTGCCGAAAATTTATCAAGCCGAGCGCGTCGACCGTATCGTCGACATGGCGCAAAGCGAAGCCGAAGACGTCACCCGGCGCCTGGCCCGCGAAGAAGGCATCTTCTGTGGCGTGTCCTCGGGCGGGGCGGTGGCAGCGATGCTGCGCCTGTCCAAAGAAGTTGAAAACGCGGTTATCGTCGCGATCATCTGCGACCGTGGCGACCGTTATCTGTCGACCGGCATTTTCGACGCGCCCAACTGATGGCCAAGCACGAGAGAGGCCTGCGCTTCCAGCCCACCGGCGGCAGCAAGGCCCCGCAAGTCCCGACCGGCAAAAAGCAGCGCCTGAGCATCGAGCGCCTGGCCAATGACGGTCGTGGTATCGCGTTTTTCGAAGGGCGTACCTGGTTCGTCATCGGCGCACTGGCCGGTGAAGAGATCGAGGCGCGGGTGCTCGGCGCCCACGGCAAAGTGGTCGAAGCGCGTACCGAGCGGGTGTTCAAGGCCAGCGAACTGCGTCGCCCCGCACCCTGTGCCCATGCCGGCCGTTGCGGCGGCTGCAGCGTGCAGCATCTGCCCCATAACGAACAACTCGCCCTGAAACAGCGCATGCTCGCCGAGCAATTGTCCAAGGTCGCAGGCGTCGAGCCCGAAGAGTGGGCCGCGCCATTGAGCGGTCCGGAATTCGCCTACCGCCGTCGCGCCCGGGTGGCGGTGCGTTGGGACATGAAGGCGAAAAAACTCGAAGTCGGTTTCCGTGCCGCTGGCAGCCAGGACATTGTCGGCATCGATGATTGCCCGGTGCTGGTACAGCCCTTGCAACCGATCATGGCCCGCTTGCCGGAAATGCTGCGGCGCTTGAGTAAACCTCAAGCACTGGGTCACGTGGAATTGTTCAGCGGTTCATCGTTGGCGGTATTGCTGCGCCACATGGCGCCGTTGTCCGAAAGCGACGTGACCATCCTCAAGGATTTCTGCGCGTTCCATCACGCCCAGCTGTGGTTGCACGGTGACGGAGAGCCGCATCCGGTCGAGGCCGATCAGTCCCTGGGCTATCGTCTTGAACAGTGGGATCTGAATCTGGCGTACCGACCGGGGGATTTCATCCAGGTCAATGCCGGGGTCAACGAAGCGATGGTCGCCCAGGCGCTGGAATGGCTGAAACCGCAAGCCGATGAACGCGTTCTCGATCTATTCTGTGGGTTGGGTAACTTTGCCTTGCCGTTGGCCAAAGCCGTTCGCGAAGTCGTGGCGGTGGAGGGGGTGCAGGTGATGGTCGATCGCGCCGCCGCGAATGCGATCAGCAACAATCTGCATAACGCGAAATTTTTTCAGGCCGATTTATCCCAGCCTTTGACCGATGCCGAATGGGCCGGCGAAGGCTTTTGTGCGGTACTCTTGGACCCACCGCGTGACGGCGCTTTCGAGGTCGTGCGCAAGCTCAAGTCCCTGGGGGCCGAGCGGTTGGTGTATGTGTCGTGCAACCCTGCGACCCTGGCGCGCGACACGGTCGAATTGATCAAGCAGGGCTACCGGTTAAAACGTGCCGGGATTCTCGATATGTTTCCTCAGACGGCACATGTCGAGGCCATGGCGTTATTTGAAGCGAGCTAGGACGCTCGTCTGGTCCGACTGGCCCGCCCGTGCAGCCGCGTACCAGCCCGATGTGGGCTCATGGGCAACGAAGGTCAGCGATTTGACGCATTGAATCTGCGTCGTAGGGAAGGTAAGCAAGATGGTACAGGTGAGAGCACACCAGCCGATCAACACCGACGGCAGTATCAATCTCGAGGCTTGGCTCGATCACGCGGTCAGTGTCGATCTGGCACTGGATCGCGAAGCCTTGAAGGAAGCCTGCGAGTTCGCTCGCGAGGCCGAACAACAAGCCAATGCGGCTAAGAATCTGTGGACCGAAGGCAACTCGAGTTTCCGCACGGGCCTGGAGATCGCCGAGATCCTCGCCGACCTCAAGCTCGATCAGGATTCGCTGGTGGCCGCGGTCTTGTACCGGGGCGTGCGCGAAGGCCAGATCCCGTTGCCCACGGTCAGCCAGCGCTTCGGCCCGGTGGTCGCCAAACTGATCGACGGCGTGCAGCGCATGGCGGCGATCAGTGACAGCTTGAGCCCGCGCAAATCCATGGTGATGGGCACCCAGGGCCAGGTGGAAAACCTGCGCAAGATGCTCGTGGCCATGGTCGACGACGTGCGCGTGGCCCTGATCAAGCTGGCCGAGCGCACCTGCGCGATCCGTGCGGTGAAGACCGCCGACGACGAGAAGCGCAACCGCGTGGCTCGCGAGGTGTTCGACATCTACGCGCCACTGGCCCACCGCCTGGGTATCGGCCACATCAAGTGGGAGCTGGAGGACTTGTCCTTCCGTTACCTCGAGCCTGACCAATACAAGCAGATCGCCAAGTTGCTGCACGAGCGGCGTCTGGATCGCGAGCGCTTCATCAGCGACGTGATGAGTCAGCTGAAGAACGAATTGCAGGCCACCGGCGTCGATGCCGACATCAGTGGCCGGGCCAAGCACATCTATTCGATCTGGCGCAAAATGCAGCGCAAGGGCCTGGAGTTCAGCCAGATCTACGACGTGCGCGCCGTGCGGGTACTCGTGCCGGAAATGCGCGACTGCTACACCGCGCTCGGCATTGTCCACACCCTGTGGCGGCACATCCCGAAAGAGTTCGACGACTACATCGCCAACCCGAAAGAGAACGGCTATCGCTCATTGCATACCGCGGTGATCGGGCCTGAGGGCAAGGTGCTGGAAGTGCAGATCCGCACCCACGCCATGCATGAAGAGGCCGAGCTTGGCGTTTGCGCGCACTGGCGCTACAAGGGCACCGACGTCAAGTCCGGCTCCAATCACTACGAAGAGAAAATCTCCTGGCTGCGTCAGGTGCTCGAGTGGCACGAAGAGCTGGGCGACATTGGCGGGTTGGCCGAACAGCTGCGGGTCGATATCGAACCCGACCGGGTCTACATCTTTACCCCGGACGGTCACGCCATCGACTTGCCCAAGGGCGCGACGCCACTGGACTTCGCCTACCGCGTCCACACCGAGATCGGTCACAACTGCCGCGGCGCCAAGATCAACGGGCGCATCGTGCCGCTCAACTACAGCCTGCAAACCGGTGAACAGGTCGAGATCATCACCAGCAAGCACGGCACGCCGAGCCGCGACTGGCTGAACCCGAACCTGGGTTACATCACCACCTCGCGGGCGCGGGCGAAGATCGTTCACTGGTTCAAGCTGCAGGCGCGCGACCAGAACGTCGCCGCCGGTAAAACCCTGCTCGAGCGCGAACTCAATCGCCTCGGCCTGCCGCAGGTGGACTTCGACAAGCTGGCCGACAAGGCCAACATGAAGACCGCCGAGGACATGTTCGCTGCCCTCGGTGCCGGCGATTTGCGCCTGGCGCAACTGGTCAACCTGGCGCAGCAACTGGTCGAGCCGGAACGCGGCAACGAACAGCTGGAACTGATTCCACGCAAGGCTACCGGCTACAAGCCAGGCAAGCGTGGCGACATTCAGATCCAGGGCGTGGGCAACCTGATGACCCAGATGGCCGGTTGCTGCCAGCCGCTGCCGGGGGATGCAATCGTCGGCTACATCACCCAGGGCCGCGGCGTGAGCATCCACCGCCAGGATTGTGCCTCGGTGCTGCAGTTAGGCGGGCGCGAGCCGGAGCGGATCATTCAGGTCAGCTGGGGGCCGGTACCGGTGCTCACCTATCCGGTGGACATCGTCATCCGTGCCTACGACCGTTCCGGATTGCTGCGTGACGTCTCGCAGGTGCTGCTCAACGAGCGGATCAACGTGCTGGCGGTCAATACCCGCTCGAACAAGGAGGACAACACCGCGCTGATGTCCCTGACCATCGAGATTCCGGGGCTGGACGCGCTTGGGCGGTTGCTTGGGCGGATTTCCCAGCTGCCGAACATCATCGAAACCCGGCGTAACCGAACCCCTTGAGATCAGCGCCAATCCAATGTGGGAGCGGGCTTGCTCGCGAAAGCGATTTGCCATACGCATCAATTTTGAATGTGCCGGCCTCTTCGCGAGCAAGCCCGCTCCCACAGGGGAGCTTTATCATGAGAGGGATTGATGTACAGCCTTGAAGATTTATTGCACCTGATGAACCGCCTGCGCGACCCGCAGTACGGTTGCCCGTGGGACATCAGGCAAACCTACGCCACCATCGTCCCGCACACCCTCGAGGAAGCCTATGAAGTCGCCGACGCCATCGAGCGCGGTGACTTCGATCACCTGCAGGGTGAGTTGGGCGATCTGCTGTTCCAGGTGGTTTATTACAGCCAGCTGGCCCGGGAGGAAGGACGCTTCGAGTTCGCTGGCGTGGTCGATGGCATCACGCGCAAGTTGATTCGCCGTCATCCACACGTATTCCCCACGGGTGATCTGTACGCGCCTATGGATGTCCCGCGCCTGAGTGAGGAACAGGTCAAGCAGCGCTGGGAAGAGATCAAGGCCGAGGAGCGCGCAGAGAGCTCCAGCGCACCGCAGCAGCTGTCCTTGCTCGATGATGTCCCGGCAGCATTGCCGGCGTTGTCCCGCTCGGCAAAATTGCAGAAGCGAGCAGGGCAGGTCGGTTTCGACTGGCCCGATGCATTGCCGGTGCTTGATAAAGTCCGTGAAGAACTCGATGAAGTCCTCGAGGCCATGTCGGAAAACGATCCAGAGGCCGTGGCCGACGAGATTGGCGACCTGCTGTTTTCCGTGGTCAATCTGGCCAGGCATCTCAAGGTCGACCCGGAAACCGCGCTGCGTGGCGCCAATGGCAAGTTCGAACGACGCTTCCGTTTTATCGAACAGGCATTGCGCGACACCCACCGTCCCATGGAAGATTGCACCCTCGAAGAGTTGGACGCCCTGTGGGGTGAAGCCAAACGCCAGGAAAAGAATGTGCCCAGCTGCGGTTGAGCAGTTGCCTAAGTGAGTAATAAGCACCATGAGCATTTCCCTTCGCGACCAGTTGCTCAAAGCAGGGCTGGTCAACCAGAAGCAGGCCAAGCAGGTCAGCAAAGACAAACAGAAGCAGCAGCGCCTGGCCCACAAAGGCCAGATCGAACTGGACGACTCCCAGCAGCGTGCGGCTCAGGAAGCGATGGCCGAGAAGGTCAAGCGCGATCAGGAGCTCAACCGTCAGCAGCAGGAAAAGGCCGAGGCGAAAGCCCGCGTAGCACAGGTCAAGCAATTGATCGAAGCCACGCGCCTGCCGAAACTGACGACCGAGGACTACTACAACTTCGTCGACGACAAGAAGGTCAAGCGTCTCTCGGTCAACAGCCTGATGCGCAACAAGCTGAGCAACGGTTCGCTGGCCATCGTGCATCACGCCGGCGGTTATGAAGTGATCCCCCGGGAAGCGGCCCTGAAGATCCAGGAGCGCGATCCGCAACGTATCGTGCAGCTGAATGTGCAGACCGAAGAAGTCGCCGCCGAGGACGATCCGTACGCGGCCTATCAGATCCCTGACGATCTGATGTGGTAAGCGATGTAGGAGCGAGCTTGCTCGCGATGGTCGTTAACGATAACGCGTGTTTACTGGCTAAACGCGGCGCTCTTCAGTCCATCGCGAGCAAGCTCGCTCCTACAATTGCTCAGGCGGAGCGTAGTTCTCGTTGCTGCTCCAGGGTTTCCAGTTCGGCCTTGTAACTGTGGGCGTCAGTTTCGGAGTGGAACATCCCGACCAGCAGGTCTTGTTGGTACACATCCCAGATCCGCACACCGGCGGCTACGCCTTCGTGGGACATACGTGAATCGTCGCGTTCAGTTACTTTTACAGTCATCTGCTAGCTCCAATCTCTGTTATCTGCAGCAAGGCATGTGCAGGACTCTGTTATAGAGTTTGGTAGCTTGCTAAGTAAACGACTGAGTTTGGAAAGGGTTTCTTGCAAAAACGGCAACAGTCCTGCAGCCCACGGAAACCGCGACATTCAGTCGCAGGGCCTTAAGTTTCATGACAAAAGCTTCATCTCCATGCCCAAGCCTTGTGGGCAAAACGCTGACCCGCTCCCACATGGAGCGCAGAGTTGCTCCATTTACCTAAGGCAAAAAAAACGCCCCGAACCAGTCGGGGCGTTTTCATGTGCGGCTCAGCAGCGGGGAATTACTTGCCTTCCCAGCGCTTCAGTACCAGCGTGGCGTTGGTGCCGCCGAAACCGAAGCTGTTGCTCATCACGGTGTTGATGGTGGCGTTTTCGCGGGTCTTGGTCAGCACCGGCAGGTCAGCCACTTCAGGGTCCAGCTCGTCGATGTTGGCGGAGCCGGCAATGAAGTTGCCTTCCATCATCAGCATGCAGTAGATCGCTTCGTGAACGCCGGCGGCGCCCAGGGAGTGACCCGACAG
>Ga0160442_100264_pt1 | contig 32446 bp, 24 predicted proteins | sample HID1971M_E1MG_FD_108252 | JGI IMG/M metagenome (GOLD analysis project Ga0160442, IMG submission 108252) | Enriched millipede-associated microbial communities from UW Madison campus, WI, USA - HID1971M_E1 MG | ecosystem: Host-associated > Arthropoda: Insects > Digestive system > Unclassified ... | reverse complement strand
TGAAGGCGAACGAGTAGGCGTCGTAGGCCTTGGACATCAGCGCATTGGTCGGCTTGGAGAATTCCAGCACCAGCAGGCGACCGCCTGGCTTGAGAACGCGCAGCATGGAGCGCAGGGCATCTTCCTTGTGCGTCACGTTGCGCAGGCCGAAGGCGATGGTCACGCAGTCGAAATGGTTGTCCGGGAACGGCAGTTTTTCCGCATCGGCCTGGACGAATTCGACGTTGCCGGCCACACCCAGGTCCAGCAGGCGATCACGACCGACCTTGAGCATGGATTCGTTGATGTCGGCCAGCACTACCTGGCCGGTCGGGCCCACGAGGTGCGAGAATTTGCGGGTCAGGTCGCCCGTGCCGCCGGCGATGTCCAGCACCCGGTTGCCGGTGCGCACGCCCGACAGTTCGATCGCGAAACGCTTCCACAGACGGTGCATGCCGCCCGACAGGAGGTCGTTCATCAGGTCGTACTTGGCGGCTACCGAGTGGAAAACCTCAGCGACTTTTTCCGCTTTCTGGCTTTCCGGAACGTTTTTGAAGCCGAAGTGAGTGGTGGGTTCGGCGTCGTTGCCTTTGCGCTGATCAGTCATATCGCTGTCACCAAAAGAGAATGCGCGACATTCTAATCCCCAAGGCATGCTTTGTCTTGGCAAGGCTGAAGGTAAGATGGGCAACCATCGGGACGTTTTGACGCAGCAGAGGTCAAGATGTCTCGGGAAAGCATTCATAAAGCAGGAGTCATTCGATGGCCCATATTAGTGTTGAACGGGCCCACGGCCTGGGTAAGGAAGCGGCGCGCGAGAAGGCCGACAAGCTGGCGCAGAAACTTCACGATCAGTATGGCCTGGAGCCGCAGTGGTCGGGTGACACTCTGAATCTCAAGCGTTCGGGTGTGAAAGGTGCGGTGCATGTCACCGATGATTCGATCAAGGTCGATGTGGAACTGGGCCTGATGATGTCGGCCATGAGCGGCATGATCAAAGCGGAAATCGAGAAGGCGCTGGATAAAGCCCTCGTCTGATTCCCAAGTCGAACCACATCCCCTGTGGGAGCCAGCCTGCTGGCGATAGCGGCGCATCAGTCAACATTGATGTTGATGGATAAATCGCTATCGCCAGCAGGCTGGCTCCCACATTTGTTTTGAGGTGCGCCTGAGCTTTCATGTCAGTTGTTAGGGTGCCGTTTCTAATTTTTCTCCCTACTTTGTGCCTGAGCCCGACACTTTCGCGGGCAGTTCCTCAAACCTTCTGCGCGTGAGGTGCACCATGGCCAAAGTAATTTTGAAGAAAAAAATCGACGCATCGGCGACCGCTGTGCGTGACGTCAAATCCTATGCACGCCGGATCTGGCTGGCAGGCCTGGGTGCCTACACCAAGGTCGGCCAAGAAGGTAGCGAGTACTTTCAAGAGTTGATCAAGGCTGGGCAAGCAGTTGAAACCAAAGGCAAAAAAGTAGTTGCCGAGAAGCTTGAAGCGGCCAATGCCGAGATCGATGAAGCCAAGACTGAAGTCAGCACTTTCAAAGGCAAGGTCGAAGTTCAGCTCGACAAAGTCGAGAGAGTGTTTGACTCGCGTGTCGCAAGTACCTTGAATCGTATCGGCATTCCGTCTAAACATGACGTTGAGACACTCTCTGCCAAGCTCGATGAGCTGACGGCACTGCTCGAACGCGTCGCGCGTAAATCTTAAGGAGAACGGGATGGCTGGTAAAAAGAACACCGAAAAAGAAGGCAGCTCGTGGATCGGGAAAGTCGAAGACTACTCCCGCAAAATCTGGCTGGCTGGTTTAGGCGTGTACTCGAAGATCGACACTGACGGCAGCAAACTCTTCGACTCACTGGTTAAAGACGGCGAGAAAGCCGAGAAGCTGACCAAGAACGCTGTTGGCAAAACTGTCGACGCCGCCAAGGACTCCGCTTCTTCGGCCAAGTCGCGCATCAGCGGCGTGAAAGATCGCGCAATGGGCAAATGGGATGAGCTGGAAGGGGCTTTCGACAAGCGCCTGAACAGCGCCATTTCGCGTCTGGGCGTACCAAGCCGCAATGAAGTCAAGGCGCTGCACAGCAAGGTCGATACCCTGACCAAGCAAATCGAAAAACTCACCGGTGCCAAGGTTGCGCCTGTTGCGGCGAAAACCGCGGCAGCCAAGCCGGCCGCCAAAACCGCAGCCAAGCCATTGGCCAAGCCTGCGGCTAAAACCGCTGCCGCCAAACCTGCTGCAAAAACTGCCGCTGCCAAGCCAGCCGCCGCCAAACCAGCGGCCAAACCGGCAGCCGCTAAAACCGCCGCCAAGCCTGCAGCGAAAACCGCTGCCGCCAAACCGGCAGCCAAGCCAGCGGCAAAACCTGCTGCTGCGAAGAAACCAGCAGCGAAAAAACCGGCCGCTCCCAAAGCTGCCGCACCCAAACCAGCAGTGGCTGCCGCCAAACCGGCAACCCCGGTAACGCCGGCAAGCACCTCGAACTCCGCTACCGCGCCGACCCCTGCTGTGACCCCGACTGCCGCGCCAGCTCCATCGACGCCAACCAGTCAGTCCTGATTCCAGGGCTCAAAAAAACGCCCGGCCTGCCAAGGTCGGGCGTTTTTGTTTGTGCAAGATTCCCTGAGCAAGCCCGCTCCCACATTTGTTAGTCGTGATCTTCCAGGTACTGCATCGCCATCTGCTCGGTCGCCGCCTTGATCGACGGCAACAAATGCGGCGCCACCAGCATCATGATCTGATAAACCACCAATCGCACTTCGCCTTCGCGGCCGAGAATCCGCTGGTAGTCCAGTGAGAACAGCAGCGTCAGGGTGATTTGCTCCACCAGTTGCCCCAGCGCCTGGGTGTCGCTGACCAACTGCCCCAAGGCCTTCAATCGGGCCAGCAATGACGCCAGGGTGCGCTTGAGTGCATTGAGCAGGTTGCGAATGCCCTTGGCCAGTTTCGGCAGGCGCCCGGCCAGGTTCGACAGGTCCTGGAACAGAAAGCGATAGTGGGACAGGCGTTCGACGATCAGGTGCAGGAACAGCCAGTAATCCTCGGGGGCCAGTTCGACGTCGGCCGGTGGGTCGAGCAACGGCGACAGTTCGGCCTGGAAACGTTCGAACAGGCCGAGAATCAGTGGCTCCTTGCCGTGGAAGTGGTAGTACAGGTTGCCCGGGCTGATGCCCATTTCGTTGGCGACTTCCATGGTGGAAACATTCGGTTCGCCCTTCTCGTTGAACAATTGCAGGGCACATTCGAGGATCCGGTCGCGGGTTTTCATCCAGTCTTCTTATGATCGGGTCATGCCACGGCCGGCAGGGGCCGTGGTCGTTGAACATCAGCGCACGCGCACGTAGGTTCCGGGCGCCGCTTCCATCGGTGGATAATTCTGATTGCCGAGGGCCATGTGGGTTTCTTTCTGCGCGCCCGAGCGCTCCTGAATCCAGCTCAGCCATTGCGTCCACCAGCTACCGGCGACGGGCTTGGCGTCGTAGTACCAGGCCCTGGGGTCGCTGCTCAGTTTTGTGCCTTCGACGTAGTTGGCTTTCGGATTGTTCGGCGGGTTGAGAATGCTCTGTATATGACCGCTGTTGGACAGGACGAAGCGGCGCTCTCCACCGAGCAGCAGGGTCGAGCGATACACGGCGTCCCACGGTGTGATGTGGTCGTTGATGCCGGCCACGCTGAAACTGTCGACATTGACCTTCTGCAAATCGATCGGGGTGCCGCACACTTCCAGGCCACCGGGATGGCTCAGCGGGTTGTGCTTGAAGAAGTCCAGCAAGTCACCATGCAGGGCGGCCGGCAGGCGTGTGTTGTCGTTGTTCCAGTAGAGAATGTCGAACGCCGGCGGCTCCTTGCCCATCAGGTAGTTGTTGACGAAGTAGCTCCAGATCAAATCGTTGGGACGCATCCAGGCGAACACCTTGGCCATGTCGCGGCCGTCCAGGACGCCTTTCTGGTAGGAGCGGCGCTTGGCGGCTTCCAGGGTCTGTTCGTCGGCGAAGAGCGTGGCCGGGCTGTCCAATTGACTGTCGAGCAGACTCACCAGGTAGGTCGCGCTGGAAACGCGGCGCAGCTGGCGCTTGGCTTGCAAGTGACCCTGCAAAGCGGCAATGGTCAGCCCGCCGGCGCAGGCGCCCATCAGGTTGACTTCGCGCGCGCCGGTGATCGCCCGGCACACGTTCATGGCTTCTTCCACTGCTTCAACGTAAGTCGACAGGCCCCATTCGCGATGCCGCACATCCGGATTGCGCCAGCTGATCACGAAGGTCTGCAGGCCGTTCTTGAGCGCGTACTGGACGAAGCTGTTGTGCGGGCTGAGGTCGAAAATGTAGTACTTGTTGATCTGTGGCGGCACCACCAGCAGCGGTTTCGAATACTGCTTTTCGCTCATCGGCTTGTATTGGATCAGCTCCAGCAGTTCGTTGCGAAACACCACGGCGCCGGTGGTGGAGGCGACGGTCTTGCCGACCTCGAATGCGTGCTTGGTGACCTGCCGGGGCAACCCGTCGTTGTGCAGGAGGTCATCGACCAGATGGCCGATCCCGCGCACCAGGCTGTTGCCGCCGGAGTTGAAGATTTCCTTGATCGCCAGGGGATTGAGCAGGCTGTTGGACGGCGACACGGCATCGTTGAGCAGGGCGAACGCGAAGTGCGCGCGGGCGCGATCGTCCGGGTTCATGTTGCTGTCGTCGATCCAGCTTTTGACCTGCTTCTGCCAGCTCAGGTAGGCCTGCAGGCTGCGACGGTAAAAGGGGTTGAGGCTCCACGCCGGATCGTCGAAACGACGGTCTTGCGGGTTGGTCGGGTGCAGGGTGTCGCCCAGCAGCACGCGGCCCAGTTGACCGCCCAGTTTCAAGGCGTGTCGAGCAGTGTGCACTGGGTTGCGCAGGCCATGGGCGGCCACACTGCGCAAAGTCGAAACCAGATCCCGGCCGCGCAGGCCGGTGATTGCACTTTGTGCGTTGATGAACGCGGCGGGAGTGGGTAGTGACTCCCTCGCAGTTTTATCGCGCATGACTCAACACTCCTTCGTCTTACAGGCCAAATACAAAACACCGAACCAGAACACCATAGACGCTGTAACGGGTTGTTGCGCGGTGCGATGTGCCGCCGCCCCCTCTTTCCTATACAAAAAATGGGCCGATCAGCTCAGTGGCGCCGGATGCGGGTGCATCACTGCACGCAGGCGCTCCTCCTCGAGGAACTTCATGATGATCGGTGCCACCGCTTCGGCCCGGGTAATCAGGAACAGATGGCCGTCATCGATAATGTGCAACTGGGCATTGGGAATCCGCCAGGCGAGCAAGCGCATGTTGATCAGCGGGATCAGTGGATCGTCGTCGCCGGCCAGGACCAGGGTCGGCTGATTGATCTTGTGCAGCCAGTGGATGCTGGTCCAGCCGAAGCCGGCGAATAGTTGCCAGTAGTAACCGAGCTTGCCTGCCGAACGGACCTTCGCTGCATGGCTCGCGGCCAGCGTCGGGTCGCGACGGAACGCGCCGCCGTAGATCATCGGCGCAATGCGGATCACATGGGAGGGCTGGATGTAGCGCCGTGGGCTGGCCATCATCCACAAGACTTTCGGCTTGCCCGGCACCATCACCGCGCCTGCTGCCGTCGCTGCCAGGACAAGCTTCTTGCAACGCTCCGGATAGTCAAAGGCGAACTGTTGCGCAAGCGCACCACCCCAGGACACGCCGATCACATTGACTTGCCCGTAGTCGAGGTAGTCGAGCATGCGTGCCGTGAGTTTCGCCAGGCTTGGAAAGCGATAGGGAAGATTCGGCGTCGACGAACCGCCGACACCGGGTACGTCGAAGGCGATGACTTCCAGGTCCGGGTCCAGCGCTGCGACGAATGGAAACACCAGCTCCAGGTTGGCGCCGATGCCGTTGAAGATCAGCAAGGGCGTCAAGTGAGGCTTGCCGGGGCGCACCGCCGTGCGGAGGGTCTGGCCATCCAGGTCGACGGTGCGGAATATGAACGGTTGCGGCATGCTTCTGGCCCTGTGGGTGGATCTTGGTTCCTGACACACATCCTGTAGGAGCCGGCTTGCTGGCGATGCGATCACCGCGGTTTGCCAGTCTCACCGTGGTGATGCAATCGCCAGCAAGCCGGCTCCTACAGGTTTGTGGGTTTAACGCTCGTGTACGTAAGTGCCTGGCGCCGCCTCGCCTGCCGGGTAAGCCTTGCTGCCCAGTTTTACCGGGGACTTTTTCAGCTCGCCCGAGCGCTGGGCCTGCCAGGCCTGCCAGTGCAGCCACCAGGAATCGGTGTGCTTGGTGGCATTCTGTTGCCATTCATCGGCACTGCTCGCCGGTTCGGTGCTGGTCATGTAGCGGGATTTCGGATTACCCGGCGGATTCAGGATGCTCTGGATATGTCCGCTGCTCGACAGCACGAATTCAACATTGCCGCCGAACAGTTGCGACGACTTGTAGCAGGACCGCCACGGGGTGATGTGGTCGTTGGTGCCGGCCAGGGAAAAGATGTCGGCCGTCACTTGCTTGAGGTCGATGGCGGTACCGCACACTTCCAGTGCATTCGGGCGAATCAGTGGGTTGTTTTTGAACAGCTCGATCAGGTCGCCGTGGAACGCGGCGGGCAACCGGGTGGTGTCGTTGTTCCAGAACAGGATGTCGAACACCGGCGGTTCGTTGCCCAGCAGGTAATTGTTGACCCAGTAGTTCCAGATCAGGTCGTTGGGACGCATCCAGGCGAAGACTTTCGCCATGTCGCGGCCTTCCAGTACGCCGGCCTGATACGAGTGGCGCTTGGCGGCTTCGAGGGTCTGCTCATTGACGAACAGGGCAACGTCGCTGTCCAGGGTGGTGTCCAGCACGCTCACCAGCAAGGTCAGGGCATTGACCTTGTTCTCGCCGATCGCCGCGTAGTGGCCCAGCAGCGCGGTGCAGGTGATGCCGCCGGAGCAGGCCCCGAGCATGTTCACGTCTTTGCTGCCGGTGATCGCAGTGACGACGTCAACCGCTTCCTTGAGGGCTTCGATGTAGGTCGACAGGCCCCACTCGCGCTGTTCCTTGGTCGGGTTGCGCCAGCTGACGATGAAGGTCTGCATGTTGTTGCGCAGGCAGAACCGCGCCAGGCTCTTGTCCGGGCTCAGGTCGAACACGTAGAACTTGTTGATCTGCGGCGGCACCACCAGCAATGGTCGCTCGTGTACCTGCTCGGTGATCGGCTTGTACTGGATCAGTTCCAGTACATCGTTGCGGAATACTACCGCGCCTTCGGTCACGCCCAGGCTCTTGCCGACTTCGAACGCACCCATGTTGACCTGGCTCGGCATGCCACCGTTGTGCACCAGATCCTTGGCCAGGTGCGAGAGACCATCGAGCAGGCTCTTGCCGCCGGTTTCGAAAAAGCGTTTGACTGCCGCCGGGTTGGCCGCGGTGTTGGTCGGCGCCATGGCTTCGGTCATGAGGTTGATCACGAAGTGCCCGCGCGCCACATCGCTGGGGCTGAGGGTGCTCTCGTCGATCCAGGCGTGGAGCTCCTTGCGCCACGCCAGGTAGGTTTGCAAATAACGTTTGTAGAGCGGGTTCTGACTCCAGGCCGGATCGGCGAAGCGACGGTCATCGCTGGTCGGTTGCAGCCCGGATTTGCCAAACAGCACGTTCTTGAGTTCAAGACCAAAATGCGCGACATGCTTGACGCTGTGCACCGGTTGCCTGATGGCCTGCCTGAGCACCATTCGAGCAGAAGCCAGTAGATCCTTTCCACGCAGCCCAACGACAGGATTGAGCCCCAAGGTGTTCTCCGAGGCTTGATACTTCAACTCATCGTTACTCTTGTCACTCATCTACGACGCTCCATTGCCCTGAGACGAGTACCTTGGTCCTGCTGTGTAGTCACACAGCAACGGCCAGGTACTACTGCTCGGGTGACGTTAATTCTGCATCACTGCTTTTTAGTTCAGAGAGCACTGCAGGGAACTTGCCAATCCATTGGTTACCCGAGTTTAATTTTTTTCGCAAGCGGGCCAAGCGTCGGCCCTGAAGCCGAGCATTCAAACAGATGAAATTAGAAAATGCCCTCTAAAGAGCAAGAGGCTCGGGCTAGAGCATCAGCTTGACGACGGATTCGTTCGGGTCGCGGGTTTTTCCTGCGGCTTTGAGCTCGCCAAGATAATCCTCCCAGAGTGCGTCATGACGTCGCCCCAGTTCGTAGAGGTATTCCCAGGTGAACAGGCCGCTGTCGTGGCCATCGTCGAAGGTCAGTTTCAGTGCGTACTGACCGGCCGGTTCTATCTTGCTCAGTCCTACGTTGATCTTGCCAAATTGCAGGATGGGTTTGCCGTGGCCCTGGACCTCGGCGGAAGGGGAGTGCACGCGCAGGAATTCGGCGGGCAGGGTGTATTCCTCGCCGGACGCGTATTTGAGCGTGAGGGTTTTCGAGGCTTTGTGCAGCTTGATGTCGGTGGGGAGTTGGGTCATGAGCGCCGTTCCGTTTTGGATGGAACCCTGTAGGAGCAAGCTTGCTCGCGATGGACGTTAACGATAACGCGTTTTCTCTGAAGAAACGCGTCGCTCTCAAGTTCATCGCGAGCAAGCTCGCTCCTACAAGTATGGCTTACAGGATATAACGGGACAGGTCTTCGTTCTGTGCCAATTCGCCCAGGTGGCTGTTGACGTAGTCGGCGTCGATCTGGATCACCTTGTCGTCATGCACGCTGGCCAGGTCGCCGGCACTGAAAGACACTTCTTCCAGCAGGCGTTCAAGCAAGGTGTGCAGGCGACGGGCACCGATGTTTTCGGTTTTCTCGTTGACCTGCCAGGCGATCTCGGCGATGCGCTTGATGCCGCTCGGCAGGAACTCGATACCCAGGCCTTCGGTTTTCAGCAGCGCGCAATATTGTTCGGTGAGCGAGGCGTGAGGCTCGCTGAGGATGCGCTCGAAATCTTCAGGGCTCAGGGCCTTGAGTTCGACACGGATCGGCAGGCGGCCTTGCAGCTCGGGCACCAGGTCGCTCGGCTTGCTCAGGTGGAAGGCACCGGAGGCGATGAACAGGATGTGGTCGGTCTTGACCATGCCCAGCTTGGTGTTGACGGTGCAGCCTTCGATCAGCGGCAGCAGGTCGCGCTGCACGCCTTCACGGGACACATCGACGCCGCCGGAATTACCACGCTTGGCGACCTTGTCGATTTCGTCGATGAACACGATGCCGTGCTGCTCGACCGCTTCCAGGGCCTTGGCCTTCAACTCTTCATCGTTGACCAGGCGGCCGGCTTCTTCGTCGCGCACCAGCTTGAGCGCTTCCTTGACCTTGAGCTTGCGGGCTTTTTTCTTGCCCTTGCCCATGTTGGCAAACAGGCTTTGCAGCTGGTTGGTCATTTCTTCCATGCCCGGTGGCGCGGAAATATCGACGCCGGCCATTTCGGCGACTTCGATCTCGATCTCCTTGTCATCCAGCTGGCCTTCACGCAGGCGCTTGCGGAACAGCTGACGGGTGTTGGAATCGGCAGACGGGGTATCGTCGTTGCTGAAGCCCATGCGTGCCGGTGGCAGCAGGGCATCAAGGATGCGCTCTTCGGCGGCGTCTTCGGCGCGGTGGCGAACCTTGACGATTTCCTGTTCGCGCAGCAGCTTGATCGCGGCATCGGCCAGGTCACGAATGATCGATTCGACGTCGCGGCCGACATAGCCGACTTCGGTAAACTTGGTCGCTTCGACCTTGATGAACGGCGCGTTGGCCAGTTTGGCCAGGCGACGGGCGATCTCGGTTTTACCGACACCGGTCGGGCCGATCATCAGGATGTTCTTTGGCGTTACTTCAACACGCAGCTCTTCTGGCAGCTGCATGCGGCGCCAGCGGTTGCGCAGGGCAATGGCGACGGCGCGCTTGGCATCGTCCTGGCCGATGATGTGGCGATTGAGTTCGTGGACGATTTCACGGGGAGTCATGGACATAATATTCAAAGGACCTCAAGCAAGAATGAGCCGTGGCACGGGGCCGAATCAGGCTTACTCGGCGCAGTCCTGCTCCTCAATGGTCTGGGTGTGGTTGGTGAATACACAGATGTCGCCGGCAATGCCGAGGGCGGTTTCGACGATTTCCCGGGCCGACAGGTCGGTTTTTTTCAGCAGTGCGCTGGCGGCCGCCTGGGCGTAGGCGCCACCGGAACCCATGGCGATCAGGCCGTTTTCAGGCTCGACCACGTCGCCGTTGCCGGTGATGATCAGGGAGGCGTCTTTGTTGGCGACCGCGAGCATGGCTTCCAGGCGGCTCAGGGTGCGGTCGGTGCGCCATTCCTTGGCGAGCTCGACAGCGGCGCGTACCAGGTGACCCTGGTGCTTTTCAAGCTGGCCCTCGAAGCGTTCGAAGAGGGTAAAGGCGTCAGCGGTGGCGCCGGCAAAACCGGCAATGACCTGGCCGTGGTACAGACGACGAACTTTTTTCGCGTTGCCTTTCATCACGGTATTGCCAAGGGAAACCTGGCCGTCGCCGCCCATGACGACTTTGCCGTGGCGGCGAACTGAAACGATGGTGGTCAAGGGAAGAGTCTCCACGCTGCGGGGCGAAAATGCCTTATGCCCATTCATATGGGGGTGGTGGAGTGGATTTCAACTGTGGGGCGGGAGAGGGGACGGGCGGTGTTTGTCAAACGGGGACATGTGGTGTTGTACATGATGCCATCGCCAGCAGGCTGGCTCCCACAGAGTGCTGCGCCAACCCTGTGGGAGCCAGCCTGCTGGCGATGAACGATGATGCGGTGTTTCTGACGGAATCAGCGGCTCTGGCGTTGTTGTAACAACAAATTGCTGAAGCCTGCGCCCGCCAATTGTTTCTGCGCAGTGGTCAGTTGCTCTCGATTGCTGAACGGTCCAACCAGCACCCGATACCAGGTCTCGTCCTTCACCGTGCCGGATTCAACCGCCACAGCCTGCCCCAGCAGAATGATCTGCGCGCGAACCTTGTCCGCATCAGTCTCTTTGCGGAAGGAGCCCGCCTGCAGGAAAAACTTCGTCACCGGCGCAGCCTTGACCGGTGGCGCAGGTGGCGGAGTAATTCCGGACAAAGCAGCCTGGGCGCGCGCCGTATCGATCTTCGCCGCTTCCGCCGGTGTAACCGGTGTCGTCGGAATCGCAGGCACTTGCGGCGTCGGCAGGGTTTTCTCCGGTACGGCGTCCGGCGGCACGATGACTTCCGATTCCGGCAGCAAAGTGTAGAAGTCGTACTTCGGCTTCACCGGTTGCGTCGGGCTCGGCGGGGTCTTGTTGGCCTCGGCGATCTTGGTGGCTTTCTGTTGCTGTTCCACCTTCTCGCGCTTAACCGTGTCGCTGCCCTTGCCCGGCTCCAGTTTCATCAGGAACACGATGAATGCACCGACCGTCAGGCCGATGGCCATCCACAGCCAACCCGGGATCGGTTGCTTCGCTGGAGCTTGGTAACGGCTGGCGCCACGCTTGGGTGCAGGTTTTTTCTTGGCAGCCAACTTACATACGCTCCAGAGTTTCCAGGCCCAAGAGTTCCAGGCCTTGCTTGAGAGTGCGACCGGTCAGCGCGGCGAGGCGCAGACGGCTCTGCATTTGCGCCGGGGTGTCGGCGGCGAGGATCGGGCAGTTCTCGTAGAAGCTGGAGAACAGGCCGGCGACGTCGTACAGGTAAGTGCAGAGGATGTGCGGCGTGCCTTTCTCGGACACGTTGTTCAATACTTCGCCAAACTGCGCGAGTTTTGCCGCCAGCTCGTGTTCGTGCGCTGCTTCGAGCACGATCTGGCCTTCGACTTCGCTGAAGTCCTTGCCGAGTTTGCGGAACACGCCAGCCACGCGGGTGTAGGCGTACAGCAGGTAGGGCGCGGTGTTGCCTTCGAAGTTCAGCATCAGGTCGAAGTTGAAGCTGTAGTCGCTGGTGCGGTGCTTGGACAGGTCGGCGTATTTCACCGCGCCGATGCCCACAACCCTGGCGATGTTGCGCAGCTCTGCTTCAGCCAGTTCAGGGTTCTTGTCTTTCACCAGGGTGTAGGCGCGTTCCTGGGCTTCGGTCAGCAGGTCGATCAGCTTCACGGTGCCGCCATCACGGGTCTTGAACGGACGGCCGTCAGCGCCGTTCATGGTGCCGAAGCCCATGTGTTCCATTTCCATCGGATGGGTCACGAAGCCGGCCTTGCGGGCCACGGCGAACACCTGCTGGAAGTGCAGGGCCTGACGTTGGTCGACGAAATACAGCGCGCGATCGGCCTTGAGCTTGCCGCTGCGGTAGCGCACGGCAGCCAGGTCGGTGGTGGCATAGAGGTAGCCGCCGTCGGCCTTGACGATGATCACCGGCAGCGGGTCGCCATCGGCGTTCTTGAACTCGTCGAGGAACACGCACAGGGCGCCGTTGCTCTCGACCAGCATGCCGGCGGCCTTGAGGTCGTTGACCACGTTGATCAGGTCGTCGTTGTAGGCGCTTTCGCCCATCACGTCGGCCATGGTCAGCTTGACGTTCAGCAGTTCGTAGATCTTCTGGCAGTGGGACAGCGAGATGTCCTTGAACTTGGTCCACAGGGCCAGGCAATCGGCATCGCCGGCCTGCAACTTGACCACCAGGCCACGGGCGCGGTCGGCGAATTCTTCGGATTCATCGAAGCGTTGCTTGGCGGCGCGGTAGAAGTTTTCCAGGTCCGACAGCTCGTCGCTGGTGATCGGGTTTTCCTGCAGGTACGCCATCAGCATGCCGAACTGGGTGCCCCAGTCGCCGACGTGGTTCTGGCGGATCACTTCGTCGCCGAGGAATTCGAGCACGCGGGCCACGCCGTCGCCAATGATGGTCGAGCGCAAGTGGCCGACGTGCATTTCTTTGGCCAGGTTAGGGGCCGACAGGTCGACCACGGTGCGCTGGACCGGGCCGGCCTTGCGCACGCCGATGTTGGCGTCGGCCAGGGCGGCGTCCAGGCGCGAAGCCAGGGCGTCGGTGTTCTGGAAGAAGTTCAGGAAGCCTGGACCTGCGATTTCGGCCTTGGAGACGTTTTCGTCAGCTGGCAGCGCGGCGATGATTTTTTCCGCCAGGTCGCGCGGCTTCATGCCGGCCGGTTTGGCCAGCATCATGGCGATGTTGCTGGCGAAGTCGCCGTTCTTCTTGTCGCGGGAGTTCTCCACCTGGATCGCCGGCGACAGGCCTTCAGGCAACACACCTTCGTTGACGAGTTGGGTGATGGCTTGTTGGATCAGCTGGCGAATGGTGTCTTTCATGGTCTTCTCTTTCGACCGCTGGCGCGGCGGCGCATCGTGCGCTGGTGGAAAAACTGGGCATTATCCGTTGCCAGGGCGGGCTTGCCAACCTTAGCAGGCAGGTTGTGGATATGTGGTAACAATTAGGCCCCCTTCGCGAGCAAGCCCGCTCCCACATTGAATCTGCGGTATTCATACCTTATGTGTCAGGCACAAAACCCATGTGGGAGCGGGCTTGCTCGCGAATGCGATTTCAAAATCAATACAGATCGACGGGATCCACATCGAGCGACCAACGCACCGCCCGCCCACTCGGCATTTGCTCCAAAACCAGCAACCAACTGGCAAGTAACCGATGCAGCGGCGCCCTTGCCGTAGCCTGCAACAACAACTGCGCACGATAACGTCCGGCTCGACGCTCCATCGGCGCCGGCACCGGCCCCAGCAGTTCGATGCCGGTCAGATTCTGTTCGGCCAGCAGGCGTTCGGCCTCGCTGCACGCTTCATCCAGAAAGCCTTCGGCCTGGCCCGGCTTGTGCGCCTCGGCCCGCAGCAGCGCCAGATGCGCAAACGGCGGCAATCCCGCCGCTCGCCGCTCGCTCAAGGCCTGCTCGGCAAAGGCGAAGTAACCCTGTTCGGTCAATTGCACCAGCAGCGGATGGTCGGCCAGGTGTGTCTGGATGATCACCTTGCCCGGCTCTTCCGCCCGGCCTGCTCGACCGGCGACCTGGACAATCAGTTGCGCCATGCGCTCGCTGGCGCGGAAGTCGCCGGAGAACAGCCCGCCATCGGCATCCAGGATCGAGACCAGGGTTACCCGGGGAAAGTGGTGGCCCTTGGCGAGCATCTGCGTGCCCACCAGGATGCAGGGTTGGCCTTTCTGGATGGTCGCGAACAGCTGGTTCATGGCGTCCTTGCGCGACGTGCTGTCGCGGTCGACCCGCAGTACCGGATAGTCCGGGAACAGGATCCCCAGGCGTTCCTCGGCCCGTTCGGTACCGGCGCCCACGGGGCGCAAGTCGACCTTGTTGCACTTGGGGCACTGGCGCGGCACGCGTTCGACATAGCCGCAATGATGGCAGCGCAGCTCGCCGTAGCGCTGGTGGACGGTCATGCGCGCATCGCAGCGTTGGCACTCGGACATCCAGCCGCAGTCGTGACACAGCAGGGTCGGCGCAAATCCGCGGCGGTTGAGGAATACCAGCACCTGCTGGCCGGCAGCGAGTGTCTGGCCGATGGCTTGTTGCATGGGCCCGGAGATGCCGCTGTCCAGTGGACGGCTTTTCACATCCAGGCGCAGGAAGCGTGGTTGCTTGGCGCCGCCCGCGCGTTCGTTCAGCCGCAGCAGGCCATAGCGGCCGGTGTAGGCGTTGTGCAGGCTTTCCAGGGAGGGCGTTGCAGAGCCCAGGATAATCGGGATGTTTTCCTGACGAGCCCGTACCAGCGCCAGGTCGCGTGCGTGGTAACGCAAGCCTTCCTGCTGTTTATAGGAGCCGTCGTGCTCTTCGTCGATGATGATCAGCCCCGGGTTTTTCATCGGCGTGAACAGCGCCGAGCGGGTGCCGATTATGATATCGGCTTCGCCGTCGCGGGCGGCGAGCCAGGCTTCGAGGCGTTCGCGATCATTGACCGCCGAGTGAATCAGCGCGATGCGCGCGTTGAAACGCTGCTCGAAGCGCGCCAGGGTCTGCGGGCCGAGGTTGATTTCCGGGATCAGCACCAGCGCCTGCTTGCCGGCTTCCAGGGTTTCGCGGATCAGTTGCAGATAGACTTCGGTCTTGCCGCTGCCGGTAACGCCGGCGAGGAGGAACGCGTGGTAACTGTCGAACCCGGCGCGAATGGCTTCATAGGCGGCCCGCTGTTCCGGGTTGAGTGGCAGTTCGGGTTGGGCCAGCCAGTGTTCGTGTCGGGCACCGGGGGCGTGCCTGCGGATTTCAACCTGGACCAGCTCCTTGGCCAGCAACAGATCGAGGCTGTCCTTGCTCAGCATCAGCTTGCTCAGCAACTGATGGGCGACGCCGTGGGGGTGCTGGGCCAGCGTTGCCAGGGCTTCGCGCTGGCGCGGGGCACGGGCGATTCGCGGGTCGTCGAGGCTGGCGCCTGGTGCGGCGGACCAGAAGCGCTCCTGGCGCGCCTCGGCCAGTTCGCCCTGGCGCAGCAATACCGGCAGCGCCCAACTCAACGTGTCGCCGAGGCTGTGCTGGTAGTACTGCGAGGTCCACAGGCACAGCTTGAACAGCGCGGGCGGCAACGGCGGCGTGGCATCGAGCAGTGCGAGGGCCGGCTTGAGTTTTTCCGCCGGCACTTCGCTGGTGTCGGTGACTTCCACCAGGATCCCGATCATCTCCCGCCGGCCAAACGGCACCCGCAAGCGCATGCCGGGGTGCAATTGCGCACGCAGCACGCCGGCCGGCGCCCGGTAGTCGAACAGGCGGCGCAGGGGCGAAGGCAAGGCGAGGCGCAGAATGGCGTCGGGCACGCGGGGGAGTCTCGATTAACAGGCAATGAAGGGTTTGACACATAACCACAAGGATCGCGCTTTGGGTCGGGAGCCTAGCAGACGACCGGTTTGAGGGACAGCTTGCGTGATTGGCATTGTCTGGTAGAATCCGCGGCCTAATTACGTGCGGTATTCAACAATAGTGTTGGGTGGCGGCACGCTAGCCTGAGGAAAACACCATGAAAGCTGATATCCATCCAGAATACCCAGCAGTTGCTGTTACCTGCAGCTGCGGCAACAAGTTCGAAACCCGTTCGACCTTCGGCAAAGCCCTGGCGATCGACGTTTGCAACGAATGCCACCCGTTCTACACCGGTAAGCAGAAGACTCTGGACACTGGCGGCCGCGTTCAGCGCTTCGCAGACCGTTTCGGTGCTTTCGGTGCGAAAAAGGCCTAAGGCCGATCAACCTGGGAAAACGTCACTGTTTTGCCATGCTGATGAAAAAGGCGTCCCCCGGGACGCCTTTTTTGTGTCTGTGATTTGGCTGCACGGGCCAATCTCAAAATATTGTAGACATTTTTTAAGGGGATTGTGAACAGTCTATCCCTTGTGTTCCGTGGCTCTTGGCCCAAAGTCGTAGGGGCGGGCGCTTGACAGGGGTGACCGGTCAGTCTTGTGGGGATTTTGCCAGGCGCGTATCCTCGCTGACCAGTCTGTCCAACAGTAAAAGCGGAATGCCAAAATGTCTGATCTGAAAACTGCCGCTCTCGAATATCACGCCAATCCTCGTCCAGGGAAGCTGAGTGTCGAGCTCACCAAGGCCACCGCTACCGCCCGCGACCTGTCGCTGGCCTACAGCCCCGGCGTAGCTGAACCAGTACGCGAGATCGCCCGCGATCCTGAGCTGGCCTACAAGTACACCGGTAAAGGCAACCTGGTTGCAGTCATTTCCGATGGCACCGCGATTCTGGGCCTGGGTAACCTCGGCCCATTGGCCTCCAAGCCAGTGATGGAAGGTAAGGGCGTGCTGTTCAAGCGCTTCGCCGGCATCGACGTTTTCGACATCGAAGTCGATTCCGAAAGCCCGCAAGCCTTCATCGACACCGTCAAGCGCATCTCCATCACCTTCGGTGGCATCAACCTGGAAGACATCAAGGCGCCTGAGTGCTTTGAGATCGAACGTGCCCTGATCGAGCAGTGCGACATTCCGGTTTTCCACGACGACCAGCACGGCACCGCCATTGTGACCGCGGCCGGCATGATCAACGCCCTGGAAATCGCCGGCAAAACCCTGGCTGACGCCAAGATCGTCTGCCTGGGTGCCGGTGCGGCCGCCATCTCCTGCATGAAATTGCTGGTGAGCATGGGCGCCAACATCGAAAACATCTACATGGTCGACCGTACCGGCGTGATTCACTCCGGCCGTGACGACCTGAACCAGTACAAGGCCGTCTTCGCTCACGCGACCGACAAGCGCACCCTGGCAGACGCCCTGCAAGGCGCAGACGTGTTCGTCGGCCTGTCTGGCCCGAACCTGCTGAGCCCGGAAGGCCTGAAGTCCATGGCAGCCAACCCGATCGTGTTCGCTTGCTCGAACCCGGATCCGGAAATCTCCCCGGAGCTGGCGCACGCCACCCGTGACGACGTGATCATGGCCACCGGCCGTTCGGACTACCCGAACCAGGTCAACAACGTCCTGGGCTTCCCGTTCATCTTCCGTGGCGCCCTGGACGTTCGCGCCAAGCGCATCAACGAAGAGATGAAAGTGGCTGCGGCCAACGCCCTGCGCGAACTGGCCAAGCTGCCAGTACCTCAGGAAGTGTGCGACGCGTACGGCGGCATCGCGCTGGAATTCGGTCGTGAGTACATCATTCCGAAACCAATGGACGCTCGCCTGATCACCGTGATTTCCGATGCCGTGGCCAAGGCTGCAATCGAGACCGGCGTTGCAACCCTGCCGTATCCGAAGAACTACCCGCTGAAAAGCGTGGATGACGTGTTCAACGGCTAAGTCGTTGTAGCGCTTCAACCAAAAGCCCCGGCTTGTGAAAGTCGGGGCTTTTTTATGCCTGATGGTTTTGTATTGTCTGTCAGGCCATCGCCAGCAGGCTAGCTCCCACATTTGAATGCGTTCCCTGTGGGAGCCAGCCTGCTGGCGATGGTCTGGCAGGAAGCCCGGGTAAAAAGAAGCCCCGCTTTCTGAAGAAGAGCGGGGCTTTCTGTTGGTCCTGCGATCAGAACAAATCGATCGGTGCCGCTTCATCCGCCGGCAGCGGGCTGCCTGGCGCATTGCCGTTGCCCAGCTCATTGCCCGTCGGCGGCGTATCTTCGACCTTGAACAGTTCGAAGTAGGCCCCTGGCGTGCCTGGAGTGGCTGCACGGCCACTGACAGGGTCTACCCGCAGGCTGAGGATGCCTTCCGGCTCTGGCTGGGTGTGTGGCGGCATGTCTTTGAGCGCAGCGCCCATGTAGTTCATCCAGATCGGCAGGGCGACGGTACCGCCAAACTCCTTGCGACCCAGGCTCTCGGGCTGGTCGAAGCCGGTCCAGACGGTGGTGACGTAATCGGCGTTGTAGCCGGAGAACCAGGCGTCCTTGGACTCGTTGGTGGTGCCGGTCTTGCCGGCGATGTCGCCACGACCCAGGGCCAGCGCGCGACGGCCAGTACCGAGTTTGATCACGTCTTCCAGCATGCTGTTGAGGATGTAGGTTGTCCGTCCATCGACAATGCGCTCAGCCACGGCAGGCGTTTGCGCTGCCGATTGCTCGCCCAGCGCCTGGCCAGGTGTTGCATTGACCGTAAAGGCTTCGGCGGCAGGTACGGCGATTCCGTCGGTCGCGACAACGCCTTTTGGCACGCTGGGCGGGTTGGCGACGAACAGCGTGTCACCGTTGCGGCTTTCGATCTTGTCGATGATGTACGGGGTGATCTTGTAGCCGCCGTTGGCGAAGGTGCTCCAGCCCGTGGCGATTTCCATCGGCGTCAGGGTCGCGGTACCCAGGGCCAGGGACAGGTTGGGCGGCAGGTCCTGCTTGTTGAAGCCAAAGCGGCTGATGTAGTCGATGGTCTTGCCAACGCCCATCGCCTGTAGCAGGCGGATCGAAACCAGGTTGCGCGACTTGTAGAGCGCTTCGCGCAGGCGGATCGGACCGAGGAAGGTGTTGGTATCGTTTTTCGGACGCCAGACCTTGTCCAGGTACTCGTCGACAAACACGATCGGTGCGTCGTTCACCAGGCTGGAGGCGGTGTAGCCGTTATCCAGTGCCGCGCTGTAGACGAACGGCTTGAAGCTCGAACCCGGCTGGCGCTTGGCCTGAAGGGCGCGGTTGTAGTTGCTCTGCTCAAAGGCGAAACCGCCGACCAGCGAGCGGATGGCGCCGTTTTGCGGGTCAAGGGAGACCAGTGCGCCCTGGGCCTGGGGGATCTGGCTGAATTTCAGCGAGTTGTCCGCCTGGCGCTGCACGCGAATCAGGTCGCCGACCTGGGCTACGTCCGACGGTTGTTTCGGATTGGCGCCCATGCTGTTGGTGTTCAGGAACGGGCGAGCCCATTTCATGCTGTCCCAGCCAACGTGTTCGCTGCCGGTGCGGGTCAGCACCTGCAGGCCGCTCTTGTCGACCTGGGTGACGATGGCCGGTTCAAGGCCGCTGATGGTGCGTTGCTTGGTCAGTTCGGTTGCCCACGCCTCGCGCGTCTTGCCCGGCAGGCGGGACTCGGGGCCCCGATAGCCATGACGCTGGTCATAGGTCATCAAGCCTTCGTGGACGGCGGTGTTGGCCATTTCCTGAAGGTTGCTCGGCACCGTGGTGGTAACGCGGAAACCTTCGGTGTATGCATCGCTGCCATAGCGACCGACCATTTCGGCGCGGGCCATCTCGGCGATGTAGGGCGCGTTCACTTCCGGCGTCGGCACGTGATAGCTGGCGTTCAGGGGCTCGTTGACGGCGGTGGTGTAGTCGGCTTCGCTGATCTTGCCCAGCTTGTACATGCGCCCCAGGATCCAGTCGCGACGCTCCTTGCTGCGGGCCGGATTGGCCAGCGGGTTGAAGCGTGAAGGAGCCTTGGGCAGGCCGGCGATCATCGCCATCTGCGCCAGGCTGATGTCGCGAATCGACTTGCCGTAATACACCTGCGCCGCCGCTTCGATGCCGTAGGCACGGTTGCCCAGATAGATCTTGTTGACGTAGAGCTCGAGGATTTCGTCCTTGGTCAGCTGTCGTTCGATCTGCAGGGCCAGGAGGATCTCGGTGGTTTTGCGCGAGAAGCTGCGTTCGCTGGTCAGGAAGAAGTTTTTTGCCACCTGCATGGTGATAGTGCTGCCGCCGGACTGGATATGGCCGCTTTTTACCAGTTGCGTGGCAGCGCGCATCAGGCTGCTGGGATCGACGCCGTAATGGTTGGCGAAGTTGTCGTCTTCAGCACTTAGTAACGCATTAATGAAATTGGGGGGAATGTCGGCGAAACGGATCGGTGTGCGGCGCATTTCGCCGAATTCTGCGATCAACTTGTTATCGCTGCTGTAGACCCGCAAAGGGATCTGCAACTGGATGCTTCTCAGTGCCTCTACGGACGGTAATCCGGGACTAAGGTAAAGAAACGCCCCACTCAGACCCAGAAGCAGTCCGCAGAATACGGCGACGATGGACCAACCGAAAAATTTCAGCAGACGAATCAAGGCTTTTGGACATCCAGGGTAAAAAATGAATTTGGCATCAGGGTTCAGGCTAAAGGCGAACGACCCGCGCTTGAGAAAAAGCGGAAAAAAACGCTGGGCATTATAAGCATTTTTCCGTCCATGGCGTTATTTGCGCTGCTGTCAAGACGGGTGGTTTGAACGCAACCCCCGTTATGGAGTCCGTAACACACGGAAAGTCATAGGGAAATTGGTAGTGCCAGGACTCTTCAATAAAAAGGCCAGGTCGCTCCTGGGCATCGATATCAGCTCGACATCGGTGAAGCTGCTGGAGCTGAGCCGGCAGGGCAATGGCTATCGTGTCGAAGCCTACGCGGTCGAGTCGTTACCCCCCAGTGTGGTCATCGAGAAAAATATCGCCGAGCTCGATGGCGTGGGCCAGGCCTTGACGCGTGTGCTGGCCAAGGCTCGCACCAGTCTCAAGGGCGTTGCCGTGGCCGTGGCCGGTTCGGCGGTGATCACCAAGACCATCGAGATGGATGCCGGCCTTTCCGACGACGAGATGGAAGACCAGCTGAAGATCGAGGCCGATCAGTACATTCCTTATCCGCTGGACGAAGTGGCCATCGATTTCGAAGTCCAGGGCGCGTCAGTGCGCAATCCTGAGCGGGTCAACGTGTTGCTGGCCGCCTGTCGCAAGGAAAACGTCGAAATCCGTGAGGCAGCCCTGGCCCTGGCGGGCCTGACTGCGCGCGTGGTCGACGTCGAGGCCTATGCCCTGGAGCGATCGTTCAGCTTGCTGAAGAGCCAGGGAGGGGGCTTGCAAGGGCGACTGGTGGCGGTGGTCGATGTTGGAGCAACCATGACCACCCTGAGCGTGCTGCATGACGGGCGGATCATCTACACCCGCGAGCAATTGTTTGGTGGCCGCCAGCTCACCGAGGACATTCAGCGCCGATACGGCCTGACCGTCGAGCAGGCCGGCCTGGCGAAGAAGCAGGGCGGTTTGCCGGACGATTATGTCAGCGTTGTGTTGCAGCCGTTTCGTGAGGCCCTGGTGCAGCAAGTGTCGCGTTCGTTGCAGTTCTTCTTTGCTTCGGGCCATTACACCGCGGTCGACCACATACTGCTGGTGGGCGGGACCGCGTCGGTGTCCGGTCTGGACCAGTTGATCGAGCAGCAATTGGGTACGCCGACCCGGGTGGCCAATCCGTTTGCCGACATGACCTTGAGCAGCAAGGTCAACGCCGCGGCCCTGGCCAGCGATGCGCCCGCGCTGATGATTGCCTGCGGGCTGGCCCTCAGGAGTTTCGACTGATGGCCCGGATCAATCTATTACCCTGGCGCGAAGAGCGGCGTGAGCAGCGGCGCAAGCGCTTTCTCCTGGTGTTGGTGGGTGTGCTGGCGGGATCGGCAGGTGCATTGCTCATGGCCAACCAGGTCATCAGCAGCGCCATCGAGCGGCAGATTGCGCGTAACGATTACATCGGCAAGCAGATCGCCGTGGTCGACGAGCGGATCAAGCAGATCAGTGATCTCAAGGCTCGTCGTCAGCAGTTGGTCGAGCGTATGCGCATCATCCAGGACCTGCAGGGCAATCGCCCGATCAGCGGGCGAATTTTTGATCAGCTGGCGCGGACCTTGCCCGATGGCGTGTATTTCACTGAAGTCAAAATGGCCGGCAAGACCTTGTCCATCACCGGTGCGGCGCAATCGAACAACCGTGTTTCAGACCTGATGCGTAACCTGGACCAGTCCGACTGGTTCGACGCGCCCAGTCTCACTGAAGTCAAGGCGACGGCCGCGGGGCAACTCGACCAGGCCAATGTCTTTCAGTTGACCGTTCGTCAGACCCAGCCTGCGGCTGGGGAGGACAGCGAATGAGTCCGTCCGAATGGATCGAAGGGTTGCGCCGGATCGACATCAACGAGCTGGACAGCAGCAACATGGGTTCCTGGCCACCCGCGATCAAAATCCTGATGGGCATTGTGGTCGCGATCCTGGTGCTGTCGATCGGCTACAACTTTTCCACGAGCGAGCTGGAACATCAGCTCGAACTCAAGCGCGAGGAGGAGTCTACCCTCAAGGAGCAATTTGCCAGCAAATCCCACATGGCGGCGAATCTGCAGCTCTACACCCAGCAGATGAAGGAGATGGAAAGCTCCTTCGGCGTACTGTTACGGCAACTGCCCAGCGACACCGAAGTCCCCGGCTTGCTGGAAGACATCACGCGAACGGGGCTGGGCAGTGGCCTGGAGTTCGAAGAGATCAAGCTGCTGCCGGAGGTCTCCCAGCCGTTCTACATCGAGTTGCCGATCCAGATCACGGTCACCGGCGCCTATCACGACCTGGCCACTTTCGTCAGTGGCGTGGCCGGATTGCCGCGTATCGTCACCCTGCATGATTTCGACCTGGCGCCGATCAATCCCGACGCCGGTCCGAAGTTACGCATGAGCATCCTGGCCAAGACCTACCGTTACAACGACAAGGGGCTGCAATGATGAGCCGGCTTCGTGGTTTTTCGCCGGTGATGTTGATGGTCGTATTGGCGGGCTGTGGCGGCGGCGATGATGTCAGTGACCTGGACGCCTACATGAACGAAATGCGCCTGCGGGCACCGGGCAAGATTGAACCAACGCCGACATTCCGGTCTTACCCCACATTCACCTATAACGCCGCCAACCTGCGCAGCCCGTTTTCCCGGCAGATCAAAGTCGATCTGGCACTCAAGCAGGGGGCGCGTTATGTCCAGCCGGACCCCAACCGGGTAAAGCAGTACCTCGAGGGCTTCAATATCGAGCAGTTTGAAATGGTCGGCACCCTCTCCAATGCCACGGGCTCCTTTGCCCTGTTGCGCGGCGCCGGTGGGGTGCATCGGCTGAAAGTCGGTGATTACCTGGGGCGTAACGATGGCCGGATTGTCGCCATCAGCGGTTCGCAAGTCGATGTGGTGGAAATCGTTCCCGACGGCGAAGGTGCCTGGCTTGAGCGACCGCGGACCCTACCTTTGAAAGAGCATTCATAGTGGAACCCGTACGATGAACAGGATTTTCTCCGCCCTCGGAGTATCGCTATGGATAGCGTTGCTGTCGCCGATGGTACAAGCGGCCACCCTCAAGACGCTGGATGTCGCCGCGTTGCCGGGAGATCGCGTCGAGTTGAAGCTGGTGTTCGACGAGCCACCCCCGGCGCCCCGTGGCTACACCACGGAATCTCCCGCCAGGATTGCCCTGGATCTTCCCGGCGTGGTCAGTCAGCTGGCGAGCAAGACTCGCGACCTGGGCAATGGCAATGCCCGCAGCGCGACGGTGGTGGAGGCCAAGGACCGTGCGCGGCTGATCATCAATCTGAACCAGCTGAGCCCCTATGACTTCCGGGTCGAAGGCAACAACCTCTTTGTCGTGGTCGGGCAGGGTGGCAAAAGCCCGAGCCCGCGGGCGGCCGCTACCGCCGTCCCGGTTCCGGCGCCCAAGCGCGCGGTTGCGCCGGCGAGCAAGGCCATTCGTGCAGTGGATTTCCAGCGTGGTACCCAGGGCGAAGGCAATGTCGTGATCGATCTGTCGGACCCGTCCATTGCACCGGATATTCAGGAACGCGAAGGCAAGATCATTCTCGGATTTGCCAGGACCCGATTGCCCGAGCCATTGCGCGTACGCCTGGACGTCAAGGATTTCGCCACCCCGGTTCAGTTCGTCAATGCCAGTGCCAGCGGGGATAAGGCGACGATCACCATTGAACCCGGCGGCGCCTTCGATTACTCAACCTATCAGACCGACAACAAGCTGACCGTCAGCGTCCGCCCGATGACGGTCGACGACCTGCAAAAGCGCAACACCGACCGCAATGCCTACACCGGTGAAAAGCTCTCGCTGAATTTCCAGGACATCGACGTGCGCTCAGTGCTGCAACTGATCGCCGATTTCACCAACCTCAATCTGGTCGCCAGTGACACGGTGCAGGGGGGCATTACCCTGCGCCTGCAAAATGTACCCTGGGACCAGGCACTGGACCTGGTGCTGAAAACCAAGGGCCTGGACAAGCGCAAGGTGGGTAATGTGCTGCTCGTCGCGCCAGCCGACGAAATTGCGGCCCGTGAACGTCAGGAGTTGGAGTCGCAGAAGCAGATTGCCGACCTGGCGCCGCTGCGTCGGGAGCTTTTGCAGGTCAATTACGCCAAGGCGGCCGATATCGCCAAACTGTTCCAGTCGGTGACCAGTGCCGAGGCGAAAGCCGACGAACGGGGATCGATCACCGTCGATGAGCGCACCAACAACATCATTGCCTACCAGACCCAGGACCGTCTCGACGAACTGCGGCGAATCGTTGCGCAGCTGGATATCCCGGTGCGTCAGGTGATGATCGAGGCGCGCATCGTCGAAGCCAACGTAGATTATGACAAGAGCCTCGGCGTGCGCTGGGGTGGCGCGATCAAGAAAGGCAACTGGAATGCCTCCGGGGTCGGTAACGGCGCCAACGACAGCAGCGCCAGCTCGCCGTTCGTCGACCTGGGGGTCGCCAACAACACTTCGGGCATTGGCATTGCCTTCATCACCGACAACGTCTTGCTGGACCTTGAATTGACGGCCATGGAAAAGACCGGTAACGGCGAAATCGTCTCGCAACCCAAGGTGGTCACCTCCGACAAGGAGACCGCGAAGATCCTCAAGGGCACCGAGATTCCCTACCAGGAAGCCAGCTCCAGCGGCGCAACCTCGGTCTCGTTCAAGGAGGCGTCGCTGTCGCTGGAGGTGACGCCGCAGATCACGCCGGACAACCGGATCATCATGGAGGTCAAGGTCACCAAGGATGAGCCGGACTACCTGAACAAGGTCCAGGATGTGCCGCCGATCAAGAAAAACGAGGTCAACGCCAAGGTCCTGGTCAACGATGGCGAGACCATCGTCATTGGCGGTGTTTTCTCAAATACTCAGAGCAAGGTTGTAGATAAGGTGCCATTTCTTGGCGATGTGCCGTATCTTGGCCGCCTTTTCCGGCGCGACGTGGTTTCGGAGAAAAAATCCGAGCTGTTGGTGTTTCTCACTCCGCGTATCATGAATAACCAGGCGATTGCTGTGAGTCGTTGATTCTGTGCGAAATTTGATACTTGTAGGACCGATGGGGGCTGGAAAAAGCACCATCGGCCGATTGCTGGCCAAAGAGTTGCGCTTGCCATTCAAAGATTCCGATAAGGAAATTGAATTACGCACGGGCGCCAATATCCCATGGATCTTCGACAAGGAAGGCGAACCGGGCTTTCGTGAGCGCGAGCAGGCAATGATCGCCGAGCTGTGCGATTACGACGGCGTGGTGCTGGCGACCGGCGGCGGGGCAGTCATGCGCGAAGCCAATCGTCGGGCGCTGCGCGCCGGCGGACGGGTGGTCTACCTGCATGCCTCTGTCGAGCAGCAGGTCGGCCGCACGTCCCGCGACCGCAATCGGCCATTGCTGCGCACGGCCGATCCGGCCAAGACCCTGAGGGATCTGTTGGCGATCCGTGACCCCCTGTATCGGGAAATTGCCGATCTGGTGGTGGAAACGGATGAACGACCGCCGCGAATGGTCGTGCTCGATATCCTGGAGCGTCTGCAGCAATTGCCGCCCCGTTAAAGCGCCGCCCGAAATGCGCTATCCTCGGCGTCCAGCCATGACCGCTCAAGGTTGTGGCGAACGGCCGACGAACGGCGTCACACAGCAGTGGCCGTAGACATTCGTTAACTCAAGGCAGGTTGCCTGATTCCATCTTCACTGTGGGGACACATGCAGACACTCAAGGTCGATCTAGGCGAGCGCAGCTACCCGATTCATATTGGCGAAGGTTTGTTGGACCAGCCCGAGCTGCTGGCCCCGCATATTCGCGGACGGCAAGTGGCGATCATTTCCAATGAAACCGTCGCGCCGCTCTACCTTGAACGTCTGACCCGCAGCCTTGCGCAGTTCTCGGTGATTTCCGTGGTGCTGCCCGACGGCGAAGCCTTCAAGACCTGGGAAACCCTGCAGCTGATCTTCGATGGCCTGCTGACCGCGCGGCATGATCGACGCACCACGGTGATCGCCCTGGGTGGCGGCGTGATTGGCGACATGGCCGGTTTCGCGGCGGCTTGCTACCAGCGCGGTGTCGACTTCATCCAGGTTCCGACCACGCTGCTGTCGCAGGTCGACTCTTCGGTGGGTGGCAAGACCGGGATCAACCATCCGCTAGGCAAGAACATGGTCGGTGCCTTCTATCAGCCGAACGTCGTACTGATCGACACCGCCTCCCTCAATACCCTGCCGGCCCGCGAGCTGTCCGCCGGCCTGGCCGAAGTCATCAAGTACGGGCTGATTTGCGACGAGCCGTTCCTCACTTGGCTCGAAGAAAACGTCGACCGCCTGCGCAATCTGGATCAGCAAGCCCTGACCTATGCCATCGAGCGCTCCTGTGCGGCCAAGGCGGCCGTGGTCGGCGCCGACGAGAAGGAGACCGGCGTGCGGGCAACGCTCAACCTGGGTCACACCTTCGGTCACGCCATCGAAACCCATATGGGCTATGGTGTCTGGTTGCATGGAGAGGCAGTGGCTGCTGGCACTGTAATGGCTCTGGAAATGTCCGCGCGCCTGGGATGGATCACCGAACAGGACCGCGATCGCGGCATTCGCCTGTTCCAGCGCGCCGGCCTGCCGGTCATCCCGCCGGAAGAAATGACGGAAGCTGATTTTCTCGAACACATGGCAATTGACAAGAAAGTGATCGACGGTCGTTTGCGCCTGGTGCTGCTGCGCCACATGGGCGAAGCGGTGGTGACCGACGATTATCCGAAAGAGGTTCTACAGGCCACGCTGGGAGCGGATTACCGCGCCCTGGCTCAGCTTAAAGGTTAATAAGAACGCGATGACTAGTTTGCATGCCGACGAGGCTTTCCTCGGCCATTACCAGTTGAGTCATGACCCTTTTGCTCCACGGGTCCCTGGCTTCAAATTTTTCCCTGCCCAGCGCAAGCCGGTGCTGGGGCAGTTGCACCATCTGGCGCGGTACAGCCAGTTGCTATTGGTGGTTACAGGTCCACATGGCAGCGGCAAGACCCTGCTGCGTCAGGCCCTGGTGGCCAGCACCAACAAGCAGACCGTGCAGAGCGTGGTGGTTTCCGCCCGTGGTGCCGGTGATTCGGCTGGCCTGTTGCACCAGGTCGCCCAGGCACTGAACGTTGCCCAGGCCGAGATCGGTGCAATCCTCAAACAGGTGGTGCAGCTGGCTCTCACCGGGCAGGAAGTCTATCTGCTGGTCGATGATGCCGAGCAGCTCGACGAGTCCGCGCTCGAAGCCTTGATGGCCCTGGCCGCGGGTGCGCCGGAAGGCCGTCCGCATGTGTTCCTGTTCGGCGAGTCGTCGATGATCGCCCAGCTCGAGGCTTTGCAACTCGAGGAAGAGCGCTTCCACGTCATCGAGCTGCAGCCTTACACCGAAGAGGAAACCCGCGAATACCTCGACCAGCGGCTCGAAGGCGCTGGCCGGGGTATCGAACTTTTCACCGCAAATCAGATCTCTGATATTCACGAAAGCTCCGAGGGTTGGCCTGGCAACATCAACCAGGTTGCCCGCGATGCGATGATCGAAGCCATGATTGCCAGCCGCTCCGCGGTAAAGCGTCCAAGTATGGGGTTCAATATGCCGAAGAAACACGTATTGGCGATTTCCGCCGTCGTTGTGGTCGCGGTAGCTGCCGCCTGGTTGATGCCGGGTCGCAGCAAAGCACCGACCACGGGGGCGCCTGCCAACGAACAGGCGCAACTGCCGCTCGGCCAGGGTTCGCCACAAGCGGGTGGTGCTCCGGCCGTTGAATTCGCCGGCAACACGCAGCCAACGCCATTGCCGTTGGTCGGCAATTCGCAACCGGTCATGCGTGAGCCGCTGGCCGAAGCGGCGGGTGGCATCACCGAGGGCGATGACGGCGTGCCGGTCGAGGGTTCCAGCGCGACACCGCCGACCGTGACCACCATTGCACCGCCAGCAGGCGTTCCGGCCGGTCCTGCGCCAACGCCAACCGCCAAGCCGGCGCCAGCGCCGACCCAGGTCGCTACCGCCAAGCCAGCGCCAGCACCGGCTGCCAAGCCTGCTCCGGCCCCAGCGCCGGCCAAGCCAGCCGCCGCTGCCGCCAAACCGGCCGAGAAACCAGCGACCGTCGCCAAGGCAGCCGGTGGCACCTGGTACGCAGGTCAAGCGCCGGGTAACTACGTGGTGCAGATCCTCGGCACCAGCTCCGAAACGGCCGCGCAAAGCTTCGTCAAGGAGCAGGGCGGCGAGTACCGTTACTTCAAGAAAGTCCTCAACGGCAAACCGCTCTACGTGATCACCTACGGCAGTTTCGCCAATCGTGATGCAGCCGTTTCCGCCATCAAGGCCTTGCCAGCGAAGGTTCAGGCTGGTAAACCTTGGCCACGCTCTGTCGCCAGCGTCCAACAGGAACTGGCAACAGCTCGCTGAAGATTCGGCGGCCTTACCCAGGCCGCCTCTCCAAGCACCTCAATATTTCTGCACGGCATGCCGCCTCTACAGGCCGCGTGCCTTGTGGTGTCTGCGTCACAGTAGTCTTTGAGTCGTTGCGGTCAAAAATAAAAAAGTTTTGACTAGCACAGCGGATCGCTTTAAACCTTTCACAAATGCGACATAGATTTGCGACATTTCGTCGCCAAATTTGTGAGGCCAAGTGTCGGTGTGTACAATGACCTCCCTTTTGCCCCCGCAAAGCTGGCGTACGTTCGGCGCGGATGGTAAGTGGTTGAATTGAAAAGAAATTTGCCTCGACAAGAGGCAGCCTGGTGAGAAAGTGTCTATGAAAGCAGGTCTGTACCAACCAGATGAATTCAAGGATAACTGCGGTTTCGGCCTGATTGCCCATATGCAGGGCGAGCCCAGTCATACCCTTTTGCAAACGGCCATCGAGGCCCTGACCTGCATGACCCACCGCGGTGGGATTAATGCTGACGGCAAGACCGGTGACGGTTGCGGTCTGCTGATTCAAAAGCCGGACGTATTCCTGCGAGCCATCGCCCAGGAAACGTTCGGCGTCGAACTGCCCAAGCAATACGCGGTGGGCATGGTCTTCTTCAACCAGGACCCGGTCAAAGCCGAGGCTGCTCGCGAGAACATGAACCGCGAGATCCTGGCTGCCGGCCTGTCCCTCGTCGGCTGGCGCAAAGTGCCGATCGACACCAGCGTCCTCGGCCGCCTGGCCCTCGAGCGCCTGCCACAGATCGAGCAGGTGTACATCGGTGGCGAAGGCCTGAGCGACCAGGACATGGCCGTCAAGCTGTTCACCTCCCGTCGTCGTTCATCGGTGGCCAACGCCGCCGATACCGACCACTACGTCTGCAGCTTTTCGCACAAGACCATCATCTACAAAGGCCTGATGATGCCGGCGGATCTGACCGCCTTCTATCCAGACCTGAGCGATGAGCGCCTGCAAACTTCGATTTGCGTGTTCCACCAGCGCTTCTCCACCAACACCCTGCCGAAATGGCCGCTGGCTCAACCGTTCCGCTTCCTGGCGCACAACGGCGAAATCAACACCATCACCGGCAACCGCAACTGGGCCGTGGCCCGTCGCACCAAGTTCAGCAACGACCTGATGGACCTGGAAGAGCTCGGCCCGCTGGTCAACCGCGTCGGCTCCGACTCCTCGAGCATGGACAACATGCTGGAGCTGATGGTCACCGGTGGCATCGACCTGTTCCGTGGCGTGCGGATGATCATTCCGCCTGCGTGGCAGAACGTCGAGACGATGGACCCGGACCTGCGTGCGTTCTACGAATACAACTCGATGCACATGGAACCGTGGGACGGCCCGGCCGGCGTGGTAATGACCGACGGTCGCTACGCGGTGTGCCTGCTCGACCGTAACGGTCTGCGTCCGGCGCGTTGGGTCACCACCAAGAACGGTTTCATCACCCTGGCGTCGGAAATCGGTGTCTGGAACTACCAGCCTGAAGACGTGATCGCCAAGGGCCGCGTTGGCCCGGGCCAGATCTTTGCCGTGGACACCGAAACCGGTCAGATCCTCGACACCGATGCGATCGACAACCGCCTGAAGTCCCGTCATCCGTACAAGCAATGGCTGCGCAAGAATGCCCTGCGCATCCAGGCGACCATGGAGGACAACGACCACGGTTCGGCGTTCTACGACGTCGATCAGCTCAAGCAATACATGAAGATGTACCAGGTCACGTTCGAAGAGCGCGACCAAGTGCTGCGTCCACTGGGCGAGCAAGGCTACGAAGCCGTGGGCTCGATGGGCGACGATACGCCGATGGCCGTGCTGTCCCAGCGCGTGCGTACGCCGTACGACTATTTCCGCCAGCAGTTCGCGCGCGTGCCCAACCCGCCGATCGAACCGCTGCGTGAAGCCATCGTCATGTCGCTGGAGATCTGCCTCGGTGCCGAGCGCAACATCTTCCAGGAGTCGCCGGAACACGCGTCGCGCGTGATCCTCAGCTCGCCGGTCATTTCCCCGGCCAAGTGGCGCTCGCTGATGAACCTCGATCGTCCGGGCTTCGAACGCCAGAAAATCGACCTCAACTACGACGAAAGCATCGGTCTGGAAGCTGCGATCCGCAACGTTGCCGATCAGGCTGAAGAAGCCGTGCGCGCCGGTCGTACGCAGATCGTCCTGAGTGACCGTCACATTGCCCCGGGCAAGTTGCCGATCCACGCCTCCCTGGCCACCGGTGCGGTACACCACCGCCTGACCGAGAAGGGCCTGCGTTGCGACTCCAACATCCTGGTGGAAACCGCAACCGCGCGTGACCCGCACCACTTCGCCGTGCTGATCGGTTTCGGCGCCTCTGCCGTTTATCCGTTCCTGGCGTATGAAGTGCTGGGCGACCTGATCCGGACCGGTGAAGTGCTGGGCGACCTCTACGAGGTGTTCAAGAACTACCGTAAAGGCATCACCAAGGGCCTGCTGAAGATCCTGTCGAAGATGGGTATCTCGACCATCACGTCGTACCGTGGCGCTCAACTGTTCGAAGCCATCGGCCTGTCCGAGGAAGTCTGCAACCTGAGCTTCAAGGGCGTACCGAGCCGCATCAAGGGTGCGCGTTTCGTCGATATCGAAGCCGAGCAGAAAGCCCTGGCCACCGAAGCCTGGAGCCCGCGCAAGCCGATCCAGCAGGGCGGCCTGCTGAAATTCGTCCACGGTGGCGAATATCACGCCTACAACCCGGACGTGGTCAACACCCTGCAAGCCGCTGTGCAGCAGGGCGACTACAGCAAGTTCAAGGAATACACATCGCTGGTGGACAACCGCCCGGTGTCGATGATCCGCGACCTGCTGAAAGTCAAAACCCTCGACACGCCATTGGATATCAGCGAGATCGAACCGCTGGAGTCGGTGCTCAAGCGCTTCGACTCCGCCGGTATCTCCCTGGGCGCCCTGTCGCCTGAAGCTCACGAAGCCCTGGCCGAAGCCATGAACCGCCTTGGTGCGCGTTCCAACTCCGGCGAAGGCGGCGAAGACCCGGCGCGCTACGGCACCATCAAGAGCTCGAAAATCAAGCAGGTTGCCACCGGCCGTTTCGGTGTGACTCCGGAATACCTGGTCAACGCTGAAGTGCTGCAGATCAAGGTCGCCCAGGGCGCCAAGCCAGGCGAGGGCGGTCAGCTGCCAGGGGGCAAGGTCAACGGTCTGATCGCCAAGCTGCGTTACGCAGTACCGGGCGTGACCCTGATCTCGCCGCCACCGCACCACGACATCTACTCGATCGAAGACTTGTCGCAGCTGATTTTCGACTTGAAACAAGTCAACCCGAAGGCGCTGGTTTCCGTGAAGCTGGTAGCGGAAGCGGGCGTCGGCACCATCGCTGCCGGTGTGGCCAAGGCCTATGCGGACTTGATCACCATCTCCGGCTACGATGGCGGTACCGGTGCATCGCCGCTGACCTCGATCAAATACGCGGGCGCTCCGTGGGAACTCGGCCTGGCCGAAACCCACCAGACCCTGCGCGGCAACGACCTGCGCGGCAAAGTCCGGGTACAAACTGACGGCGGCCTGAAAACCGGCCTCGACGTGATCAAGGCTGCAATCCTCGGCGCTGAAAGCTTCGGCTTCGGCACTGCGCCAATGATCGCCCTGGGCTGCAAATACCTGCGCATCTGCCATTTGAACAACTGCGCCACCGGCGTCGCGACCCAGAACGAGAAGCTGCGCAAGGATCACTACATCGGTACCGTCGATATGGTGGTGAACTTCTTCACCTACGTCG